>Ga0209434_1000316_pt1 | contig 24418 bp, 17 predicted proteins | sample ETNvirnome_2_300_FD_184068 | JGI IMG/M metagenome (GOLD analysis project Ga0209434, IMG submission 184068) | Marine viral communities from the Pacific Ocean - ETNP_2_300 (SPAdes) (version 2) | ecosystem: Environmental > Aquatic > Marine > Oceanic | place: Pacific Ocean | collected 2013-06-22
AATAATAACATAAGTCGCGAGGAGTGTCAAGGTCAAAAAGCCATTTTTCTTCTAAATTTTTCATGTTCAGCATGGCCACACTGCGGATGCGATTAATCTCGGCCGGCCGAGCCATCACTCCCACTTCCGGCTCTGCATGGGCGAAGTAATTAAGGTAGTGCGCAGTTGAAAAAATGGAGGAATTCAGCCGATCAAAATAGCTTTTAATAGGAACTTCCCCCAGCGCATCTTCTATGCTCATGTTGGATAATAAAGTGATAGAGTTAAACACACCGGAGCGCGCATACTCTTGCAGCACCCCATACACTACGTTTTCAATCAACTTGGGAATACCGGTTAAAAGAGTAGTGTCTGGTTTAATATAGAATACATCAACCTTCTTGTGTTTCAACTGCTCCAACACAGCCAATGAATAATTGGAACTATAAGAAGAGCCCATTATAAATACTTGGACATGATCGTCCACGGTAGAGAAAAACTTTGTCAAGTCCGGAGGTTGATTTTCGTATTCCTCTGGTTCTTCAAAACGTTTTAATTTGAATTTATACTTAGACGTACGAGCTACCTTATCATTCAACACATAAACATTATATTGAGGTGTTTTGCTAAATTTTTCTGCAATGGCCGAAGCACCATTGCCGATACCAATTATAGAAATCATAAGTTTAAATCTTTTAAATCCAAATAGTTTTTGCCGGCGCGCAAATTAACAAGGTAGTTCCCAATTTGATTGTCTGCGAAAGTATCTCGTATTTCCGCAATCATCTCCCGTTCTTCATCAGCCATGTCGATCACTAATTCATCATGCACGATGTGTGACACAAACGATTTCTTTCCTTCAAGCATCTTATCTACCACGACTGCGCGCTCTATTACCAAATCGGCGGTGGTGCTTTGGATTAAATAGTTCAGTGCTTTACGTTTGTCCACCTTAATCTTGCGCCCAAATGGTGTTAAAATATGATCATCCCGGTACCAAGCCTCTAATACCTTTTCTCTATCATAAACCTCCGTTTCAATAGCTTCAGACTCGGGGTTGTACAGCCAACTGAACAATAAGGTTTTAGCCTCTTCTCGCGTCACGCCCCCACCAAAAATGTTTTTTACGTTCCATTGATGAATGTCTTGCGAAGGCTGCGCCTGTTCAGAGAGACCCATCAACGTTCTCACCTCGGCCCCATTATAATCCAAAGACAAAAACCAATCGTTCTTCGGTTTTATTAATTGACGAAATCCACGCTGGGAAGTTAGGATGGGAAATGATTCTGGGAATGTGGTTAGGCGACCGGTCACTGTACCAAATAAATTATAATTGATATAATGCGGGCCCTCCAATAATTTCTTGGCCATGGCTCGGGATGGAGTGCTATAAAAAAGTTCTTTACAGTTGTCTGGATTAAGCTGCAGTGTTTGAAATTTTATCTTATACAACAGTTTGGTAGCATCCATGAGGTGCTCGTAGCACGGCGGCTTATCATATGTCGTAAGCACATGTTCAGTAATTTTATTTTTTATCTCGCAAAACTCTTTTAGAAAGTCTTCTGGTACCAACTCAAAAATACAGTGGTCTCGCAAGTTGATTTTAGCAATTCGAAAGGATTGTGCATAAGCTTTTAATCGTCGCTGCGCTTTTGCTAGCGGATCTTTAAGAGACGCGGGTGCTATTCTTTCTAGGGGCGCGCCCTCGCAGTACAAGGAGGCATATTCAATGTTCCCATCCGATAAAAACCCAGTATATTTCCATGTTTGTGCTATCTCTTCGGGCCAATTATCAAAATATAACTGGCCGTTCGCATAAACACCGACACATTCTGTTTTATCATCCAACGCTTGAAAAATCACATCAACCCCGTTCTTTAATAGTTACCTGACGACACGCTAGTTAGAGTACGCGACGCCTCAGTAGATGTTGCATGTATGTACTCTATAATATAACTCAAAGAGCCCCGATAGTCAAATGTTTTGTTAAGAATTCTTTCGAATATCTGTAGGGCCGTGTTGCGCCCTTGATTATAATAAAGCTCAAGACTATCATCTATTAACATTTCTTCTTCAAACGCTTTAAATTGAGATTCCTCTTCCCAAAAACGGATTTTAAAATACAATTTTAAAAAAGTTGAATCAGGATAATTATTTTCTATTTGAGCAGGCGTATAGCTCTGAGGAACAATGATGTTGTTCTTAGTGCTCCCATTACAATATTCCACTTCAAGAAAGTTCTTAAGCTTAACTTTATTATACAGCCCCAAAAGAAAAAATTTAAATTGCTTATAGAAAATTAGGTCAGCCGAGGTATATCCCCCGTTTAATACAAGATCTGTGCCACCGAGTCCATAGTTGGCGGCGTAGGCAATCATAGGAGAAGAACCAATATCGGCCACAAGGCGCCATGGCACAAAACGATCTACCATAAACCCATACGACCGACAGGCGTTCACATAAAATTCCCAATTTTTGCTCTTCACAAATCGATTGATTTTTTCCTCATCGTTAGTATAATTCAAATCAGCTATTTCAACGACGAGCCCGGAACAGTTCATTGGGCACAGCCGGCTTTTAATATAAGCCGGCAACGTAAAAGGAAATCGTCTGGCACTTTTTTCTAATAAGATTTCTACTTCGGTTAAAAATTCATCAAAATTTTTAACTCTTATTTTTCGACGCGTAAACTCCGTTGCAATTGTAGTTTGATAGGTCGATAGATATTGGCCGTACAGCGCTTGCGGATCTTGGTAGGCTTTATACACCACCAAGTTACTCAGAAATGTATCGTCTTTGCTGATTTGTCCACTTGCTGCGCATCTTTTGAATTGAGCATTGAGATCATTGAAAGCATCTACCACAAAACTTGCTGCCCTTAAATTTTTGGCGGCTGCATTGCTTTTATTAAAAGCTTTAATGGGAAGGCGCGCCGGCACAATAGGCATGAAGAGTCGATTAACGCGTCCGTATAATAGCTTTTCTCCAAAATTAAAATTAACCAAATTTTTATACTCTTCTGCAGTGCTGGCCAATGTTCCCCAATAAATATTTCTCTTGTTAAAAAGATCTCGCGTAGATTCTTTATTTGATTCGGCGTAATAGATTCCCATTTTCTAAAATAAATCCTCCGTCCCTTCATCCAACTTCGTGGTTACTGTATCGGTTAGTTCCAAAATCTTTTCCTCCGTAAGGCTCTCGAAAAATCCTTTGTCCTCTGAGTTGCTTAAATTTTTCACCCACGCCGGACACTTAGATTTGCTATTGGTTCCTGCCTCGCGTTGGCGCTCGCGCGCATCTTCACACTCTTGATTTTCCTGTTCACCTTCTATTTGAGCAACCCACTTGGCTGTAATTTTTGTCTCTGCTTTGCCGGGAGCAAAGTTATGTTCTGAACGAATAATCATACAATACCCTCCAATACCATATCGTGTCAAGTCTAGTAAAAGCTCTTCACTATCATAAGCTACCGTATTAGGTGCAAAGCCGCGCGGATCTACGAATATGTAGGTACCCGGAAAAGTTTTAGCATTCGCATAACAATCTACATTAACATCGTATACCTCGCGTAGCTGTTGCAAGCCGTCGAAGCCTTCTTTTTGGAAACGTACTTCTTTCAAATATTTAGCATCAGTTTTAGAAAGACTAATTGTCTTTACGATGCCGCGGGGACGACCAATCAGGTAATGAAAAATACCATTGGACTCGTCTTCACTACGTTTGCCATTCATCTTTTCTATCGGCTGTGTGCGACCGGCAAAGTAGACCAAATAATTCATTTCGTTTTGAACGCCGCCGTCCCCAAGAGGAAGATCACGCGGTCCCGAAATATTGAGCAACGGGATGGGCAGGCCCGCAGCTTTAATATTGAGGACAGAAGTATTGCCATGGCTAATTAAATATTTAGTTATTTCATCATGCTTGGAATTACTATCTTTATAAGATGTGACGGCAGCTTGATTCACTCGCACTTTTTGTTTAGTAGAAAAGCCGCGGAAACAGGTGTCGTTGTTTAAAAAGTTTTTAACGAGATCGTTGAGCAAATCATTTAAAAATTTACTTAGGTTATATCGTGTCTCTTCTCGTTTAAGAAGTTTATCGGTTAGCCACTCTAAAAAATAACGAACCGAAACTGGCACATCTCCAAAATTGATATGACGCATCGTTTCACCATCGCGAGGATCCATTATTTCCACGGGCCCCAACACAGCTCTAAATTTTTCAAACTGTTTTTTAAACTGCTTATGAGAATCTATTTCTTGGTCCTTTTCCTCCTCGTCTAGATTGAGAAGTTTGCCGTGATCATAAACATCTCCGTCAGAAAAAGTCTCTAGTCTCTTCCCAATCCCATGTAAAATTACATCTAATAGATCGCTTACATAAAAAAATCCGATGTTTTCTTCAGTGGGGTTTGTCGCCCTCAAAGACAGTTCCAGTTGGGATTTAAGCTTCTCATCGGCCGCACCTTCATCTTCCCATTGACCTTTATATTCGTTCATTAAATCTGTATCTAATTCATCAGCGGGAGAATCTAATATCTCCGGTCCTCCTTCTTGTTCAAAGAAGGGCCCCAGCGTGTTAAACGTTTTAAGAGTCTGGTGTGTAACGTTAATGTATCGTATTTTATCTGCTTCTCTCATTCGCGTTAGGAGAGACCTCATATTCTCAAATTTGTCTACGCGAATGTCACCATTTTTAGCAAGGGACTCTTTCCATTCTGCTATCTCTTCTGATTTACACAGCTTGCTTAATTCTTCATATTGATATTTTCGCGCCATGACGCGGATGGCTACGCCCTCCTCGTAAAAAATATCAAACTGAGGCTGATCATAAAAATCCTCCACAAAGGCCAAATAATTAATAGTAAAAGTCACTCGTCCCATATCATCAATATTAAATTCATGGATGGTGGGGGTTAAATTTAAAGTCACATAGGATTCTGCAATCGCACTCAACAAAGCCTGTCGTTCGGATTCGGTTTTATTGGTAAACCATGTTTCCTCTACGGGGCGCGCAAACCCAACAATGGCCTTAAGTCTAAAATGTAATTTACTTAGTTCGCTTTGCGCCTCTGGGGAATTTTGCCACGAACACTGGAGCGGCTCGTTAACGTCAGGCTCATTTGCCGCTCCCCGTTTGTCCGACCATGTTTTTAATGCCAGCTGCGCATACTGGTATGGGCGAGTTAGGTATTTAGGGTTATCGGGATCGGTGTTGTCCTTGTATGTGGCAGTGCGCAATTTAAGTAACTCATCAAAACTGCTAGCAAAAATAGTTAATTTAGCTTTAATACTTTTTTTAGCCGCGAAGGGGTTATTGCCGTCATAGGTAAAGGAAAAATCTTTTATCCCTGTTCCAAAGCCGCGCTTTGTCGTATCTGCAAAGAGACTTTCCACATCGCCGGCGGAAGCATATGCATCAAAATTAAATTCATGTTGGTACTCGGTGCCATTTTCATCAAAAACTTTAAAAATTCTAATCATGGGCTGCAAACTAGAAAGTTCAGGTGTGGCCATATCAAAAAATTTGTTTTGAGCGGGGTGTTGAGTCACCCGATTCATAAATCCATAGGGATCACCGTTCACCAAGAGCGAAGCATTTCCCGCATTAGCATAATAAGGCAGCGGTTTGACCCAGCTTTCGTTCTCCACAGGCATCGGAGAGGATGAAGGAATCCTTTCCAGCTCTCTCTTAGCGCCGGCGAGATTATAAATTTGGGCCAGCAAGAAACACTGTTCTTTAAAATTAATTTGGGTGCGCCAAAAAGAAGCAACAACCGCTTTTTCAAGAGCCTGGAAGTCTTCTTGATTTTCTTTAAGGGCGGCCTCAGAGTTTTTGGCTGATCCTGTCCCATAGTCCTCAGCAAAAGCTTGACGCATATTGCCCATACGATCCATGTACTCTCCCAGGTCACCCTGCATCGTAAGAGCCGCACAGGTTTGTAGGCCTAATTCATACATGACACTAATGGAATCACCCAAACAATTTCCTCTATACCATCCATATGATTTTTGGCCTGGGCTGTAGCTGGGAAGATCCTCTATTTTCTTTTGATAACCTTCGTGCCACTCCTCCAGCCTAAGATTGTTGCTCGTTAATTCATTAATTTGCGACAACGTGAGAGTATATAATTTATCTGCCGGCAGCCTGTCAGTTAAAAGAGTCATCAAAGTGCCCGTGTTGTCGTCGGCGTAAACGACAGCGTCCTGAGCTTGGGCCTTGAGAATGTCACTATTAAATTCCTCGCTTGCCGATTTAAGGGCGCTCATAAATGCAGCGAGGGTGCCGAAAGGATTGGCATTGGTTCCCGTTATCGCCGTATTAGTAAAGTAATCACTTTTACTAAATTGCTCGGGGTGTGGGCAACTGTCCTGGCTGTACCAGGGTGTTGCCTCGTCAATTTGCTCCCATTGGGCCGCGGCAGCATCATGTAAACTATCGAGATAATCAACCGCAAATTCATACATTCCGCTGTAGTCAATAAGTGGGGTGTCTTTTGTGAAGCAAATGTCTTTTGCCATTTTATGCCAGCCCCAATGCCTTTAGGGCGCTTTCCACATTTATTGGAATATAAATTACAGCGCCATTTTTAATATCAGCTTCGCAGGGAATGGCGTTCCACCATGCAATCACCCACCAGAAACGCGAATCCCCATAATGTTGGTGTGCCAGTTTATATAGGCGGTCTCCGTATTTCCAAATGTGCGCATTAGTGATCGTATTGGCGCGCTCGGACCTAGTAGGATTTTTGAGGCGCGGTGTCTCATAGTGTTTTATCACTTTAAGTCCCCTCGATTCGCGAAGTGGCTCGTAATATTCACTAGCGTTAGTTAAAATTCTAAATTTATTATATCTTCCCATAATTAATATTACTACGACAGGTCAAATTCTGAAATTAATTGTTCTGTCCACTCGTCGGATGCAAGATTCGTGTCTTGTTGAGCTGAATTGTAATCCTCCTCTAGTTCGGTCTTTGCTGCTTCTGGATCTTGATAGCTTTCGTTGTCTGGATTTAGTTGAGCGTTAAGCTCCGCAGTAGCAGGCTGGAACACAATTTCGTCCGGGGGCTCAATCGGTTCGGATGTATTAATAGCATAAGGCCATACCTCATTCGTAAACATAACCGGATTTTCCTCATCGCCAGTCGCTGTCCACCCCAAAGCGTGTTCGTGAATGGGAGAAAATGAAATATTAACATCGATATGTTTAGGCATAATAACCCCACTTCCTTCGTTAAATCCTCCGCCATCTGGGGTCTCCAAATTATGATTTACCGTAACGTTATCAATCACCCCTAAGAGGCCCTGGTCCGGGTCTACATTCATGGGATATTTATTTTTGATATAGTATTCATAGTCCAAATAGCCTGTAGCTTTTTCCTCGCGGATGCCGCTCAATGTTTCTACCAACGCTCCATGAGATGTGGTGTCTTGTAAAAGATTCATTACTTTTAATCGTACCATCGGGGACTGAGAAATTGTTTGAGCAAACACGTCACCCCCGAGGGTAGTGTAGTTAGGGTATAAGAATTGAAGTAGTGTTTGAACTTTTCCTAAATTTTGGAACGCTTCGCTTTGAGACTCCGCTGGTACCTTAAATCCTAAAGTAATTTTACGTTGAGTGTTTTTGAAAAGATAAATGGGATCAGCGCGGCCGTATACAGTTTCCGAGGCCCACTCAGAATTATAAGTTTCGGTAAAGGTAGTTATAAAAGCTTTAAAAAATACAGCCGTTTGGCTCGGCATATGCAAAAAAGAAATATACATCTTCTTATGATTTGCATACGCGTCGGTGGCCTTAATTAAGGCGTTTGTATCGGACTGGCCGGTTGCGTTTTCTGTATATTTCTGCGAGTTAAACTCTGCGTCGAAGAGCCATTTGTAGTTTGTTGCCATTTTTATCCCTCCATCCTATGATTCGTCCAGCGCCTCATCAACTTTTGTCTTTACTATTGTACCTAGTTTACCATCCAAAAACGCGGTGGTGGCCGCGGCGTCTAACTGAATAGTTCCTTTAAGGGTGTAGTTTCCACGGCCTCCGCCACCTCCGCCACCCTCACCGGTACCAGTTGCTTTAAAAGCCGTGATAGCGTCAACTGTGGCGGTCATTGCGATGGCTTTGTTCTGCGGGATCGAATCCATGGCTTTGGCCACTCTTTCAATGGCGTCAGCCACTTGATCCAACTTCTCAGATTCCATCTTTTCCATTGCTGTTGCAAACGTGGCTATCGCTTTAAGCTTCTCTTCGTTGATGGTTAGGAGAGCAAAACCGACAGACCCCAGAGAAAGCGCAAATGCTCCGAAACCGACGGCGGCCATGATGCCGAGTGCGGAGCCAGCCAAGAGCAACCCTCCTAAAGCTAGCGCTTTTTCAACTTCAATGCTTTTGAACAACAGAGACATCCCGAGCGCCAGTAACCCAATGCCGGCAGCTGCAGCGCCTATTGAAAAGGCCACCCCCGCAATTGATCCAGCGATAGCACCGAGCGGGATCGCCAATTCCAGCAGGCCCGGGGCGGCTTTCTTGCTCGCCCACCCCAGCAGTACCAACGAAGCTGATAAGGCTATCATATATAGCACTAATTTAGACGGAGAAGCAATGAGCATGTAGGTCGTGAGGGCAAAAATGGCCGCGGCCAGGAACCAGATACCCCTGCTGGCCAATTTAGAGCTGCCCGCTACAGCTAGCTGGGACAGAGCTTGGAAAGATTGCGCAACCGCCAGGCCTATGGTGATTGCTCGATAGGCCATCATAAAAGGAATCAGGACCCCAATAACCGAAGACCACGAGCTTATGGTCTTTACAACGGTTTGCATGATTTCCGCTATATCCGTAAAAAGTTCAACATTGTCCGCTAAAATAGCTTGCCAGGCCTCCTGCATGGTCATTAAACGTTGGGCTTTCTTTTTCTGGTCTACAAAGCTTTCCGCAGTACCGTCTGCAGCGTTGGTTAAAAGATCCATATTGCCGGACAACATCACAGCCAAATCTCCCACTTCAGAAAGACCCAGAGATTCCGTATAAAATTGTTTCTGGTAGTAAGACATGCTATCAAAACTTAAACCAGCGTCCAAGATAGCATCACGAACTGATTCAAATCTGGAGGCCGGGTCAGTGTCCATCATCATATCCATCGCGTTAACAAAGTTTCCACCGAGGGCAGCGTTCAGCTTTCCCGTCATGGCCGCCGCATCTTCAAACGTATCAAACTTATTAGCAATTCCCAGCACCTTTTCCATTTCCATGCCGGTGATCTTAGCGATGCGGTTGAGATCTGCGAATGCTTGAACTCCTTGATCTCCAAACTTAGCGAGGGCGCCGGCTGATTTGGCATAGGCGCCGGCGAATTCCTCTTGATCGCGGCCTAAATTCCGGGCGACGTCTGCAAGTTTGCTTTGTGTGTGGATAGCATCATCTGCGCTTTGGCCAAACATTTTCATGGATGCTTGAAGGCCGGCGGAATAAGTATCGTTTTGGATACCCAGGCGCTCTGCAATTGCTGTGCTGTCTCTCATCGATTTTTGTTGGCGGGCGCTCATCAACGTGTAATCGGTGACGCCTTTAATTAATGAAGTTTGAGCTTTGGTGGCGCCTTCTAAAGTTACACCAAATTCATTAAGTTCCTTATAAGTGTCTTTAATTTGAGCGGTATATTTGGGGCCCAATTGAAGTTGCTTTTCGAATTCTTTAGTAAGTTTATCATATTCAAACACCAAATCCTTGGCTGCTCCGTATAGCTTGGCGCCCAATTTGTCCATTTGTTCCAGGGCTTTGCGGTGGAGGGTAGCACTCATTGCCCCTTGAGCCATCGCCGCCTGCCAATAGACCGCCTGTTCGACAGCCTGTACTTCGTAACCAACCAGTGACTCTAACTCCCTTTTAATTGCCTCATGAGCTTGTGCTTTGGCTTTGATGATGGGCTCCATCTTCTTTAAAAGTTCATACTCTTTCTTCTGCTCGTCCCCCATCTCCTGGCCACGTTCGACCATTTCCTGAAGCGCTTTCAATCTCTGGGCCTCAATAGTCACAGTTTGCATAGCGATTTCTCGCTTGCGCACTTCTTGGACGTAACTGTTTTCTTCCGCGGCATTAACATTCTCAAGGGTTACTAAGTAGCTCTGCAGGCGCTCCAATTCCTCTTGCTGGAAATTGGACGTTCTTCCATGTATTTCCATGATCGCTTCTAGATCTTTTTTGCGCTGTGTGAGAAACTTACTGGCCTTCAGTTCCTCAGCATTCATCTGTTCAAGGCTTTTAAGTTCTTGGGCCCTCTGGTCCAAGTCCATTTTAGATATATCACCTCTTTCTTCGCCAGCCATAAAAAGGGGCCCTCACGTACTATCAATAATTAGTTACGTACAAAAAAAGACAGAGCTATGAGTTGCCCTGTCTCTTTCGCCCCGTCATTTGTGGGGGCGCTGGTGGTTGATTGTGCGATGTCAAAGTTTGAGAGCGGCCGCTAGACCCCTTGGAAGCCTTCTCCATCGCTTCATTTTCTTTTTCTACCTGTGTTAATAATCGTTTTACAAACCAACCTCTTAACCCAACGGGCAGGTTATAAGACTCCCACAGTGACCATCCACCCACATATTTTAAAAAGAAGAATTGCTCATACACTTCTTCCATATACTCATCGGTCAGGCCAAAAAAAGTCCGCGGTGAGCGGAACCTCCATCTCTTGCTCGTGATCGCATTCGTTACATTCGAACCGCTGAGTAAGATCCACATTGGGGGTTGCCAATTTATATACGAGCCGGAGATGACGTGCATCCAGGGTCGGCATATTATCTACTAAATAATTAAGAGTTACTTGTTCAGTCTCTCCGTTAACTGCCACTATCATTAGCCTGAGTTGACGAGTGATAGCATTTTCATCTTGTCGTTTTTTGCGAGCATTCTCTACTTGTTCAACCAAACTTCTTTCATCTGCTCCGTTTAATAAACGAAAAGTAACTTCCAATTTGGTACCCGGCAGCGTAGTAAGAAATGTGCCATCCTCTTGGGGGGAAGCTTCTTGTGGCGATAACCCATCGCCATTATAAGTGGAGGCCTCATTTAAATCAAACGCATATTCCTGTTGACTTTGACAAGCTGGGCACGTAACGCGTGTCTCGTACACGTTCCCGTATCCCGACACTCTGGCTGCTACCAAAATAGCGTTTCGATCTCCCACCAATAAACCATGTGGTTCTATTCGTTTATCGATAATAATATTTTTCATCAGCCGATCCAGGGCAACTCCTTTTTTTAGGAGGGCGCGGGACGTCAGAAGATCTTCTTCTTTGGCCGTCATTTGTTTAATTTCAATCGTATCAACTCCGCAGAGCGGGTGGCCTGCAGGATAAAACTTTCCCTGTGATGGCAGTTCCACAAACTCTGTAGGTACTACGAATGAAAACCCACCACCTTCGTTTTGCAGGACAGAGGGCGGTGGGGCGGCGTCGGCTGTGTGTTTGGTACCACCAACGCGATCTTTATTTCTTGACAATATACACCTCTATTTTGTCTATACGCTAAAGAATTCGGAGCCGCCATCGCCGGCGACAAGAACTGAACCTTCAGTGTTGAATGTTTGAATTCTGGCCCAATCGTACTTGAGGGTCACGGACATCTCTGTTAGGTCATCCGTGCCATAAGCCAAATCACCGTATTTCACCTCGGTGAGGAAGGAGTTCCACAACGTCCATTTTTCTAACTCCTGGCCATTTGAATCGATCTGCGTTACAATCACAGTACCCAGTGCACCTGCGGCCTTAGCCTTTGAAATTGTTCCCATGCTATCGCTGGTCGCATCCGTTGGGGGAGAATAACCAGACTGCACGAGAATATCGGATAGAGTTGCAGCCATGTCGGGGTCGACAGGATCAACCAATGTCAACGTCATGTCCTGCCAAGTAACACCGCCGGGATAAAAGAACGTATGGTTCAAATATTTATGCTCCACGGAAGCAACCTGAAAGCTGGGCTTTGTGACGGTCTTTGCATACCACAGTGTGGCACCTCCTTGCGGAGCATTGAGGCCCTGGAACTCGACATAAAACCTAAATTGTCTCTTTGGATCTTTTAAAGTGGTATCTTCACCGAAATTTGTTGACCAGAATGGCATATGTTAAAACTCCTATAATCTATTTTTAAGTAGTGTGGTAAGGGAAAAATCCCTAACATCTTTAATCATCGAATGATGCTCCCGTAGACATGATAACAAAGTCGATAGCAATGTATTCAATTGCTCGGGCCGGCTTAATCATGATCTTCGCATACAAAATATTCTGATCAATCAAGTCAGGCGTCGTCGTGGACTCGTCCAGTACCAGCTTATAATCGGTGATACCATACGTAGTTTTAACGTTAGCAAGGAAGGGCTCCACCAGGGAGATAAAGCGATTCCATGTTGCCTGCACATTTTGTTCAAAAAGAATTTGTGTCGAAAGAACGGAAATTTCTTTCTTCAGGTAAATCACCAGTCGTCGGACGTTAATCCGGTCGAGGGCCGACTGACGCTCTTGGAGAGTTTTCTGGCCAAAGACCACAATCCCACTAGACGGGAAAGAAGCGATGGGGTTAATGTTGCTCTCGTATAACGTGTCTCGATCCTTGGATGTGAGACGCTGGGTGATACCGGTAATAGGAATTCCAGCTGCGCCTTCGGAAAGGCCGCCTCGGTTAAAGCCAGCCGGTGCAAACCAAATTGCAGATGCTCGCTCTGACGAAGCTAAAACACCCATCATGGCAACCGAAGGGGGCACCCACAGCATTGCGCCGGTACTCTCGTCTCGCGTTTGAACCCAGGGATAGAAAGTCGTTCCATAGCTGGAGTCAATCCTGCGGTTGCGAAGTGCCGTTGCAGCCGTTGTGGGAGTTGTCCCAATCCGATCAGCTTTGTCGCTCTGATAGCCTTCAGCAGCGGGCTTATAAACATCAGGAAGGTCAATGAGAGCAAGAGCATCTGCACGCTCTTCGCAAACCCTAACCTCATGAGTTGTTAAACTAGCATTAGTAAGGCCCGGGACCGACAAGAGATTCATGTTAATATACTCTGGATCGGCTACCGTATCGATGGCGCGCCGGAAGGTATGATAAACATAACTATTGTCTTCAGTTGAAGAATCCGACATTTCGCGGTTAGCCACCGGGTCGGGCTTCATAATATCAAATCCGTCAAAGCCTCCATAAACGGGACACGTAAAGCGGTCGATGCCTCCCAGCAACAATGCATTATAAGAGGAGGATGCGGCAGTATAAGAAAATCCTAACACTCGCGAGCCAGATAAATAGTACCAATTTCCAGCATCGCTCTTCGCCACATCGTCAAGAGAAAAAACGTATGCGTAATCATCGACACCTGTGGTCGAATACGGAGTCTTGGCGTTATCGCCGCCGCCACCCGTATATCCTTGATACAATAATGTATGGAAGTCTGCGACACTAGCGTCCGGCGTTGTCCCATCAGCTTCGCGAGTCGTCTGCATTCCGAAGTAAGCATCCGTCTGGTCGGTCAAGCCACCATCGGAAGCGGAATTGCGTAAACGCACAGACGGGAAGACAAACGACCCCGTGCAAGAGCCACTAAGATCGGACAGGCCAACTCCTGTGCCACCGGAAAGATAAGTAACATAACCGGTCGCACTATACGAGTCGTTTCCTGGCAGGGGGCGATTTGGGACGTCGGCGCCACCGGTGATGAAGGTGTCACTCAAGACCGTTCCGGCGGTGAACGTCTCGCCGCCGAGGGGTATAAGTGAGCAGGCGCCCGAGGTGTTCAAATCATAAACCGCCCTGAACCGCGGAGGAGCAAAATATCCAAAGGGTAAGAGAGTTGCGTCGGTAGCTCCAGCTTCCACATCGCTATTCATTTCAACATACATAAACTTAGATTGGTTATCGTATTCCCCAAAAGTCCGTAGACGTTTCTGGGTCGTGTCCCACTGCGTATACTTGTCTCCAATTACACGCGCCACATAATTGGGCGATGTAGGATCGAGATTAAGATTATCAAACCTCTCCATTATCTCAACCGCATTATCTGTGTCGGTGATGGAACGAATGAGAACCGAAAAGGTCCCATACTCATAAGTTGAGGTAGTAGAACGACGTACATTACTAATTGAAACTTTGCAACTGCGCTGCAGCCATTCACCATGTCCGCGTCCAACCAAGCGGAAAAGTCGCTGCTGGTTAAACGGCACATAATCGGCGGAGGCCCCTAGCGCCTGACCAATAAACCAGCCGGTCCGCCCTTCGCGGGAAGCCTGGGGTTTCATGTCGGCGGGAGTATCGGTGCCGCCGCCACCATAAACTGGCATCAGAACAGCAATACTTTCAGTGGTCAAGCCGCGGTCGCGGATTTCTTGCTCGTAAGACTGACCAAGCCAATATACTTTAGAAGTTGACGCGTCAGTAGAATAAAATGTAGATCCGCTGATCAACTGAGGATTGGTGTTGAACTGATTACGAATGAAATTATCGCTCTGATCATCAAAATTGAAGGAAATGGTTTCGGTGGTCTGGTTGGTGCCTGCCACTTCAAGAGTCAAAAGTCCGCTCGTATTATCTCCACCAGTACCAAACAAAGTATTACTAGAAGCGGTGATAACAGTCGAGCCTATATTGCCATTAGTCGCGCGGCCGCCATAAACCGCTCCAGTTAATGTAAGGCTTCCTTGATTAAGATAAAAAATTGCCCCCAGGCTGGCAGTCCCTAAGTTGTTCCGACCGCCGGCGCCAGCGTCAGCGGTTTCGGAGGACTGACTTGGGAAGAGCCAAAGGCCGTACGCACCTGCATTAGTAGCAGCCAGGTCGGCGGGCGCAGTTCTTAAGGTCTGCCACCCTGCAGCCGCATCGCCGCCAGCAGCGCTTCCGACGCTAGTTTCCTGACCCAACAACCGAACATAAGTAAGAGGAGCAACGTTTGCTTTCAAGAATGCTTTAGCCGCGTACGTTCCATACATGGGAGACTGATAATTTCCGTGTCGTGAAATATCACCACCACCAAAACCGGGGGCAGTGTCTCCAAACATTTCCACAAAGTCCGAATAAGATTGGACCGAGACAGGCTGCATCGCTAGGCCGCGACGTGAACGTCCGACTACGACAGGGCCAATGGCTTCTGCTGATTTGGGGATGAAAGAATCATCAATTTCGTGAATAAACACCCCAGGAGATACAAATTTAAAACTTTTGACTGACATACTGTGTTCCTCTTATCAAAATATGCGTAAATGATAGTGCAATCATTAATTAAATAGTATTTTTAATCTCAAAAGGAGTTCCTGAACTAAAGAAAAAGGTCGTCTTTCCCCTCAGGAACTACCCCTTCCTGGGGAAAACTTATCTCCACAAGGTTTTCATGAATTCGAACCAGAGGTCGATCATCACTCTCCCCCTCGCCAATAAGGTAGCCTAATACCTTAATAGTAATTTCTGAAGTGTACATGCGTATGTCCTCTCCCAAATCTGCTATGTTATTAGAATGGCTAAAGCTTTGGTCTATGAAGCCTTCGTATAAATGACCATTTCTGGTCATAGTAAAGGCATTTGCTTGGCCTGTTCGGGCCACAAAGGGTGCGAGCATCGTATTCATTTGCTGTTGGTATTCGGACTTCAAAATAATCTTATAATCCACATTTACGTACACGGGAATCGGAATGGAAAGCATTTTGATAACCACCTTTTTGTTTACTCTCGGGTAATAAAGCTGATCCGTTCCTGAAGTCTCGTGGTGGCGCGTACCATCACATACAGCAAAGTTGCGGGTTTTGTCCTCCACGATCTTTTTAGCGATAACCATGCGGCCGCTCCGTCCGTCGTTACGATCTGAATATAAATTTGCTTGGAAGGCGCCCTTACGAGCCGGATCTTTATTCATCCCTGTACGTTCCACACTAATGATGGGGAGTTTTAAGGCTCCGTCATCATCCCGTAATTCCTTTTTATGTTTAATCTGGAACGATCTTTCAGGTACCTGCCACAAAACCGGGGTTTTCTCAAAACCTTCGTGTGTTGTGGTGCTGATAATCACATCTTCTTTTAACCACGACATGATGGCATAGTCAATGTTCTCGATGGTTGAGGCGAGCATGCCTATTTCTTTTAAACTAATCTCGTCTTTGTCGACTGGTAACTGCGCAAAATCAAAATTCTCAGGTAGCATCGAATAGTCCCTTCCTTGCCCTCTTACAAGTAGCTGAAATTTCAAATAGATGATTGACTTGCCCGAACAGCTGTTTGTTTTGAACAAGCTTCACTATTTCGTAGTAACTATCACCATACAACACAAAATCACCTTCACGCACATACATGTTCTGATCTTCTTCTAACCTTCTCTTGTGGAAATGAATATTAATTTCCCACACCTTGTCAATGCCGACGTTGGGCATATATTCCGTTTCAAATCTTGTAAATTCCACAAGAGCGAATACGCGGACGGGTGGCAAAAAAGTTTTCTTGATGGCCTCTCCGTATAACTCGTGAAAATTCGTCCTATCTAAATCTATGGGATAATACAATATCTGTTGGCCAATAACTTTTTCAATTAACTCATCGTTAACCTGCTTGACAAGGTCTCTTTCTTTTTTGCCGATAAAGAGCGGTGGGGGTGGCGCCTTGGGTCTTTTCCATTCGTCAGCCATAACTTATTACCCCACAAAAATTGGCAACGGCGAATTCTTGAGCGTTGTTGCAGCTGCCTCCGCCTTCTCGCTGTCCCGCTTCACTAGTTCGGTGTACTCCAGTTCTTTAAGCATCTCCGCTAATTTATCTTTGAGAGAGTCTTGTTCTTCTTTCGCTTGGCTCAGAAGTTCGGAATGATTAAGCGTTACACTTTCTCCCGGAATTGGAATAGTGGTGAATTTACCTCTAATCTGTCCTAACATCTCCTTGCACAAGGCCAAACAATATTTACGTATCCATTGTTTTCCAATAGAGTTTATGTTTTTATATGGAAGATTATCAAACGGCAGCGTATTAACATTATTGATCCCGTTGACGCCGCTTTGATAGCCAGCGTCTTCCTCCCATGCATCTGACTCTACATAGAACCTAAACCAGATCCGATCTAAAGCTCCAAAATCCCAATAACTGGGATCCGGGAAGAGTCTTAATTTGTTGTTCACAAGCTCGTAGGAATAGTGCGAGGTTCTCGTGTAAAGCGAATCCTCATACATGATGGCTTGCATTTTATTTTGCCACGTAGGGATGATTTCAAAGGTCGAATCATCTGCAAACTGTCCGTAGGTAGAAAAGTTGCCTACTACTCCGGTGCCTCCATAATAGCCGTAAAAACGCCACATAATGCGTGGAGATTTATAGAACACCTGTGTAATAATAATACGCTTATCCCCTACCTTTTCAAAGAAAGGTACGGTGCCGCCCCCATCATCTGTACCCGTAGCAGAGCTAGCCGAAACAATTGCCTGCAAATCGTAATCTTGGACCGACGTAGTGGGTGTAAAAGACGCCGAATATTGTGGAATTGTGCCGCCGTACCCCGTAAATCCTGCTGCAGCCATTCCATCACCAATGCGGCGGGCGTACTCAAATTCAAAACGAGGATATTTAAGGGCCACTTTGGTTCCGCCCAAGCTAGAGGAAAGCGTCCCAGGTTCAATTTCTCCCCGATGATCAAAGGTGCCGGTGGTGTCACCCAATACATCGGATAACATGTTTTTACTTTGATGGAGGTTGACAATATAAGAATATTCCAACACAGCTTCTTCATATGCTGCGTACACATTGCCAGGCGTTAATTCAATATCGACTACATCGCCACCTAATTTCTTGTAAACATAGGATACTTGGACTGCAGCGCCACTTAAAAACTCTACGGAACCCGTATACATTCCAAAAGGGACCGCCGCGGCAACGAGGGCCGCGGATCCACTACTACTTAAAATTACAGCGCTGGTTTCGGACCTAGGCTGAAGATTCTTGGGCATCTATAATATTCTCCTCGCAGTAATTAGTAGTTTACAAGACAAAACCCCGATGGGGATCGGCCTTATTCTATAAAGGAAAATATTTAAGCGCTGGTACTTTTGCGAGTTCTCTTGGTGCTTTTAGTTTTGCGTTTGCGGGGGCGCTTCGCCTTGGCAATAATTTCTGGCACCACAATCGTCTCTTCTTCTTCAAGCAAGACCGGGACTGGTGCCACAAACACCTCTACCGGAGCAACAGTTACTTCTGCCTCGGGCACACTTTCAATTACTTCCTCTACAACCTCGTTAGTGTTGGTTGTGGTTAGAAGCTGCATACGCGGGTGGTTAGCGTGCTTAGCTTTAAACTTTGCTTTGGCAGAATTCAATCGTCTTTTCTTTCCCATGGGAAATCTCCTTTATAATATAGTAAATAGTACTATTCTTTCTAAACCGAAAATCTCAAAAAATTGGAGGCGAAAAAAATTGAGCAGATCGTGGTTTTAAAAGAAAAACCCCCCAATCCAAAAGGAAAGGGGGATAAATATAAAAATATATTTTAATTATCTCAACCCATATCTTGATAGCCTTCCACATAAACATAGAACTTGCCGGCAGTAAGAGCGGCGGTACCAATAGTGATAGAAACCGGATCCGCCGTGGTAACAATGCGTTTGCCAGCCGCAGTGGTGTTGTGTGCAAGGGCACCATCGAAAGGATGCACAGAGTTAGCGGTTAAAGAAGCTTTCCCGATGGACGTAACGAACCCATTGGGATCATTAGAAGTTCCTTGAGTCCCCACGATGAGCGTAGCCGAAGCATCCGAAGTTACAGCATCGATAACTTCTAGCCACCCACCTGTTACCATAAAACCAACCGGAAGAGATAAACTATTTCCGAGGGGGTCCTTTAAGTTGTGCTCTGCGGCAGTAGCCGTATCCGTACCATAAGTCCACTTAAAGACATATGTCTGCTTCTGCGGCTGGCCAGGTTTGAAGAGCCGAGTCGTGGCCCCTCCCATTGTCAACTCTCTCTTTAAATTCTGAATTAATGCTTGGGTTCTCGCCAAGCCTACTCTTTTGGTTCCCATTTTTATAACCCTCCATTTGTAATCATGTCATTAAACATGGGACGAGTCTTTCGACTCGCACTTATAAGTAGTCGAGTAAAACGAAAGCCTCCTTCCGAAGAAGGAGGCTTTACATTTATTTTGCTATGCTAGTTTTTTAACTAGTAGCGCCGGCCTGTCCTAGGAGACCCTGGACGACAACGATGCCGTACATATCGGGACGCACCATCTTCTTGGCGTACCGAGTCATCACACCCTTGCGGGGTACGAAGTCCTCTGGACCAAAGATAGTGGGAGTGGTCTGTAGTGGCACATAAGGTGCATATACATAACCGCTCTCAAGGAAAGAACTTCCTCGACGACCAACTAGAATCACTGAGCGCGGGAAGTATGGGTCAACGTAGACGTCGAACTTCTTCGTCAGCGAACCAACCTTCACAGCCCCAATGGAACCAGTCTCATCATCTGCGGTAACGCTCGCGCGGAAACCAGCGGTGAACTCAAGGACGTTAGCAACCTCGGGCCCGCAGACCACAAAGTTTGCTCCACCACGTAGAGTCTTACGATGGATCTGTGCAGACACATCGTTGATGGTTTCAGCAAGAGTCTCATACCACTCAGAGACCGTACCGGTGAAGTCTGGAGCAGCAGAGCTAGCGCCAATCTCACGACCAGTTGTACGTTCCACGAATAGCCCGGGAGAGCGTGACCAGTAATAAGTACCTGCCTGCGCACCCACGAGAAGATCTTCGAGAATCTCACGGTCAATCTCAAGAGCAATCTGCTCAGAGAGAATACTGGTAAGCTCGACTTCGGCGTCAAGGTTGTGATAGGCATTTAGATCCTGTCCCAACTCTGGCGTCCACTTAGCCTTGAGCTTCTTGGTGATAGCCGTCACAGCCACGGAATCGACCTTAATGTCGATCTCGGGGATCTGTGGGTTATTTTCCAAGCTCCACTCCGTCGTACCAATGACCGAACCAAGAGCAGTGCCCGAGGTAAAGTTATCGTCGATAGGGAATGTGAGCACCAGGGCATCGGCGCCCGTGACCGAGTTAAGAAGGCCTGTGGCGCCACCCAGAATAGTGGAACCACTCTTCTGTGATAGTACCATGGTCATCTTCCAATTGGATTGACTCGGATCATCACCGGTCGACCCAGATGCAATCCGGGTGCAACGACGTACGAGTTGTGCACCAGCGCGCACGTCATAATCGCTACTGGAACTTAGCTCAATACCCACAAGGTTATTGGTATTTAACTGTTCCCAGTTCCCTGCACTCGTACCTGTCATCTCAACAACAGCCACCATGGTTCCAGAAAGATCTACATCGTACTGACATAGACTATCTAGGGTTGCCTGCTGAGTTGTGGAGAGAGTATCAACACCGTTAATATAACCACCACCACCCACAGTGCCCGAGGACACCAAAATCAACCCAGAGGTTAAGAGAGCGTACAATGAACCGGTAGGTGAAGCATAGCCGTTGTTAAGGGCGTATGGCCCCGCTTCGGCTTCGCGACCACTGAGGGTAACACCACCTGTGATTTGACTGGCCACGCGGCCGCCACCATAGAGTGACTGTTCCACGGATCCCGAACCATATCCCAACCGGGGAAGACCAGGGCCACTTGTGGAAGTGGTAAAATCCAGGAAGAAAATGAGACCACTTGGCAGACTCATCGGCTGAACACTAACGAGATCGTTTGCGATCAGACCTGCGAAAACACGACGAACGATGGGGAATGCGACGGCTGCAAAACCTTCGACATCGCCACCAGACATTGTGCTGGACTCACGGAGTAGCTCTTTCGCTTGATTCTCAAGCAAACGAGCCATAGCTTGACGAGAACGTTCGTGTCCGATCCCTTCCAAAAGACCGGTCCTTTCCCACTTATTTAACAATGCGCCACCTTCGGCGCGCATATCACGATTGACGATACCTTCCGTCAATCTTTCTACGATACTAGACATTTTTTAATACCTCCTATAATGTATTTATTTTATTCCTGCTAGTTTTTTCATCCGATCTGTAAACGGATCAGATGGTTGTGCTGTCTCTTTACGAGTTGCACGAATAACAGAGGATGGACGATTAATTGCTTCGCTCAGCGATTGGGGCCCCCGTTTAACGTGAGTGGGCGCTGCGCTTTCAAGCGTCTTATATATTGTCTTTGCCTCTGTTACTGAACCAGCCCTTGAAATAGCTTCGGCAATTTTATTCTTTTGCCGCTCATTTAAGGAGGTATTTCTCAAAACACGGTTCGTGTAAAGCAAGCGAGCATTGGAAATATTTACTTCTTGTAAATTCTCCCTCAACTCTTCAACTGCTTGCTCATATTGTTTGTTGCGCTCACTGAGTTGGTTATTTTCAAAAACCAATTCTTCTTGAGCTTTCTTCAAAATCTCTAATTCTTCATAGGCTTCGGTGCCGCGGCGATGGGCCATTTCCTTTTCCATCTCCCACACGACATCATAAGCTGGGCGGCCGGCCCAACCGGACAATTCAGCACCCATATCAACTGTAAGTTTTTCCATAATAGCGTCCACGAGGCCATCGGGAATATCAATTCCCTCGTTTGTTTTTACCCCTTCTTCGCTCTGTAAAGCGTTGGAGTCGGCCTCTTCGGCTGCTGCAGAGCCAGCGAGTGCACCGCCTCCACTAGTTTGAGGAGCATCTTCTTGCGTTCCAAAAATCTCATCCGATCCTGTAGTGATGTTTTCTTCGATGTCGTCGTCGTCCTCGTCATCGTCTTCGGAAAGAAGATCTTCTAAATTTAAACTGCTCAAATCGATTTCTTCGTCTAAATCTTCCTCGAGATCGCGATGAAGCGCTTCCACGGCTTCCTGAAGCTCATCTAAATCAACCGTTACTTTGGACTCTTCTCCGTCGTCGGGGCAGCCACAAAGTTTCTCGCCTTCTGCGGCGCCGAGGGGCACATCTTGTGCAACATCCTCTGCGGGTGCACCCTCTGGGGTGTCACCTAACGGGTCGGCTGCAGCCATGGGATCTGCGGCCATGGGATCTGCGGCCATATCAGCGCCCAAACCTAGATCTTCTTCCTGCTCTAAAAGGCTATCGAGGGCGGCGCGCACCTCATCAGAGTACTTTTCAATAATGGTAGATTCCGCATTTTTGAGGGCTGCTTCTCTTAACGCTTGAGCATCAACAATCGCTTCTTTAAGCAAAGTGGACATAAATTAGCTCCTAATAATATAGTAATTCACAATAAATAGTGATATCAAATTCTAAAAGACCTAATTTATGAACCAGTTTTTCCAATAATCCACCATTTTTTACCATCTGATTGCAACGTAAGCGTAGAGTACGTGGTTTTCATCTCCACACTCTTCCTAAAATCTATTTCCCCTTCTTCAACTGTGACTGTAAGTACGTGAGAGTGCAACTTAAATTTATCTTTGTTTATCTTTTTAATAATCACAATACGTCCTTTGTGATTACAAGCCGGGGGCAATGATACGTTCATGGGGCTCTGAGAAGTATCACCTAGTAGAGTGTAATCGTTGTCAGCCACTTCATAAGGCGAAGATGCAACAGTTTTAATATTCTGTGTAACATGACTTTCAAACTTTGTGTTGCCTGTGACAATTAGAGCGTCAGCTACCACTGTTCCATCTACATTTAAAACTTGCACTTCGGGGTCATACGTTAAATCCCCGCAGCCCTTAAATCCCCGGGAGCCCTTTACTTGAATACTATTAGGGGGCCCCGTCGGGTGGGGAATTTTAGAATTAATATAGGAAGCATATAAGTTACTCAAACTGGTGTTACGAACCTCACCCCTAGAAGCATCATGAATCACCACCATGTCATCATCACTTAAATTTTGCCCTTCTGTCGCCACATTTAAGCAATTTTTAAGATCGATACTTACTCGCTTGCTCTTAATACTCAGCCCGCTTTTGGGAAGGAGAGAAACTTTAAGTTGTTTGTCTTGGGTGGTCAGACCGTCGCCGGCGTCTACTTGTAATGTGTTTCTTACGTCCTTGAGGCCATGGCCCAAGTTTAAAAAACGAGCATGAATGGTTCCGTTAAACTGATTGGGGGGCAGGTTGATAAGCTTTGCGCCGTCTCCTTGAAAACTTTCTGCTTTAATGTGTTTGGTTATAAGGTTTTGTCCATCAAATGTCAAATTAATGTTTGCTTTAGCCGTGGTGCCCTGTTGATAAGTTACAACAGCGTTCTTAACACTTCCCTCAATTTCCGTAATCGCGGCAGGTACAATGGGGCGCCCATCTTTAGCGAGGAGATCTCCGACAATTATTTTCGTCCCCCTTATTTCTTGGTTGGCATGTGCATCTACCAATTCGGGGTGTTGTGTGGTGCTATAATCCACCACTCCATCTAAGACATTGTAAGCCATATTTTGCCTCTCGCTTATAATTAGCCTCGTTGTTGTATTTAAGGCAAAAAAAGAGGATGCCCCCCGTAAGGGAGGCACCCAATAGAACCAAAGATAATAATCTCTAGAGAACGAACCAGCTTTGAGAATCGTATGCAATAAGCATAACAGCGGAACCAGTCGATTCTAAACGAATAGAAGCAGAGTTCTCCACCAAGGTGTTAGCGGCGGCTGTAAGAACCGCATCGCCAACACTTGAAGACAACTTAACATAAAGCGACTTGCCAGCAGTAGGCGACGGCAACGTTATAACTCCACCATTAGCAGATGTAATCAACGCGAAGTCTGTAGCGGCAGAAATAGTTGTGCCTGCGGCTCGACTTTCAACATCAAAAGCCACGTTAGCGCCAACAATACTATCCACATAGATAGTCTGGAACTTCTTCGCGGAGGTACCCAAATCATAAGTGCTATCAGTCTTAGGAACCAAGTTAGATGCAGCATAACCATTAAAAGTAAGATCATCAGCAGTTGCATCGCCAAGAGTAACTGCGCCATTTAGCGTAGTTGCTCCAGTTGCATCCAAAGCAGCGAAGTTACCAGCACGAGCGGTACCAGCACCAATGATACCATCAATATTAGTACCAACTAAATCGGTAGCAGTGATCGATGTAGCAGCCGAAACTGTACCAAGATTGTTAATTGTTTGTCCAACAAAAGTACAAGATTGACCAAAAGTAATTAACTCACTAGCATCAGTCGTGGCGAACTTTATATAAGAGTTGCCAGCTTCCTTAATATTAAGAGCATCAGCTAGGTTATCAGTAAGACTGATTAAGTTGTTACCTGTAGATGAAGCAGCAAAGCTAATGTTAAGCCCTGCGGCGGAATCATCCACACTAACGCTATCGCAGTTAATATCTCCAACGTTAGTAATGTTGCCATCGCCTACGCTAAGACTTGTACCAGCAAGAGCAGCAAAAGTACCAGCACGAGCGGTACCAGCACCAATGATGCCATCAATATTAGTACCAATTAGATCGGTAGCCGTAATTGACGTAGCAGTTGTGACTGTACCTAAGTCAGCAATGGTACG
>Ga0209434_1000317_pt1 | contig 24410 bp, 27 predicted proteins | sample ETNvirnome_2_300_FD_184068 | JGI IMG/M metagenome (GOLD analysis project Ga0209434, IMG submission 184068) | Marine viral communities from the Pacific Ocean - ETNP_2_300 (SPAdes) (version 2) | ecosystem: Environmental > Aquatic > Marine > Oceanic | place: Pacific Ocean | collected 2013-06-22
ATTTTTCTTTACATTTCTCCCATCTTGATGTAACATAGATAATATGTTTGATCCCAACAACCCACAAATGCCCGACCTGTCTCAAGCAGAAGATTATGTTTGTGAAAGATGTGGCTGTCCCTTCTTTGATTCAGTGATGATGGTTAAAAAACTTTCAGCGCTTGTATCCCCGTCCGGTCAACAGATGCTGATGCCGCAGCCTGTTTTTAGATGTGTCGAGTGCAAGTTTATTAATCACTCGCAGTTTGATCCCGTCCAATCAGAATAAAAACTTTCATTTTATACTTGACTTTTCACTCAATATATGGTCTAATGGCCATGTGATTGGGAGAGTACAGGAGAAAGTATGAAACACGAAACAGTCCTTAAAAAAGTTGAAAAGCGCTTGGGTGTCAAAGCCGAAGAAGGCTATAACGGTAAATGGTTTGCCCAGCATGATGATCATATTATCTCATGGTATGCACAAAAGAATTGGCAAGATCCAGATGGTCCCCTAGAGGCTCAATGCTTTCATGTCCGTCGTGTAGACGATATCTCAGATATTCAAACGGATTATTTTGCAGGCTATCATCTTGATAATGCCACACAGATGATTAACTCAGTTTGTCCTCCCGCGGCTAAGTTCCCGGTGGGTTGTCTGGTCCGCGGCAAGGATAACAAACGTGCTACACGTCAGGGTTATGCTGGTAAAACGGGTATAGTCACAAAACTGGGACCTTTTCCGACTGTTAATTGGCTTGGCGAAGAGCCTAGCCCCTATAACAATTATCCAGAACGCGATCTAGAACTAGTTTCTGCCGCATAAGGCGTGCACCCGTTTGCTGCGTTATGGAAATTGATATTGGAACATATGTGAAACAGCGCCTTTTCGACGATGTTTATCGTTACGGAATTGTTGTAGCAATCGGCGACGGGCATATGATGGGGTGGGCAAAAGTCGCATGGAGCCCACGAAAAAATCATCCCGTCGCCAACAGCCCTTATATGGAAAACATAAAACTTAGTTTATTGGAATCCGCCCGCGAAAAATGAATATTGGCGACCTAGTAAGATGTTGGGATCATGAGGGGTATAATCGTATTGGTATTTTACTTATGCATGATAAAGCTTTAAAGACTGTTACAGTCTGTTTCCAAGACACGGGAGAGATTCGGACACTAGCTAGCAGAGACATAGAACTTTATAAACGCTCCCCAGAAAATCTAAAAAAAATAAAGAAAACACTTGACTCTGACGCCTAAATTTGGTATATTAATAATGTGAGGAGAGGTTTTAGATGAAAGTAGGAAATCTAGTTCGTTGGAAAGGATCGGGAATTGCCCCGCCTCCCGTGAACGAACAAACCGCTGGTATTATAACCGAGCTTGACTCAAGATTGCAAAAGGCAAAAGTTTGTTGGTCTCGTGCACCAGCCGTCTTTGGGAACCGAGAAAACAATCTCTGGGTTTATCTCCGCAATGTAACCCTTCTAGTGGAAGGGAATAAAATAGCTGTGGTTTAGAGTTTAAACTTCTAGTTATTTATAGAGGAAATGTTTTGAAGAAATTGTATTGTGATATGGACGGCGTACTGGTTGATTTTGCCACTGGCGCGTTGACGCTGGTGAATAAGGCATTGAAGAACCCAAAATATGCTTCATGGGAAGAACACAAGGCGCTAATAAAGTGTCTCAAGAAAGCGGGTCGAGATCACATTATACCAGCCGATTTGGAAAAGCCGGAATATCGTGGACAGCAAGGACCAGAGACTATGCCCGAAGCGCGAAACTTTATGAAGGCATTGATTGCCGACGCGGGTGCCAATTGGTGGGCTTCTTTGCCATGGATGGATGGAGGAAAAAGATTGTGGAAAGCAATTGCTAAATATAATCCGCGAATCCTTTCTGCTCCGATGGACCCCCTAGAACAATGTGAGCAAGGTAAGCATGCTTGGATAAAAACAAACCTTGTTCCGATTTTCCCTCCGAATGAAGTTATTCTAACGGATGAAAAATATCATTGGGCGAAAGGTAACGTGCTTATCGACGACTTTGAGTTTAACACAGTCCCTTGGAAAATGGGCGGTGGCACACCGGTATTTCATGAAAACACTTCTTCCACAATTAAGGAAATCGAGGAGATTATAAAGGATGCAAAATGTTGACATAAAAACATATAACGACTTGCTAATTGATTTGGTCATTCATGAACAAAAAAAGCGAAGTGCACCCGTGCACGAGCAGCCCTTCATGCAAATTCCAATCCCGGAGCCCCCGACCCGGTGGCAAGAAGTGGAAAAAGAGGAAGCTCCCCGCGTTATTATAATTGACATATGAAATTTCTTTTACTTCTAGTATTGTTATTGAACATTGCCGACGCTATTTTTACATCCTTGGTTGTTGGTAATGCTACGGCAGTAGAAGCTAACCCACTCATGGGCGCGTTACTTGAATATGGTATTGCGCCTTTTGTAATCGTAAAGCTTCTAATCACTTTATTAAGCTTGGGTGTATTGTGGAAATATAGAAAAAAAAGGATTGCACGCATCGGCGCAGCAATCTGTGTGTTTATTTATATAATATTAATGTGTTATGTTATTTGCGCAAGTATTTTCTAGTTATTATTAGACATGAAAAATATACTGTATCTAATGGGCATCATTTTACTACTGATATCGTTGATATCAGGATGCAGTAATGAGTTCGGAGGCGGCAATCATCAGCCACAAGACACCTCCGATATGCCCACGCCGGACACATTCAATGAAACCATAGAAACCTCAGATATCAAAGATATCGAGGACATAGAGCCGACGCCAGATACTTTCTTTAAAGATTGTGTTGAATGTGCGTGGTACTTTTGTCCGCCATTGGACGCAATATGGCAAAAACAAATTTGTTTCAATACATGCGAGGAACCACCAACACTTTGGTATGAGGGGGAATGCGAGGAATATCTTGAGTGCGATCCAACACAAGCAATTATGGAAGTTGATATTCCATGTATTACAGACGATGGCTGGGAAGGTACCCAAAATAAAACATGCGAAAAAGGGAAAATATATTATACTGATTGCGCATCGGATTGTTCTGAAGAAGAGTGCAATGGTTTAGACGACGATTGTGACGATGAAATCGATGAAGGTTTCTCTGACATTATTGAAACCTGCAATAATATAGATGACAACTGCAACGGGATTATTGATGAAGGGGATTGGGAGTGCGACAATGGCTGCGGTCCTGGTCCGAATCTTTGCGTTGCTGGAGAATTTATATGCATGGCAGAATTGCCGCAAGAAGAGATCTGTGACGGGTTGGACAATAACTGTGATGGTCAAATCGACGAAGGGCAACTTAACGATTGCGGTCAGTGCGGATTAGAACCGCAAGAAATCTGCGATGGCATTGATAATGATTGTGACGGATTTACTGATGAAGAATTAATTCAGCCATGCGGCACTGCTTGTGGTGAAGGTTATGAAACGTGCGTTGACGGAAAGTGGATTTCCTGCACTGCGCCGCCTGCACTAGATGAAATCTGTGATGGTATCGACAACGACTGTGATGGGCAGATCGACGAAGAGCTACAATGCGTTTGCACAGTTCAAGACGTCGGCGCTCTATTTCCATGTCAAGAGAGCCCTCTATTATGCGGGGCAGGATATAAAACATGTGAATGCCTCGACCCCGAATGCAAAACAATCCTCACAACAGAATGCTTTGCCGTTTGTTATTGGCTAGCGCAGCCACCAGGCTCGGATCCTCTGTGTGATCCCCAGATTGGGATGCCTCTTGCTCAAGAGGATTGTAATAACTTTGATGATAACTGCAATCAACTAATTGATGAAAATCTTTTTGCCGGATGTTATACGGGACCCGAAGGCACAATTGGCAATGGCATATGTAAACCAGGGGAAATGACTTGTGATGCCGGTGTCTGGGGCAATGAAAGTGTTAACACTGGGCTTTTCACGCCAGGATTATGTAAGGATGAAGTGACACCGCAAAAAGAAATTTGTAATGGCACAGACGACGACTGCGATGGAGAAACTGATTGGGGCAAAGAGATTGAAGATACCGACATTTTATTTATCGTAGACTGGTCCGGTTCAATGTCAGATGAGCAAAGCGCAATGCTGATCGCTCTCAATCAATTTGCTGCAACCTTCTCGGATGAAGATGTATTACAATGGGGATTGATTTTAGGTCCCCGCGGTCCTTGGAACCAAGCCCTAGAACTATATCACAATTTAACTGGCTTCACTGACTTCCTAGCTGATATGAGCCTTCTTGACCCGTTTTCCATGGGCGGCGGTTATGAAATGTTATTGGATGCCATATATTTATCGGTGCAAAATATTTCGGCAGCATTACCAAAGCCTATCGCGAGCTTGGAATGGGTTTCTTGGGGCGTCAGCGAATCGATTCCTCCTCATGATCATTTTCTTATTGATTGGCGGGCTGGTGCAGATAGAATTATAATTGTATTTACGGACGAATACCCCCAATCCTATATGAGCGATGGAATAGATCACATCAGCGTTGGTGACGTTTCAGTCGCATTACAAAATACTCCTCAGCTTAAACTATATGTATTTACGCCATCAAAGGCATGGCTATGGGATGAGTTGGCTGTCGATAGTGGAGGTAAGTGGTTTGACCTTACCAATAACCCAACACAAATGTATAATAGCTTAATGGAAATCTTGGACGAGATTTGCGCATCTGGCAACGCAACGCCTTAAATAAAACAGTGGGTTTGCGGATGTCTCTCGTATCATACACTATTTATAACCACTATGTTTGGCATATTTACAAAACACCCCAAGACAAAAAATTTATCATACTGGCAACATTTGACAAGGGCACTTTTGATGGGTGCCAAATTATTGATTAGTGGTGCATGTTTTATACTTCACGCCGTCTTCCCATTTATACCGATTCCTAAAAAATACAATTGTCATGACATGGTGCATTCCTTAGTTGAGACTGCGGGCTGGAGAAGATAACACGCAACCAGAAACAGCGATTTAAAAACATGCCTCAAACTGATTAATAAACTATTTATATGCAAACGGAGAACTTATTATGAGATTTGGCAAACCTAGAAAAAATCAGAGACGAGTTGACCCTCGTTATTTCCTTAACGAGACCGCGAAAATTGAGAACAATTCTTCCAAGAATATGCACGATGTGCAGTTCTATCTTGAGGAGTTTTATCCCTTCGCCAAAGAAGCTCTTGGGTTTGATCAAGACGCTAGCATTGTTTTTGAATCTGATTTTAGCAATGCAAAGAACCCGCTAGGTAAGACCGCTCATTATGACCCGTCCAATTCCACCGTCACCGTTTATGTAGACAAACGTCATCCGAAGGATGTTATGCGTTCTGTCTCCCACGAGCTTGTACATCACGCTCAGAACGTCCGTGGTGACCTTCAGGGAGCCTCTATGGAAGAGGGTTATGCCCAGACCGACGATCACCTTAGAGAAATGGAAAAAGAGGCTTATACGAAGGGAAATATGCTGTTTCGTGATTGGACCGACAGCCGAAGCAATCCCGATGGTCAGAAGGATATTATGGCACGCATTATGCAAGAATGGGGTTATGACGAAACTGCACTCACCGAAGAGGGTTCTGGCTTTGAAGAAGGGCAGCTTGTAAAGGTTGTCGCCAGCGCCCTTGCTATTGATGGTGAAAAGAATGGCACTGTTGTATCTTTTGAGGATCCCGCTGTTACAATTAAACTTGACGATGATCAGGAAGGCAAGTATGTCCCTGACGATAAAATGGTCAAGGTTAAAAAAGATTATGTTGAGCCCCGAGCAGAAGCAGGCTTTGATGATGTTATGGGCGAAGGCGTAGAGGGTGAAGTAAACCCCATCGATTTTGCAAACGAACACGAGTTAGATTATCAAACCGACAACGAAGGTAATGTGGTGCTTTATCTAACCCAAGAACAGGGCGAGGCGCTCAGCTTGCCTGATGGCACGGACGACTGGCAAGTTGAAGAGACATCATATGGAGATGACGAAGAGGGCGGTTATGTAATTTATACAAATTCGCCGTATGTCCGAATGGAAGAAACCAACGTCAATGAAGATTTTGACGACGATGACTTCGATATGGAATCACTTGAGCAAGAATTCCCATGGCTAGCCAAGAACGTGAAGGCTGGCGAGGTGCCCCCCGAGGTTGCCGCTGAACTGGCTCATGAATTTGGCGATAAAGAAAAGCCCGAAGAGGAAACAGAAGACGTAACCGTGATGAAAGAAATGGATACCGAGATGTCTTGCGGGATGAAGGGCGGAAAGTGGCACGCGGAAGAAGGCGTGTGCTCATTCGGCGACGAGCATCAGCGACCCGATCAACTACGAGAGTCTGAAGGGGTTCCCGACTGGGTACATCAACTTGTGCAAATGGCGGCTGATGACAATCCGGATGCACACGCCACCGAAGAGGTCGGCAAAGAATATAATAATTATGTTGTTGCTTTGGAAGATGCGCTCGTCAAATTGGTTGGCGACGAGATGGCAGAAGAGATGATGTCTGATGATGCCCCGTACGCGGTCCTCATGACCCTCATGGGACACGGTGTTGGCATCTGGGATGGTCGCTGGGATGAGTACGAATCGGACTCGCTTTCGAAGGGTATCGATCTCGCTGCACTGGAAGCAGCACTCAAACAGGCTCTGGGGAGTTATGCAGACGATACTGGTGGCGGATCATTAAATGATGCAATCAATAATGCTGCTTATGAAACTGCTGGCGGCGAAGAGATGGATGAAAAAGCTATAAAGGAAGCTGGCACCGGTAATATTGAAATTGGAGACGATGTTGATATCATGGGTTCTGCGTTAGCTGGCGCAGCCGGTAAGGTATTAGAGCTTACTACTAACACAGAGGGCGCAGAAGCTCTTGTGGTGCAGTTAACAAAAGCTGCTGACAGAAAATTGTTTGGGGGCGTTGGCGATGAGGTAATCGTAAAGCCTGAGTTTGTTGAACTCTCTGCCCTGCCGGGTGACAAGCGCCCACAACCGGGCGAAGACCAAGGTGTATATGCCGCGCATTACACAGAGGCAATCTCAGACGAAGAAGAAAAAGTTATAAAGGAAGCTGAATTTGTGGGACACCACGCTGAAGTTGGTGGTGAAACGTACGTTGATTCAAATTTTTTAAACTCGGTAAGAAAGATTCGCGATACATTCCCCAGTGAATTAAAAAGTATGGGATTTGGAGAGTTTTATTTGGAGACCCCAAAGGGACGAGTCGATTTTAATAGATCGCGTGGAGAAGATTTCCCCGGAGCAGTTGGACGTTCACACCAGCTTAGCTCAGAGCCCCCCGAACTAGCTGACGAGCTTATTGCAGCAATGGAGGCGGAAGGTGCTTCAGAGAAAGCTGCCGTCGAGGAAAAAATGTCCCCCGAAGAAGAAAAAGAAATGACGGACAAAATGTCCAACAAAGAATTTCACGATTATGCAACAAAGGGCAAGTTTACTCGTCCTTCTATTGACCGCGAACGATATACGGATCTTTCTGCCGAAGGGCTTGAAGGACCGTTTCAGTTTGATAGTGGAGCAATCCTTTACTATGATCCGAAGACTGGTCAGTATTACGACCGGGACAAGGACATGTATCTCGACCGCGAGGAAGCCGCAGAGCTTACGATGGAAACATTAAAAGAAGGCGGCGAGCCTCTCGTATATAAAAAAACCCCATGGGGCTGGTCGCATGAAGCCGATGAGACAATTGGCGAGATGCTTGTTGCACTTGTTGACGGCGGCGCGTTGGAATGGCACGAAGTCACAGATCAAGAGAGTTTAAAGAAGATGCTTACTTCACACAAAGAGGGCGTGCAAGGCGGCATGGAACGTTGGGATGCCGATGTCTTCGAAGACTACTATAATGTCGATGTCGAATTCGTTATCAAAGAGTGGGCAAAGATGAACGGCAGAGAAGCCGTTAAGAGTGAAGAAAACGAAGACGAGATGTATGAAAGACTTAAAGCTATGACGCTTGACGAAGATGCCACCAATACAGCATTTCTGACCGCTATAAACGAAGACGATTTTGATTTGTTTAATGGTGAGCCCGAAGAGGTTTCCCGCGATGAAACGGTAACGCTCGTCCATAAAACATCCGGAAAAGAAATCGTAGTAACAGCAATTGCCGCCAAAAAGAAATTGGCAACAGGGGAATGGGAAGAGATGTCAGACACCCGCGGTCCAGCACAACCGCCTTTAAAAGAAAAACAACAGGAGACTCAAGATATGAACTTGGAAGAGATGGTCCGCGCAGCCGTACGAAAAGCGCTAAAGGAAAAGAAGTATCGCCGAGAGGATGATGAAGACGAACCTCAAGGAGATCTAAGCGCAGCGCAGAAAGAACTCGATCTCGATGATGATGGAAAAATTGAACCATCCGATCTAAAGGGTCTCCGAAGTGGAAAGACCGATGATGACGTCGGCAAAGAGAAAGAAAAGAAAGAGGAAAAGAACGAATCTTTTGCAGCGATGTTAGCGAAACAGACAGACAAGATTAACAAGAAGTCGCGAGACAGCGCCGAGACCCTGAAAAAGTTGAAGACGAAAGACGACGGCACATACGATTACGAGCAGGGCGAGAAAGAAAAGAAAGAAGGGAAAGTCAGCGAACTGGGCGATCCTGCCATGCGCGGTACCTGGGAGGATGAAGACGACCCGTGGGGCGACGCTGGAGAGGAAGAGGAAGAAAAGGTTGATGAGTTTCTCGGAGCTAAATTGCAGAAGAACATAAAGAAGGTAAACAAGAAGGGCACTGACAATGTGAAGGCAACGGCTGGACATGTCGCTCGGATGGAAAAAGAAGAAGAAAAAGAAGAAAAGAAAGAAGCCATCGTTCCGGAATGGCGTGAAGAACCCGAACCGGGTCACACTGGTGTTGATCTAGATCAAATTCAGTCCGCTGAAGATCCTGAATATGCCGGGTCGATGATCCACACTCTCCCCGGTGTAAAGTTTACAGGCAATATCGAGCGGGATGTTGCAAAAATGAACCAAGACGAAGAATTGGCGTCTTGGCTTTGGGGAGAAATGGAATCTGGGGATACGATCACAGACGCATCGGGAGAAGTACAATATGCCGGTGCTGATGTGCAAGATTTCTTGAATGAAAATGAATCCAATAAAGAATGGTATGATTCTAAGCTGTTCGATAGCCTCAAAAGAAAGTGGGCAAAATAGTCTTAACAGGAATAGCCTTTTCTGATATAACTAATACTGTAGATCTACACACTGCATGTTGCAGCATGCACAAATACATTCAGGCTTGTCTAAGTCAGCGCACTGGTTTATTCTTTTAATGTGCGTATACAACTTTCGGGCTATTATTAAATTAATTAACTAATTATAAGCGATAAATATACATTATCGGAGATTATCATATAATGAAAAATCAACTGGATAAGATAACAAAAAGATTTTTACTGAATGAAGAATATGATCCTACCACTTTAAGTTCTATTCAGTCTATCTTTGAAATGCTTTCTACTCTAAGAATTCTCTCTCAGAGAGACACCAACAGAGTTGAGATAGCCAAAGAACAATTAGTTAAAGTCAGAAGACAAGTTAAAAGAATCCAAGAAAGAAATAAAACTCTAGAAGAACAAGTAACAACTTTAGAAGAACAACTTAAAGTTTTAGAAGAAACCAAAACAAAGAAAAAAGGAAAGAAATAAATGGGCGGTGCTGCTGAGCATATGAACCATCTTTATGACAATCCAGAATTGTCATTTGATGAAATGATCTCAATTATGAAGTCTGCTAGCAGAGGAAAACTTCAGGGAACTGAAAAACTTGATGGGGTGAATGTATTCTTAGGATTCAACGCTGGATCAGCCAAAGCAGCAAGAAATAAAAATGATATTGCTAAAGGCGGCTTAGACCTCGAAGCAGTTATCGCAAGAGAATTCAAAGGCGGAGAGAAAATAAGACAAGTATACGTCAATGCCGTCAAGGCTTTTAATCTCGCCGTCGAATCACTAAGTGACGACGAAAGAATACATATATTTGGAGAAAATGGGCAGAAGTTTTATAATGCTGAGATTCTTCACTCAGACGCAAAGAATATTGTAAGTTATTCAGAAGATGTAATATCTATCCACCGTCAAGGGCACAAAGAATTAAATTCAGAGACAGGAAAAGTAGAAGGGTTTGACGCAGGCTCTACAGCAGATGCTTTGGACCAAGCAATTGATAAATTCGAGATCCAACTTTCAGACAAAGGTACATCTTATAAGTTTAGAAGAGCGGCAATTACAAATCTTAAAGAGCTATCCAACAAAGAAGACCTACAGATTGCCATGGCAAAGATCAATAAAACCCTCAGCGGAGCGGGAGTTGGCTCCGGTGACACTATTGGAGATTATCTCAGAGCAGTTGTTTCAAAACAATTAACAGAAATTCCAGAAGAATATTTGGAGATTGCCACACGAAGAATGACTGGCAGTCTGGCTTGGAGATCTCCGGAGATCAATAGTCTTCCAAAAGACGTTAAAAAAACATTATCTCAATATTGGAAGCAAGCCAAATCCATGCTGGAGAAAGCAATCTATCCGATTGAGGAAGCTGTACATGAATTCTCAGTGGCAATGCTTGAAGGATTGGAATCAGCTTTTATTATCGATAACAGCGCTGAAGTGGAAAACATAAGAAAGCAAGTAAGTCAAGCAAAAAAACAAATTGAATCTTATGTGTCTCAGGGTCTTCCGGGCTCTGAGAAGGCGAATCAAATTCTTGTTAAGCAGCTTGCAAAATTAAAAGACGTTGAGAATATTACAACGGCTTCAGAAGGGTTTGTGTTTGAGCACGAGGGCGTGCTTTATAAATTTACTGGGAACTTTGCACCCATCAATCAGATTGTCAACCTTTATAAATGGGGACGTGGCAAACAAGTACCGCCAATCAGTCAACAATTGGAGGATACTCCGGAAGAGGAACTGCAAGAAGTGGAAGCTCCGCTCGGAGATCTGGCTAGAGTCGCCATTGTGCCCGGAGGGTTTAAGCCTCCTCACGCTGGGCACTTCCAAGGGGCTGAATGGTTTTTGAATGGAAAGAAGAAGGACGAAGAGAATAATGTTATTGAACCAGCCGATGTAGTATACGTGTTGATCTCACCAAAGAGCCGCATGGGTCATTCCAAGGATGGTCGCGACGGAAGGGGTGTAGAGATTACAAAAGAGATGTCAAAGCAGCTTTGGGATCTTTATATAAAAGAGAACGGGCTTGGCGGAAAGATGAAGGCGATCGTTGTTAAAGAAGCATCGCCAGTTAAGGCTGCATACGAATTCATGACCCAGCTTCGCCCCGGTCAAACGCTCTTGCTTGGCTGCGGCGCAAAAGATGCATGTGACAACCGATTCATGCAGGCTCAAGCTTGGTCAGATAAAAATGGCTACGAATTGAATGTAGAAATCGTCAACACACCAATGATGGCTGGCGGTGTTAGTGGAACTGACATGCGCCGCTTTATTGCCGATGGTAATTACGAAGAATTTGCAAAATATATCCCCCTTAAAGATCCAGCCCAAGCTTGGCAAATAGTCAGACCAGACACAGAGCCACAAACCAAACCTCAGCCCGAGGAGGTGGCTGAATCCTTCATGCCCTTTCTTCAGGGGGTGATCAGAGAGCTTATTGCTGAAAAGGCAAAGTCTAAAGCACAGCAACGCTTTATGGGAATGGTGCATGCTTGCAAGGAAGAGGGAGATTGCCCCAGCGCTAAAGTTAAAAAGGCGGCGGATAGCATGAAGGATAAAGATACCGAAGACTATGCTAGCACGAAACACAAAGGGCTTCCTGCAAAGATGAAAGAAGGTAGTATCGAACCCGTTCCGCCCTATCATGGTGGTAGAGATGACAGGCTTCTTGATCAAACCCCGGAACACGTCTTGTGGCAAATCAAATATGGATCTAAAAACTATTGGTTGATCACGGATTACGCTGGACAAATGATCGATCCGTACGGCACTGGCTTTAGTAAGAAGCGAGATGCCATGGCAGCTTGGGGATCCTTTAAAAATAAATCACAACAAGAAACAGGAGAGTTAGAAGAAATCTCCGCGATGTCTGCTGGCTCTGTTGAGGGCGCAGCCGGTTCTACCACCCGAAAAAATAAAAAATCATACAATGCTTGGCAACAGTCCGACCTGGCACAAGAAGTAATTAAAGAGTTTAAGGCGGATGACTCCGACGTCATTGATTTGGATTACGGGTTGCAACTTTCGCGAGCAGAACTACCGCAGATCAAATCGACAGACGTGCCAGAGTTTATGCAGTGGTTGGGAGAAGAGCACGGAGTAGTTACCGAAGAGGATACAATCAACCCATCCGATCTTACTCCAATCCAAAAAGAAATTAATTTGGAAAAGGTTGCGGGCATGGTTGCCAACAAAGGGCTTGAAGCCTTGGCAACGTCTAAACCAGTAATGGTTTCGGGTGACGATTATTTAATTGATGGGCATCATCGTTGGTATGCCCTACTTGACGCAGAATACCCCTCTATCGACGTTGTGAGGGTTGGCATGACTGCTAAAGAACTTATTCCGCTTATGAAGACGTGGGATAAAGCATCGTTTAAAAGCACGGTTCAAGAAGAGCTATATGAGTATGTTCTGAACTATTTAAAAGAAGAGCAATCATATGAAAATTTCAGCGGCGAGAAATTCGTTTTGGATCTTCAAGACATGTCTGTTGTACCAACCAAACATGGCGAGGAAAGACGACTACGCCACAAGCAGGGCGCAGGCGGCATGAAGATTTCAAAGGGTAGTATTGTTAAGGCGATTGAAAAAGCAATGGGAAACGTAATGAATGATTTTATGAACGGTGAACTGCAAAACGATGAAGCGTTTTTAATTCGAGCAAAGCAAGGCTCACAACCAACCTTGAATATCGTATGCGCACTTAAAATGAAAAAAGGACCGGATTCGGTTAATATTATTACAGTCATGCGAAAAGAAGATTTTAAAACAGACAATTTCAACGCTCAAAAGGAATATGGCGTTAGCATTTAGGAGAATAGGACATGTACGTCAACAGAGAAGAGTTTATACAAGAATTAATTTTACGGGAACACATCAGGGAGATTGCCTCTGCTCGATTCAAGCAGAAAGCCACAGAGTCCTCCGCGATCTTGAAAGAAGAAAAAACGCTTCGGAAAGTTGTTCGTCAGTTGATTAAAGAAGCAGCAGAAGAAATGGCACCACACGAAAATACAGGTATTAATGTTTTGGCAGACCTCCTGAAAAAGATTGTTCCACAACTTGAGCAAGAATTTAAAATGCTGACAACGGATGCCGACCAGCGCGAATCTTTCCGAGCCCATGTCATTAACGCTACCCAGAATGCGCTCGCCACCTCCCAGTCTGTTGAAGATCCTGGAGAAATGGATATGGCACTTCCAGAGCTTGAGGAACAGGAGGTTGATATCAATTTGGATGTCACTGCGGGAGACGAAGATAAGTTTATTGATATTGATGAGACACCACCCGAAGAGGGCGCAGAGGAAGAAGAAGATACGTTTGGTCTGGAGGGAGAAGATGAGACTGGTCGAAACTTTGCCCAACGCGCATTTGAAAAAGTTGAGAAGCAGATCGTCGAAGCATATGTGCTTCTTTCTAACGAAGAAGATAAACAACTTTTTTATGATTACCTGATCACGAACTTAAAATTATATTTTGATCGCTTTGAAGAAGAACTCGCCTCTACCACCGAAGAGCCCACCACTGACGAATATGAAGCCGAGGAAGAGGGCGGCGAAGAAGACTTGGGGCTCGGTGACGAAGGCGAGGAAGAATTGGAACTTTAGCGCAGAACGCACTATTTATAAACAGACATTAATGTCGCAGGAGGAAACGAAAAAATGCCAAGTCCAAAGAAAAGAAAAGCCCGTAGAATGATCGGGAGAGTTTTAGAAAAAGGTGCCGGAATGACTTATGCCGCCGCCGTCGCCGATGACCTAGATAACGTTTTAAATATCGGTCTCTTTGGTCACGATAGCACCGGAGGTTTTACACAAGGCAGCAGTCTGGATATAAAAACTGCACCCGGTCAAACTGTCCCAGAGCAAGACGGTCTTGAAACAACCGCAGAGATGGGCGCGCGGATGAACACATCAGGCTGGGCAGCTTCTGCGAAGCACCACTATTTCTCCGATGACACCACCTTGGTCGGCTTAACAGCCACGAACCCCGCCACAGCCGCCATGGGCGTAATATACAGCCCGGATGGTCCGGGCGCAAAGATGGTTCCGTCGCTTGAAGATGTTAGTGAAGGATCTGCTATTAAATTTTGGGTTAAGCCTACCGGATGGACCGGCGGTCAGAACATCCGCTGGGGTACCGAGATGGACTGTGGTGACGCCTCTGATACCATCAAGGTATATCAAGGCGACACCGACGTTCTTATTACGACAATCACTCCTGATGGGAGTGGAGTCAAGGCTGCCGACGTCAACGGCGTCATCGCGCACGACACGACCCCCAATGGCGACTTTGGTGTTTATTTTGTTATGGAGCGTGACTCCTCTACTGCGACTGCGCAGAAAGGTTTTCACATTTTTTGGGAAGTAACGTAATCCAACTAGGAGATAGAACATGTCTGATCTACAGAATTTGTTAAAAAGAAAAGTTGAGCTTAAGGGAACGGCACTTAAAGAAGTTGTTGATTCTCTCCCTTGTCTTGCGAAGGATTCCTTGACCGAGGCTGAAGCCGAGGAAGCATGCGCGGCTCTTGCTCCGCATCTAGGTACTGCCTCAAAGGTCATGGACTTGATTCGTGGCAAAGTTGGCAAGGTTGAAAAGATTCTTAAGAAGTTTAAACCCAAGAAGAAAGTCAAACTCGAAGTTGTTCCTGAATCCGACGAGGATTAGAGCATGTCAACAATCGGTCGCGACGAGAACAGGTCCTCTGTTACCGAACTTCTCCCAAAAGACGCAAAATGCGTTGCAACACCAGGGTTTATTTTAGACCATTATAATATATCTGGTTCAGCAGCAAACTTTGACTGGCATGCCGGTTCATCCGGACAAGATGTTGGCGTCGCGGGATCTAGCTTCTCGGTGCCCGCCGATGCTGAAACTTCGGGGTATACCTCGGGACAAACTTTTTTCCTAACCGACACCCTTGGGAATACTGTCACGTTTGAAATAGACACTTCGACAACACAAATAAACGGCGATACTAACGCTTCTGGAAATGTAATTGTTGGCTTAGCAGGCGCAAACGGCGGTTTCGCCACCCGCTGCGCGATTACATTAAGCGCTGTGATTAATGCTTGTCAGCCAACGTTATATATATCAGCCCAAGTGAACCCGAGCGATCCCGTCGAAGTTTGGTTAACTCAACAGGTGGCAGGACCCGCTGGAAAAAATGCGTCGCCGAAATCGATGGATTACATGGATGGTATCGAAGAGACAGGCGGCTCATTTACCATAGATGGAGGACTCGACTCAGGACAAATTCAAGCCCCATTTTCCAAGAGATTCCAGTTAGTGCGCACGCCAGCGAGAAGTGGAACCTCGGTGGAGCGCAATGATGAAAAGACAGAAGGTTAAAAGTGTCTTGGAAAAATAAAAAGAAGCCATATGGCGCAAACCGCGATTACAGTATTATAAGAAAGCTCCGCAACGAAAATAAATCCAATGAACAATTTGAAATAATGGTGGGCGCTCTGGGCTTGGAAGAACTCGTGGCACTTAAACTCGATTTAGCTTCTCGCTCAACAGGCGGAAAAATGTATGGCTTTCCCTTGTGGTATTCCGTTCCAGAAATATGCCGTGCAGCAGTTTTGAAATATGTCTTATCAGCTTCCAGAACAAAGATGGAGGCAGCCAGATTTCTTGGCGTGAATAAAGAATACTTTTATCGTCTTTTAAAAAAATACGGCACAGAATCATTTTTTAAAGAAAAAGAACTTGACAAATAAAATCAATTAGGCTATAGTAGTAGTAACAATGGAGGCTGATATGTTTTTGTATTGGTGACTTTAGCTATTAAAAATATAGGAAGACTGATATATAATAAAGGATATCCCACACCCGTGAGGGGTGTAAGACGTGGGCAATGTAATAACAGAGGGGTTAACCTTCAATGACTCTCTTGAAGGTAGGCTTTAAAGCCAATGAAAAGGAGTCTAACCTTGTTGGAGTGAAGATCCAACACACCCCCTCACGGGATTTTTTGTTCTTTAAAACTACGGGGACGAAATGGTATCGACAGTGTGTCGAAAATTATTCGTGCAAGGCTGTGTGAGTGGGCACAGTAAAAACACTCAACTTTTTAACTGCCAACGATAACGTTGAAGTTGCTTACGCCCTAGCGGCGTAATCATGGGGTGGTAGCAACCTTATTAACCAAAGCTGCAAATAAAGGTTTCTTTACTAGCCTTACCCAATAGTAAAGAACTGGTGCCTTTGTGCTTGTTAGAGCCGAAAACTAACTAACCTTGTGAACGACGAACATTTGGAAGCATATTGGACGCGGGTTCGACTCCCGCCGTCTCCACCAAAGCGAGAAACTGAAGGAGAAATGTAAATTATGTCAAACCCGAGAAAAAGAAAAATGGCAATTGCCAACGCGCTCCGCGCATTAGCGGACGCCGAAACGCCCGTGCAGGCATCTGCAATACGCGAGTCGCTCAACGACATTGTGCGTACACCGGATAGCGAGGTCGAAAGCGCAGATTGGCTTCAGAAGAAGGCAGAAGAAATAGCGAAAGTCCTCGGTCAGCCGGATCCGGAAGAAGCGCTTCCTCCCGAGACAGTTAAGGAAAGCGTACCGGCAAAAACAACCAAGAAGAAAAAAACCAAAAAGAAGGTAAATCGTGGACGAAAAGCAGCCTCAAGAAAATCAAAAAACTAAAACTTGGAAAAGAGTAAAAGTTTTTGATTCATATGAAGAAGCAATTACTTTGAAGACAAAGCTTTTGTGCGAAGGAGATTCTGCCCTTGAGGTGAAAATCCGACGCTTCGGCAAAGGCGGAACCCAGTTCCAAGTTAAAACATATTCTCCAACCCCCACAAAGAAAAAAAGTAAAAAGAAGCGTTAGTGAATAAGAACAATTGGAAAAGCCCCGGAGTGCACAACATTTTAATAGTTGGCACTGGAACTATTGGAGAGCCTCTGATTGGATTAACAACATCTCTAAGGAACGAGTTGGGGATTGGAAATGTTTATTTTCATAAACGAACCCCCTTAGAGTACGAGGTAGCAAAAGTTAATAGTCTCACTCGCCGTGGTGCCAAATTAACGGTAGATGGTTGCAGTAAATCAAAGTTCCGAGATCTTGGTCACGAGGTTTCTTGCAATTTTGAGGACGCCCTGGCAAATTGCGATATTATTATTGACTGTACCCCAGCCGGGAATCAGAATAAGGAAAAAACGTACCTTCCGCTTCTTAAAAAGTATCCTAATAAAATGTTTATCGCTCAGGGTAGTGAAAAAGGGTTTGGTGTGCCTTATGCATATGGAATTAATGATGAGGCGCTTACTTCAGATAAACAATCGTTTGTACAGATCGTTAGTTGCAACACTCACACCATTGCATGCGTTGTTAATAACCTACATGGACTTGGTGGCGTTCTCAGCGGCGACTTTGTGTGTATTCGTAGGGCAAATGATTTAAGCCAAGACGACGGCTACATTGCGTCTCCGCACGTCTCCTCGCATAGTTGCAGCAACGGTACGCATCATGCAAAGGATGTCGTAGATCTATTTGCGACCAAGGGCGTCGCCTTTGAAAATAAATTGTTTTCAAGCGCAATGAAAACAAATACACAATATATGCATGTCGTCAGATTTAATATTAAGATCGAAGGAAAGGTATCTTACGACAAGGTGGTAGAATCTTTTAAAAAAGACAAGATGATTGCAATGACCCGCCATAAATCAGCAAATCGCGTTTTTTCTTTTGGTCGCGACCATGGATTTTATGGAAGGATCTACAATCAAGCAGTTGTGCCCGTTTCTGCGTTAGAGGTATATTCAGATGGAAAGAACACGACTGTAACTGGTTTTTGTTTTACTCCCCAGGATGGCAACTCGCTATTATCTAGCACAGCCGCTGCGCTGTACGGTATTCATGGAGAAAGGTATATTTTTCGTATGGCTCCTTTTTATAAATTTTTATATGGGGAAATATAATGGCGGGCGACTTTTAATCTTGACAAAATAATTAAGATCTGTTATATTAATATTAGAATAATGCAATGAGAGAAACAATGAAGAACATATTGACTTTTATTTTGACTTGCTTCTTGGCAGGCTGCGCGGCATCCCCGGCAATACCGATTTCGCCATCGCCGATCACTTTCGAGCAAGAATTCAACAGTAAAATATATGTCGAGATCCATAACACAGCACGCCATTGTATCATCCGGGTTTGGAACCCGGAATACTCAGAGGATAACCCCCAGGCAATCTTCAGGGGATCCCCAGGCGCAGAGAAATGCCGTATATATAATATAGTTAATCCTGACACAAGCATTGGGGATGAATAATGAAAGATGGTTTGTGGGGTCTAGAAGCTGAGGAAGAAAAAAAACAACCTCTAGCTGGCTCTGATGATAGCGATTCTGATTCTGAAAATAGAGTAACCACGTCGAATAATAGAATTTATTTTTATTCTGAAGTTAACCGACCAAAGATACTTTCTCTGAACAAGAGCATTCAATCAATCGGCTTAAAGTTGCAGAATCATGCCAATGCTTTGCGAATCGAAACTCCAACCTTATATTTGTATATTAATAGTTATGGAGGTAGTGTATTTGCCGGTTTGGCAGCCGTAGATTATATTCGGAAGTCTCCCGCAGACATCACGACGGTAATCGATGGCTGTGCTGCCAGTGCCGCGACCTTGATGAGCGTCGTCGGGAAGCATCGACAAATCAATGAACATTCTTTTATGCTCATACACCAATTGTCAACACATATGTGGGGCAAGTATGAAGAACTGAAGGAAGACATGAAGAACAACGAGGCTTTGATGAAAACCATCAAGAGCATATACGCAAAGCACACTAAAATTCCAAAAAAAGAACTGTCCAAGATATTGAAACATGATATTTGGTGGGACGCCAAGAAGTGTTTGGAGTATGGGCTGGTTGATGAAATTATTTAGAAAAAAAGTGTATTTTTATTTGCCTTTTGGGGAAAATAGGGTATACTTATTACCACTCATTTATCACTAGGAGAAACAAAATGAAGTTGTTAATTGTTATCATGTCTGCTATGGCTGCAATGTCGATGTACGTGTTTGTCGGCGCTTCTCAAGCACCCCAGCCTCAAGCTACCGACATTCAAGTACGTGCTTCCGACAGTGCACCACAAGAGGTCGCCGCAAGCCCACGCTTCGCGCCAAGCTATGTCCTGGAAGAAGTTACAGCAGAAGAACTTGATGTTGTAGTAGTCGATGTAGACGTTATTGAATTTACTGAAGAGGAAGCATCAAACATTTTTGATTCGACTGAGTAAATAATATAGCCTTCTTTCTTAAGCCGGGGTTCAGCCCCGGCTTTTTTATTATCTAAAAAGAACATTTAAAAAGACGTTGACGATTCGCGAGTAGGAATTCTTTTGAATAGAATTGTTTATGAAGGTACGCAGTGCTTTATAATTTGGAGATAGAGTAACTTGCGGAAAAAATCTCATTGTAGAATGAACCATTCCAATAAGCTCCCCCCGATGACTGACTATTGGGGATCCGGAACTCCCACCAAATGCAGGCAAAGAATAAAAGGCAATACCGCGGTGGTCGATTCCATCGTAAAAGCCATCAAAGATAGGCACCATATTTCTATCGTAGACTCCGAGCGGAGCAGCTATGTTGAAAACACGGTCTCCCGGCTCTGGTGGTTTGGTTGCCACCAGCAACGGTGGTTCAAATAAATTATCTACCCAAAGCATGCAAATGTCATTTTTAAAATCCATATCAATAACTTCTACGGGATATTTGTCACCATCTAGAGTCACCGCTTTCATTGTAGTATTAACTTTTGCGCCAGGAATATGTGTTTGAAAATCTTTAATGACATCTGAATCATCACAGACATGAGCCGCGGTTAGTACATAGCCGCCAGTGAGTTCGGATTTAACAACGGCACCACTGCCGGAGGAGCGATATCTTGATTTTGTGCAGACTTTCTTTTTGGTACAAGCCTCCACGACTAGCACTTTTTCAATTTTTACAAATGAGGACCGTTGGAGAATCTTTTTTTGATGGTTTAAGTTATTATGGGCGCACCCGGCAAGGAATATGGTCAAAATCAGAAACAACGCAGTTTGGTAAGCCCTTTTCACATTTTATCCTCCAAAAAATTTGTATGTCTATAATAACTAGAAGACAAAATAGCATTAATGCCCTATTTACTAGGAGACGCTACGTTTCAAGTAGCGCGGAGTAGGTAAAATGAAAATATTAGCGGTACTGGCAGTATTCGTCGGAATCCCATCGCTGTTCGTTCTGGCTCATTCAAGTGCTCGTTCGCAATTGCCAGAGGAAGCCTCGCCTGTTGTTTCTATTTCTTCGTACGACGAAGATAATATTGAAAAATGTTTTTTTTGGACGCCGGAGAGCATCGAGTACATAGAGACCACCGAAAGTAATAAGTGATGCATCACAACCATGGCTAAAAAATCTTTTGTGCTAGACACAAGCGTATATCTTACTGACGCCAGTGCCATACATTCTTATGGCAATAATGACGTCATTATTCCCCTAAAAGTTTTAGAGGAGATAGATAAACATAAGAAAAGACAGGATGGCGTCGGCGCAAACGCAAGGCGAATAATTCGAATATTCGATGAGTTGCGAGAACGAGGCAACCTAAATAAAGGTGTGCGAATTCGCAAAGGGAAAGGGATCGCATATGCAAAAACATTTGACCCGGTAGATCTCCCCCTTAGCTTTGAACAAACAGATCCGGATAACCAAATTATTGGCACCGCTTTGTCAGAAATCAAGAACAACCCAAAAAGAAAGTTGATTGTCGTTTCTAGAGATATCAACATGCGTGTGAAATGCGACGCAGTTGGTGTGGCTAGCGAAGACTACATAACCCAGCAAATCGTCCGAGGTAGATCAGAACTTTATACCGGGCTTGCAATGCACCTTGTCGATGAACAGATCATTGATCGTTTCTACGAGGGCAAAGAAGATATTATATTAGATGTGTCACCACGTTCTTTTAATGTAAACCAATTTATAATGCTTGTTTCAAATGCCAACGAGAAGAAAACGGCTTTGGGTAGGTATCAGGGGCATGAGCAGCCTTTGAAAAAAATAGTAAACTATCGCAATGAAGTTTGGGGCGTCCAAGCAAGAAACAAAGAACAGACGTTCTCTTTGGATTTGCTAATGGACCCGACTGTCTCAGTGGTTTCTTTGATCGGCAAGGCTGGCTCTGGTAAAACCCTTCTAGCTGTTGCAGCGGGGCTTCAGCAAGTCATAGAGAAGGACTCTCGCTATAAAAGGTTGATTGTTTCTCGTCCAATCCAACCCATGGGTCGTGACATTGGGTTTCTCCCCGGCTCTTTAGAGGAAAAAATGATTCCTTGGTTAGCCCCCATCCAAGACAATCTCCAATTTTTAATGGGGAACGACAGAACTACTCTAGACATGTATTTAGACAATGGAACAATTGAACTTGAGGCTTTGACTTATATTCGCGGTCGCTCCATAGCAAATGCCTATATTATTATCGACGAAGCACAAAATCTTACTGTACATGAAATGAAAACGATCTTAACAAGAGTTGGAGAAGGTACTAAAATAGTATTAACCGGAGACGTCGAACAGATCGACAATGTATATGTAGACGAAACCACAAATGGGCTAGCCCATGTGATAGAACGATTAAAGGGGTACCCTTTGACGGGGCATGTAACTCTCCAGAAGGGTGAACGATCAAAGGTTGCAGATTTAGCAGCAAAGGTGTTATAAATGGATATAGAATATAAAAAAAACAAAGAAGAAGAAAATCCCACACTTGAACAAAAAGTCAAGGGAGATACGGAAGTAAAAAAATACCTTGTGGAATACACAGGCAAAAAGCTTAATCCCAAGTCAGGAGATGTTACAGTCGAGATGGTTGTGAATACTTTATGTGAAGAATTCCCAGAATTAGTTTTAGTACTAGCCGAGGAAAATTTCTTTCGAGGATACCGTCAGGCTTTTAGCGACATCGAAACGACGTCCGAAGGTTTTTTTGAGCTTGAAAAAAAAGATGAGCAACAGTAGAGACAATATACAAAAATATATGACTGAGAGTTTGGCAAACCAAAATGCACGCTCCCGCGAACGCTTACTTCATACTATACCGGTAATGATCAAAGATTTCCCGGCATCGGGGGTGGATATAGATGCGGCTTTGGTGGAGTTGGAGCAGCGTATTCCCGCATGGTGTTTTTCAAATGTGGACATAGTTTATATTGGCATATTTGACGTCTTTTTGGAGCGGGACGTGGAAGCTGTTTATGAAGACGGCGCGATCTATGTTTTTAGCGATCTGGCAACAACTGAAGATTTTATCGAATCGGTTGGGCATGAAGTTGCCCATGCTGTCGAAGAGGCTGTCACGGATGAGATATATGCGGATAGTGTCATGGAGACAGAATTCGTTGGGAAACGCAGACGTCTTCAGGGAATCTTACGCGCAGAGGGGTATGAATATGATTTGGGTTCGTTTGCTGCTGTAGAGTACGATGAGGGGTTCGATGAGTTCCTTTATAAAGAAGTTGGCTATCCTATATTAGCTACGTTGACGGCAGGGCTTTTTATGTCTCCATATGCGGCAACGTCATTGCGAGAATACTTCGCAAATGGATTCGAGTGGTACTTTCTTAAGGATCAGAAGACTTTTTTAAAACAAATTAGTCCAATACTGTATTATAAGCTTGACAAACTATCTAATCTTTGATAGAATAATAATAGGAGAATAAAAATGGCAAATCACCAATTATACAATCATTGCGACGTTGTTACAACGGTTGACAAGGAAGAAAATACTGTGCACGTGGAAGTGTCTTATAAGGCTCATGTATTGGAATCGTCTGAGCGGTTTTTATACACTGCTGGAGATGTTCTTTCCGCCGTGTGTCAATCCGGAATTCCGGTAGCGGAGGTTTTAGCTGGACATGCTAATACCCTCAACAATAGGACAACTCTATACACGTCTAGCAACTATGTTTTTTCGCTCATTCCAAAGAAAGCGGCTGAAGCAGTGGAAGCAGTGGAAGCGGCAGAAGAAGTAAAAGAAGTTGCAGAAAACCCATCACCAAAGACATCTATACCGCCAAAACCGCCAAAACGGTCTCGGAAGCCCCGCAAAAAGGCGGCAAATCCGAAAGTGCCGACGAAATAGAGGTTACATGCCCCATATATCTTTTTCTGAATTAAAAAATTGGAACCATTGCGCGTTTTATCATAAGCTTGTTCACATTGATAAGCTTAAAGGATTTGTCGGTAACGAGTATACCGCGTTTGGGACAGCAATTCACGATGTGTGTGAGTACATCATGCTCTACCAAAAGACGGCTCAAGGGAAAACGGATGACTTGGGGCTATTGTTTGAAAAGCAATTTTTGAAAAATCTGAAGGCACTGCCGCACGATGTTCGCGGCAACTTGGACAAGGGGCTGGTCACGTCTATGCGCACGGCAGCGCCTGCGATTATTCCCGAGATTCTGCCCGCCGTGAAAGAATACTTTGGAGAGCATGAAGTTGTTTCCACGGAGGAGAAAATTTATGTTCCGATTCGCGAGTTTGACGATCAGGAATATTTTTTTAAGGGGTTCATCGATCTAGTCGTTAAAACTGCCGATGGAAAATATCATATCATCGATTGGAAGACCTGCTCTTGGGGCTGGGATTCGAAAAAGAAAGCCGAACCGATGGTCACATATCAGCTAACTTTCTATAAGCACTATTTTGCCGCAAAGCATAATATAGATCCCGCCAACATTGAAACACACTTTGCCCTTTTAAAAAGAACGGCAAAGAAAAATCGTGTAGAATTTTTCCGTGTAACGTCGGGTAAAATTAAAACGAATAATGCTATTAAATTGTTGGTAAAGGGGCTGTATAATATAACCAATAAGAAATATGTTAAGAACAAGCTTGCCTGCCACGGGCAATATGGTGCATGCGAGTTCTATAAAACAAAACATTGTAGGTAAACAAAATGAGTAAAATAAAAATTTTAACCCTGTCGGACCACCCTTTGTCTCCATCCGGCGTTGGCATCCAAACAAGGTACTTTATCGAAGCTCTTCTCGAAACGGGAAAATATAGTTTCGTCAGTTTGGCTGGGGCTATGAAGCATGATAACTACACGCCTCAGAAGACAGACCAATGGGGAGACGATTGGGTAATTTATCCAGTCGATGGATATGGCACACA
>Ga0209434_1000319_pt1 | contig 24274 bp, 5 predicted proteins | sample ETNvirnome_2_300_FD_184068 | JGI IMG/M metagenome (GOLD analysis project Ga0209434, IMG submission 184068) | Marine viral communities from the Pacific Ocean - ETNP_2_300 (SPAdes) (version 2) | ecosystem: Environmental > Aquatic > Marine > Oceanic | place: Pacific Ocean | collected 2013-06-22
CTAAATTAAGAGAGGCCTGTCAACCAGACACCAGCACCAATATGAACGCAATAATGGGCATGGCAAATAACAATTTAGAAAATCCAAACAACACTATTGACGCAGCTGCCGAAGGATTTGGAGTACTAGATCTGGAAGCGCTTCAAGCATTTTTGATGGACGTCGCCGCACTTATAACACCCGCAGAATTATGTAGTCTTTTTGATGGAGAAGCTTCACAAAATACATTAATTGCTATAAAACAATTACAACAAGTCAAATATCCGACCCTTCGTAAGAATTTTCCAGATATCACTGTGATTAGGTCATTCTTTTTATTGCTCGGAGAACATATTGATAAAGAAGCTTGTCACGCTGCGGTTAAAAGAACGGGACAAATATCACATCCTGAGTTATGTGATGACACAGCAGATTTGCCGTTTAGACGCGATTTATTAGAGGGAAGAGCCACAGAAGAACAAATAAATGATCAATTGAAGAAGCTTGCACAGAAACAAGTTGATTTGTTATCTGAACTTGCAATAATGATAAGTTCAGATAATCCTGTATCTGACAAATTAACTGTACAGCCCACAAATCCAAATGCAGATCCAAGTGTTCAATATATGGCGAAAAAAGTACTTAATTCAATTTTTAGAGCTATTGGAACATCTTTTGATAAGAACATAGTAAGTTATCATGGTTTTTTAAAAAGAAAAGCCTTCAAACTTGAAGAAGCCATTGAAATTGTAAAGGAATTAGAAGAGCAAGATCTGTTAGGTGACGATTTGAGCTTGGAAGACCAAAAGAAAGCAGCGGCGATTCTCGCTGGCGAAGGCGTTTCGGTTAATACAGCTACAGCTGTTATTGCACGACCATTGGTGACACACCTAGGGGATACATATTCAGAACATACAAGCGGCGTTGAGAATCTTTTGTTTGGTGGTGATATCGCCACCAGTAATTATTCTTATGACACGAACGGCACCTATCATCGATATACGATAGGGGCCAATTCTCCAGGAGAAGTCACTTTTTTAGAATATTGGTCAGACACTGGAAAATGGGTAGTTAAATCAGAATCTGACAATGGAGCCAGATTATTTTATAGTTCCACCACTACAACATCGGCATCGTCGCCTTCTGAAATATTTTCCATGGCGCTGGCCCTGGTTTGGTCGCGTGACATTGGCGGCAACCCATCCCCCATCGAGGCAGGCAAAATCAACCCCGAATTTCAAACGAAGATACTTCAAGAAATTGCGGCGATCGGCATGCCACATTTTAAAGAATCATATCATGAGTCTTTTATGAGGTTAATAGCACAGTATGGTCGAAGTTTATCCAAAAGTGCGCTAGCACAATATAGTGAATTTGCAAACTTAGCTTTAATACCCGCCCATGTTCCAGATTGCGATGATGACGAAACGGAAACCAAGAAAAAAGGACTTTTAAATTTAGAATATACAAAAGACCAAACAATTAAAATATATAATGACCTCGCGAGTAAAACAGAATTTGAAGTTAAAATTGATGAATTTGATCCATTTGAACTTGCTGCATTAGAGGGAGTTATTTCAACTATGTTAAAGTTTTATATAGTTGAGTTTTGTATTAAAAATGTGTTTGCATTCTCAATATTTAGATTATCAAATACTTTAGGTTCAAATATTATTGGTGACTATATTTTTGAAGGGATGTTTAGAGATTTAGCAAAATATGGATATCACATAGATGATTTTAAGAATGAGATTATTAAAATTATTACCAGGCGCAAAGCAACAGCGATAGACAAAGATCAATATCATTCTTCGTTTGAAGAAGAACATATGCATACTATTGAAATTGATGAAAACGGCAATGGTAAGACAACGATTTCTTTTGGGAATCCGAGAGAATCAGACCATGTACATGATGTCGTTGACCGCCAAATTGTGGCTTATACAGATGAGGAGGGGGATACACATACACATTCTTTTTCAAATAAATTGCCATACGGAAGTCAATACACTGATAAGAATAGATACAGATACCTTTTTAAAGAGCAGCTGATCGATTGTTCTTGGATAATCGCAAAATATATTAGTAGAACGGGAATACTACGAGATAACTGGAAAGAAAAACAAAAATTAAGAGATGATACACTTGTATTAGAACAGAGATTATTGAACTATTGGTATGATCTGATTCAATTCGGTAGGGAGGGAACAGGCAACTATGATGTCATAAATGTAAGTGCTAAGTGGCGGAATCTTTACCCAAACACTTTAAGAAAGCCGAGATCCGTCAAGGACGTATCCAGCGGCAGCAGCCCGTTGTCTCTGTACAGTGCAAAGCTTTTGCTCTCTAGAAGTTACAATAATCGTTATGGAATTGATTATGACAGCAGCACTAAATTTAAACCTGATGGACTTAAAGAATTTATCCGTCATTACCAAAACGACCGGGACATTCTAAACACAGCAGGTTCTTCCGGGAATTACGAACATGCCGGCGCCATGCGATTTTGGGACGAAACAGACGACCTCGACGTGTATGGCAAACCACGTACGTTTATTTATCACATAGTTGATTGGTTTCAGTGGTCTTCTTTAGCAAAAGTGGCTATTGGCGACATCGAGTGGGGCAATGCTGATTCACTGTTGAGCATTCAAGAAGGCAACCCGGGCTTCGCCGGTTGGGACGTTATGAATGAAAAAGGCGTATTGCTTAGCGAGGTGAGTAAAGAAGTAGGTCAGGCTAGGCATGCCGCGGGCTGGGACGTTCCGGAAAATTGGCAAGGATGGGATGGTTGGGGTTCTACATATGCAGACTCAATCACCCCAGCGCGCTATGGAATTACACAAAAAGATGTAGATTATCTTCGAACAATGCCAGTGGATTCTCTAGTAAGAGTGGTGAGAAAAGCTATCTCGTTAGCCATTTATGCTTGGTGGGGTACTACATATGCGGAAATATATAACGCTAATTATATTGATGGCGGATTTAACCGCACATTAGCAGATGACCTAGGTCTTTTTGCTTCAGCAGATGAACAACTATCGTTGGAAACCTGGGAATATCAGTCTCCTGATACAAAATATTCTATGATATTCCCTCTTACAAAATTATATGACGTCTCGCGGAAGCCAAATCTAAGTGAGACCCGACTAACAGGAGGCCCTTATCTTGAAAATGGAGGGTTTATATTGGAACGATATATAAGAATTCAGGAAGACCCGGATGCAAACACGAATAATGAGTGGTCGCAAACCGATCGATATGCTAGTTGGTACTCTCCCGACACGGAAGCCGACAACTCGGAGAAAACAGATCATTTAATAGATATTGTTAATCTAGATGCGTGGGAAGAATATGTTAATATGGTCACTACGGCCGCATCCGGAGGAAAATACGACAAAGGAGAAGTACTTTATACAGATTATTTTGAAAGATGGTATTACGGATTGAGAATAGTATATGTACATCCACCACAGACATCCCCCTCGACTGGCGCGAATTGGGATCAATTTAAAAACTTATCATCTTTATTTTCCGACGAGACCCACGCGGTGGGTCTGGGCAACATCGGCATCGACGACAACACGGCTAGACTTAGAGCATATGATAAAAAAGCATTTTATATCAGAGAGGGCAACCAAGAAATTTTTACTACGCCGTTAGCTAATGTTGAAATCCCTATAGATGAAGTCTATTGGCACAAGGATGCTGGAGGTGTGCTTTTAACATCGGCATCCCCCGTGGGAATTGTACATCACTACCCAAAAGAGAAATTAATAATGAAACTGTCGAGAGACCCAGTATTTCATACTTTTTTTGGGGCAAACGGAATTTTTCCTGTAAACTTAATGTTAACAACGTTATCAATATATAATGTAAATTATTTTACGTCTTTATTTAAATTAGGAGGGGAGGGCGCAACGACAAAGGATCCTTTCTATGCGATTAAAAATGCTCTTAAAACATCATTTAATGCGTTAGTAGACTCAGGAACTAATAATTGGTCGTCTGAAGACGATTCTGCTCTCGCAGCTACAGCAGAAGATGAAGAAACAATTATGGAAATGATTGCAAAAACACCATGGTTAATATTAAAAGGTGTGTTAGAATCAATTCCTGGATTTGGATGGCTCCTTGGCAGATCTGGTTTAGGCGCCAAGGTTCGCAGCGCCCTCGGACCACCGGACAAAATTGCCATATGCGCAGCTGCACCATCACTTATACAATCTACTTCTGATGTAACGTCAGACGGCGACCCAGACTGGTCAGAAGCAGGCGGGCCATGGAAAGTGTATTATAAGATTCCACTGTTAACATCCGCAGGCGCGCTCGTTAAAAAGTTCTTATATCAGAACCCAGAATACAATGATACCTGGGGTTTTATACCTGTGACCAATGCCGCGGATCCCGATGGTCCTAAAGTGCCGGGTACAAAATTAGGTTGGATAGACACCTATTTGCCCGATCCGGCCGGGATCGGCACATACTTTATGAGCGCGCAAAAGGTGGAAAAGTTATACACAGATTGGCTATCGGACACGGGATTTTTGTCCATCGACGCAGGAGGGGGCGAGTGGCAACCCGGGGAAGAGCCCGGAATCGCTGCTAGCGTAATTGATAGGGACTATATAACCAGAGAGGAATATGAACATTTAGCACTTGAGGCATATCCAAACTTTACGGCTGGCCCGGACTGGACAGATAAGTATAAAGCAAATTTTGATGACCCTAAAGAGACAGATTTATTTACGGTTTATAATAAAAAAGGCGCAGGTAAATGGACTTTTTATAAATATTATTTAGATATTAAAGATATTTTACCAGAGGGTTTGTGGAGTGATCTAGGAGAAGTGCATGCTAAAGGATTAACTGGTGCAGATGATCCTGGCTGGGCAATTGTTGCGGATACATTTCCTATGTACTTACTAAGATCCGAATCAGTTTCTAAAGAAGAATACTTTAAAACTAAATTTTATCAGATATCGGACCCCCGCGTTCCTTTCACTAGTAATGGATGGGTTTTAACTTTTCCAAATGAGCTTGGTTCCCTTCATCTGCCGAAGGCTACGTTTGAGAAACAATACCACAAGAGAAGAATACGCATTGACAATCAAGTTGCACATACGCAATATCAACCAAATTGGATAATGGGGCAGAAAAGCATTGCAGATTATAACGCCAAGTCACAAGGATATGGTCAAAGCCAAGGCGAGACCCTAGTACTTCATGAAACTAACGCTGAATGGATTAATGCGCGAGACTTATATGAGTCAGAAACTCCAGTAGCGGATTTAATGCAGGAAATAGTAAAAAGCATAAAAGCTTTTGAATTTATGAACGAAACAGATATGAAAGTAAAGATTGGACTTTGTCAATATTTATCCAGCACCTATAGGCCTGATTCCCCTTGTCTACAAACTATTAACTTGATTCATCTAGCTGAGAACTATGCCTCAATGCCGGGAGCGGCCGCTGAAACGCCTATCAGCTATCGCTCAATTCAAATTCGTAATATAATAGAGGCTCCATATGGCGAATTATTAGCTGTAGCTGGAGTTAAAATAGCAAAACACCCTAATCCTTCGCCTGATGGTGACTGGAACAACAACGGCGACAACGACCAAATGCAATATTACACCGAAAATTACCAGGGGAGTTATGGGTATTATGATAAAAAATATTGGGCAGATTATACAAAGATGATGCATAAATTAGGAGATTCGAATTTCACAGCACCGATGGGTTGGAACGGATTTAAGCACCTCCCAGAGCAGGAGGCCCAACCATCACCACAAAAAGAGCAGAAGAGTCAGAAACAGATAGAGGCGGAGGAACAAGCGAAGATCGACGCGTCATACGGCCAAGGTTCACCCATCAGCGGCGACGACCCGAACATGGACGACGCGTCGCAGGGACCACCCGCCTGGCCCGACTAAAACAAAGATATGCCCTTTCAATTAAAAAAATATCACACCTCTATAAAATAAAGTTATTTGTAGAAAAATAGTTATTTTATTCTCTAATTAGTAATAGAGAGGTAATAAAATGTTTGGATATTCACCGAAAATACCTTTAATAATAGATACTGTTGATGGTATTGCTTTGACAAAGACAATTAAAGAAGTCGTACAACAAAATTTAAAAATGTTAATTTTAACAAACCCTGGAGAAAGAATAATGATGCCTGACTTTGGAGTCGGCCCAAAAAGAATATTGTTTCAGCAAAAAGATGCAAATATCAGCGGGACAATTACTAGCAAGATTAATCAACAAGTGACTAAATATTTGCCATTTCTGACATTAGATTTTGTTAATGTTGAACCTATAGGACCCGAGTCAGATGTTCATACAGTATCTATAAGAATTGGTTATACAATTGGGGCTGCTGGGGATGCTGGTCTTTTAGATTTAAATGTAACAGCATAACTAATTATATAATAAAAGGGAAGAAATATGACTCACGCGAGACAAGATCGAAAAAACATTACTATTAAATATACTAGTAGAGAATATGACACGATAAGAGCAGACTTAATATCTCATGCTAAACGTTATTATCCAAACACTTTTAAAGATTTTAATGAAGCTTCGTTTGGTTCATTAATGTTAGACACTGTTGCTTATGTAGGAGATATTTTATCATTTTATTTAGACTTTCAAGCGAATGAAGCGTTTCTTGGGACAGCCTTAGAATATAATAATGTTTTAAAAATTGGCCGTCAGATGGGATACAAATATAATCCTTCGTCTTCTTCACAAGGGAGGTTGACGTTTTATATAACAGTGCCAACAAAAACCGCTGGTTCGGGCCCCGATCCTGAGTATATGCCAGTTCTATTGGCAGGGTCCTCATTTGTTGCGGATAACGGAGGGAATTTTACTTTAGTTGAAGATGTCAATTTTGCAGAATCTACAAATGAGATCGTTGTTGCATTAAGCAATTCAGAAACTGGAACACCTCTTACATACGCAATAAAAGCCTCTGGGGTGGTGGTATCTGGGTATTTTAATGAAACAACAGCTCAGATTGGGACACACCAGAAATTTGTAGTTGCCTCTTTAGGCGATACTAATGTCGCAGAAATTATAAGCGTTGTAGACGGATCTGGAAAAGAATATTATGAAGTAGAACATTTAGCACAAAATATTGTTTATCATCAAATTAAAAATTCAAATTTTGGTAACGATGCGGTACCGTTTTTGTTTAAGCCAATGATAGTGCCAAGAAGATTTGTTTTAGAGCGCACAGATGAAGATACATATTTACAGTTTGGAGGCGGATCAGATGCAAAATTAGAAACAATTGCAGACAATCAATTTTTTGCATCTAAGTTAGATCCAAGTAAAGTTGTTTTGCAAATGCATGGGAAAAATTATGTTTCTGATACAACTTTTGATCCATCTATGTTGTTAGAATCAGATAAGTTTGGGATTGCGCCAGCGGATACAACTTTATATATTGTGTATAGAGCCGATACATTTGAAGCATCAAATGTGAGTGTTAATTCAATTACAAATGCGGGGGAGATCGATTTTGAATTTCCAAGCTTAACATCCAATTATAGCCCTACAAAACTATCAGAAGTCCAAGGCACTTTAGAAATGACCAATGATGAAGCTATAATTGGAAGTGTACCTATTAATGATATTGATGAAGTTAAAGAAAGAATTTATGGCACGTTTGCGACACAAGACAGAGCAGTTACAAAACAAGACTATATTAGTTTAATGTATAGAATGCCATCAAAATTTGGCGCGGTTAAACGAGCCGCCGTCGCGCAAGACCATGATTCAAATAAAAGAAATTTAAATTTGTATATAGTGTCAGAGAGTCCCTCTGGAGCTTTACAAAAAACAAATACAACAATAAAACAAAATTTAAAAACATGGATAGAACAATATAAAATGATAAACGACACTGTAGACATTTTAGATGCTAACATCGTTAACTTTGGAATTGAATTTGTTGCAGTGGCTGATTTAAATACAAATCGCTATGCATTACTTTCTAATGCTGTCGAAATATTAGGAGAATTCTTTACTGTACACTCGGATATAGGACAAGCGTTATATGTCACTGACATATATAAAGTATTGAATAGTGTGCCGGGAATAATTGACGCAGTAGACGTTAAGATTGTTAGAAAATCAGGTGGGTTTTATTCGAATGATACATTTAATATGGATTCTCACTTATCGCCTGATGGAAGATATATAACTGTTCCAATCGATACTATTTTTGAACTCAAATATCCAAAAGTCGATATAAAAGGTGTAATTAAATAATGTCTATTAAAAAATATTATGCCACAAAAGACAACACAATAACAAATGCATTTAAAGCCGACCTTTCCAACCGGGGAACGGGCTCTAATATGGGCGCATCAGATATTTTGGAAGTTTTTTCAATTTATGGGCAAGCTTCTTCAAGCGCCTCCGGAAGTACGGCAGAACTCTCTAGGGTTTTAATGCAGTTCCCAGCCACTGGGGATTCTGGAATTCAACAAGATAGAAGTGATGGCAAGATTCCCGCTAGCGGCAGTGTTAACTTTTATTTAAGAGTTTTTAACGCAAGACATTCACAGACATTACCAAGAGATTTTACCATGACATTGTTGCCAATATCTAGTTCATGGGAAGAAGGTTTTGGCTTAGATATGGAGAGTTATCAAGATGTAACATTAGACAAATCAGGATCAAACTGGGTAAATAACCAGACTCGTGTTGCTGCGACTGCAACAATAACCATTGTAGATCTAGGCAGCAACACTACAGACATCAATCAATTGCATGGTACTACCGGATTCACAATTACAGATTCTGCTGGAAATGCCATAGAATATTATTTTGATAAAGCTGGGGCTGCAGGTTCTACAGGAACTTCTACAGCCGATGGTATCGTGATACAGGTTAATGGAATGAGTGCAGCAACTGATGTTGCTGCTCAAGTAGAAGCTGCATTAAATAGCGCAAATGGTCATGGTAACAGCGGTAAAGAGACTATCACTATTAGTCGTACCGATAATGTTATAAATTTAACACATGACGCAAAAGGTCCAGATGGCAATAATATTATTGATCCGGGCTCGACCCCTACGCCTACTTATATCCAATATACAGGTTTTTCCGGTGGCGCCGGTATTTGGACTAAAGCTGGCGGAGACTTTCACACAAGTTCGATTTATGAAGCCAGTTTTGTTGGAGGAACAGAAGACATTGAGGTGGATATAACGGCACTAGTAGAAGAATGGATAACTGGTTCAAGCAATGATGTTAAAGGTGCACCGGTAGGATATTTAGGAAAAGATAATTATGGAGTTGGCATAACCTTGCATACAGGAACTTTTGAATCATATTATTCTGGTTCAGACGCGTCAGATAGTACGCATCATGTAATCCCGGGCACATCCGTATACCATAATTTGTCAGGCCCGTATAAATCATATTATACAAAAAGATTTTTTTCTAGAACATCTGAACATTATTACAAAAGACCGTGCATTGAAGCACGTTGGGATTCATCTAGAAAAGACGATAGAGGAAATCTTTACGCTAGTAGTTCATTAGCAGCTACCCAAGAAAATTTATTTACACTATATTTATATAATTCTGTCCGCGGCCAGCTTCGAAACATCCCAGACATTGGTGATGGTGATCATATTTATGCAAAATTTTATACATCTGCTTCTGGTGGAGATATTATAACAGGGATTGTTGGTAGTGGCACTTTAATCTCATATGAAAATGCTGTTACTGGAGGGTGGAAAGAAACTGGGATTTATACAGCTTCTTTTGCTTTTAATAATACAGCTAGTGTTGTATACGATGTTTGGTTTACAGGTAGCGAGGCAGAACCAAGCACATATATAGAATATCATACAGGGTCTTTTAGCCCAAAAAGTTTACAATCACAGGATTCATACATTAACCCAAAATATGCTACAACAATAAATAATCTTAAATCAGTTTATACGACAAATGAGACCGCTCGATTTAGACTCTATACTCGAAAAAAAGATTGGAGTCCGACTATTTATTCTAAGGCAACAACCACCCCAGCTTCAGATGTAATTGAAAAAGCATATTATAAAATTTATAGAGCTATAGACGAGCTAGAGATCATAGATTATGGAACGGGCAGTGCACAACATACACAACTTTCTTATGATATCTCTGGTAGTTATTTTGATTTAGATATGTCGTTATTTGAGAAAGAATACCAATATGGTATTAAATTTTTATACTATATAAATGGTTCTTATTATGAACAACCAGAGGCGTTTAAATTTCGTGTTGAATAATATAGGTTTGGTGAAATAATGAGTATCAAAGACATTTTTGAACAAGACAATCCCAAAGTTTTAACATCAACAAATCTAGAAGAACTTGGTGCTGAAATAGAATCGGAAGATTATGTTGATTCTTATGTATTAAAACAAAATAAATTTACGCCGCCCGTAGACTTCAGCCAACCTAAGAACTTTGCAAAATTTGGTTTAGCTGCAAGATATTATACTGACACAATTGAGAGAATTTATCAAGATTTTCCGTATGATGGTTCTTTATATGAAAAAACGGCATGGCATAACAGTTCATCGTATTTAGATAATTATATTTTTGAAAATGAATATCCACGTACAAATGGACACGTAACTTTATCATATTTAGATTGGGGAACTCAAGTAACGGCATCTGATGGGTATGGTGCGACAGCAACATCATCGTATGATTATATAAGATTTACAGGCGGGCCACACTCAGGCAATATATATGATTTAACAAAAGACCGCGGCCTAAATTTAAGATTCGGTGGTGCAGAAGGTGCCACTGTTGAATTTTGGTTAAAAAAATCTGAATTTATAAGCTCGCTTACAGAAAAAGAAGTAATACTTGATGTTTGGAGCACCGGAACGATTTCTGGTACGGTAGCAGGCGCAAATGAAGGGTATGCGCGCTTACGCATTGAGATGTCTGCAACAGCAGGCGCTTCCGATCCATCGCCATTTTACATAACATATATGTCAGGGGCTGATGGGTTTGCAAATGAAGCAATAGGATCATCTAATATCACTACAGCCTCTGTTGCGGATGATATTTGGCATCATTATGCATTTACATTTCAAAACGATGGAGATAATGTAGCCGCAGAATTATATTTTGATGGTACACATGATGCAAGTGTTTTAACAGGAACTTCAATTGGCCATGTTAGTAGCTCATTGGCTGCAAATATTGGAGCTTTAGTTACGAGACCTTCGGGAACATTTTCTACAACAGTGCCCTATTCCGCAGAAAATGGATGGGGAAAATTATCTGCGTCTATGGATGAATTTAGATTTTGGAAAGCTAGAAGAAACCCACAACAAATAGGTCGATATCGTATTAGTCAGGTTGGTGGTGGGTCGAACACAGATGAAGCAAATACAAAATTAGGAGTTTATTATAAATTTAATGAAGGGATTTCCCAGACAAGTTCTGTTGATTCGATAGTATTAGATTATTCTGGACGAATGAGCAATGGATCATGGACAGGTTATCAATCCGGCGCACGAAGTTTAAATTCTGCAATTGTAGAAAGTTCAGCTTCTACGTTTGAATATAAAGATCCGATTATATATTCTTTTCATTCCGATGTGCTAAACTTAAAAACAAGACTCAATGCTTCCGGAAGTGAATGGGATCGACAGAACACATCTGCTCTCTATTATTCTTATCCTTCGTGGATAATCGAAGAAGACGAGGAAAGAGCAGGAACTTTATTAAAGCTTACTCAAATTATTGCATCTTATTTTGATACATTATTTCTACAAATAGAGGCTTTTCCACGAATAAAAGACATATATTACGCAGATGGAACTACCGGCAGTTTTAAACCATTACCTTTTGCAGAAGATATATTACAGAATACTGGATTTTTAACACCAGAAATATTCGCGGACGCCACTGCTTTAGAATTTTTTCTTAATAGGAATGAAGAGAAAAAGTTTACAAAAAGATTGCATGAAGTTAAATCTTACATATACCAAAATATATATAATAATTTAACTTACATTTATAAATCAAAAGGCACAGAAAGAGGACTTAGGAACGTATTACGATGCTTTGGTGTCGATGACGAATTGGTTAGAATTAATACATATGCAGAAAATTCTGTATATCAGTTTCGTGATAATTTACGGGCGACTGCAGTTAGAAGAAAATATATTGATTTTTATCACCACTCTCAACGTAACTCGAATGTATATCAATACGCTGATTCTTCAAACTCGAATTCTGTATCATATATCAACGGAAGAGATGAATCTGCTTCAGGTTCGGCTGTTACAGTAGAAGCAGAAGTATTATTTCCAAAAGCTCTTCCATTTTGGCATGACTTGTATGTGCCTTATCATTCAACTGCTTCTTGCTTATTTGGCGCACACACAGCGATTAAAGATGGTGTGGCAGGAGATGTATCTTGGGATCCAACCGACTCTACAAATTTTAAAGTTTTGGCAGTTAGAAATAGACAAGGAGCCCCCTCGACTTATTTTAGATTAACTGGTTCATCAGGTGGATTTGTTCCTACGCTTACTAGTAGTTTATTTTTGCATACGTATAATAATGAAAAGTGGAATTTTGCTGTACGAGTTAAGCCTTCAAAATATCCATTAGTTAGTATCGTTGAGGGCACAACAGGTTCAACAACGAGTAGAGATCCTTATGTGGTCGAATTTTATGGTGTTAACACTTTAGGTAATCAGATCAAAAATGAATTTATCGTTTCTGGCACAATGACATATGCTCAAGGCGCAGCTTTTATAACAAGTTCTACACGATTGTATGTAGGGGCACACAGAACAAATTTCACAGGGTCGCTTATCGATTCTACTGATGTTAAAATAGGTTCTTTAAGATATTGGACTGACTATGTTCCCGATAATGCGATAAGAGAACATTCTAAAGATGTAACAAATTTTGGTACGGAACACCCCCAAAGAAGCATAGGACTATTTCATGAGCGGTTGTCCGGAACGTACATACCACAAATGGAAACATTAGCACTAAACTGGGAATTTTCGAATATATCTGGATCAGATGACAATGGCCAATTTACAGTCGATGACATTTCTTCAGGTTCAACAGAACTAACAAGTAGACATTCGTGGGTAGGTTCGATTGTTAAAAATCAACACACCGGCCGCGGCCACTTTTTTGACGCACCGCCGAATCATACTTCATCATACAGTGTAGAATATATACACACTAATAAAAAGCAATTACCGGAAACATTAGGTACAGATGACGCCGTACAAATTTTAACAGATGATGACGTATATTTGGCAAGAGATTTTAAACCAATTAAATTTATATATGGAATTGAAAAAAGCATGTACCAAGTTATTTCAGAAGAAATACTTAATTTCTTTTCCAGTGTAAAAGATTTTAATAATTTGATTGGCGAACCAGTTAATAGATACCGACAAGAATATAAAGATTTAAACAAGTTAAGACAATACTTCTTTGAAAGAGTACAAAACACACCAGATATAGAAAAGTTTGTTGAATATTTTAAATGGATAGATTCTTCTGTATGGAAAATGTTAGAACAGCTTATTCCAGCTAGTTCTAATTTTATTGAAGGATTGAGAAATGTTGTTGAGAGTCACGTTTTAGAAAGAAATAAATATTGGACAAAGATGCCAACATTGGACTTAAAACGGTCTGACCCTGAAGGTCAATTGTTAGGAATTAATGAGCTTTTATATGATTGGGAATTTGGTCATTCTCCAAATCAACTTTTTAATTTAAAAAGCATTGCATTTAATGGTGCCAATAACCAGTCACAACTTACAGTTTCTGATCATACTAGTCTTAGTTTTGGTGCTGATGGAACAGCAGCAAATGAGCCTTCTTTCACATTTTCTTCTTGGATAAATATGACAGACGCGTCTAGATTTTATATTCTAGGCAAAAGAAATACTTCAACATCGAAGTCTGAATATGTTTGGTATGTAGATGCTTCGGACAAACTAATCCTTCTTATCAACGACACCAACACCACTAATTTTATAGCAAATGCAGCCGATGCCGCAGTAACGAGTTATGAAGGCCAATGGATTCACGTATGTACAACATACGATGGGTCCGGTGGCGGCGCCGGGATAAAAATGTACATTAACGGCTCAGCGGTTGCGATGGCGTCACCCAGCACCGGAGGTTCGTACACCGCCATGGATAACACCAATGCAGATTTTTTCATTGGACGTTCGGCTGCAAACACCGCTAATCTTGTCGCAGAAGGATTTATTGATGAGACTGCCGTTTTTAATAAAGAATTAACCGTGGCCGAAATTTCGAAACTCCATAGATCTGGACTTACTTGGGACTTAAATAATTTCTTTCATGCTAAAGATCATCTAGTTTCTTGGTGGAGGATGGGTGACAAAGCAACGGGAACATCCCCAAATTTCACTATTCCAGACCAGATTGGCGATAATGATGCTGTGATGACTGTTTTCCAAGATACTGAAACTAGCAAAGTTGTTACAAACGCTCCACCTTCCACACATACGAATGAAAATGAGAATTGTCTTTGGTGGAAGGAGAGAGCAGAAAGAACAAATCCAGTTATTTCTTCTGGTGACGTCAACATCGATAGTGAAAAAGATGGCATTCTTAAAATTTTAACAACTAAAACTAGCGCTTCTGGCCCATCTTTAAGTGGTTCGTCGGGAATTTATGAAGGGTCATCGTATGTTTTACGTAATCTTTCGTTGCCTTACAAATTTTCAGTTGACGAGTCTATACAAATACATGGCGGATCAAACTTTCATCCAAATAAGCAAGCTGGCATTTTTAAAGCAGAAGCAGATAAAGATGATAGTACTAGTTTTCTTGTTGTTAGCGCGTCTAGTGTAGATTCTTTTGAAAATTGCACCGACAACTCAGGACTAACCCAGAAACGTAAACATTCATTTGGAGCATATTTGCGGTCTGAGGTACCAAATTTTGAGGATAAAGATTCTTATTTAAAAACAAAAGGCGCTTTATTTTCTCCATTTAGTTTGCATAGCGCTTCTAATGATGGAGGATATTCTGATACATTCACAAGTAGTTTTAAAGCTGGAATAGATATTACAAATCTTCATGAAGATAGTTACGGGCCTTGGTACGAGACACCATTACAAGGTCACTTTACAGAGAAATATGTTGGAGGGCTTCAGTATAGACATGTTGCAGTGAATACGGGCTCAGATGATAAAACTAATCGACCTGAAGGTTGGTGGTTAACAATTCACGGAAACACTCTTTTCTTTTATGGGCCCGGAGCAGATACTCAAGACAGAACTAGACCAAAAGCAAATCGATTCAGAGAACCAATGGCTAAACGCCCGGTCAATATTAAAAATATTCTACAAAAGACGGGTTCAACTATAATTGGAAACTATGAACACGATTATCAAATAATTCAAACTTCTGGAAGAAGAACGAATAATAGATATTTTGTTAAGAACGAAGGTATCACTATTGCAAATCAAGAAACTTCAGCAGTATCAGGGGTTATTGATTTTACTTTACCAGATAGAAATATATCAGGTTCAAATGATTTTGTTTTTGTTGAAAGATTTTCCGCTCCCGGCGGCCCAGAAGTTATGTCTAGAGGATTTTTAGATGTTGAGGCAGAAGAATATTCAATTTATAATGCATTGCCATGGCGTAATCTTACAGTCCGACAACCATTAAATTCATTATTAACAAAACACTGCGGCCAGTTTGGATATGATATTGACACTGGATATGGATATACTGCTTCATTCCATAAAGTTCATAGAAACTCTTTGAAACGAATTGAAGGCGATCTTACGACTGGATACGTGACTGGCACAACATATGATAATTGGTACGTACGACATGCAATTCCAAGATCTGAAACACATTACGCTTGGATAACAGCCTCAGTAGATTATTCCGCTTCTGCTAGATTTTCTGGATATACAGGAAAACGTTGGTATGAATCTAGCTCTGTAGGTTGGACCGGCGCGATTGGGTTTGTAAGTGCGAGTGATTTTGTTGGTTGGGACGCCCCTGGCTACACCCTCGGGACTGACAAAAATATTTTACTTGGAGCTGGAATTCCGGACCAGGATTTGGTTTATGGCGACTTTGCAGGACTTAATACTATAATTTATGAACCAGTATCGTCTTCAGAGAATACGCTTGGATATCCCTTGGGAACATCTTTGGGGTCTGCCGACCTCACCGAACTTCAATATAGAAATGTAACTTTTTTTACCAACACGGCAATTAGCCTTGTCGCACCAGGCGCGGCCAACCTTTTGATGCTTAAACGAAACGGACCTTACGGATGGCCTTCTTGGAAACAAATTAGAGGATATGAACATCCAATTGTTAAATCTCATAAGAAACAAAATATTATTTCTCATATGAAAGCACCAAAGCTTAAAGTGATAAAGCCATTTACAACAGACCCTTTTGAATATCCACACCCTCATCCTCATAAAGAGAGAATTAACCTGAATTATCAAGAAATGGGAGTGGTAGACAAAACTTTTAAAAAGTATTGGACCATCTTTGTCACAAATAAACAAGATCGCTTCAAAAATTATAATGAACCAGTAGTAGTCTCAAGGTACAAACCAATTTTACATCATTTCGAGTATGAAGAAAATAAGACATTTCAAACCACTACTCTAAAATATACACACGCAAATAATTTGTCAGTGTTCACGCATGTTGAATTAAGAATGGACCTTGATTATTATCGATATGATAAGCCAAAAGATATTTTTACACGTGACCAAAAAATACAAATATATGATAGTCTTTTAAGTATGTACATTGATGATTCTCCGCTTGAGCCATTTAAACCACGTGCCATTTATTGTAGTGAGGATATATTTCCAAGAGAAATTAATACATTCGCCTCTTCTATAAGAAGTCGACAATTATATGCACCAGGTTTTTGGAAAGAGCGTGGCACTGACCGGCTTGAGCCACCGGAAGGTTCAATGGTTGGTGTTTATAATTCTCAAGGAGAGGGCGGTGATGAAGCTCATGTCCAAAGTATTTGGCCATTAGATCCGAGAGATAAATATGATGATCCTGCATTGCCTTCGACCAGTAGCGGCGACGGCGCAGGTGAATTACAAAACAATTATTGTATTTTTTATAATGACGCTCATGGTCATCCCATTAAAGCTGGTGCATTGTATGCAAGACCAATTCCATTTTCTGGGACTACGGAAGAGTTATTTTCTGGAGACACTCTCTTTGAAGTTGCTGATCAATCGGGCAGAGCCCCGTTCCCAGAACATACATATGACAAATGGATTGATGAAATTAAAAGAGTAGGTAAAGACTATTCAGTAATCCCGGAATTTAGGATTAGTGAACATTTAGACCATTATATGATGGACGCTTCCGGAGGTCTTGAAAATTATCTTAAGAAAAATATTAGTTGGCTTAGTTTAACAGGTACGGCCGTTTCTGCGAGCAATGAAGCCGATTTTTATAAAGTTTACGGTATGAGCGATTTTTTGAAATATTTTTCAATTATTAGAGATGATCATGAAGACATATTTGGAAAAAGTGCACATGGAGTTCCTCAAATTGATGAACAGGGGGCGCCGACAGGAAAAGTAATAACTGTTGCTTCAATCGGGTCAGAAGCTGAAATTAGACTTAAATGCAAAGCCTTAATGAAGTTTTTACCATACGATGGATTTTACCCTGCTCTCAGGACAGTCCAATTAGCACAATTAATGTCGCAGTCATATGCTAGCACAAACGCAGCTAACAATGATAAGTGGGTGATTCGTGATAAAAATAATAATCCTGCCAGTTGGGCCGCGGCAATGAAACCATTTTATGCTCCCGGGATAATGTTTAATTCTATTAAATCTGGAGTCGCAGTGGATTACCCAGTTTACATCTCGCCATCGCACGCCATCACTGGTACTAATTCAGGTGAATACTGGGATGTTCAACATATGAGAATTTCAGAGTCAACTGACACCAACTTTTTTAAGCGGTTTCCTTTCGAGAGATTATTGGCGCCACACCAAGGGAATCCTTCACTAATATATGATCTTGAGCCTCATGCTTCTGCTAGTCTAGATGCGACTAGTTCTTTACGTCATCATTTTGATGATCGTTATACTATAGGAATAAACAACTTTTTAGCAGAAGTACCATCATTTTTCTTAAGAGGTGGAGAGATGACCCAAATCGAATCAGGCTGGGAAAGTGAATTTGAAACAGTTAATTTAGATTCGGATGGTCCACAAGAATATACTATGAGAATTGTTTTGTCTCATGGCACATCTGCCTCTTATGAAGATGCATCCAAGTCTTATGCTGCAGCGGGTGAATTTAGCCCAATCGGACAGACTTCTAAAGCTGGGAATCATATCTCATATGTAGATAATCCTAGAACAATCACAATGTATGATCGTCAGTGGAGCGCACCTTTGACGAATGGTATAAATTACCCCAGAGGTCATGGTTCTTCTTTTGGACCGCCATTTGTGTCGAAGGGTATTAGGAAAGGTGTTCTCTCAGGCGTCGCCACACCAGTAGACCGTCCATCTGGCACTTATGAACCATATACTCCTCCTTATTTTGATGGGTATTCGCATGTAGAACTAACGTTTAGGCCCGATTCGTTACCAGACCACATATTAAGCCAGTCAAAGGGCGCCGCCGGACAATTCTCTTTAAGTCAGATATTAAACAACTTAACTGCTACATTTGCCAGACAGTGCACACAGGCTTTTCATGTCCCAACTACAGACTACCCCGCAAGCATGTATTGGGCTTATACAGGATCTCACAATCCCGCAGTACGGCATTCCATGCAAATAACGGCGTCAATTAATATATCATTAAAACGCCAAAAGAAATTTAAGGTTACATACGCAACCTCCACTGAAATAGACTCTGAAGTTGAGCCCGGATACCCACCAGACAAATTTGAAGAGCACACAACAGATGGAGAACAATATAAATGGGTAATACAGCCAAAGTGGGAAACGCCGATATTAGATTTTGCGAATGTGGATGCGACGGTACCAGAAGGTGCTCCTTCTTCAGAAAATTCATTTTCCGGAAGCGACGGTATAGCAAAAGGAATGTGGCATCAATATGGTTCAATCCCTGAACCAGGCACTGGGCTTACTTTATCTATTCAAGACGATTATATTGGGAAGCGCATCCTCACTGACGCAGCTTTAACTGCATCTTTAGCAAAATTGGTTGGATTTAAAAAAGACTTTCAACGTGCACCATCACGTAAACTTGGACAGCTAGCCAATGAAAAAGTAATAAAAGAAGCTGTAGTCGCTATTCCATTTTGGTGGCCTTCCAAGAGCGAAGCTTTTAATCTGAACTCACACGAACCAAACTTTTTTGAACTAGATCCAAACGCCGTAAAAAAATATCTTGGGTTAGTAGATGGTGATCCTTTCAAAGTTAAGATTGAAGGGAAACAATCGAAATTTAAAAATGCCATTACTCCTGCGGGAGCCCGTCAAATCGATTTGATGAAACGATATGTATTTCCGCCTCATTTTGATTTTATTCAACATATTGGTGAGTGGGGTAATAGACCGATGCCTTCTATGGCCATATTTGAGTTTGGACATACGTTAAAACAGAATGATTTGTTAAATATCTGGCAGAACGTATCGCCAGATATTGGAATTCAATGGAAAGAGGCAGAATCGACATTAGCGTTCCCACTATGGACTTCTTTTTTCGATACGACTAATAATGCGATGCATACTTTTGCTCAACACTTTGATTTAGATCAGACTAGCGATGTAAAGTTACCATATAATATACAATGGATAGTATTTAAAGTTAAACAACGGGCAAAAACAAATTATTATGCAGAAAGAGCCGATGGCGACCCCGCTAGAAAATTAAATATCGATGTAGACCTACCTTTTAGAAAAGCAAAAGAAGCAGCAGGTGAAACTTATAAGCCAGCATTCCAGGAAATACCATATAGTTATAATTGGCCATATGATTATTTTTCACTTGTTGAGCTAGTCAGGCTTAATGCAACTGTTAAAACTGAAAACCAAAAAAGAAGAGAAGACGAAACGAATACCATGTATCTTATGGCAAAAGAACAGGCCGCAGCAGAATTAAAGAAACAAGAAAAACAAAAAGGTGCAAATAAGAAAAAGCAATCAGATGTTTGGAAAGCTATATTGCAAGAGATGGTTAAATCAGGAAAAATTGATACTGGATTTAGTTTATTCCCATATAAAGATGAAAAATGATTGGAAAGACTTTAAAATATAATAAAAAGAGATAATTAAAGATAGGGAGAAATAACTTTTAATATTAAAAGTAAAAAATAAATGAGTTTTTTTAATCAAAAAGAAGAAGTAATAGATTTGCAGCTTACGCAATATGGTAAACATCTATTGTCGAAAGGATTGTTTAAACCGACTTTTTATGCTTTTTATGATAATGATATTTTATATGATTCAGAATATATTGGTTTAATTGAGGATCAGAATACAATTAAAACAAGAATAAAAGACCAAACGCCGCGGAATAAAACACAATATTTATATCATGGTCTAGAAAATGATTTTTTAAAGATATCAGAAAAGGATAAAGAAAACGTGCTAAAGAGTAACAAACTTCAAGCGACACCGGAAAAAAGTTTTGCTTTAGCTATGCCGCTTGGCAATTCAGCTTTTGATAGTGACTATCTCCCGGCTTGGAATATTAATTATTTAAATGGAGAACTTTCTAGTTCGACTATAGTAACTCCATATTCAGCGTCACAACCCACAATTAATATACCACAATTAGAGAGCACGATTACTTATAAAATAATTCGCGACCCAAAACCTATAGTACATCCGCTTAATCAACCCGATCCGGACGGAGTAGGATTAGATCATGAAGCTTTTAATCACTTTTATTTTTCGGAGTCACCTGAGTTTTTAAATTCAGAAAATCCAGATGAAGTATTATTTGGAGATGGTACTAGATTTATTATAGAAGGTGAATATTTATTATTAGAATTGATTGAAAGAAACACAACATTTGAAACTAAAAATTTTGATATTGAAATATACGAAGTTGAAAACGTAACTGGTTCAAATGGAAAGATTATAGAACGATATCTTCCTTTAATAATGCCAATACCCCCGGATGAGCTTAGCGGTAACGAAGATGAATTGTTGGAAAAATTACCTGATATAGGACCAGACTATGTAGAATATTATTTAGATTTCCTTGTTGATGATGAAATACCACCGGGAATAATATGTAAGAGTAAAGAATTAGAAAAGACTCAAAATATATTTTCTGATAGTCTTGTTGACTGCCCAGAAAAAACTGGAATTAGTGTAAAACTTTATTCCACAGACGCAGAAGGAGATGATGTCTGCTAATGTCGCACAAACCTCAATTATTTCGTGGAATATCAGAAATTACACTTCGTCAACGAGAGGACGTCCTCCCGAATTCCGGGTGGAAACAAGAACCGCATATGGAAATCAAATTGACGACGATGTGGTCAAATGACAATAACTATTATAAATCTGATGCTACCGAACCTCATAATCCTTTAGGAATCGCACCGGCTTTTATAAAACATATTAATGCATCATTCCCGAAAGCCGCTGCATGTACTCAAAAGGTGATGATAGTGCGACATCATCATTCTCCTTCGTGGGCGGTCAACCACAACGACGATCCCACGTTCGGGTTTTCCTATTCACCATGGCCTGCCTATGCCAAGGCAGGCGTACACTTTGGAGAGTGGGGGAGTTATCCACCGCTCCTGGTACACGCGTCGGGCATGATCGATTTTACTGGAATGGATGCCGAAGAACTCCTGGCTATGCTCGAATCCACGGGGAAACGGCGTTGGTTGAAGAGTTCCACTATGAAAGAATACGCAGAAAAGTATCGACAGACAATTTCAGATCCGGCTCTGACAAAATGGTGGGGCTCTGGCGCGTCTGGATGGGTCGACACCATGACCTCATACGGGTATCTGGGTTATGAAAAAGCCATCCCCGCCAAAAATATCGCTCAGAGTGCCTTCCGAGTTCAGGATTATCATAGTAAGAATATCTGTGCGGCATGGCCATCGGACGATACACAATCAATGTTTTTTTCAATCGTCGCCCCGGGATTGCAGGACCCGGCATTCGCGGGGAGCGCGGCGTTCAGTGCCCGGGCGACGGGCTGGCACAAAGACGTTGAAACACCAGATACTTGGGGCAATTTCACCATGGATGACGACAACAACCCACTATCCGGCAATCCGCTACAAAGCTATTTCAAGATTCCGATGTTTCCTCAAGACGTATATATTACAGTAATTCCATATTGGATTGTAAATTTACCAGGAAAGCCGCCTTATGCTCTTGTGGACCATGACTCGGTTATAAACTATAATATAATAGAAGGAGGAGGAATAACTAATAAAGCTGCAATTAAAAATAATAATCCTAACATCGCAAATAGCCCATTCTATGGAGGGATTGTATGGCCTGATATGTTAGATTTCCGCCTAGTCGACCAAAACACCGGCTTTCCGGAGTTTCCAATACTTGATAATTCTAAGTTTACTATAAATGACAACGTATTAACTATTGTAAAAGATTTAGTCGAATCCGCCGGCGCCGCCGCCGCCGCCGCCGAAGCCACCGCCGAAGCACTGCTAGAGAAGGCGAAACAAGCGCATCAAAAAGTTTTAAAAACGGTACATCCGAAAAAACCTTTATATTTTTCAGATATTTTGTTATCTAGGGACAGTCACAATCGATGTAGATTTTTCTTTGGCATTGATCAAAGAAGACTTATTCTTGATAATATTGCATTCCCAGGGGTTATAAAGTATTTGGAATCAGCTGGAGATTGGGCCGTCCCTCAGTTAGGGCAAATTATGCTTTTAATAAAATATTTTTCTTTTAAAATGAAAAGAAGAAGAGTTTTATTTAATCCTGATGGTACATTATCAACAGAAGACACACATCTTACACCTAATACACCAAATATAAATAATTCTGCTGAAGCAGATTTTTCAACAGAAACACTTGCTATAACCGAAGAGATGAACGTGAAAAAATTAAAAGATTATATCTCATTCCCAGGCTCTTTGGGGTTAGATGGATTTCCAATAAATTTCACAGCTGAAAAAGGTATTGGTACTGATCCGTCGACCACTGTTGATTTAGGCTTTTCCATACAAGAAGTTGAAGGAATTACACATAACCCCGCGCCCGACGCTGGTCTATGGGGAGAATTCGAACCGTTCCGCCATTTTTCTGGGATAGACTTTGATGTCGCTAGATATCCGGCAGGACATTTTCAATATGGTGTTGAAATTGAAATTATGGACCCCACTATTAATTTTCTAGAAAATAAAATTTTCAATTTATCTAATTCGTTAAGACAATTAAAAGATTATAGAGTATATCGGCAAAGCATTATAGATGCCAAACCTCGTTTCGCCCCATATGAAGGGATGCCAACTGGGGAAAATTTGATAGTTCCGGGAGGAACTTGGGGTGCGGTGGGTGATCAATGGGTTTATGGATTAGATCCGAATGACGTCGCGGAGAACGCAGCCACAGATTATAAGATATTACACCACTGTTTGACTGGGCAGCCATTACCTGTTAATTTTATAGAAATGATGACCACCTTGATAACGAAAGAAGCTCTGGATAACATTTCGTTATCGAACGTAATTACTATTATGGAAGAATTAGAAACATATGCTAAGGAATTAATTCGGCCTCTCGCTATTCACGGAAAAAGGAAAAAGTCATTAGATGGAAAAATAATTATAGAAAATATGACACCATGGGCAGACAACGCGGCGGACCGGCGCCGTCTGATTATCGACCATTGGTTTGAGAACGATACCTTTGACGCTTCGGAAGACGGGGGGTATGAATTTATTCAGATGGCATCTGACAACGATTGGTTTGAACAGTATAATCATCAGGGTAGCGCTGCGGAGGGCACTTGGGAAGCCAACGCCGAACTTTCCCAAGGTACGCTGGACCGACGCAAGAATCATGCTTTGTGGAGATGTTCTGAACTATATTATAACAGGGTCACGAGCAGGGAGTCCACAAAATATTTCACTAGCAGGACTGTTCCTTTTGATTGGTCGTCATCTTGGCTTGGAGACGGAAAAGGATTCGATAACCCATTAACGACAGAACCAACATATTTTTCACCAACAATTTTTAAAGTTCCCGGGAAACATCATAAGCGCTTAACAAGCCCGGGCCACGGCCCT
>Ga0209434_1000320_pt1 | contig 24183 bp, 32 predicted proteins | sample ETNvirnome_2_300_FD_184068 | JGI IMG/M metagenome (GOLD analysis project Ga0209434, IMG submission 184068) | Marine viral communities from the Pacific Ocean - ETNP_2_300 (SPAdes) (version 2) | ecosystem: Environmental > Aquatic > Marine > Oceanic | place: Pacific Ocean | collected 2013-06-22
TTTAGACCCTCGGTCTTTTATTAATGGAGCGGATATGGAGAATCGAACTCCAATCGATAGGGTGGAAACCTATTGTAATCCCATTATACTATACCCGCAAAGGCTTTTTAAGAAATGACCACTAATAAAATAAACCATCGATTATTTCCCTTTTAAGCGCCCCCACGGGGAATCGAACCCCGACCTCACGCTAGACAGGCGTATATCCTAAGCCATTGGACCATGAGGGCGAAATACACCGTACCATGGATGGTGTATCACGATTAGCTATGCAGCCTGCAGACCACATAGTATATTAATTGGTTTCAAGGCCTTTCACCTCATTACTCCCCTTTGAGCATTTCCACCAAAAGCTACCGCCCTAATCGCAGCGGTTGTTGATAGGGTATCACATTTACCGATCAACCCTAAGCTTTAATTAGTCTTTTTTCTTTTTTAACCGGCCTAATAATCCGATTTTTTCTGCCGTTACTCATTATAGGATGGCTACTTCTAAGCCAACCTCCCAACTCTTAGCTAAATCTAAATTGTCAAAAATCAAAAACACGTTTGACAGCCCCCTTCCATACACATTCTTCAGTCTTCGGGTAGTAGCTACGAAATCTTATAGCCGAATGCATAGCTGTAACAGATTTTTCCGTCTCACTGTCGCGCCTTATGTCTCATATCCCCCGCCTTTCTCTTTATGTCGAGTTGCGCTTGGCATAAGGCATCAAACATGTTGGTAGCCCCTCGCGGAATCGAACCGCGCTTAAGCCGCCGTGTAAAGACGGTGCCTCCCCAATCGGCCAAAGGGCTATTCCTTACTTGTCAATCAGCTTTGCTAGTTTTGCTAATGGCAGAATAAACGGCCAAAACAGGCTAAGCCCGACTCGCTGAACATAATCGGACTTTTCTGGTTGTACCTGTCAACCAAAACGTATATAGAAAGCCAATGATGTAAATTGCCAATATTGCTGTGTGATAGTCCATTGTTTATTCTCTTTCTTGTTCTTTATTTGCCAAGCACCCACGGATCATCTGGGCCTAGTCCTACGCACCATTCGGAATCTTCAAGACTCCATTTAGTTCTGTTTATCCCACGCTTACCGTGCTTTAAGGCATATTCTGCTTTAAAGGCTTCTGACCTATTCTTATAAGGGCCATGAAGGGCGGCTGGTGTCCACGGTCTTTTGGTGGCCGTATATTTGCCGCCGCCCTTTATTTCACCATTATGTTGTCTCAGCCTTCGTCTAGGGTCGGTTGTTGAACCAACGTAATACGGGCCTTGAACGCTATGAAGGACATAAACCCACCATAATGGTGTTTCCATTTTTTGGTACCCCCGGCGAGATTCGAACTCACATGTAACGGCTTAGAAGACCGTTGCCTATCCAATTAGACTACGGAGGCAAATGGTGGACAGTACACGAGTCGAACGTGTATCTTCTGGGCTTCAACCAGATGTGACCCCCTTTCACTAACTGTCCATATCTCAATCCCACCAAAATCGGTAGGTCCACTCCGTATCTTCAACCAAATCAACCTCGTCTGCAGTTCTCATAAAAATCTGAGCTGCCTACGGCGGCGGGGTTAGCGTTTACAAAAACCGCCTGCGGCGGTGCTTAAGATCCTAACCGACCAGAGGCTCGACGGTGGGACACGTCCCACCTCAGACGGGGCGAGTGCAGGTATCGCCGTCGCAATACATGCGCCGGTCCCGAAGCTCCCTAAGCCATTCCGCCAACTGGCGATGCTGGTCTCCGCACTGCCCATTCTGTCGTCCTCGCTCGGCGGCGTGATCAATTGCGTCGTCAAGCGTCATGTGTTCGATTTGCTTCATCGCTGTCCTCCATCCATGCGAGTAACCCGCCTCTTGATCTGCTTGGACACCTGGGTCTGTTAAGTCTACAGGAGTTCCATCAATATCAAGCGAAGTAGCTAGTTTCACACTCCACTTCAATTTCATCCAAATCTTCGGACCATTGCAGCTTCATAATGCAGTTCTCCTTAGTTAAAGTGGCAGAGGGTAAGGGGATCGAACCCTTGAGGCGTTTCCACCGACTCGGTTTAGCAAACCGGCACCTTTCCACTCGGTCAACCCTCTGAGTTTACTAGCGATAAACGCCCAACTGAATCATCGGCCAGACTTAATTGCCCGCCTTCTTCGCAAATTGTTAATCCATATTTGGCAGCTTCCGCTTTTCTTTTTCTTTCTTCCTCTTTTTTTTCTCTCCGCTTTCTAGAATTTTCAGCATAAATAGCTAGCTGTCTTTGCTTCTTTTCTTGTTCAGCCGTGAGGTGTTCTCCCCACGTATCGGCTAATTGTTTTTCAAGGCTAGTTGCTGCTACCAACATACGATCTAATTCAAATACAACGTATATTTTGTCTTGCAATCGATTTAAGCTAGTTTCTATTGTTACCTTATTCTTCATATTTTATAAGTACGGGTGACAGGATTCGAACCTGCATGGGCATAAATAAAGCCAAAAGATTTTGAGTCTCCCTCCTGCTACCAATTCGGATACACCCGCATGGTGTTATAATTTATTTGTTTTTACCGGCAAACGTATCGGTTTGCGAATGACAATTAGGACACAAAAGTCTTAAGTTTTCCAATCTATGGTCATCATTAACGCCATTAATATGATCTAATTGTAAACTAAGTTTTTGACCTCGCCATTCTGATATTGAACAAAATTTACATTGATAAACCAATGGTTGTTCTTTAATAAGCCTACGCTTTAAACTAGAAGAACTAGTATATGTACTGTTTTGTACTAAAACTTCTTTAAGTGGGCGTTTTTTACCCCAATTATGAGTCTTCCCGGCTAAATGGCCTTGGCCAGTAAAATGCTCTAAACTTAAACCTAATTGTTTAGCAGTCATATACACAGTTTTATAATTTGCACCCGTTATTTTTAATCCTATTTTACGCAATACTTGCGCAACGGAAAAACTAATTCGAACTGCATTAATAAATTGTTCTTTTGTATATTTACGTCGCTTAAAATTCATATATTAATCAGTACCAGCGGTGGGAGTCGAACCCACACCTGTCAGCATTCTAAGTGCTGTGCCTCTGCCGTTGGGCTACGCTGGCGTTTTATTCTCCTTTTCATACTCAACCGAAATTACCGGATTGAGTGGCTTCCGACCATATGCCAACGTGCAATTTGCAGCATTAACATATAGCGTCTTACCTTCTTGTTGCTGTCCATAACCTTCGTGGATATGACCAAACACGTGTAGTTTGGGTTTAATTCGCTCAATATTCCTGAGTAGCCATGGACACCCGACGTGTTCACCCTCGCGGGCCGTTTTATCAAGTATTTCCCTAGGGGGTCCGTGCGTCATCACAATATCTGCATCATTCGGAATTTGACTCCAAATGGACCGCAGCTTCTCGGGATAAGCATTAAATGCCCAATCATAAAACCATGGCGTCCAAGGCGATCCCCAAATCTTGATTCCTTCGATTTCTACACTAGAATTTTCTAGATAGATAACATCCGGATATGATTTAAGTAGTGCCCGGGCAACTTCAGGATCATTTTCAAACAAGAAATCGTGATTTCCTGCAATAAAAACCTTATGTTTAGCAGGCTGTACTTCGAACCAGTCTAGAAAAGCCTTAACTTCGTCAAGCTTTCCTCGATACGAAATATCTCCAGCACACAACAGCATATCACATTCTTCAATTTCAAGTCTGTCCATATACGTGTGAACATCACTGATACACACAATCTTCATACTACTATTATACCAAACCTGACGTAAAAGTCAAGTTCTTTTTATTCCTCCAAGACACTGTAACGACCAAACAAAAACTCGACAATATCAGCATTTGAATCCGGTAAAAACAACCAGCCTGCAGCATATGTGTTTGAATATTCCGACCACATGTCATAAGCTTGTTGTTCTGAACAATACATGTCTCTTTGTGCAAAAGCTTTACAAATTCTTTCAACATCATATTGATAATATTCAGACCATGGTTTAGAGTGTCTTGTTAGTGTAATTCTTCTCATTTTAACCCTTCACACAAAGAATTTGTTTTAGTGTATATTTAATTTCAACCAAATCTGATTGTGACTTCATAACCTCTTCAATATCTTTGTACGCCATTGGAGTTTCGTCAATTACGTCTTCGTCCTTCCGGCATTCAACGCCTTGAGTCGCTTCAATATGGTCGTCCAAGGTAAAAGTATCTTTTGCCTTTGTTCTCGACATGCAGCGGCCAGCGCCGTGTGAACAAGAATTAAATGACTCCGGTAGGCCTTTGCCTTCGACAATATATGATTTTGCACCCATTGAGCCCGGGATAATTCCCATTCTACCCAATGAAGCATTTACCGCACCTTTGCGCGTGACCCACACATTTTCACCATAATGGTGTTCGCGAGTTACATAGTTGTGATGACAATTAACAGCAATTTCTGGCTTTCGGCTATTCTTAAAAAGGCTATTCAAGTTTAATACCTTACGAACCGCCTCAAGCGAGTTTTCCATCATAATCTGACGGCTAATACTAGCAAAATCTTGAGCCCATTCTACGCCTTCCACGTATCGATCAAAATATTTTGAGCCTTCGACCAAATATGCTAAATCAACATGCGGCACGCTAATAAAATGCTTTTTCATTTCTTTCTTAGCCTGCTTGATATATTCTTGACCAATTCGGTTGCCTACACCACGTGAACCACTGTGTAACATAACCCACACAATATCGTTTTCGTCTAGGCACACTTCTACAAAGTGGTTTCCACCACCTAGCGTTCCTAGGTGATTAATATGATTACTTTTGCCAATATGCTTGTTGTGGCCACAAATTTCCTTAAATCGAGCATCTAAGCGCGAATTCCATAGATTTCCGACGCGCTTTGGAATTTCTCCCCATGCGCCTTCGTCACGGTTCCCACCATTGTGTGTTCTACCGTGTGGTACAGCCTTTTCAATTGCCAAACGCATCTTCTTCAGGTTGTCTGGCAAATCGTTAGCTGTTAAATCTGTTTTAACCGCAACCATACCACAGCCTAGATCAACACCTACTGCTGCTGGGATAATTGCGCCTTTGGTTGGAATTACAGAACCGATGCAGGCTCCACGTCCCATATGTGCATCTGGCATTACAGCCACATGCTTGTGAATAAACGGCATTTTAGCCAATTGATATAATTGGCGCATTGCTGTTTCTTCAATATAGGCGTGCTTGTTCCAAAGTTTAATTGGAACACCAGAAGCTAGCTTAATTACGTTATAATTTTGTTCGTTACTCATTTTCTTTACTTTTAACCATTAATTCTACAACATCCCAAATTGACGCGTTTAGCTCGGTTAGAGTTTCGGCCCAAGTTGAATACTTACCAAAAATTGTTTCTGCCATCCAACATTTACCTTCGTCGTCATACCATACAGCCCATACAATATTACAGCCATCAAAACAAAAGCTGACAGTATCTAATTCTTCTAGTATAATTTTACTCATCTTTATCTATCAATTTTTTAACATATGGAGCAACGTCAAAAACATCATCCACCCGGGTTTTTAAGCCTTTTAGCTCATCATAAGTTAGCGGAATTCTAAGTATACAGTCTTTTTCTTCCATCTTGTATCTTTTCAAATGTTCGTGTTCTATAACCTTTCTCAAAATTCTTCGTAAATCGGACGGCGCGGCATACGATTGACAAAATTCAAATTCAACCGATCGAAATGCCGGAAGGTCTGAGATTTCTTCAAGGGTTTTATTATCTAAATCGTATAATTCTCTTAAAACCTTTAAAAAGGTTGCTTTATCTTGGCGTTCCATTTTTTAACTCTTCCGCTAAATCGCGTAACAACCTTATTAAAAACGTTGTTTCTTGAATGTGGTGTTCTTCTAAATCGTCCAATATTCGCTCGTAATCTTGATATCCGGCATAATCATATATATTCCACCTACCGACCTTAATCCACGAATAATCCTTTTCATCTAAAATCTGGTCTAGTAACTTTTCTGTTATTTGCATTAAAACTATTTCCAGCCAAAAAATTGGCCCGCATTTTTTTCGACTTTTTGCCGATTTCGTTTTTCGTTTGGTGTGTACGCCGGGGCTCAAACCCGGTTACACTAAAATCACAACTTAGCCGCGTATCCGTTTGCGTTCGTACACCATAAAAGGAGGGTAGAGGAATCGAACCCCCAACCGTTAGATCGCCTTCGGGTTCAAACCGAATTACAGCCCATGCCGTAGTACCCTCCGTATGTTTGGCGAGGTAACGAAGAATCAAACTCCGCTAATCGGGATTGGAATCCGATGTGTTCTCAGAACTCACCCCATTAATTTCTAGCTCTTTAGCGTGATGCCGTCTATGACAGTTCGCACATAACACTTCACACTTTAACACTTCTTTCTTTACGGCTACGAGCGAACAATGTTTCGCAGCCGAAACTGTAAAGCGCTTATTTAATTTATCGATATGATGAAAATCCAAAACTACCGGATCAGGTTCACCACAATGTATACAAGGATTAACAAGCAAAAAATTATAAATATATTCTTTTGTTTCTTTTCGTATTTTTGTATTACTTTGTTTCGCACTTGCCTTATATGATTCTCTATTCACCTTATAATGTTCTTTATTATAAACAGCTTTACATTTTTTACATATACTTTGATAACCTTTTTTGTGGTGTGTGTAAAATTCTACCACAGGTAGCTGGCCACAGTTGGCACAATTTGAAGTTTCCATACTATAATTATACAGTACTTGACTCCAAAAGTCAAGCTCTTTTTCAGAGCCCCCGCTTTTAACAATAATCTTTTAGTGATATTGCCCCTGTGCGGGGCACAGGTGTGTATTAACCTACTGACGAAAGCCAGAAGGATCGGAAACTACTAAAATGTAAATGTCTGAATGTCATAATGCGTGTCTCCATGTTCTATAACTAGTTAGTTATCTGTAATAAATCTAATATTAATTTGTGCTTCTTCAAGCATTGCTCTGGATGTTTTAAAGTTCCATCTTTCGTAATCCCAATCAGGCTCCGTACAGACAACCTCTGTAATACCTGATTGGATTAACGCTCTTGCACAATCTACACAAGGGAACCATTGCAAATAGGCTGTTGTGCCTTCCAACGGAACGCCTGTTCTTGCGGCATTGTATATCGCGTTTCTCTCAGCGTGTTCGGTCCAGTCATATTTGGCTGGTCTTTCATGTCGTTCTTCTTTATCTTTTATGCCTCTCGGAAAACCATTGTATCCTGTGGCTCTAATTTCTTTGTTGGGTCCAACTAGGACGCATCCAACCTTGGTGCTTCTATCTTCGCTCCAGCTAGCTATGTGTTTCGCTAGCTCTAAGAATCGTTTGTCCCATTTACTCATGTTTTGCTAACCCAAACCAGTGTTTTTCCATTTCTACTAGAATCTTTTTACTAGTTTTTGGAATCACAGCATCAACCCCACACTTGGGACACAACGCTGTCTGTTTATGGTCTATCCATTCCGTAATTTCGGTAAGATCAAATGTGTTGCAACAGCAAAAACAACTAGCACGGAAGGTTTCCATTAAGATGCCTCGGTGTAATGATGATTGCTCGCGTAAACTCTTTAATGCTTTTTCATTCATTAGGATTAAATATCAGTTCGTTGTCGATGGTATCGATATTCATCTTCATTAATCTCTGTATGTTTTCTGGTTGACCAAATTTCTATTACTTGCCAGCCATCAGCCCACTCGCCGTTATCTTTTAGCTTAAGGTATTTGTTTTTAACTGCAAACTTTTTAGGAATCCAACTGTATGTGAACTCATTTCCTTTTTGTAGTTTGCACTGAGTATATAATTCAGTTTTCATTTTGGTAGGGCAACCGGGATTTGAACCCGGAATTCAACCGTATCAGAGTTGCGTGATAACCGGATTTCACTAAAGCCCTGTATTTTTAAAACCACGAAGGTCTTGTGTTCTTAATTTTCCAGATTTCTTCTAGAATCGTGTGTGGATTAGTTTTACCTTTAGACATTCTCGCGCACACACTAATAACTTCGTGATCGGTTTTGCCACGGTGTATTAATATATGAAGCACGGTTTTGTTGAGCCATGGTCTGGCTAATGTTTTGAATGTGCTTCGCATAATAATACACAGTGTTTATAAAAAAGAATGCCTGAGACTACAGCACTTATAACCACACCTTTTGTCACCGTACCCTCACGCTCCCACGTTTGGTTGGTGCCTTATCCACCCAATCTCTCGGGTAATGCAGCCTGACCGCCTTTTTTAGAGAGTAGCTTATCTCTCGTCGTACCACCTTTCTCGGCGTTCCGAATCTGTTCTGGCTTGTACGAGCCAGAGTCTTCATCTTTCCACCAACTGCTTACAGCCTTGGGAGCCTCCGCAGCCCACCTTCCGTTAAGGGTGGGATTAGGTCATTTTCCAGTAGTACCGGCAAGGTCTTTCCTTTTCTCTTAATGAGACAATAGTTGGAATTGAACCAACATACCATAGTTTTCAAGACTATTGAGTTACCATTACTCTATATTGTCGTTACTGCAGTGCGTGCCTTGCCTGTTGCTTCGAAACCTTTTGAGTCTCAAAATACTACACGAACCGTGGTATTCGTCCTTGGCGGGACTTTACCCTGTCTTCTAATTAAATGGGCCTTCCACCACATTTCCCTATTGTCATGCCTACCGCGTTCAGACCTCCCGACCTTCTCACTAATAAACTACTGCTTAGAATTCCTTCTCTCGCTAGTTGGATTGTACTCCGTCGTGTGTCCCCACACTCAGCAGCCTCTCACAGTCAGCCAAAGGCATGTTTCCTGCCGGAAACGAATACCTAACTCCAGAAATAGATCCACTCTCATGAATCGCCCGTGGCTCGGGCTATCCGCAGCTTGTATAGGTGGCCATGCCGTAGGCACAGGCGAGTTTAGTAACGTCCACTCGCTTCCATAGAGTTGCCTCCATGTTTCCTCTTAAACGACGCCATACCGCCGTTATATTCAATTGTAAAAGATCGTTGTGTTAGGTGCTTCCCTAACTTCCTATACTATTATACCAAATCTGGTGAGAAAGTCAAGCACCTTTTTCTATGTTCGTTGTTTTTTATTTGTAGGTAGTAACTAGTTGTTTGTTTTTTAAAACGTAATGTTATGGCTGAGTTATACTTTTGATTCCACGTGGCCTACCAACTAAAATCTTTAGTTCTTCGGTCCCAGCAATCTCTCGGAGGTACCAACCATTATAACTCGGGTATTTCCCTTCCGGATGTTGGCCTAGCCATTTAACTTTTTTCCCAAGTACACGTTGCACATCATGTTGTGATGCCGTATAGGGCACATTGTGTCGTTTAATCATTATGTGCGCGAGGGCTTTCGACAATTCACCATAATAACCGTCTTCTTTAAGAAGGTCTGCAGTTCTCTTAATATACGCATCAATTGCTACTCTCGTACCATCATGGCCTGCAGCGACGAATTTCGATCCAGCACCCTTGCTGCTATTAACACGTAGAGCATCTGGCTCGGGGTCACCGTCTAGTTCAACTGCCGACCATTCATCATATTTACCGGGTAAATCACTCGGTTGTTTAAGTTTTGCGTGGCCACCAATTTTACTATATGCGGTATCAACCAAATCATGCAATTCAGAAGCGATTGTGACTTGGCCATTGGCAGCTTTCGCTGCGGTACGAATATCTTCAACCGGCACGTCGTACCATTGGCCAATATTCGTGTCATAATCATCCCATCTTTTGGCCTTAATCTCGTTTATAAATCTATTCCACGCTGCGAATGATAATTTCATAATATAATCTTGCTATCAAGCACCTTAACGACCATACGTGCTAATCTGGTTAGGCCTTCATATGTACACATTGTTTCTTTAAATATCAACGGTCGGTTATTAACTCTTGTCATAAATTCGCCTTCTTCACCAAAGACCGGTCTTCCAACATCTACCGAAAGGCCGTAACCCGGAAAGTCGGTATTGTTTGTACCCATCAAATAACCTTTTTCATCTAATGGTACTAGCAGTACGCTATCTTGACAAAAATATTCACCCAACTTCTCAATCTCTTGTAAAAACGTTTCTGAGTGTTTTAGATTGATAACAAAGAATGAGTTTTCAGCTACTTCAACTGCTTGAGGTGTTTCAAAGTTTTCAATATAGTTACCAGACACCGCCGTAACACCGTAACCTCTACCAAGCAAGGCCGCTTTCAAATCTCTTGTTCTTAAGCGGTTCTTATCTTGCGGGGAGTTTGTCTCCATACAATTGGTTCGTTCTTGTGCATCATCACGCTCCGCGCTAATAAAAGCTGCATCATATTTTTCCATATGACGCCAGACCCTAGACAACCCCGACATTTCATTAAGGTATTTATCCCAATTGTTTGTAGCTGTTTTTAATACATCGGTCACACAGTAATTATACTGTACCAATGCAAAAAAGTTAAATTATTTGTCTGTTTCTACTTTTTCTAGTCGTTCATTCCACGTTAATATAGTATTTCTTGTATATTCCCAATCTAGGATGACCTCGGCTTCTGGTGTTCCAATTAAAACCTTTAGTCTTCCAGAATCGGAATCAAAAATTAAAGCCATAGTAGTATTGTGAGGTCTTAAATCTGTTAAACCTTTGGCCATGTCGCCTTCAAAATATTCATCGCTTAGTTTCTCGACATCTTCCAGAGTAAAATCAGACATTGTGTACAATCCTTTTAGAAGCTTGTTCTATACTTGTCCAGTCGGTGGCAATAATACCATCTTCGACCATTAACTTTCTTAATTCTGTTTTGTTCAATTCGAACTCTGCGTTTTCTAAAACATAATCAATTCTTTCTTTCGTTAGAATAGACATGTTCGGCGCATGCAATTGCATCAACTTATAATTGCTGGCAATCAAATCTTGTTGTTCTTTTATGCCTTCATACAACTTATATGTCTTTTCATCGGCTTCAATAACCGCAAGCAGATCATCTAACGTTGCTTTTGTTTCTTCTCTCAAAAGCGGAAAACGTTTGGCTACGGTTTTAAGGCCCGCGCCGGTGATGCCCGGTAGATTATCTGATTTGTCTCCCACGATAGCTCGGGCCAACGCAAAATTGTTGGGGTGGATATCAAACTTTTCTATGATATCCAGCTTGTTCAGAATCTCATGCTGTGTTGGTCGTAAAACAACGGTTTTATTATCTAGTAATTGATAAAAGTCTTTATCACTGGATACAATAACCTTAACATCGTTAGTTAATTTGTTTTTGAGATAAGCAATCACGTCGTCTGCTTCAACTCCATCGAACATAAACTGAACAAACGGATAACAATTCAAATATTCTACCAGTCTGGTCTGTTGCCACACTTTGTTTGTATAGTCCTGTTCTTCGTTTAAAACTTTGATAGCGCGGTTGAGGCGGATTGGTTTCCGGCCTTCTTTATAACCCTTGTTTTGTGCCTTTCTTCGGGCTGACCCGCCCGGGCCATCCCAGCAAATAATCACTTGGTCTGGGTTGGTTTCTCTAATCAGCTTCTGCATAATTTTGAGAAACCCATAACACCCACCGATTGGTTCTCCACCCGGGGTCAATGTGGGGTTAACAATATATGACCTAAAGAATTGGTTCAAGGCATCAATCAACAATATTCGTTTCATCTAAAAATTCTTTCTCCATGATACATAATCTTGTGTTACATATAATATTTGTCGGCTGGTCACATATTTAGCACCGATAACAACACCCCATTTTTTCAGTACAGGTTCACCATAATTATTCCGGATGCATACCAAATCACCAATCTTAATCAATTAGAAACCTTTCCAAGCCTTTTCCGTCTAGTACATCTTTATAAGGTAGTGTCACACCGGTTCTATGATCTTTTACAGTACCGCGTGGTTCAGATTTATAAGATGGATACGATTCCATTATTACTGGTTATTTTTCTTCTTGGCTAAGCGGCGTTTGCGGCGTTTTGTACTTCCAAGCTTACGGCGGCGGCGGGATTTACTGTGTTTGTTTTTGTGACTCATAATGTTTAACTCCTTTTCCTAAACCTGAGTATGAATAGACATATGTTTTATGCCATTTATAATCATATACCAAATATGATTTAACTGAAATGCCAACTATCAAGCCTATTTTGGTGCCGTTGGCGTTTGTAATAAGTTCACCAGATTTAAAGCGTTTCACTAACAAACCCCTCGTTGGTTGAGTATATTACCTTTTTGATACCACAATGCTTCATAGCAGCAGCGCACATATTACAGGGTCGACTCATAAGGGTTTCCCCTTGATTGTTAATTCTAACAACATATACCGTCGCACCTTCTGTCTTGGCTCTATCAACATTTAGAATTGAACCAAGTTCAGCATGAACGGTTGCCATGCCTTCATCGCGCCTACGAAATCTTGCTGCAAAGCGGCTATAGCCATACTTGTTACAAGACTTATTTATTACAGCATTACCGTTTACAAGTACCGCGCCGTGTCTAAAACTCGGGTAGGTGCTTTCGCCAGCAACAGCTTTGGCAATATCTACATATCGTTGTTTCTGTGTAGAAAGATCCATACTCTTCATACTATAATTATCTCACATGTAGAAATGTTTGTCAAGGAAAAAGTAATTCTAGATAGTATTTAATACATCGTACTTGTCGTTGTTGCTTGAATGAATGAAGTACAGCACGATGATTAATTGGTAGAGTATCTGTACAATATCTTATAAAAACAAACGTGCCATCTTCATCCGGACAACCATTAACTAATCTGAGTAGTTCTCCGGGTTTAAACATAATATAATTTACCCAAGTTTATCATACGACAAAAACCATGTGTGTGGAATATATTCTATTTTCTTAGAAAGAAACGAATATATTTTACATCTACACACGGCTCGATGGTGCATTTTTGGTTCATAAGCCAACAACACATAAACATTACGACCCTGGGTGCTTTTTAGACAAATCAGTTGGCCAACTTTAAATTTATTTGGAGTGTTTGTCAGCAATGCAACTTGCTGCGAAAGCATCCGGTTTGATTCTATAATCAAAACCCATACCTCTTGCCTGACCGGTTAATGAATCCGCTAGCGGAGAAGTACCCTCGCCAACATGCTTTGGGCTGATATCCATGTGTAATTCGATACTAGCATCTGGCACATCTTCTACAAGTTTACAAGCCAATACAATTGATTTTTGTACCTCTGTCGTAATACGATACATCATACTAGCGAAGCTGCGCGGATCTACATTTTCTTTGTAGTAAAAATATATACCACCTCTTTTCTCTTCGGGGTTGTGTAATGCGATTACTGTAGAAAATGTACATTTCTTTTTCTTTCTGATGAAAGAATCTGTACCAATGTGTATCGTACCACCATCTTCGGCATGGGCGCGGACGACCTTAAGAATATCTTCATATTCTATCTTCTCGCCTGCTCCGGTGTGCCAATTAATCACGGGTTCCATTGCAAGTATTACTCTCCGTATGCTAAACGTTCAACTAAAAATGTTTCAAAGGCTTCTTTTATTTTAGAATCGTTGGTCATCAACCATTCTGAATGCATCTGTGAACTGAACCAAGCCCAAATCTCTGCTGCATCGTCTTCTGTTATTTCGATTTCATAATTGTCTTCAACATATTCTTGAATATATTGGCAATCCATCCGATAATCTTGTACCATTTTTAAATCATGATACTCATATAAATCTAGGGCTAATTCTACCCGCTCTTGTGTGTAACTCATTCTTCCTTTTCTTTTGGTTGGTCATAGAAGTCTGCTGCATTTGCTTCACGTTTGTGAAACTTAAGCACAACTTCTTCGTCCATTAGCTCAAGCACCCGAACTTTAAAGTCTTCGTCTTTTAACATATCTACAAATTCTGTTTTACGAAACTTTTTTGACTCTCTGCCATCTTCCCAATGAAGGGTGTTCCATGCACCGACCGTAATATGATCTGATGTTGAAATTGCTTCAAGCCATGATTCTTCATCCATGATACCAACCTCATCACCCCAAAGAATTTGGAAGAAACAACGTCGGTATTGTGAACCGAATCTTGATTTTTCTAGCCTCGCTTTTACTGTCGAACCGACTCTAAAACCTTTGTCATCCTCAACAAAACTAGCCTTGGCTGTTCGTCCGGTCAACCAGACACGTAGAGAATACGCGTAATTTAAAGCTTTACCACCGGGTGTGTTGTATAACTCACTGTCGGATGCATACTTTGCGTTTCTCACGCCGATGTTTGTTTTAAGCTGGTTCAATACTAAGAATGTTGCTTCTGCATTAGCAATGGGTAATATAAGTTTTTGTAATCCCTTTGCTAACACTCGGGGTTTTACTGCCACCGTAGAATTAGGATCATAGTCACCCTCTAAATCTGAGATAGCTGGTGTAAATGCTAATGAATCTAAAATAAATAGAACACGACCATCGCTAGAGCCAATTACTGTCTCAATTGTTTCTAATACAAACTCTACAGAACGTGCTTGAACATATAATAGTTTAGAAAGATCACAACCAGCTTTGGTTAAGAATTCAGGATCAATAGCAGATTCTGAATCAAAGTAAATGACAAAGATATCTTTCTTTTGAGCCTCGGCTGCTATCTGCGCAGCCATGTATGATTTGCCCGTGCTTTGTAATCCGGCTAATTCTGAAATCCTACCAATTGGAATTCCGGCAATGCAGCCTCGACAGATGATTGAATCAAGCCAGCGAGAGCCAGTTGGGATCCAGTCCACAACCTCTGTTGGGTTTTCTTGTGTTAAATCGTGAGCCACCTTTACACCGGCTACGGTATTAACCAAGTCTTTCATCGCAGATAAGTCTAGCTTACCTAATTTATTCTTCTTCTTTGCCACTAACCAATATCTCCAAATTTATATAAGATGGCCCGCACAGCACAATCGCAAGAACTGTGCGGGCCAAATGGCTTTAGCTTTACTCGGCTAGTTGATCTAGCTTAGCATTGAGAACGTCCTCCGCACTCTTGTCACTCTTACCGTACTGTACGGTTTCAGAAGAATTATTCTCTGCCGCTACGTCGCTTCCTTCCAGAAATGTTTCTAGAATGACGCGTACTTCGTCAGCAGACTTCTTCTGGTGAATGCTGTGAAGATCCGGATATGCATCCAGAACAGCACTCGCCTTAGACATGTCATCCAGCATCGGTGACGACTTACGACGAGGCGTAATCGTTGTCGATGGGAAGCGCATGCCCGGGGCTTTACCATACTTAATTGTCAGATCGGTACCGGTTTCCGCGTCCGACAAATCCCCATAATCTTTGTTGAGGAAAAGCTCAATCAGATTTTCATATGCTGTCTTTCCAAAGCTCCAAATCTTAGGAGTCTCAGACTCCCCGCGTACCAACACCGAAGTGTATAGACGCTGACGTGGGAAAAGTTGTTTGGCTAGCTTCGTGCTATCCTCGTCACCTTCGTTATAAAGGGAATTGGCAAAATTGCATACCGGGCAATCCTCACCAAAATTACGCTTCGGGCATAAGAACCCGGGTACGTTACCTACATTATAATGAAGATAAAAATCAACAAAAGGATCCTCTCCGGGTGGGGGAAGGATACGAATATCCGTTTCTCCGTCCTTGGGCTTCCAAAGATTGGAACCTCCTTTTGAGTTGAGCGCCTCGTAACGAGCGCGAATTTTATCCATATTAACTGCCATTTTTTATTTCTCCTTAAAATTAAAGTCTAGACGACAAATCTCTCATCTAGCTATGTTCAGTATATCACTTGGTTAGGACTTTTTTAAGCCCGGTGTCATTCTTTTGTATTGCTGTTGCAAAGGCTAAACAGTACGCATGTATCTTATCATATTGAGTCGAATATACCCGATAGCTTACATCTTTGTAAGCCTGCGCCTGTTCTTTTATCTGCCCCATTAACAACATATCATTCTCGATTTTTGTTTCGGGTATACCATAGTATACCACGTGTTGACGCACGTTGTCAAGGTTAAAAAATAAATGAATATTATTATTTTCTAGCTGTGAAACGCCGATGGTTGCGATGTTTGCCGTCACCGGTTTGTCAATGTTTAATTCTAACACGGGTTTAGAATGAGAAAACACATTCACCATATGAATTGTGTTCACAATCATATCATTCATTTTGCTTCTGTATTCTTTTAATACCACTTCCCCCATTATATCACATAGGACAGAATTGTCAACTAAAAAGAGAGTTTTAAATACAGAAGATCTCGCATATTCCTGAAATACATTATACAACATATTTTCTTGTAGTTTTCTTGTGCCATGAAGTTCATGAAGCTCAGGTTTAATATACAAAACGCTTATTTGTTTTTTCCCATCATGCAATTGCTGTAGTATCCTTAGAGAAGCGCCGGAAATCGCGCCTGCGCTGGTTACAAACAATATATCGTTAGTAGTTTTCTTATTTAAGCCCGCCAACTTTTTGGTTTTCTCTTCATACAATTCGGCAGTCTGTTGCTTTGTTATTTTATAGTCTGGTTTGCCTTCTGAGTCTATAGTAATGCATGTGTATTGAGGGTACACTCTAAATTTTTCTACAATAGCGCAGCCAGCTTGGCCTAAACCTATTACGGTGTCAATCATAGTGCTAACTTCTCCATATTACCATAGTTTTTGCCCACACCTATCGTTGTGGGAATAACTCCAATTCTAGTTTGTTCAATCATCTTTTTAATTTCCATCATGTGTTCTCGATCTTCTTTTGAAAGATCGATTATGATGGCGTCATGCATTAACATCGTAATGAAAGACTTTTTATCTTTTAAGAAATCTCGTAAGTCACAAGCTTGTTCTAAAACGATATCTGCGGCGGTTGATTGTACAGTATAATTCAACGCATGGTGTTGATCCACATCGTCAATCTCTCTTTCGAATATTGTTTGTACTTTATTTCCATCCCAATAATATTGAGTTAGTTTCTCTCGATCAAAAACGTTATCGAGTACATCGTGTGATTTATCTGGTGAATAGAACCACGGTAATACAACCTTTTTAACTTCGCTTCGATCAGAGATATTCATTTGTTGCCCAAGCCAGCTATACATATCTCCGTCAGGAGCTTGTTGCCCCATCAATGCTAGAAAGACCCTAAGCTCGGCGGCGTTGTAATCTAGTTCTAGAAACGCGTCATTAACCGGTTCTAAAATGGCCCGGGCGCGGCGGTCAAAGGTTAACGCTGGGAATGAATTTGAATTTGTGCTCAACCTCCCGGTTTTAACTGACCATGGATTATAATCGATATAGTTTTCTGTCTTCATAACCTTTTTAATAAATGGTTTGGTTTGCGGATTAAACTTCATTTCGTTAATCTTCGAGGCAGAAAGATTTAATGGTTGGTACCTAATATCTGCAATTAATTTCTGTACTTTTAACAAGAATTCATAGTTTTTTGGTCGTTCATAGTTCGCAAATATGTGCGCACAGATTTGTTCTTTGATTTCACAGTACTCCACTAGAAATGTAGACGGCACCATCATATAGAAGCAATGCTCACGAAGGTCCACACGCGCTTCCAAGCACGCTCGCGCAAAAGAACGTAATTTGCTATGGACTAATTCCCACTTTTGCTGGAGAGCTTTTGGGCAGATTTCTTTTAATTTTTTTCCACCCACATAAAGCTGTGCATATTCAATATCGTCACGTTCTGATAAGAATTGTGCGTAGTCCCACGTGTGAGTAAATCTGTGCATCTTTTTGGGGAATTTATCAAAGAACAATCCCCCGTTGGCATATAAACCAACGCAGCCGTTTTTATTATCTAATGTTTGAAAATACAATTATAAGGTGCTAATATATTCTAGGCTTCGGTCTATTCCAAACCTCTCATATAATATGATAGCAGTGTTCAGCTCTTTTGTCAAGTCTTTTTTTAGGCGTCCGGTTTCACAAATTCGAATATATAAAAATAGTTTAAGCCAATATTTATCATCAAAGTGTGGCACAATATGTTCACGTCGTACGGTTTTTGAAAATGCTTGTAGACTCTTACCCTTGGTGTTTCCGCCCACCTTATTGAAAACTGTGCTTGGGAAGGCTTCTACAAATTGTTTATAAAAGGATGTAATAATGTTTTTTACATTAAGAAGTTCGCGGGATGACACCAGTGTATAATACTTTTCAAAAAACTTGGCTGGACTGGATACACCAGCATATTTTAACATAATTGGGTTGGTTATATTCGCGATTAATCTAGACGGATGGCGGCGGTCAACCAAAAAACCAAACATAGCAGCAACGGACTGAAATTCTATAAAGGTCAGGTCTTCTAGAAACAATTTGTATTTTGGTAAATCTTTAGACATGTCACCAGTGTGCATGCTAATTGCCAAGCCGGTCGACATGATTGTATATACTGATGTACAAACATAGCTTGTCTCTGTAAATTTAAGATGGATTAATTCTTCTTTGGCAAAATCCCGCCACTCTTTTTCAAATTCATCATACGTTGTAATTTTGGAATTCATCATTCGTTCTGTTACAAATCTAATATAATGTAATTGACTCTGCCCTAAGTACTCTTGACGGTGATTATAATAACCCTCTACTGGTTTTATATCATATCGTTTGTTGACTGGAATATTACCAGACAACTGTTTCCTTTTGATAAAAGAGCGCATATCACTCCAAGCTTTAATAAGAAAATCAAAAGCTTCAACCTCGGTATCTTCTATAAATGAAATAAATTGTTGTTTGGGTACAACTGCATGGCCTTTGTGATCGACTCTGCCATATAGCGCGTATTTATTATTCCAAAGATCTAACGGTTCAGGTATACCATCAATAATTGGAAAACCATTATTGTTATAAAGCAGCCGTTCGTAAAACGAATCTGCTGCACTTAGCATATTATCTGCTTCTGGTGTTCTGTCGTTAAGACCCATCGACTACCAATTCCTTATCTGCGCCAACCGGTTTTGAACCCGGTGGTGTTCTGGCTTTTAAAATTTGGCTATATCGTTCCGAGGCGCGCATGGCGATGGCGGCCCGGGCGGCTCGGGCGGCTTCGGCTTTGGCGGCGGCAACGGCGGCGGGGGCAGCGGACCCGGCGGCGGCGGCAGCGACAACGGCGAGCGCGACAGCATCAGAATCTTTTGTTGGCGCGGTGAATTCACTCTCAGCAGAAGATATAATTTGTGCTTTTTCTTTTTCGTTGCAACCATCATACTCTCTGATTACTTTAATTTCTGTTTCAAATGTCGGATCTCCACCAGAAAACAAATTGTGGTCAACTGAATGTACTAAGTAAAACCCACCAATTCCTAATACTCTAGAAAGAAAATGCGGGTCTTTAATACCAAGTACTTCGCCTCTCGGATCTATTTTAATATACATACCCGGTCTAAATAACGCGTTACCAAACATTTTTACCGTGGCATCATATTTTTCTTGCATGAAGCCTGCAGCGTCGTCGCCTTCTTCTAAAATTCTCGCTGCTCTTAAGTAGGGCGCTTTATCTCTAGCAAAAGACATTTCTTTTACAAGAGAGTTAGCTTCTCCATAACGCAAAGTATAAACTCCATTGGCCGCGTTTTTTGCTTCCGCCTCCAAAGAAGGATCTAAATAATTTGGTGAAGGGTTTGAAATTCTAAGTACATAATACGACCAATAATTGCTGTTGTTATTAATATTAATTAAATCTAATTTATTGGGATCTTCGGGGCCTGCGGGAAGTTGGGTTATATCGTAATACCCGGGTTCGATCTTATAGGCTGCGTTGAAAAATATAACATCAAGTTTAATTCTTGCAAGAGATATTCCACCAAGCAAATTTCTATATGCTGAGTTTATTAAACGATGTAAAAAGGTGTCAAACAAATCATCGATGAATTCTTGTAAAGTATATTCTGTCTGCCGCCCCGGGGCTACGACGTGTTGTACCCAAAAGGCTTGTAGTGCTCCAATAGATACTGGAAACTCTGCTAAGCTAGTCATAACAGAACTCAAATTACGACGGCCGTTTTCTTCTGTACTTGTTAATGATAATAGTCCAGACATTGGCCCCAATAAAATTCTTACTTTTTGATTTTCAAGATAAGCTCCTCCACCTTCTGTCAGACCAACCGCTACATCTAGAATATCGCCAATGGTTGTAAAATTAACATTCATACCGTCTGCGCCGCGTGAAAAGGTACCACTAGTTCTATTAATCATATTGTCTATATCATCGTCAATATTTCTAGCGACGGCGGCCGCAGGGGGTCCGAGAACATTGGAAATAAGGTTGTTTCGATATTCTAAACGAGCATTAATAGTCTCGTTTTCGCTAGTTGGAAATTCTAGAACGCCAGCATCTTTAAAATGCACTTGTTTTACTTTTTCTGTGTATTTGACATTAAAAAGAGCATCTTCCGGACCAAGTGATTTTGTTTCTCCGTCCCTATGTGTATATGTAAATCTTGCTTGATACACACGATTTTCTGCATATAGTTTTTTGAAAAAACTTTTATAGAATTCGTTTGCGACCTTTCTTCGAAAAGTTTCTCTTCGCTGCAGGGCTATTTTTAACTTGTCTGCGTCCGGACTATCCGGCGGGTCTTGAGGTGGGGCAACCGATGGTGTAGAGTCGCCCGGTGTCTTGGGTGTTGTTAGTTGTTTTGAAGCTTTTTCATTTTCCCGAACTTTCGCAGCGGATTCAGATTCGTCTTTAGCTTGATTTACTGCGGCGGCGTGCTGGAGCGCTTGCGCGCGGTTTTCTAAATTAAATACGTTAAACAAATTAGCCTGCAACGAAGCTAAGATTGTTTCTAATGGGGTGATATATTCTAATTTCACAGTCATCTTCCCATCGGATTTGTTAACCCCAATTTCATACCCCTTAAGTTGCAAAAACATTGTATATTTGTTATGAGTTATTGCTGACTGAATAATTTTAATATCTTCTGGTGCCACCCCAGCATTTTTGGCTCCATTTTGGTCAAACACATAACCAATTTGGGCCATAATAGTAAAATAAAATGGGTTATTATGTTGCACTTGTGAGGGTGTCGGTTGGCGGGCGGCGCATACATTATCCCAATTAACCGGTGCTTCGGCAATACTATTGATTGTTTTTCCATCGGGTGTTGTTATTTGTTTTGTTTGCGCAACGATTTTATCTTTTGGTGAAAATCTAGATACTTGTCTAATCATATCTGCATATGTAAAAACAAAAGAATCTAATGTATCTGGATCTGTTACTTCAAAATTCGTAACAAAAGTGTCGACAGATGGAAAAACCAATGTCATTGATGTTTCTAAAATAGAATCTGCAGTTGCTTCATCCTTACCCAGCATTTTAATTGATACATCTTGAATACCAACTTTTGAATATATACCGGTTTGTCTAAGTATTTGTTCAAACTGGGTTCCTTCCCGATGAGAAACAACTTTGACATTTTTAGTATCAACATCACCTAGTGGAATTTCTACAACAAATTTGTCGCCAGCGCCAGCGGCATCGCGGTGATAAACTTTAAAAAGTTGTATATTAGGACGCATAAACATTCGTACTAATTGATTTTCTGGAAAATCATCAGTCCAAAAAGTCGCACCTTTCATTCTAAACAATTTACTGAGGGCTGTAGAGTCATCATCATGAGTTAAGGCTGTGATGTGTTGATAATTAAAACGTTTTTTGTTTAAGTTTTGGTCTGTGCGCACATCAGAAGAACTGGTTGTAGACACTTTATCAATAGAGTCTTTGACTACAGTTGGGCGAGTACCAGCATCACCGGGTATTGGTTTGGGTGACGCTGCATCCGGTTCGAAGGCTTTTGGACCCGAAACAGCTACTTGTTTCCCACCATAATTCTCTTTTGAATTAAACAAAGCCAGCATAATTGGCTCTAGAAACTGAATCAAATAGCTTTGGGCATCAGCATTAAGTTCTAATACTTGTTTGGCTTCTGCAGCACGATTGTCACGGGCTTCCTTTTCTTGTTGTTCTTGTTGTTTGGGGTCTGCATTGCTGTTGTTATTAATACTAATTGGAGGCGCGGCCTGATCGCCGTGGGCCGCGCGGCCGGCGGCGACGTGACGTTGCATTGGGCCGCCAGCTCGCCAGAAGCTATTGTCATTGTCGTTCATGAGTTAAACCTCGTAAAGTTGGAGTACACGGTCCAAGGGTTTGGGTATTCTTATTATATCACCAAAGCCTACGTGATGTTCAGTAGGAGTTTGATTAAACCATGCAATAATCCACCAATATTCAGAATCTCCATAATGTTCGTAAGCTAATTTATAGAATCGATCGCCTAAAACCCAAACATGTGTACTAACATGTAAAAGTTTGGTTTGTTTGACCGTTAAAGTTTTAAGTGTCGGCGTTGCATATTGGTTTATAAATGACTTTTGTTTTTTTTCAAGTATAGATCTGTGTTGCTCTGTTGCGTTATATACAATATCTTTTGTTTCGTATCTAGAAGCCATTAATTACCTCCCAGCATTTGTTCATTAGCAGCTTGTTGTAAATTAGTATTAACCGGTTTAGCTGCGGCTCGGGCTCTAGCAGCCTGTACAAGTGCTAGGTTTCTAGCTTGGCGTTCGGAATTATCTTTCTGTGCTTGAGACAACGCGCGGTCGAACTCCACGGCCAGGCGGTCCTGCAGCCCGTCCATGCTGGAGACCTCTTCAGCCACAACAGCTTGGCCTGCGGCTGCGGCTGCTGCCAACCCATTAGCAAGTGCCTCATCGAAGGTTGCGCCTACACCACCGAGAAAGTTTCCTACAGCATTACCAAGTTGTCCACCAAGCTCTAAAGCTAACTCTTCTGTTTCTTCGGTTGGTGTGTGTGTCCGAACTTCTGACTCTGATCCTAAATCTGCAAAATAAGGATAATTCACCCATGGATTATCTTCTCCTTTAGCATCAGCATTATAAGAAGTACTACGCATGTTCAGCGCGGCGGCGTTCATCGTCAAACTTAACTCAATTAACTTAGGATAAATTGTAGCATTAACACCCAAAGTGTTTCCGGGTTCAATGAAATGACCGGGTTCCATAATTGGGTTGAAAGTAAAATCTTCTATATATACCGGCAAAAAACCGTCTGTTGTACCGGCTCCCTTTCCTTGGAACCCTTTAGAGAAATTAATCCAGTTTGCAAATCTAACGCCTAAAAATGTAGAAGTCCAAATACGACCGCCACGATATGACGGATACATAAATTTAGCTAAGTATTGCATATTTTCTAGGTTTTGTTTAGCCTCTGGCAAATTAAAAGCTGGAATGTCTAAACTAACCGTAATAGAACGTGTAACACTTTTTTGAGCTACCACGGTTGGGCCGACGCTGTACGCGTTGGTATCTGCAGACCATTCGCTTTTGTGAGAATCTGAAAAGTCTTTAATAAAAGATTTTAGTTTAACCACCTTGCCAGATGGATAATGCTTAATTTCAAAAGGATACCTTTCCTTGAGATTGTCTGTTACGTCTACCATTAAATCTTACTCCCTAGCTGTGCATTTACAATATCTAGTACGCGCTTTTCAAATCTCTTCCCGCCGCCTAGATCAACGACAATTTTATCAGTAACAAGGACGCCTTCCTGATCTTTCTTGGCTCTCTTGTCTAAAGAAACATCCATAAGGAATGTGGCTGTGGCCATTCTTTCTACGTCTTTCGCTAATGATGTAGTATCGACATCAGCGCTAGCTGCTCGGGTTGTGGCTTCTAATACCGAAGTCAGTGCGTGAGCTTTTTCTACTGGAATTTCTTTCAAAGATTGTGCTATAGCGTCGATTCCAAGAGCACTGAACACTAATTCAAAGTCGCCCGAGGCAACTTCGTCTATTTCACTAGTTAAATCGGTTAGCGCTGAGATAAATCCAGTGGCCGATCCATAATCAATATCAGATAAAGCTTCCATAAAATTAGTAAATTCGGACAATGTTTTCAAATGTATTAATGCTAGTGCGGCGGATAACATTAACATCGCAGCCGAGAACACCGTTAACCCAACCGCAGAAAGAATCAGCCCCGGGCCAGCTAGGGCTGCGGTAATGAGTAACAGTGTAAATGGTGCCATTAGCGGCAGTAATTCGCCTGCGCCCCGGGCCATTAACATCATTCCTTTAGCCATTATCCAGATGCCTGCGCCAGCTAAAGCAACACCCGCTCCGACCATTAACAAGCCTGCGCCCAAGATTAGTAATGGCTCGGCAGCAATTTTAGCCACCAAGGCTAAGCCAACCACAGCCAATGCTACCAATCCCATACCAGCGGCC
>Ga0209434_1000321_pt1 | contig 24131 bp, 40 predicted proteins | sample ETNvirnome_2_300_FD_184068 | JGI IMG/M metagenome (GOLD analysis project Ga0209434, IMG submission 184068) | Marine viral communities from the Pacific Ocean - ETNP_2_300 (SPAdes) (version 2) | ecosystem: Environmental > Aquatic > Marine > Oceanic | place: Pacific Ocean | collected 2013-06-22
CCTCCTTGCCGTAACCGGCGAGAGCTAATTCAATGTCATATGTGGCTGATCCCGTCTTAACGATGTTATACGGAGGATAGTTCGGTATTGACCAAGGTTGATCTGCTTGATCAAATATACGTTCAAAGTGGTTAAAGAGGTTGTCGAAACCAACGGACACTGGTCTTAGTTGGTTGAAAATAGATAATGCTTTATTCATGTTTATCTCCTTTTAAAGCAAGATTTATGGGACCCACTATGGCGTCCTTAATATAAATATAAACTCTTTTTATTAATTATCAATGGTAGAAAACGAAAAAGGAGTTTGTGCATCCATCCAATCAAAAAGCTGATCATAATAAGGTTGAGCCTTTTTTATTTCTTCCACGTGCTCCGAAAAAGTACGCGCGTCATACCACCCTTTCATAAATTCAAATACTGTGCGATCTTCTTGATCATAAGGAAAAGGCATTTGAGGACCTATGGCCAAATGACAAGCGGCGGTGTCCAGGAACCCTTCGTTCTTCCAGGAGTTTCCCTTGAAGACGTAGAAGGGACATCTGGCTATGCACGCCGCATACATTTCGTGATGTCTGCTTGTAATAAAATATTCAGCGGTTGATAATCGAGAAATGACATCCTCCCACTTATCCGTAAAAATATTCACGGAAGGAATATTTTTTTTTCTCAGATCGTGGTCGTGAGAAAAACTTCCGACGACGACGCCGTCACGGGTTAAATGATTAAAAAAAGATTCACCCCATCCTGGGTAAAGACCAGCAGGTTTCATATTATAGGACAAGTCCAGGTGCAGATGAGCGTTGATGTTATGCTTGTTGAGCTCGGACTGTGATTTAATGTCACGCACCGAGACGTAAGATTCCTGAAGAATTTTTTTCAATTCCTTGGAAAGTGTCATCTGCTGCCATACCGTGTTGATCAGAAATATTTTTTTCTCCAGGGAATAAGCCTTGGAAATGAGCTCCAGGTACCATTTGGCTAGAGGCCTGTCGTGATGCATTGTTCCTTCCCCATTAATAACTATTGCCTCAGCGTCTTTAAAATTTTTTTCACTGTACTGGGGAAACTCCCCATTCTTAACTGATTCTAGAATAATATGACCATTCTCTTTTAAATCATTATGAAGATAATCCATTACCGCTCTGCATCCGTCATGGAAATCAGAAGTATCGTTAAAGACCATTATTTTCATTTCTTTTTTTCAACTTTTAAATTTTTAAACAGTCTTTTATCCAACAAAGGACCGTGATAATAAACCGTGCTCCATTTATCAATCCAATCTTTACTTTTATATGTTTGAAAATAAAATTTAGTATCTCCATTTATTTTTTTCTTCATATAATGTTCCGGATTCCAAGGCATTTTAAAACTCCCTTTCCTTTTCCATATTAGGTATGGAATAAGGTTTAGAGCTCCTGTCTATCGGAGGAATCCACCATACATAAACTTGTTTCTTCTCAATGCGAACTTGTTCATCCCCGCCTTTTCTGGCTTTAATGACTTGTATCATCCGTGTTTTACTAAAATTGTGAAAATTACGGCGACGTAAAAAAGACTCAAGAGCGTTCAGACGAAAATATACTTTACTTTGCTCTTCGTCAAAATAAGCCTTATTAGACATTACTTCCCCCATTTCATCAGCTTCACCTTGTTCTAAAATAAAATCTTCCAAATGGGCTTCAAAACGTCCTGCCTGTGTCATTGAATGATCAACTTTTTCGGGTTGGCATTTTGTCAACAAGTCCTGGACGTGAAGTCGCCATTCATTTTTCCCTTTTGGAACAGGCCATACGTTAATCTGCTCTACGCACGCCTCATGAAATTTTGTTTCATTAGTTAAGTCTTGTGTAGTAAGGGTAACGCGTTGTGCGTCCACGTTTAAAAAATAAATGGATTCTCCATCACTTTGAATTTTAGTTAAATCGCAGATTTTACTGTCCCCCTCTCTTCCAATGCCGAAAGTTCTTGTAGCGCACACATTTTTTACACAATGTTGACACATCGGCTGATCCTTGCATTTATATTGATAGTCCTTCTTTTGATGCTGACTAACTGTTTTATTGACTTGCTGTAATCCCAGAGGATTTTCTATGTATTTTTGATTAAAAGACGCGATTTTATCTTCCCATTTATCTGGCCATTTTTTCTTAGCGTAAACAGCGTATTGGTAAAGAACATTGTCCCGTCCTCCTTCTTCAATTCCTTTCTCTACTAAAGTTTCCAGGCACGGAGGACCATCGGAAAACCCTGATTTTTTTTCTAGTTTTTTTATTTTAAAAGATAAGAGATTAGTTTTTGTAATCGATCTTTCATCATACAGAGAAATAAACTGATCCAATGTGGCAGCAGTGCCATCAAGATTAAAAGCGTAGCGATTAGTGCTATTACCGTTATGATAAGGTAAATTAAGAAAATTCCCAGTATCTCCCCTATCAGCCCTAATTTCAATTTGTTTCGGAAAAATTTCACAATTCGCATAGCCCAGCTCTCCCGCCCATTCCATAAGTTTATCCCTCATAAGAGAGGCTGAAATCCAATCTTTGGTAAATAAAAATAAATGCGCGCCTCCACTTTTAGAACGACACATTACCAAAGGCAACTTTAATTTTTGTATTTTTTTAATTATTTCTTTGTGATCAAGGGGATAAGTGTCTACATCAATGCAACCCCAACGACACATAGAAGCATCCGTAATAGGAATGATGCCTAGTCCAGGCTCCTCCCCTTCCAGATGTTTTATCCATAGGCTGTCGTGCACCATATCCTTTCGAATAAAAACTTGTCCTCCTAATTTTCCATTGGAATTAGGATCACCGCTTTTATATTGACCATAGGCCCGGTCAAGTCCCTCAAAAATATTCTTAAATTTCTTCCACATCTTTTTTCTCTAGGGGGACGGCTCAAAAGCCGTCCCCTTTAAAGTTAGAAGCCTACGGCCTCACGGTTATTTGCTCCTCCCTCGATTTCCTCAGGAACTGCTATTTTTTCGCCTTTAGTAACACTATCAGCAAATTCTTTAGCCGTATTGAAAAGAGTTCTGTTTTCCAACATTCTTTCTTTTTCAATATTAATCCCGAACCAATCGCCGAAGTCATTACCTTCTTTAACCGTAGTTAAACGATAAAGATGACTGTACATCGGCGGAGTAAATGGACCATTAGAACCTTGAATCTTGATGTTCAACATCATAGAGTTCCACTTTCTACTTTTTTTCAATTGAGTAGATTTAAGTGTAATCAAGGCTGGTTGACCAATCCCGTTTTTTTCATCTTCAACAACAATGACGAAATGATTGCCAGCAGTTTCAACATAATTACCATTTGGCAATCTGTCTTTCTTCTGATCATCGCGAACAGTTTTGCTTAATATGTCACTATTAGCATCATAAACAGAGACCGGAGCTCCAGTGCCCTGTCCCCTGTCTTGCCATTCGGTGTATTGACGTTGATATGCAACAGGAAGAAGAAGGATACCTTTATTGCCATCATAAAGTTTATTATTGACAGTATCCAGGATCATTCCTGCTTTGGCACCTTCCACTGTGTCTAAATCTGGACTCATCTTTTGAAGAATCTTTAGACGTGGAGTTGCCAGGTCTTCTTGTGAAACGCCTTCGAGTCCAGCTTTCGCTACAGACTCAAAATCGTTTGCTCCAATAGTCACTGGAAGAGGAGTTTCCTTCTTCGCAGGTGCTTTGGAGGCTTTTCTTTTTTTGACTACCATATTGCCTCCTTACGGTTTTTCGGTTGTCTATTGTCGTATTTTCACTTTTTTGCGTATGAATACGCCAAATTCATCGGGTACACCGTCTCCACTACGGACACGCTCCCCAACGAATGCTTTTAAAGTTTGCGAGTGAATCTTTTGAGAGTGCTCCACGGGCAAACCTTGTCCTTCTAGCTGTCCCTTAAGATCCAAGGCATCATCATTTTCACCTCGACCAAAAGCAACAGAAACTTCATTTTTAATTATATCATCTAGACCATTTTCTTTCAGCCAGTTAAAACAAAAATCTTTATTGGCTGCAGTAATAGTTGCGTGATAACTTTCCGTTACATCGATTTTTTGACCATCTTTTAAACGCAAAGAAGTCAAATTATTTTCCTCCATCACAGCAGGAATTTCTTCATTTTCTAAGTTAAATTCCCGTTTGGACAATTCTTTTTTCTTCTCCTCTAGTTCAACTAATTCATTGCGGACTTCAACAAGTTCAGTGCATTTTTTCCCAAGGGAAGATAAAGCATCATCGCCTACCTGTCCTATATGGTCCACAACTTGTTGTTCCATTTCTTGTATCAAATTTTTAGCCATTCTAAATTTCTCCTTTGTTATACAAATCAATTTCTATGGGATAATATGTAGCCTCCATCTTGTCCCACTTCAAGCATTTGTAGCGTCCTCTATTGAAATCGGATGCAATAGAACACGCAATGCCTATGGCGGCAGGATCTCCAATGAGCAACAAGTAATCCTCGTCACAAAAATCTTTAAGTCTTTGCTTCAACTTTCTTACAGTTGGAGCTGAACTTAAAACAACTTGTGCGCCTTCAGGCAGTAATAATTTTAAGTCGCCGAATTCTTGGGCGCTTAATATATTTCTACCCTTTACCTCTTGCACCACATATACTTTCCCCATTTCTATTCTTTCTAATAGATTTTTCCTTATTAATCTATTGCAATTCTTTTTGCAATCTTTTATATGGGATAATTAGAAATTAAGGAAGAAACAATGAAATATAAGTTTAAAACGACGCCTTTTAGGCATCAATTGGATATTTTAACTCATTCCTGGAACAAGGAAAACTATGCTATTTTCGCTGATATGGGAACGGGAAAATCAAAAATTATTATTGATAACATAGCTATTCTTTATGATCGGGGAAAAATAAACGCGGCATTGATTGTAGCTCCTAAAAGTATCATAGGAAACTGGGAAAAAGGAGAGATTCCCGCTCATATGCCTGAACATATTAAATATCACACGGTTTTATGGTCTCCCAATACCACTCAAAAACAGGAAGCATTACTTAAACCTTTGTTCCTCCTAATGGATGAACTTATTATTTTCATAATTAATGTGGAAGCTTTAAGCACTCAGCGGGGAATGGACATTACACAAAGATTTTTACTCAGCCATCAAACTTTTATGGTCATCGATGAATCTACAACCATTAAAAATCCCAAAGCCATTAGAACTAAAAATATTATTAAAATGAAAGACAGGGCAAAATACAAAAGAATTTTAACAGGGATGCCCGTTACAAAAACCCCCTTGGATCTATACTCACAATGTTATTTTTTAGATCCTTACCTATTGGATTTTTCTTCCTATTATGCATTCAAATCTCGTTACACTATTTCAAGGAAAGTGCATTTGCCCGGAAGGCATTCTTTTGATCAAGTGTTAAAGTATATTAGATTGGACGAATTAAATAAGACACTGGAGAAATTTTCCACGAGGGTTCTTAAATCCGACTGCCTGGATCTGCCAGAAAAAATTTATTTAAAAAGAAACATTCAGCTTACACCCGAACAGCAAAAAGCTTATTTGGAAATGAAGAAGTATGGAATTGCCCTACTAGGAAAAGGACAAACAATGTCCGCGGTAAATGCCCTGGCGCAACTCATACGGCTACATCAGATTACATGCGGTCACGTCAAAACAGATGATCAGCAAATTCGCTCCATTAAAAATAATAGAATCGAGGAGCTCCTTTCCGTCCTGGAAGAAACTAATGATGAAAAGGTAATTATATGGGCCGTTTATCGCTATGACATCCAAGAGATTGAAAGGCAGTTGCGTAAAAAATATGGGGCTGAAAGTGTGGTGACCTTTTATGGCGATACTAAGGCAGAAACACGGCAAGAAATTGTTAATGAGTTTCAAGACAAAGATTCTCCTTTGCGTTTCTTCATCGCTAATCCTCAGACAGGTGGCTATGGATTAACATTGACAGCCAGCCATACCGTTATTTATTATAGCAACAGTTATGACTTGGAGATTAGAATGCAATCCGAGGACCGCGCCCATAGGATCAGCCAAACAGAAAAAGTAACATACATTGATCTGATTGCTGAAAAAACAGTTGATGAAAAAATTGTTAAAAGTTTACGAAATAAAATTAATCTGGCAACAGAAGTACTAGGAGAGGAAATGAAACAATGGCTCGTATAATAGAGAAACCAAATAATTGGTACAAGAAAGAAAGGAAAGAAGTGGAGTTCACCAAAAGAAAATGCCTTCCGTGCGGGAAGATGTTTGATAGTTGGGGAGTGGGTAATAGAATTTGCAAAGAATGCAAAACAAGTTCCGCCTACAAGGACGCCATTAATACCACTTCGATAAAACTGTGATGCCTAAAAAAACATTAAAAGAAAGAATTCTTAAAAGTTTGCTAGATGTAGGTGAAAAAGCCTTACGTGATCCTCGAACCCATCGAGAGCTCGTGACACGCAAACGTTGGGAACGTTTAAAATACATTTGGGAAAAAAGATATGAAACTAATTAAAAAATATAAATATAAAAAATTTAACCGCATTGACGGGGAAAAGCGTGTGTATCAAACAGGGAAAATAAAAGTTCCCTCGGTCACTACCATCCTAAAGCAAACTCAATCTGAGGAAAAAACCAAGTCCTTGGAAAAATGGAGAAAACGTGTTGGGAAAAAGGAAGCGGATAAAATAAGGGATGACGCTGGAGCTCTGGGAACGGCTCTTCATAAATGCTTAGAAAAATATATTCTTAATAAAAGAGATTTAAAATATTTTGATGATACTCCCTTAGGAAGGCGCGCACGAAAAATGGCTAATATTATCATTGGCAGAGCTTTCTTTAATATTGATGAAGTATGGGGATGCGAAGTTCATTTGGCGGGAGAAAATTATGCGGGAACAACAGACGTGGTTGGAATCTTTGACGGCAAACCAGCCATCATCGATTTTAAGCAAACCAACAGGCCAAAACGCGAAGAATGGATCGAGGACTATTATCTTCAATTAACCGCTTACGCCCTGGCGCATAATTATTCCTTTGGAACAAATGTTAGCCAAGGCTATATTTTAATGTGCAGCCGTGAAGGATATTTTCAGCAATTTCATTTAACACCGGATATGTTTCCTGTGTATTCAGAGAAATGGAAAAAAAGACTCGAGGATTATTATGCGTGAGTATGTAGTTTATGGCCAAAAATATCCTTGGATTCCTGGTGAGTATAGAAGTAATTATGATCCAGATATAGATGCACCAAATATTTTGGAAGCAGTGAAAATATATAATGAAAAACCTCGAAATGAATATTACGCGTATAGTGCCCGTTGTATTATGTGGAACGAATCCTGGCAGTTGCCAGACGCAGATTTTAAACGTATGAGAACAACTCGTTTCTGGAAAAAGAAAAAAGAAATGGAAGAATTGGAAAAAAATAATCCTCATTTAAAATTCTCTATGTGGAAAGATAAAAACACAATTTTAAATAACTCTGAACCTGTTAAAATTTTAAAAGAACGTTTTTATATTTATTTTTTAATTCGAGAAAATGAAATAGTTTATATTGGACAAACCGATAATTTTGTCACGCGCTTAAAAAATCATCAAAAAAGAATAACCTTTGATCGCTACTCCATTCAACATTGGGAAGGCGCTCTAGAAGAAGTTAAACTTATAGAAAGTCAATTAATTTTACACCACAAGCCTTGTGAAAATAAGAATTCAAAATGAGTGAATTTATTTTTGGTCCTCCTGGCACAGGTAAGACAACCACCTTACTGGACATCGTTGATAAGGCAATGGCGGAGGGGACGAACCCGAATGAAATAGGATATTTTTCTTTTACCCAGAGAGCGTCAAAAGTATCCATCAAGCGAGCTGTGAAAAAATTTAACAGGAAGTATAAAGATTTTCCATATTTTAAAACACTGCACGCCTTAGCCCGATTCTGTCTCCACCTGGATCGCACATCCATTCTGCAAGACCACGATTACGCGGAGTTCTCCGATCTCATCGGATGGAAGATTCATAATCCCAACAGGCACGTGGAAGAACTGGGAATCCCTGTCTATGAGGATGTCCATCTTTCGCTGATTGATAAATACCGCATTAAAAAAACTTCTTTATACCAAGAATTTAAGGAACACGGGCATTTAGAAGGGGGATGGAAAAAATTAGACAAGCTTGACCGAGGATATGCATCCTTCAAGAAAGCGCGTCAACTCTTTGATTTCACTGATATGATTTCCACCCTGATTAATGAAGAGCACAAGATTCCAACCTTTAAAGTTTTAATCATTGATGAAGCCCAAGATCTGAGTAAACTGCAATGGGAGCTCGTTGATAAACTCATCGAGCGCTCTGAGAAAGTATACATCGCGGGGGATGACGACCAGGCCATTTTTAGATGGGCCGGAGCTGACGTCCAAGAGCTGCTGCTAAGAGCCAATGACTCCAGCAACACGAAAAGCGTGCTTCATCAATCCTTCCGCATTCCTTCCAGCATTCATTCCTATGCGACAGCTTTAATTAATAAAAATAAAAATCGGGAACCTAAGGTGTGGAGTCCGCGCCAGGCGGAGGGACGAATCATTTTTCCTAATTATAAAGATCTTTCTTTATTTAGAAAGGGGAACTGGCTGTTGCTCGCATCCACCGGATATCAACTGGATAAGCTTTGTTCGGTAATGAAACACCAGGGGATTTATTATAGTCGCAAAGGATTTTTTTCCGTTTCTGAAGAATCCATTGAAGCAATGTTCCTATGGAACAGTTTGGTGGAAGGCAATTCCATTTCCTTAAGCGATGTTAATTTAATATATAAATACATCAGTTCTAAAGTAGGACTAAAATGGGGCGCAAAGAAAATGGAAGGGACCGTTGAGGAAGATACTTTCACATTTGAAAAATTAAAAGGGCAGCACGGATTACTTATTCCGGAAAGAACACCGTGGACCGCGGCCCTGGATCGCATCAATGATAGAGAAAAAAGAACAATTCAATCTTTATTAAAAAATAATGAAGATCTTAAAAAACCACCGCGCGTCACCGTTTCTACTATTCACGGAGCAAAAGGTGGCGAAGCTGATAAAGTTATGTTATTAACTGACATCTCAAGAAAGGGATTGGATGCATATTATAAGAATGCAGAAGAGACAAGAAAGGTTTTTTATACGGGAATGACAAGAGCGAAAGAAGAGCTCTATGTAATGGCACCGGAAACTGAAATAGAATTTGGAGAAATACGTTATGAACAGCAAAAGCGCAAAAGACAAACAAATAATGGGAAGTCATTACAAGGATTGCCCCATTCAACCTATTGATTATATCATGGATAATAAGTTAGATTGGTGTGAAGGAAATATTATTAAATACGTTACTCGTCATAATAAAAAGGGAGAAGGTAAAAAAGACATTGAAAAAGTAATTCACTACGCTCAACTTTTACTGGAGAAAAAATATGGAAAACGTTGAATGGCTTCCACCAGAAAGATTACCTGATTTTACTGACGCAAAGGAAATAGCTATTGATTTAGAGACCTATGATCCAGGACTCAAAACTAAAGGCCCTGGCTGGGCTCGTAATGAAGGAAAGGTTGTAGGAGTTGCATTAGCTGTTGACGGATGGAAAGGATATTTTCCTGTAGCTCACGAAGGAGGAGGAAACTTCGATGCAAAATTTTTAAAGCAAAGTCTTAAACCTATGTTATCTTCCAATGCTGCTAAAATTTTTCATAATGCATCTTATGATGTAGGATGGTTGCGCCGTTGGGGACTGGAAGTTAAAGGACGTATCATTGACACGATGATTGCAGCTCCTCTCATCGATGAAAATCGCACGTCGCAAGGACGGCGTTATAGTTTAAATGACTTGTCTAAAGACTATCTAGGAGAAAAGAAATTAGAAAATGAACTATACTCAAAAGGACTGGAACATGGTGTGGACCCAAAAGGTGAGATGCATAAACTGCCGGCAATGATAGTAGGCCCATACGCGGAAAAAGACGCAGAGTTAACATTGAAATTATGGCAATCCTTCCAAAAAGAAATTGTTAAACAAGAGCTCATTAATGTTTTTGATTTAGAGACAGATCTACTTCCTATCTTAATTGATATGAAATGGAAAGGAGTTAATGTTGATTTAGAATACGCAGAAAAAATTAAAAAAGATTTAGCAAAAAAAGAAAAAAAAATACTTGAACAAATAAAAAAAGAAACAGGAGTAGCGGTTGAAATTTGGGCAGCAGTGAGTGTGGCCAAAGCTTTTGATGCAATGGGATTAAAATATGATCGAACAGAAAAAACAAACCAACCAAGTTTTCATAAACAATTTTTAGTTAATCATCCTCATTCTCTTCCTAAGATGATAGTGGACGCAAGAGAAATTAATAAAGCCAGAACAACTTTTATTGATTCCATTCTGCGCCATCAACATAATGGAAGAATTCACGCTGACATTAATCAATTAAAAACTGAAACAGGGGGAACCGTTTCCGGAAGACTTTCTATGCAACATCCTAATCTCCAACAAATCCCTGCGAGACACGCAGAATTAGGTCCTCTTATTCGAAGTATTTTTATTCCTGATGATGACTGTGAATGGGGTAGTTTCGATTATTCTCAACAAGAACCTCGGATTCTTTTACATTTCGCCGACGGCATTAATCACGGCGAGGGGTTGAAAGGAACAAAAGAATTAGTTGATCTATACCATTCTGAAGATCCTGACTTTCATCAAGCTGTAGCTGATATGGCTGGCATTGATCGTAAGACCGCGAAAACAATTAATTTGGGATTATCTTATGGAATGGGAAAAGCTAAATTAGGACACGAACTCGGATTGAGCGAGGGAGATACTAATGATTTATTTAGAAGATATCACTCCCACGTCCCTTTCTTAAAAAAATTAACAGAAGAAGCGATGCGCTGGGCGAATAGCAGTGGTTATTTACGCACACTGGAAGGAAGACGTTGTCGTTTTGAATTATGGCAACCAGCCACTTTTGAACTGCAAAAACCGTTGCCTTATAAAGAAGCGCACCAGGAATATGTTTTAAATCAACGTAAAGGATTAAAACGAGCATTTACTTACAAGGCTTTAAATAGATTAATACAAGGAAGCGCGGCGGACCAAACCAAAAAAGCAATGATAGCACTGGGAGAAATAGGAATCACCCCTCAAATTCAAGTGCACGATGAATTAAATATGTCCGTTCCTCTGGAAAATAAGGAAAAATTTATTTCTACAGTGAAAAACTTAATGGAAACGTGTGTGGAACTGAGAGTTCCTTCCAAAGTTGAACCTAAAACAGGAGAATCGTGGGGTCATCTAACGAAAATTATGCCTACGCCGCAGGACTCATAGACGGAGAGGGATATGTGGCAGTTGTCCATCGCTCTGATAGGCGTGCAGGAACACCTGTTATTATCGTAGAAATGAGCTCCTATAAGGTTATTCATTGGCTAAGAGACATCTTTACCCTGGGAAGCATACATCGATGTAAGAAGCAAAAAAAACACCATAAACAAACGTGGAAATGGCAAGTAAAATATCGCCAGGCCCACAGCGTAGGACGAAAGATCTTCCCGTACTTGATTGAAAAAAAGGATAAAATGTACTGTATTATTCGATATTATCCAGAAAACGCTTGATTTTATCCCCAAAATATCCTAAATAATCCCATTAATATAGAAATGAGAGGAACTTATGACTGATATAAGTAAATATAAATCAGTTGCCGTGAGCATTAAAACTCATCAGCAACTAAAAAAACTAGGCGGTTCTGACTTTAGATCGGTTTCTAAAGTTATAGAATGGCTAGCAAATGAAGAAGAAAAACGTAGAAAGAAGAGAAGAAAATGAAAAAAGAAACTGCATATGGCACCGTAAACAGAACGTGGGAAGTGTCCAGGGAGGCTGATAAAATTAAAGAAGCCTTGGAAACCCTAGTGGCTGCAGCTCACGGCAAAGATGCAAAAAACATTACTGAGGCTACAAAACTCGTTGAAAAGACATTAATAACAAACAACGGGATATCCGATATAATGATCGCGGCATCAGATTGGAGGAATCGTGAACGATTATAAAAATTTATTTGTTTATGGAACTCTGAAAAGGGGCGGTAGACTTCACGATTTTTACCTTAAAAATCAAACATTTATGGGGACTTTCTATACGGAACCTAATTATGTTATGGTGAATCTTGGAGCGTTTCCCATTGTATTTCCTGTTAAAAAAGGAACGGGGCAAAAAATAGAAGGGGAGATCTATGAAATGGATGATCTTCATTTCAGCACGGTTCAAACAATGGAAGAAGGCGCTGGGTATGATACGACACAAGACATTTTTTTATCTAAAGGTGGTGCCATCCATCGCATAGCTTCAATTTTTGCCTATCCCCCTAAATATTTTAAAGGGAAAATAGAATCGAAAAAAGGAGTAGTAAGCTGGGGCAACTAGGATTTCTTGTAATTTAATGAAATATCCCATATAGTACGGCACGATATTAATTAAGGAGGTCTGAAATGGCTGACGTTAATAAAATCGTGTCGCACGTCCTGGATGTTCCAGGTAAAGATGAAGTTCTCGTAAATTATACGGACGGGACTGTTATTAGATTTTCACTGTTAGAATGGAAAACAATTATAAGTAAAGGCAAGGAAGCCTATGCATTTATTTGTGCGAGCGAAGATTATAAAAATTTAATCGATCATTAAGCGCCGCAGGAAAGATTGCCAGTGAAAACATTTTAATCATTTCCTTTTTGTAATTTTTTAGATGACACACCAGCCAGAATCTTAATGCCTTCAGCCAGTCTGTTTGCATTATCTTTTTCCCCTTCCATAAATCCTTGACTTTTGAGATATTCTGCTGTTTCTCTTCCTCGCCTAACACCTTCCTCTTCAACCTCTTTCCATTTATTCTTCACTTCATCCCATTCTTTTCTGTTAATTGCAGTTCCGCATTTCGGGCATGTCACTACCATTAATCGTCCCGCCAGTAGGACTGATCATGCTTCTTCACGTGGTTGTTGGAATCGCATTCTTCTTCCGTCAGGACGGTGTCTTTGTCTTCCAATTTTATTTCTTTTCCGCTACTTAATCCTGGAGGCAACAGATTTGCCATTGTCACCTTGATTTGATTATCCTCATTCCACGTGGATTTTCCCCACCCATTTCCTTTGGATCTCAGACTCTCTAGATCTTGGGTTGTTTCGGGAGGAGAGGGAGGTTGGAACGAAGTGTTCACTGATTCACTGATACTTCCATTTTCCGCTTCGGGAGAAAACAATGCCAATTTATATTTTTCTTCTAAAATCCTGACTTTCTCTGCCAGGTACGCTGTTGCTTTAAGCGCCTTCTTATAATCTTCACGTGAAACACAGTCACCGGTCCCACCACAATTGCATTGCTTTTCCATTCTTTTTCTCCTTATTTATGATTTAGGGTGAGAACTAATTTAAACACATCGTCAGCATTAATCAAGAAATCTTTTTTTAATTATTTTCTTGACACGAATTTAAGCCCTTTTAGGGGCAGAGGGTAGGTCAATGCACTTCGTTTCCCCAACAATCCCAGCCATCTGTTTTTCGTCTTGCAAACAGTTCAATGCGTGGAAGATCGCCACTACACTCAACAATTAAATTTCTAATCATTGAAGGTTTTTTACTATGCAATCTAGGATTGATTTCTTTAATCATATTCCTAGTATTTTTATTAAGGCATTTCATTTTGCCTTTAACACCAAAAATTATGTGTTCAGTACAACTCCTAAAATAGTATCCCATACCCATTTCAGGAGTTCCATCTTTATAAGTTTTAATCCAAGTAATTAATGTTTTATACTCAAAACCCCATGCCTGACAGACATCTAGCCCTTCTTGGAGAAAAGGATTAGTTACCCATAAATACAAATGCGATTGATCTTCCGAAATGCTTTTAACATTTAAATTTTTAATATCCTCAAGTTCCATTACATCATAAACAGAGGCTGCTGAATGGTTACCGTCTCTTTTGTATTTCCAGGGCGGATCTGCGTAGATGATGTTATATTTCTTATCAGGAAAAGGTGTCACTTTACTATCCAGGGCTTGGGAATGGACAACGCCCCGACCGCTCTTCTTGACACATTTCTAATTTTTTTCGATTCACTATCCAGGCCCTGGGAATGACAACGCCCCGACCGCCGTTCTGATCACTCTCATCCCAGCAGGCAATCAACGTCAACTTCTCTTCACTCTCTTCCACAATCCATCCAACACTTTCCACGCTCACCAGTGTTTTATCTTTTATTTCTTGCAGCGACAGCCATCCTGTTTCAATGTCCGTGGCGTCCAGCCACGTGATCTTAACCAGGGGGAAGTTCATTTTATAATTCCAACGTTGAAATTAACAGCGACGGATATTCTTCTTTTCTTGCTTTTATTCAAGGCTACTCGGTGCGGAAGCCAGCCGGGAAATAATAATAAATCGTGATCATTAGGAAAACGTTCAATGTTCTGGGCGTTAATGTAATTAGGCTCCTTGATCAATGGATGATATTGAACGGCTCCTGGACGCGGATCGCAAAAAACAAGAGCTCCTCCGTGGTCCGCTCCGTGCGTCTGGACGTAATAACATGCGGCAAGAACGCAGTTTCCATGCACGTGCGTGTTATTCGATCCTCCCTGCGGATTCACATTGGCCCACGCGCCGCCTTCCGAAAAAAATTTTCTATCCTTAAGCTGCCATCCCATCGCCTTTCCATAAATAGGAGCGTACTCTTCAGCAATTATTTTAGTTAACTTTCCCAAAGGACCCGTATGAGTCGTTTTAGAATGCCAGCCGCCCATATTGGACCTGGTAATACCAGGAGCTTTTTTAATCCATTTTTCTATTTCTTGTAAAACTGATTTCCGCAGCTGTGGGTGCTCATCCTTGAGATTGAATTGCATCGCCAAGCTGGCGAACATCATTTGACCAGCGGCAGTGGGCTCTTTTTTTGTTAGTTTCATAATAAAACCTTTCTTATTTAAACAATAAACTTAATTGTTTATTGTAAAAGTGTTGTCACCAGACTTGCCTGTGGGAATTGCATGCACGTTAAAGGCCATTGATCGCCTCTCCCCTGGTCCTCGAAACGGCATCACCGAATGCGCGAGCCACGCGGGAAAGATGTACATATGCCCCCGCTCGGGCATCTTGTTGTTCGTCATCCCGAAACGCAATGTCATTGCATCATACTCCCGGTTATTGTGAAATGTCAGCCAGCCGTCAGGCTCCGAATCCTTGTTAATCTGTTCAGGGACTTTAATGTAAATAACGCCTGACACGGTTCCGCTGTGGGTATGAACAGGGTTATAGTCCCCCGCATACTGGGAGACGACCCAGGCTTTTTGAAACGTCAGATCAAAATCCTTCCACATCTTTATTCCCCGTCCATCCAGAATCGTGCTCGCCTTCACGTACCCTTCGCACGCGGCAATAATTCCCGTGTCGATGAACATTTTCATAAATCCCTTGCGCGGAACGGCAATCTGTTCGCCTTCATAAATTTTCCCCGCCAACTGGTCAGCGTGGTCTTCTTTTTTTTCGTGTAGAATCTCGTTCGTCTCCAGTTCCAGCTTGACCATCACGTCATCCGGCAGCTCCACCTTGCAGATGGGAACGGGAAACAAATATTCTATTTTCGCTTGTACGTTAATCATGTCAATGGTGTCCTCCAATGTTGCTTGGTTTTCTCGTTCACTCGGATCCAACACGTCATGATGTTAGCCCCGAAGGACATCTCGAAGTCCCCGTGCTCTGCCGCGTATTTCTTCAGGCCCAGGCGAACGCCCTGCTGAAGAAAATCATCACCGGCGATGACGCCCGTGTCCTTCAACTTCGGCATCCAGGCGCTAATATCCTGATACACGTTCTTCTCATCGTGAGCTCCGTCCATAAAGACAAAGTCAAGGGACTTGTCATCGTACCGCTTGGCCGCCTTCACGCTCGTCATCTTGACGGGAGTGATGACGTGCCTGACGGGCTTGATGTTCCTGGTGAACTGCCCGAATAAATCCTTCTTCTTTAAATTTTTCATCTGCCACCGGGAGCCTTCATCAGGAAAGTGCTTGTCCACGTCCTCATCGCTCAGGTGATGCTCCCAGGACCCCTTCCAGGTGTCCACGCAGTCGAATCTGATTTTCTTTCCCGAGTTATGAATGTTCGTCGCCATGTACGCCGAGCTCCGTCCTTTCCAGCTTCCAATTTCCACGAAATGTGATCCGTCTCCAAACCATGACAGAGCCATATCATAAACATCGTGATAGTTAAACCATCCTTGAATGGTGAAGTAAAAATGATCTATTTTTTCTTGACTGTCCAAGGCACACCTTTTTCTTCCATTTCCTTTATTCCTCCCTCTAAGTCATCGTTTTTGCGCAGCATTGCTATCGTCTTGATCTGCTCCTGGAAGTTTCCCGTGAACTTCGATGCGCCCTCGTGACGCATGTTGGCTGTGCACAAGACCCAGATCTCGCGGCCCGCGGCGAGGACGCGTTCGCAAAAGGCGAAATCCTCCCCGAGGCGATGATCGGACTTCAAGGTCATCACGTCAAAGAATCCATACATGTTTTTAGTCTCCTTCACGTCCCTGTAGGGCTTGACCCGGCAGGGATAAGGCGCTCCGATCAAGCGCTCAAAGACCTCCCTCTTAATCAGCATCATTCCCGTCGGCGCCCGTCTCACCCGGAGAAGGCCCTTTTCATCGGGCTGAATGGTGCTCTTTCCGTTGTCCTGGTTCTCGAACACCACGTTGTACGTCAGTCCCGCCATTGAATAATCCGCCTCGGGATCATTGGTGACGCGAAACTCCTGCCACGCCCAATCCATTCGCTTGTTCGGATAGGGCGCGACAATCACATCCTTGTCCGCCTCCAGCATCTTTTCCAGAGTCTCCACTCCAAAGGCAACGTCAGCGTCGACGAAGAGTAAATGAGAGTAATGATCGTTGTCATTGAGGAATTCCGCCACGCACCTGTTTCGCGCTTCGGTGATGATGGCGTTCTGGCCCAGCCAGTATTGGCGGAGAGGAATATATTTTTCCGCAGCCCACGACTGCACGTTAATCATGGACTGCATGAAATCCACTGTGACAAGGTTCCCAAAGCAAGGAGTCGTTATGAATAAGGATTGAGTTTGAGCCTCGGAGGAAAATAAGTCAGGCTTCTTCAATTGGTTCAACCCTTTTGTCGACATCAACCCTCCTGTATTTCTTTTTATTCTTCACCACCCGGGGTTTATACCTGGGCGTGAACAAATCCCTCGCCACGGGATTAGGCCTTCTTTTTATCCTATTTTTTTGTAATTTCCCACCGATATTTTGGTTCCTTGACATTTTCCTGCTTCTCCCTGTTAGGCCTCGTCCGCCAGCCCTTGAGATGATCCCCGAATCCCCTGGTGGCCCCGATCATGCGCCACCCGGTGGCGCGAATGGATCCTCCGGACTCCTTCCGGAAGGTGTAGGTTATCATCCGCTTTCCCCCCATCTGCTGCCAGATCCGCCAGCAGCGACCGTACAGGAAGCTGCACGCGTTCTTGGGGGCTCCGGGACTCGCGCAAAGCCTCGTGATTTCGGCCGTCAGGCCGTTATCCAGCTTCCTCGCCACGGGTCTGCCGACGATGGCGACTGCCACCAAAGTATCCCGAAAAGTATTTACGGGATCATGAGTATCCCGAAAAGTATTTACGGGATTACTGAGACAGCCGACCGCGAACCGCGCGCCTTGGACTTTTTTATTATGCCGATGATGCTGTTCCACGAACTCATTGGCAGCCCTGATAGTTATTGGTATGATATCTAATGTCAAAATATTTCTCTATATAGTTATGTCAGATATATTTTATAAAATATTTTTTAATATTTGAAAATATCATTCAACTCATTCAACACCACTAAATAATATATATATTCTGTCATTTATACCAACAAATGAACTGTTGAATGACTATTATTCTCATTCAACATATTCAACAACACATTTCACTTTTCATTGAAATACTGCAATAAAAATATAAAATTGCCTACACATAACTATATAGGAGATTTTTTTGAAAACATTGGCTCAGGACTTATACACGGCATTATCACTGAGGTATCAGGCAACAATTAGTGACGCAAAAGCTCGAATGAGGATTTATTTTGAACATCCTGTAGGAATTGGGGAACACCCTCAACACCTGGAAGAGATTGATAAATTACTGGATCTTATCTGCCAGGCTGAAGATAAAAAATCAGCTTTAGAAAGGCATTTTGAACGACACCAAAAAATTGGTATCTAAGGTTATTGAGTATCCAGAACTTTATGATGTTTCACTTATCATAGATCTGAAGGGTATTGAATGGTTTGATATGGTGAGGTGTTTGATTTCCAACGAAGGAGCTGTCATTAAAACTCCTCTTGCTGAATCCGTGAGGAAGCTGAGTAAGGATATTAGTTTAAATGGATTGAAGCATCCTGTTTTAATTTATACCAATAAAGTTATTTATGGAATGCAACGCTGTGTAATCGCCAAATATTTAGACTATGATTATATTTCCTGTTATTATTGTGATACTATGGAACAACTAGAAAAAATTCATCAAGAACAAATCAATGCCTAAGTATAAAAAGACTGAGAAGCTCACACCAATGCAACTGCGCTATTCACATAACTTGGTGTTTGGAGAGGGTAAAGTTACTGGAGCAGAAGCAGCCCGCCAAGCAGGATATTCAGAGAAAGTAGCACGGCAAGTTTCCTATCAACTTCAGAATCCTATTATGTATCCGAAGGTAGTGTCTTACATCAAGGAGCTCAGGGAAGAGCAACAAAAGAAAAATGAAACTAATTTGTCAGTGCATATGCGCGATCTAAAGGAATTAAGGGAAGGGGCCAAAGACAGTGGTCATTGGTCTGCCGCTGTGAATGCGGAAAAAATCCGAGGTCAAGCCGCAGGACTGCACGAAAAAGTTTCAACGGTATTGCACGGAACGATTGATAGTATGAGTAGGAAGGAAGTGGAGGCGCGACTTAAAGAAATAGTTGATTTTCACGCCCCTCTCATAGATCACATCACTGTTGATGATGTTAAGTCAACTAAACCCCTTAAGAAGTAAGTTGTTTTAATAATCTGGCGATTTTATCCATTAACCAATACATTATTTGTCTCCTTTCTCGAAAAGATTGTTTCCGTATGCTATTGCAACCCATAGAATAACACACAATACTAATAAAATTAATCCTAGTAAAATATTTGTAATCATTTCTACCCCCTAAAATATTCTTCCTGCAGTAAGAAAATAATTTCTTTTAATTTCTCCACGTAAAATGGATCTGTTGCATAAAGCCTTAAACTTTCAGCCAGTTTATCATAGTCCACTTCTCTTGTAACCATTACTTCTCTGATTCTTTCTTCTCTGAATTCTTGAAAATTTGTTCCTTGGTTTAAAAGTTCTATGTAGTCCGTGACGGATTCACATTTTCTTCCATATCTTTTAAGTAAGACACTGGAGTTTAACGATTTAATGTGAGGCTCTGTGTCATCTGTTTCAATGATGCCATAAAAATTATTGGCTTCTTTGGCGAAACGGCTTTTGCCCCAGTCTGATTCCAGAATAGCCTGTGCTACGCTTATGAGCACAGGCACTCTGGATGGTGGAGGAAGTGCTTGATTTACAATAATGGTGCATTCTGTAATTCCTCTTACAAATAGTTCTTGTTTGTTATCGGTGTAATTAAAATCGAAACCATTTAAGAACGTATTACATAACGCCAGTAATGTTGCACAAATCTCCTTCACCATTGAAGTCTAGTCCTTTTTGATTCTTGTGTCCAGATTTTGCATATCAATCTCGACCTTGACTATTCTTCCTGTTTCGTCCTTGTGTCCCCACGCTTGATACAGACCATCTCCGTGTCCACTACAAATATGAACAACTAGGCCTTGTGACTTAGAACGTGGAAAATTACTCGAACTAACTCCTTTCAAAGTTTTTTGGCAAACATCATTATAACTGAAGGCGGTAGCCTTTGACTTGGAGTCAAAGTCCTCCCCATTATGCCAATATTCGTCAATTCGACAAGGATCAGTTATCATCAACTGACCGCTATCCACTGCGACAAATCCTAGATTAATTTTTTCCATTATAGACCTCTCTTATCTTTGTATCTTTGTCGGATTGATTTCTGACAAGGAATGCAACCAGAAAAATATGTTCCGTTCTTTCTTTGATAGAACATACGATTAGGTTTAAGTTTTCTGCACACATAGCAGCTCTTGCTCTTTTCAGTCTTACGCAAAGGGCCAGATCTTGTAACAATCGCACTTACGCTTGGAACATCCGGAAATACAATATTTCTTCTGGATGATAATCTTTTATAAAATCCAATCATAAGATCTTTGCGATTAGTCATCTTGTAAGTAGTAGGCCCCATCTTGAATGTTACACGCCTTTTGGTATTTACATCATCACTTGCGTTAGAAATAAATTGCAACAATCGGTTCAGCCAGAAGCTTTTATTCTTGTCCTTAAAGACGCGTGGAATAAAAGTCTCTTTAGTCAGAGCTCGATTATTATATTGTTGTTTTGCATATCTAATGGGTTGAATTATATCAACTCCAAATCCATCTTTGCATTTTACGTGTTCAGTTCTCATTTCTTTCTCCTTTTTAATGGTTTCTGTTTTCAATGTACGTTTCCTTTTGATCCTATGTCATTTTCTCGGTGATAGGCATCAATAACGGTATGTATCTCTTTTAAAAAATTCTGACAAATTCTTATATCTCTCTCTAATGAGGTAATGCCAAAAAACAATTCTTTAGGGTCATATGTTTCTTTTTTATCCATAACCACATTATAGACATATTTATCACTAATTTTATTTTCTAGATCTTTACAACGTTTAGAAAACTCTTTTAAAAGTTCTCTTTCCGTCATATCCAAATCAAGTTTTATGATCATTTCTGTCATTTCTTTCTCCTTTTTAATGGTTTCTTTAATGCTCTAGCTAAACGTTTTTTTCCTTGTTTTTTTAACCCTGTTACAGGTCTCAAAATTTCTTCTGTCTGCTTTTTTCTCCGTCCCATTAAAGTACCCATTTTTCCTCCTTATTATTTTTGTAATAGGCTTGTTCACAGTCATCACAGCAATAACCTTTTTCATCATAACCTTTTTCTTCATTATGAATTTCAGCGGGGTATCTGTTCACAAACTTACCAGTGCCGAATTTAGTGTCTTGGCGACAGTGTAAACACATATCCCCTCGATCTATAATTCCTTTTATTTTTATCTTATTCTCCTTTGCATCAATGATGTCTATAATTGCTTGGAACTCTTCTTCTGCTGATAAATCGGGCGTACTTGATATCCAATCAATTCCTTTATTAATGTTGCAAATATTTTTTATTTTTTCTAATTTCTTAGATAAATCATTAACTTGTAATTTAAGACAATTGCTCATTTTTCCTCCTTTATTTTTTCATCCGTTAATGTCTTAGGAGCTGTCTTGTAAGCATACTTAATGATTTTATATATTTCTGAACTGTCTTGAATTTCAGACAGTTGTTCATCAGTAAGAAAACCATCGGCTCCAACTTCAAAGTCGTTATGAATTTCGTGGAAGTTTTCAATATAGCCATATGAGTTATGATCATACTTTAAAATTTTTTCCACTAGCTCTGAATATAATTTTTTATAATCAAGCTTTTCTTCAAAATAAATTTTTTCCACTTTAAGTGGATCTACTCGAAAGTCATTATGTTGTAGTTTTGGAAACTCAACTATAACTTTTATCTTTTTTGTGTTATCCTTGTTAGGAATGTACCACGTCCAGATGTTGTTGACGCAACTTGCGTCATACTTATCAAAATTAATTTTTACCATAATTTCTCGCTTTCTAATTATCCCAACTATTTATAAGAATATGGGTTAAATGTCAAAAGAATCTTTATTTTGGAAATCCTTGAAAAACGGGATAAATGAGGTTTTCTGGACAAGAATTGAGAATAAAGTTGGGGGTGGAATTCCTGACGTTTTTGGGTGTTATAAAGGAGTGCCAATTTGGATAGAATTAAAGCAGACGAAATATCACAAAGTGTTACTGTCGCCTTTACAGGTTGCGTGGCATTACAGGTATGCAGAATATGGCGGAATATCTTATATTTTTGTTAAAAAACAAGCCGAGAGCCTCTTTAAGAGGTCTCTCTATCTATATGGGGGGAAAGACTCCCTTATAATAGCGAAAAAAGGTCTAAAGCACCTTCCCTTAAAACAATTCGATTATCCTTATGATTGGAACGCGATCCGCGATTCCCTGTTCTAAAATTACTGAACTCACTCCCGCGAATTACTGAACTCACTCCGCGAATTACTGAACTCACTCACTCTCATTATATCAGCCTCACCTTCAGCTTCATCCGTGCAGCTCAAGCTGCAGGATGCTTCCTTCATCAGGGCCCGGAGATGGAAATTACTGAGTCGGACACACGGGGTCGTAGGTTACTGAACCGCGGGCCACTGCATATAGTACTCAGTCTTCAGGAACAGCTTGAGTCCCGCAGCTCAAGCTGGGCTGGACAGGATGGATGACGGCGTCCAGGGGATGCGTCGGAATTACTGAACTAACTCCCCCCCGAAAACGTTTTCGGGGCGGGGGCTAATAAATGTCGCTTTTATTTATATATGCAGCCCACAGGCGGCCACGGCGCGCAGCTCAGGAACTTCTTGCATATGGGAAAAAATGGGAGTATACAGGGTAAGGAAATAGAGTATTTATAAACGCAAGTATACTTGGTCTGTTTGTATGGTTAAAAGCCCGTACTCTATTTCTTATAAATAGAAAGGAGAACGTATATGTCTCATTTTTACGGAATGATTTCCAGGAGCGCCAGGAAGACGACGCCAACGGCGCGAGCTCACGCGAGCTCAGGACTGGAAACGGTGGCGGCGTCCTGGCAGGGCGCGGTGCAGGTTACCCTGAACCATAACGCCGAGACCGGCAAAGACTGGTACCGCGTGGAACTGATCCCGTGGCACGGCGCCGGCGTTTATAAGACTATAGCAACGGGCACGGTCAACGGCTCGTGATCAATGGCTAAATTACTGAACACACTCGGCCCCGATTCAGGGGCCGGGCTTTTTAAGGAGGATATCGATGTTATATTATTTAATGAGCTGGTTGGCCCGCGCCCTGGAGAAGCTGCAGGAATTACTGAGTCGCCCTCAATGAAATTACTGAGAGAACTCCGCCCGAAATTACTGAGTCACTGTCTTTCTCTAACCCCCGCCGCAGCTGCAAGCTGCAGAGTCTTCAGGCACGGGGATGCAGGTGGAATTTTTTTGGCTGGTTTTCTGGTAAAAATCAAAGGTAAAAAATAGCGTAATATATGTGGATAATATCCCATATTATCCCATAAATAATCCTTGCGATTGTGCATAAAATCGCTAATCTAAAATAATGATTAAAAATATCAAAGAAAAACTTGAAAAAATGACAGCCATTTTTGGTGTTGATTATTGGATAGTATTTTCTAGCCAGATGTTTAATTCGTTGATGTCAGACGTAGATAGTGTCTTGTCTGTTAGAGGGTATAAGAAATTTAGAAAACCCTACTGTGAATTAAATAGGGTACTAGAAAAACTTTAATATTTTTATTGTTGCTATTTAACATTGTGAATTAAGATTACTATTTTTTCAAGGCACTATCTTTATTTTTAGAAAGTTAGAAAGTAGAGGTAATTATGCCAAATGAAACTAATACTACAAACACAAATGAAACTTATTCTTGTGAAATTTGTCATCAAGGAAACTTTGCTCGTGGTGATATGTCAACAGAAAATACCTTTGAAGATTTTTCTGGTATTTCTGTTTGCGTAAATTGTCGTGATAATGATTTCCGATATTCTGATCGTACAGAGAGTTTTATTCATCAAGACGATTGGTGCGATGACGACCACGAGGATAGATTTTTTGAAGAAGAAGATAGACCAGAACACAGTGATTATATTGATAGCTATTATTCTGGTTCCTATCGTAATCATAACGCTTTAGTCAAACCCTATGAAAATTTTACTAATAACACTTTAATTCTAGGAATAGAAAACGAGGTGCAGGTAAGAGGGTCAAGTCGTTTAGGGCGTGATGA
>Ga0209434_1000322_pt1 | contig 24029 bp, 31 predicted proteins | sample ETNvirnome_2_300_FD_184068 | JGI IMG/M metagenome (GOLD analysis project Ga0209434, IMG submission 184068) | Marine viral communities from the Pacific Ocean - ETNP_2_300 (SPAdes) (version 2) | ecosystem: Environmental > Aquatic > Marine > Oceanic | place: Pacific Ocean | collected 2013-06-22
GTCCGATGATATTGAGAATGATTGGGGTGTAACGCCATATGGTGAAAAAAGATAAGAAATTCCAAGTAGGTGATATTGTATTAGTAAAATCAGGTGCTGGTCCAGCAATACCAAAATTTCATGTAAAATTAATTGAGAGAATACAAAGAAAACCTCCAAAAGATCCCGAATACATTATTTGGAAGGCACGCTTGACAAAACCAAAAGAAGCAGATAGACTTAGAAAAGAATGGCAAATACCATTTAAGTTTCCTGATGAAATAGAAACCATGGTCTGTGAAACAAACATAATCAAACTAGTTAAGTCAGATGGCTAAAAAGAATTATCTCTTAGATACCAGTGTTTATTTAACAGATGCTAACTCAATATTTGAGTTTGGCAATAACGATATTTTTATTCCCCTCAAAGTACTTGAGGAGATAGATAAACATAAAAAGCGCCAGGATTCCGCTGGAGCAAATGCAAGAAGAATTATTAGAACTCTTGATGGATTAAGAGCTTCTGGTGATCTTCAAAAGGGAATTAGGCTTGGCAAAAGAAAAGGTTTAGTTAAAGTTATGTCCTATAGTTGCTTAAATGGTTCTATATTTCCTCCTGATTTGGATATTAGGATCCCCGATCACACTATTCTTGCAACAGCCAAGGCTGTTCAAACAGAATATCCCGATAGAAAAATGATTGTTGTATCGCGCGATATTAATATGCGAGTGATTTGCGATTCTATTGGCATGACGGCCGAGGACTATATCACAGAAAAGGCAGCAGAGTCATCAGAAGAACTTTATAGCGGATTTACAGAGCATCTTGTAGACGATCAAATTATTGATCGTTTTTATGACGGTGATGATATTCTTATAGAACAAGATGAAATAAAAGATTTATGGCACCCGAACCAATTTGTAATGATGGTGTCTAATGCTAATGAGAAAAAAACGGCATTAGCGCGCTTTAATAGCCACCATACCCCCTTAAGAAAAATTACCCATGACAAACTACCTGATTGGAAAATTAATGCGAGAAACAAGGAGCAGGCCTTTGCTATGGATTTACTAATGGATCCTAATATTAAAATTGTTTCATTAATTGGGCGCGCCGGATCCGGTAAAACTCTTTGTGCTATAGCTGCGGGATTGCAGCAAACAATCGGACTAAGAGAAGAAAACAATCATTATTCCAGACTTATTGTTTCTCGCCCTGTACAGCCGATGGGGAGAGATATCGGATTTTTGCCCGGCTCAATGGAAGAGAAAATGCTTCCTTGGTTAATGCCAATTCAAGATAATCTAAAATTTTTAATGGGCGATAAAACATCTTTAGAAATGTATATGCAAAAAGGTAAAATAGAAATTGAAGCTTTAACGTACATTCGTGGTCGTTCGATATCAAATGCTTTTATAATTATTGATGAAGCACAAAATTTAACAAAACACGAAGTTAAGACTATTATTACTCGTATTGGAGATGGAACAAAAATTATTATAACAGGTGATATTGAACAAATTGATAATATTTATGTTAATGAAACGTCAAATGGTTTAGCGCATGCAATTGAAAGTTTTAAACAATATCCGATCGCTGGCCATGTAACATTTAGAAAAGGCGAAAGAAGCGAACTTGCAACTCTGGCGTCAAAAGTTTTATAATAAACAAACGTTTATTTTAATGATATGATAATAAAGGAAGATTTAATATGTCAAAAGAAAAAACAATCACAGAAGAAGAGCTGCATACGAATCCAATGCTAGCACTACCAGTTAATCCGGATTCAGAACTCAAGAATTATCTTGTAGAATATGTTGGAACCAAATTAGAAAGCGAAGAAGTGACCGTTAATATGGTTGCGGAAGTTCTTGCAACTGATTTTCCTGAGTTTGTGTTTGCGTTTGCGGAAGAAAACTTTCTTCGTGGTTATCAACTAGGACTTAATGATGCTAAAGGATTATATACATCTGAAACAGAAACAACTTCTGGAACAACAAACTAATTTTTATACTTCATCTGGTATTCATGTTTTTTTTAAAGAACCTGTAGAAAATATAGATGTTGAAGAAGTTGTCAATAAAGTTGAGTCAGCTATACCGGCTCATTTATTGTCTGAAGTAGAAATGATTATTGTTGGATGGTTTGATGAATTTGAAGAACGCGGAATTAATGCTTTTTATGATGGTGGAACTTTATATGTATCAAATATTCAAGAAGATTCTGCAGATATGTACGATGATTTGGTTCATGAAATATCTCACTCGATAGAAGAGCCTCATGGATACTTTATTTATAGCGATAAAAAGATTGAGAATGAATTCTTAAGAAAGAGAAAGTATCTTCATGATATTTTGTGGAAAATGGGCTACAAACTACCTTTATCTGCTTTTATGGAATCAGAATACGATAAAGAGTTTGATATGTTTTTGTATCAAAAAGTAGGATATGATAAACTATCAAACATTGTTGCCGGTGTTTTTATCACCCCATATGCTGCCACATCCCTAAGAGAGTATTTTGCAACTGCGTTTACTGAATTTTTCACACACCCAGAAGCGCATTCATCTTTACAAAAAGTTAGTCCACAGCTTTATAAAAAATTAATTTTTCTACAAGATCCAGAAAAACTTGACAACTGACACACAAGCGGTTATAATATAATATCTCTGGAGGGATTTTGCCACATATTTCATATTCTGAACTTAAAGACTGGAATACTTGCGCTTTTTATCATAAGCTTACTCGTATTGACAAGTTAAAAGGATTCAAAGGAAATGCTTTTACAGCATTTGGAACAGCTATTCATGCTGTCTGCGAAAAGAAATTATTAAAGGAAGAAATTGACGATGAAGGATTTTTTGTTAGTAGCTTCGCTGATTGCATTGCTTCACTGGACGACGATGTGGATGTGGATGATCGACTCGTTGCTGATATGGTGGGACAAGGGAAAGCTATACTTCCAGAAATCGAAGAAGCAGTCAAAGAATATTTCGGAGAATTCGAAGTCTTAGCTGTGGAGCTTCCTCTTTATGAACCTATTAAAGGCGAAGATGATTATAAGTTCAAGGGATTTATTGATGCGATTATTTCGACACCTGATGGAAAAGTTCACGTTTTTGATTGGAAGACTTGTGGGTGGGGTTGGGATTCCCGCAGGCGCAGCGAAAAGATGACTACGTACCAACTTACGCTTTATAAACACTTCTTTGCGCAAAAAATGAATGTAGATCCTAAAAATATTGAAACTCATTTCGCTTTGTTAAAAAGAACGGCAAAGAAAAATAGGGTAGAACTATTTAGGGTGACGAGCGGCCCGAGAAAAACCGAAAACGCTCTTAAACTATTGTACAAAGCATTATACAATATAAAAAATAAACGCTACATTAAAAATAGGCTCTCCTGCGAGCGCTGTGCGTTTAGACACACAAAAGAATGTCCATGAGGAATAAATGACAAAAAAGAAAATCTTGGTCATATCTGACCACCCACTATCGCCATCAGGCGTTGGCACTCAAACAAGGTATATGATTGAGGCTTTGTTAAAGACAGGCCGCTATCAATTTGTTTGCTTAGGGGGGGCCATGAAACATGATGATTATAGCCCTCAAAGAGTTGATCCTTGGAAAGATGATTGGATTATTTATCCAATCGATGGATATGGAACTCACGAGATGATTCGTTCGACCTTACAGAAAGAAAAGCCAGATGCCTTATGGTTTATGACCGATCCAAGATTTTATGGCTGGTTGTGGGAAATTGAAAACGAAATTAGAGCAAATGTTCCAATGGTCTATTATCACGTTTGGGACAATTTTCCTCCTCCTGTATATAATGCTCCTTTTTATCATTCAACAGATGAGGTAGTCTGCATTTCAAAGGTTACTCATGAAATTGTAACAGAAGTCGCAGAAGAAGTTTCATCAGTATATTTGCCGCACGCGGTTGATAATAAAATATTTTATCCCTATAAGACACAAGAAGAAAAAATGTTTATTGCCGAAGTTAAGGATAGAGTTATAAGCAGCGCAGATGCAGAAAATACCATTAATCCAAATAAAAAGATTTTCTTTTGGAATAATAGAAATGCTAGAAGAAAACAAAGCGGTACTCTAATTTGGTGGTTTAAAGAATGGCTTGATAAAGTTGGCCATGATAAGGCAACATTATTAATGCATACCGATGCGCGTGATCCTCACGGACAAGATCTTCCTCATTTAATAGAACACCTTGGAGTTCATCACGGACAAGTATTGTTGTCAACTGTAAAAGTTGATGCACTTCATCTGGCTCGGCTGTACAATGCTGCAGATTTTACGATTAACATTTCAGACGCTGAGGGCTTTGGTTTAGCCACTTTAGAATCTCTTTCATGTGGAACGCCGATTATTGTCAATATGACAGGGGGCCTTAAAGAACAAATTACTGATGGCAAGAACTGGTTTGGATATGGTATTGAGCCAAGCTCTAAAGCAGTTATCGGATCCCTACAGGTGCCATATATTTATGAAGACAGAATATCGCAAGATGATTTTGACAAGGCTTTAACAAGCGCATTAAAGATTCGACCAAAAGTGTATAAGGATATGTCCAAGCTTGGAATAAAGCATGTTAAAGATAACTATAGTTTCGAAAAATATCAGAAAGGATGGGTTGAATTGATGGATTCTATTATTGAAAAGCACGGATCCTGGGAAACTAGAAAAAATTATAAACGCTGGCATCTTATGGAGGTGGCATGAAAAATAAAATTTTATTAAAGGGCCCTCTGTTAACGCGTTCGGGATATGGCGAACAATCCAGATTTGCTCTCCGTGCCCTTCGTTCTCGTGAAGATTTATTTGAAGTCTTTATTCAACCATTAGAATGGGGAAGAACATCATGGATGCATGAAAATGATCAAGAGAGAGCCTGGATAGATCAAACTATTGAAAAAACAATTGCTTTTATTCAAAATGAGGGCAAATTTGATAGCGCCCTACAAATAACAATTCCGAATGAATGGGAAAACATGGCACCAGTAAACATTGGTTTTACAGCGGGAATTGAAACAACTCAGGTCGCTCATCAGTGGATCGAAAAAGGAAATAATATGGATCATATTATAGTTGTTTCCAATCATGCTAAAAATGTTTATAAAAATACGGTATATACCGCCCAAGAACAATCTACAGGTCGAGAATTTGAACTTAAGCTGAATACGCCAATAGAAGTTGCTAATTATCCCGTTAAAAGTTTTAAAGATTTGCCGGAACTCGATTTAGAATTAGAAACTGATTTTAATTTCTTATCAGTAGCTCAGTTTGGTCCACGTAAAAATTTACCGAATACAGTCAAATGGTTTGTTGAAGAATTTCGAAACGAAAAAGTGGGACTTGTTCTTAAGACAAATCTGGCTAAAAATTGCTATATGGATCGTCAGAAGGTTTTTCATGATTTAAAAAGATTTTTACAACCATACGAAGATAGAAGCTGCAAGGTTTATTTATTACATGGTGATATGGATGATGCGGAAATACATTCACTTTATAAGCATCCGAAAATTGAAGCCCTTCTGGCCTTAACACACGGAGAAGGATTTGGGCTACCTCTGTTTGAGGCCGCATATAGTGGATTGCCCACAATTTGTCCTGGATGGTCTGGCCAGCTAGATTTTCTTGTTGATAAAAAAACAGGCGCCGGAAACTTTTACAATATAGAGTATGATGTTAAACAAATCCCAGATGAGGTTGTGTGGGATGGCGTGTTAATTAAAGAATCAAGCTGGGCCTATGCCCGAGAACATTCAGCAAAACAACAAATGCGCCGATGTTATTCACAACTTACTTCTAAAGAATCAGAAGAAATTCTTGAAAAATTCAAGAACCATGCCGAAACTCTTCATGAGGAGTTTTCTCCTGAAAAAAGAAATGCAACTTTTGTAGCCGCAGTTTGTGCTGGATTAAAAATTTCGACCGAGGAGCAGGAAAACCAAGAATCTGAACTCTTGGAATTTGGATAATGAAAAAACTTGTATTCATTTCTGATTTTTTTGTTAATCAGATAGCCGGCGGTGGTGAGATTTGTGATGATGTTTTGTTGTCTTTGATGAAAGAAGACGGCACCAAAATCATCAAATTTAATTCACACACTATTGTTGATAAGCATATAAAATTATATAGAAATTGTGGATTCAAGTTCTTAATCTCTAATTTTTGTAATCTCAGAGAAGATGTAAAGCAAGAATTGGTAAAATATCCTGGCTCTTATTTTATAATGGAGCACGATCACAAGTATTTAAAAACTAGAGATCCCTCTGTATTTAAGGACTTTAAGGTGCCTCCAGCACAAATTATTAATAGAATATTTTATGCAAATGCCGGCGCAATTTTTGCTCAATCAAAATTACACAAAGAAGTAATAGAAAAAAATCTTAATATTAATAATGTTATTAGCCTTGGAATGAATCTTTGGACAGACGAACAATTGGTAATTATTGAAAAAAATGTAGAGAATGAAAAGAAGGATGATTTTTCAATTGTTAACAGCACAAATCCTACAAAGAATACGCAAGCATGTGTGTCATATTGCGTTGAAAGGAACTTGGACTATACATTAGTTGGATCGCCAGATTATGCTGAATTTATCAAACAGCTCTCTTCGCATGAGAAATATTTATACTTTCCAAAAGTTTTAGAAACCTTCAATCGTGTAATAATTGAAGCTAGAATGCTCAATTGTAAAGTTTTGACTACAGCGAATAATGGTTGTCTATCAGAAGATTGGTTTGAGAAATATAGAGGTAAAAAATTAATAGAATTTGTTCGCTCTCAAAGAGAAAGAGTTTATAATGATATTAAAGAGGCAATTTTTAGCAATAAAACTTCTACATCTGGAGATTCAGATATTACAGTTATTCTTAATGCATATCGCCGGCCATATAATCTTAAAATGCAAATTGAAGCAATCCGCAATCAAACAATTAAACCAAAACAAATTTGGCTATGGGTCAACGCTCATGAAGACAACGATGACTTTGATTTTAAAGCTTTGGGCGTAGATAGGATTTTCCACAATGACTTTAATTGGAAATTTTATGGAAGATTCGCTGCCGCCCTTTTAGCAGATACTGAATATGTGGCAATTTATGATGATGACACTATTCCAGGCATTAAGTGGCATCGGAATTGTTTAGATTCGATGCAGAAAAAAGAAGGTATAATGGGAGGAGCGGGATATGTGCAGACTGGTATTCGCGCAATGCAATATTATCGCCATGGTTGGCCATCACAAAATTTAGAAACCGAAAGAGTAGACTATGTTGGCCACGCATGGTTTTTTAAACGCGAGTGGTTGCCTTATTTATGGCGAGAAATGCCACCTACATGGGACAATGGCGAAGATATGCACTTTTCATATACTGCACAAAAATATGGAAATATACAAACTTATTGCCCTCCTCATCCTACCAAAAATCGAGAGCTTCATAGTTCGCTGCTTGGATACGAATTAGGGGTGGATTCCAAAGCCACATCAAACGATCAAGCAGTTTCACATGTACAGTTTTTTACGGAACGAGACATGTGTATCGAGAATTGTCTAAAAGGCAATTGGGAAACTGTCAATAAAATAAAAATAAAATAAGGAAACTAACAATGATTTGGAATGAAATTGTGTGCTTAGGCGACTCACTCACATATGGCGCCCGTGATAGATACGGACGCTCATACCCTGCAGAGTTGGGTAAAATCTTGAGTGAAAAAGTGGGCGAATTCTATATTTGTCACAATTATGGTATAAATGGAGAAACTAGTTCTGATTTATTACGAAGAAGCTGGCATATTTTAAAGTCAAATTCTGGCGCGCGCATATGTTTATTGATGATAGGTACTAACGATACCAAAAATCCTACTCCGATTGATATTTATGAAGATAATTTAAGACAAATGATTAATTCAATTAAAGCTAATGGTAAAACGCCAATTGTTGCAACATTACCGACATTGAAATTTAGTCCCTATTATATGTTTAATAGAGAATATATTGAGAAGTATAACCAGTGTATTATAAAGCTGTCTAAAAAGATCAACTTTATGGTTTGTTCAATGGATGGCCTTGGAGAGCACTTAATTGATGGGGTGCATTTTACACACGAAGGATATAACGAGGTAGCAAAACGATGGGCAAAATCGATTCTCTCCCTAAGCTAGCCATAGTAGGAAATACCCGACTTACATTAGATGGCATGAAGGCAATCTTAAAATTATTAACTCACGAGATTTCTTATGTGTTTGGCTTAAAAGATGAAAATTTAGCAGGAAAAGTTAATTCTGTTTCGTTGGATGATTTCTGTAGCGATAATCAGATTGTATTAGATAAGTCTGAAAATTGGAACAATTGCTTTCAATTTTGTCACGAAAATGATATTGAACTGATTGTGACTTTAGGAGATTCCCGAATCGTTCCAAAAAATATAATAGATTCTTTTAAAGTTATCGGAAATCACGGCGCCATCTTGCCATATGTGCAGGGAGGCGCCTCATTGGTGTGGGGAAGGGTTTTAAACTCTGGCACTTGGGGTGTTTCCATAATGCGTATCGGAGAGCGAGTAGATGGCGGTGATATTTTGAAAACTGAAATATTCACCTACGACAACAATACGACAGAAGAGGAGTTTACCACCAGAGCAGATGATTTAACCGTTGAGTTGCTTATAGAAGTTTTAAATGGCAACTATAGTGTCCGAAAAAATACCAAGTGGAATATTAAAATCTCTAAACATACAGATTCTTGCAAGACGATTGAAATGTTAAGATATTGTTTGGCAAATGATCTTTGTATTTATCTTCCTCCTCGCACTCCTGCTGACGGTATTATAAAAAAAGAATGGCCTGCTGAATTTATAAAATCTTTTAAGATAGCAAATGATAAACCTTATCCAAAATGGAGCGAATGATGTCTAAAAATTTTAAAGAAGAGTTCGATAAAATATTAGCAATGCTAAAAACTAAAGAAAACTTTGCATTTTCTCGATTTTCAGATGGTGAGTTGTTCATTATGCAGAATAAAACTGTTATTTTAGCTAATGATTATTATATTACAGGGGATATCAAAGGCCCCAACACATACACCGAAGAAGAGCAAAAGGAATTTCTTCCCGATCGCGATCAGATGTATCGCGAAAAGCTTCTCGAAAGCTACAAACACACTCAAGACAATTATTTTAAGGGTATTTGTACCGGCACCGACGCTCACGTAGGAGATGAGAATTTCGATTATCAAATTAAACTTCACGGCGGCGATCATGAAACATTGACTTTCTCGAATTTGCTCATTAATGCCAACTATCGCCGATTTATCGAAGAAATGGTGCCGTTATTTGTGGATCGAGAAATCATCTATGTTGTTAACAAGTTAGCAGCAACCGAGCGCCTCCCATTTAAAATTAAAAAAGCGTTTCAGATCGGCTCTAACTGTATGATTAATGATTATAATGTTGCTGAAGACGTTAAAGAATACATTGCAAAGAACAACATTCATGATCATATCGTGCTGTGTTCTGCGGCATCTTTAAGCAATTTTGTAATTTATGAGAATTTTAAAGAAGCCCCGAGCAACACATATCTCGATATTGGAAGCTGCTTAAACCCTCTTTTAAAGTTAGAAGGCTGGAAACACACGCGAGGATATCTAACGCACTATTGGCTAGGAAGTCACAGTCCATTTGGAACACAGGTAGATCAATGGGGAAGCTAAAATTAGTAAAAAATGATCCTAAATATTGGGAATTTATTAGAAAATTAAGAAATATGGACGGAGTTCGTCAAGGATTCGTCCAACAAAATGAAATAGATTCTATAGAGCAAGCCAGATATATGCTAAAATATAACAGTAATTTTTGGATTTGCCTTGACAATAAAACACCAGCAGGTTATGTTGGTATTATAGATAATGATATTCGCGTTGCTACTCATCCTGATTTTCAAGGCCAAGGAATTGGAACATTTATGATTGATGAGATTATGAAAATTAATCCATTTGCTTATGCAAAAGTTAAATTAGACAATGAAGCTAGCATTAAATTATTTGAAAGGTGCGGTTTTAAGAAAAAATATTATTTATTGGAGAAAGATAATGATTGAATTCAAGGAGTTGTTTGCCTCCCAAGAAAGAGCTATGGAATGGTATTCTGAAGCGGATGCTGAAGTAAGAGCTTCTTATCCATTTGGAAAGTTTTTAGATTCAATGGTTGATCTCCCAAAAGAAGTGGCTGTAGACTTGGGCGCCAATGTGGGAATGTTTACGCGCATGATTGCTCATGATTATAAAGAGGTTCATGCCCTTGAGCCGTCTCAATTCCTTGCTTATATAATAAATTATAGCCAATACCACATAGATGGCACTAGTAATGTGTTTGTGCATAAGCTCGCAGCAGGAAAACGCTCCGGAGAAATAGTCACTTTATATAAACCTATAGATGGAACTCCTGGAGATTGTAGTATAATCAGACCAATCGATAAAGAAATTGATGCTTCTGAAAATTGCATAACCATTTCTTTAGAAGATATTTTTAAGCTAATAGGTCACGATCATATTGATTATATGAAAATAGATATTGAAGGAACCGAGTATGATTTTCTATTGGAAAAAGATTTATCTAACATTGCACTTATAGCGATGGAATTTCATGGCTCAGATCAGCAGATTAAAGATAGACTCTTCGCTCATCTTGGAAAATACATGCACGTATGGAAATATTTGGATCAGCAACTATTATGTCTTAACCGAAAATATAGCTATAAAATAGAACCTCGTGGATATTATAAAGAAGAAGAGGAAGAGCGCCCTCTAGAGAAGCTATATTAACAAGATAAAAATATGAGACACAACCCATATAAAATTGTAAAAATGTTTGAGGAAACAATGGCAGATTATTGTGGATCAAAATATGCCGTATCTACAGACAATTGCACAGATGCTATATTGTTATGCTGCGAATATCTTAATGTAAAAGAAGTCACAATTCCAACAAGAACATATTTATCTGTTCCGCAATCTATTCTGCATGCCGGCGGATCACTTAAATTCCGAGATTATAGATGGAAAGGGATCTATCAGCTGGAGCCTTATCTAATTTATGATGCAGCTAAGCGCCTCACAAGCAATATGTATATCCCAGGAAGCTTAATGTGCCTTTCCTTTCATATCAAAAAACACTTGAAGATAGGCAAGGGGGGTATGATTTTAACTGACGATGAAGAGGCTGCTAAATGGCTTAGAAAAGATCGTTATGAGGGCCGCAGCGAAGTAGCATATCACAAAGACAATATTCAGATTAATGGCTGGAATGCTTATATGAGTCCCGAGCAAGCAGCCAGGGGATTAATGCTTATGCAAAATTATCCAGAGCACATGGAAGATTTGCCAGAAGAGCCATTTTATAGGGATTTAAGAGAATTTGATTTGTTTAAAGCTTTGGAGAAATAATAAATGATACATATAATTACACACCACTTTGCAACCACCGCGTGGCTTGAAATTCAGAAAAGACATATTTTAAAACATACGAATCCTGAACAAACACCATATAAGTTATATCTTGCGAAATATAATCTAGAGATACCAGATGATTTTGAATTACCTGATAATTGGGAGTTAATTGATTTAGATATTCTTTATCCCAAGGATGGTAAAAATGAACATTATTTACAAATGGAGTGGTTATATCAAAATTGTATAAAAGACAAAGCTCAAGATAATGATATAATAATATTTCTTGATAGTGATGCATTTCCTTGCGATGAGCGATGGTTAGAATCTATTAGCATTGGATTGCTTGGTCATGAGTATAAAAACATATCTCCAGAATATAAAGTGCCTTCGGACTATGAGCCGGCCAGCGCAGTTGTGATTCATTTTACAGAAAATAGAGGAATAGCACAGCCAGATCACTACTATCCTTATCCGGATTTGTGTTTTTTTGCTACAACAAAAAAAGTCTGGGAAGATAATAATTTAGAATGGTATATTGACTATAGCAATCCCGAACATCAGAATCCAGGCTTCGGGATGAAAGACAAAATTATGGAAGCTAATCTTGGTAATGTTGCAGCAATTACACGAACAAATAAATTTAATGCTCACAATGTAATGTTTGGAGTATACGGAGGCATTTTATATCATCAGCACTGTGGAAGCAGAGCAATTATTGGCCGGCCAATGGAAACTGCTGGGGCCGATATAGATAAAAGTAGACATTGTTATACTGGATTTGATCTTCATGGACGAAGACACATAGGAAACTGGTTTATACAGGATTTTCAAGAAGAATGTGAAGATATTGTTGAGACAAATACTGAAATATTTGATATTATTTATAATAGATTACACAATGATTATGATTGCACTTTCATTAGAAGATATTTTTTAGGCATGCCATAATATGAGTAAAATTAGTCTTATTATAAACACGGTTACAAAAAATAAGGATGTTTGGCCAATGTTTTTCGGACAACTAGAAAAACATCTACCAAAGGATATTTTTAATGAAAAACACATATTTGTAAATCGTTGCGAAGAAAGTTTTTCCGATGATTATAAAGTGTCATATTTTGAATCTGATAAGGTATATCGAGAGCAATTTATGTCGTGCATAGGAAATGTTTCAGATCAATATTGTGTTTATATTTCAGAAGATTATATTTTATACAACAATATGCGAGCCGATTTAGTAGAAGGATTTGTCGATATTTTAAAGAGCAACGAAGAGCTTTCATTTGTTCGCTTTATGAGAGGAGGAATTGTGGATCTTATGCATCAATATAAGACTTATCAAAATTTATACAAGCTTTATAATTACATGCCATATTTTTACACCAATCAAGCAGCGCTATGGAAAACAAAAGATTTACAAAAGATTCATGTTTGTGGACCAAACTTACATATTGCAAATAAAGATGCAGAAAACTCTTTTGAATTTCAGGCATCAAAAACTTGTGAAAAACTTGGTATGAATGGGGTCTTTTATTATAATGGTGAATCAAAAAGAGGAATGTATCATTATGATTCAGAAACATTCCCACATGTTTCTACAGCTTTAGTAAAAGGAAAGTGGAATATGTCAGAATATGAAAGCGAATTGGGCTCATTAATATCAAAATACAAAGTTGATTTATCTATTCGAGGATCAGTATAGTGTTAATAATAGGTGATTTATCCGCAGAAGTCCCAGATACCAATGCGTTTCACTGGAATTTTGAAGAATATTCTCAAGATAGCGATCGTGATGTTTTCTTTTATGGTTATAATGCTTCTGATAATGAAGATTTTTTTAATTTATATTCTGGGCATGAAAGAAAAATCTACTTTAATAATTGGGCTCCTTGCGAATTTGCTCAAGAAAGAGTTGAAGGCGCTCATGATGGAATAGCGAAAGAGCGATTTTTTAATGAGGTATACTCAATTTGTCCGTACACCAGCGAATGGCTCAATACACTAAAACTTGATAGAGAATATAAAAGTATTTTTTATCCATTTCATAAAAATTTAATTCCACAAGAATTTGAAAAAAACTATGACGTTATTTATCATGGTGGTATTCACGGGCAAGAACATATAGACTGTATTCGTGCAATGTTAAGCTATAACTATAGGTTTTGCAGCATGACTCATCATATCAATGCGTTAACTCAAGAGTGCTTAAGATTCGCCACCAACGTAAATTTGGCCTTTCAACAAAAAATTCAACTTATTGCCCAAACCAAAATCTCGGTTTGTTACAACTTGGTGCACATCGCCCCAGATCACATACCTGCGATTCAGTCATACGACGAATGGCAGAACAACGAAGCTTTCAGTGAGGTGGGGAAATCAAATTTAATGCCTCAGTTCAAAACTAGATTCCACGAAGCGGCCATATCAAAGACACTTAATTTAGTACATCGCGACCCTTGGAATATTGTAGAAGATTACTATGTGCCCGATGAAGAGTTCGTTTACTTTACTGATGTTGGCGACTTACATAAGAAAATAGGCGAGATTTCACGCGACTGGGATAACTACACGGATATCGTTGAAAGAGCTTATAATAAAGCTATGAATTATACATGCGACAATTTTATCGAAGAAATAAGGAGAGGATAATGAATTGTAGATCTTGCAACGGAGAGAAATTAGAGCTTATTTTAGACTTAGGAGAACAGCCTTGGTGCAATGATTTTCTATCAGAAGACAGAGTAGGAAAGGAGAATAAATATCCTCTTCGATTAAACTATTGTCATGATTGCGAATTGCTGCAGCTAGATCACACAGTTCCGAAGGAAACAATGTTTGCCGATCATTGTTATTTGTCAGGAATGACAAAAACACTAATAAATCATTTTTATGACGTTGCCAAAGAAAATGTAAAGCAATTTGACATGAAGCGTAAAGATTTGGTTGTAGATATCGGCGGCAACGACGGAAGCCAACTATCGCAATATAAAAAGGCTGGAGTTAAGAACGTGTTGAACATTGAGTGTGCCGATAGAGTTTCGGAAATTTCCAGGAAGAACGGTATAAAAACTATTACAGAATATTTTAATCGTGATTGTGCTGAAAAACACATTGGAGAAAAGACCGTTAAACTTTATAATGCTTCTGGGGTCTTCTTTCATCTTGAAGAATTACACAGCGTAATTGACGGAATTAAATATTCGTTACGAGACGACGGCGTATTAATTGTACAATTTATGTATGCTGGTACAATGGTAGAGAAGTTAAACTTTGATACAATTTATCATGAGCATCTTTGTTATTATACTCTCCGAAGTCTTGATAATTTACTAAAGCCATATGGGCTTGAGATGTTTGATGCATATTATTCTGAGATTCATAGCGGCTCTATAATTGCGAAAATTACACATACTGATAGCGAATTAAATACAAAAACTGATAGATTTTTAGAACTTCTAGAAAAAGATAAGAAATATACTTTAGAAGAATTTAAGAAGTTTGCGAAAACAATTAGGTCTGAAAAAGACTCTCTTAGAACAGTTTTGGAAATGTATAAAAAAGAAGATAAGACCATTTATGCTTACGGCGCCCCAGCAAAAGGAAACACATTGTTAAACTATTTTGGAATTGATAAAACATTGATTGATAAAGCGGTTGAGATCAACAAACTTAAAGTGGGAAACTATCTTCCGCAGTCACATATTCCGATTACTCTAGAAGACAAGAAAGACTTACCAGATTACTATTTGCTTTTGTCTCATAATTTTGCAGAAGAAATTATTAAGAAGAACAAAGACGTTATTTCTCAAGGTGTAAGATTTATTGTTCCGTTTCCCAAAATTGAAATTATAGGATTATAAAAAATGAAATATACACAAAGAATTAGTGAAAATACGGGCATTGAAAAAGATGAATTTTTGCCTGGATATAGCGCTGAAGATGGCCTTCATTTTGATGAGGACAGTTTTCTGCACACTATGATGGAGTCAATGGCATCTTTTCTGATTAATATGCATATAGTGAAAAACGAACTAAAATTAAAAAGAGTATTAGATATTGGATGCGGTGCTGGTAGCCTAGCATATTACATGAGAAAATATTTACCAACTATAGAAGTTTTTACTTTAGATGGAAATTGTGAAACAATTAATAGTCCATTTGTTGACAAAGATTATCATTTTGTAGTCCGCACCGATCAAGAATATGAAATTGTTGATGAAAACAACGATATAGTGAAATTTGATTTAATAGTTAGCTTTGAACACTTAGAACACATTCAAGAGGAAAATTTTGAACAATTCTTAAAAAATGTTATGAAACACTCACATGAAGGTACTTTATTTTTTTCAACGGCTGCAGATTGGGAGCACGAGGAAGAAGGCATGGAACATGTTCATTGTAATGTTAAAAATTTGTACGATTGGTATCAATATATAGAAAGTATTAAAACTAAAATTGGTCTTTATCGATATTGCAATTGTTATAATTTAATGCCCTATGGAAAGGCCCTCGGTGAGGCAGTACAAGAGGCACAATATGCAGATTTAGATGGCCATATGCATCTTCTGCAGCTGGAAAGCAAAGAACAAATAGCAAACTTGATATCATCAAGAATGATAGAACATTGGAATATTCCTGAGTCTCAAGCTGCTGTTCCTTTTTTGATAGTAGAAATACTTGCACATTTTTTTGTTGGCGGCGATGAAGCAGAAGAAGATTCAGTGCTTAGTTGGGCCCATCGATTTGCTAGTTCGGTCATTCTGCTTATGTTTGGTCCTCCGACTTTACCGGGATCTCCGACAACTCCCCGAAGACCGCGGCAAATGATATCGATGCCGCAAACAAGCATAAAAAAAGTAAAATGAAAATTCTAGTTACCGGCGCTACTGGTTTTCTGGGGCGCCATTTATGTCCTAAGTTAAAACAACAAGGATTTGAGATTTATATTTCAAATAGCAAGAAAGTTAATTTACTTAAATTCGATAATTTACATGTATATAACTCTCATAAGTTTGATTATATTTTTCATCTGGCGGCAGTAACAAAAGCCGGCGATTATTGTATGACACACCAAGGAGATCAGTGGATCTATAACCAAACAATTAATACAAATATTTTAACTTATTGGAAACTTCACCAATCACAAGCAAAAATGATTTGTATGGGCACAAGTTGTTCATATTCTCCAGAATTAAAAATGTCCGAAGATAATTATTTGCTTGGACCCCCAGAACAGAGCCTTTATACTTATGCAATGACAAAACGAATGCTTCTTGTAGGCTTACAGTCTATTCAACAGCAATATGGCTTAGAATGGCTATACTTTGTACCATCGACTTTATATGGTCCGAATTTTGAATTAGATGATAATCATTTTATCTTTGATTTTATTCGCAATTGCTATAACGCAAAATATAATAACGAAAAGTTTGTGTTATGGGGTGATGGAGAACAGCAACGAGAATTGATTTATGTTGATGATGCTATCGATATAATGCTTAATCTTTTAAAAGAAAAGAATGAAATTTTTAATTTAAGCACAGGGCAAGATTATACGATTAATAACTTCGCACAAGAAGTGTGCAAGATTTATGATTATGACTTTAATTTAGTTGAGCACGACTTAACAAAATACGTTGGAGCAAAGCAGAAAAAAATTGACACCAATAAAATATCATGTTATCTTAATAAAGAGAAATATATATCAACATCTCTTAAAGAGGGGTTGAAAAGATCTGTTCAATATTTTAAGGAAAATATAAATATATGATATCACATGAAAAGAAATTCGTTTTTGTTCATATCCCCCGCACAGGCGGTACGCATCTCAAAAAAATATTGGAGCCTTATTCTAATAATCCTGATGTGATCCCCATTGATAACTGTTTGACGACGTTCAATGAATGGGCACACCATAAGTCCATATCAACTTATTTATCATATCTTAGTGAAAATCGAAATCAATTCAAAGATTCTTTAGAATCAATACTTACAGAATACAATTTTTTCACAATTATTAGAAATCCGTGGGAACGAGCCCTATCTTATGCATTGCACGAAAACGATGGAATCTTCGAACGTGAAAAATTTAGAGAAGTATTGTTCAACGGTACAACTGGTTTTGGTGGTCATTGGGGCGGCCTTGATGACTGGCGCGCACATTTAATAAATCCACACAAAAAGCCAACACATAAAAAATGGCCTTTAAGTATAATATCTTTTTTGTCTTTAAATGAGACACTTGAATTTTGCTATTTTACACACGGGTTTCGAATTAATTCGAAGTTCTTTGATTCTTTAAATTATATTAGATATGAAAATTATTATAAAGAAATTCCATCTTTGTTAGATGATCTTAAAATTGATTATAATAAAGAAGATTTTAAAAGAAAAACAAATGCTACAAATCACAAGCATTATTCTCATTATTATTTAGATGATGAAATCGAATATGTTGGAAAAATATGTTCCTTGGATATTAAATTGTTTGGATATGAATTTGAAGATAGAAGGGCGCTTATTAAGCTTAATAAACGCTTTTTTCAGGGATAATATATGATATCACACGAAAAGAAATTCATTTTTGTCCACATACCAAGAACAGGAGGTCACACTCTAAGTAATTTTTTACGTCCTTATTGCGATGAGGAATCTTTACAACTTAGCCCCTTTCCTGGAAAAAAAGGAAACTTACATGCTACAATTCGTGAATATATGATAAAATATGGTATACAGATTTTAGATGAATATACCATATTTACCATTATTAGAAACCCTTGGGAAAGAGCGCTTTCTCATTGTATACATAATTTCGGCGGTAAATTCGATAGGGACAATTTTAGAAAGTATATTTTTAGCCCACATGAAAATAATTTTTGGCCACATAGCCATTTTCATTTTTTTGTAAAATCAAACACAGGAAAAATGTCAGATGGAAGTTTAGCACTTCCGGTATCTTATCCTGCTCAACACAGCATCGAAGGAATGAGATTTTTTCAGGAAAGAATATTTTTTCCACACTTCATCAGGTTCGAAAATTATGCCACCGAGGTTGCTAAAATATTTGATAAGCTGAAGATAGAATATAATACTAATGAACTAAAAAGAAAATTTAACAGCACATCTCACGATCATTATTCGCATTATTATTTAGATGATGAAATTAGAGAGATTAGAGAAGTGTGTGGATTTGATTTACAAATGTTTGGATATACTTTTGATGATAGGAGAAATAAATGAATATATTAATAACTGGCGGCGCAGGCTATATTGGCAGCGAATTGGTGCAATATCTTATTAATAGCCACAAAGTAACTGTATTGGATAATATGATGTACGATCATACAACCTTATTAAGATACACGCAAAGAGAAGACTTTAATTTTGTAAAAGGCGATGTACGTGATTTAAACTTGCTCGAACAACTCGTTAGCTCACACGATGTAATAATTCCGCTAGCGGCGTTGGTTGGGTTTCCGCTCTGTGACAGAGATCCTCGTGCCGCACAAGAAATAAATCAAGATGTAAATACATGGATAGCACAGAACAAATCAAAAGATCAAATGGTAATATATCCATGCACTAATTCTGGATATGGCGTTAGCGTCGATGGGTCGGTATGTACCGAAGAATCGCCCTTAAACCCGGTTTCCTTGTACGGAAAAACTAAAGTTGCAGCAGAAGCCGACTACAAAAATGTTGACAACCACGTCACGTTTAGGCTCGCAACGGTATTTGGTCCCGGATCTCGAATGCGCACCGATTTGCTTGTTAATAACTTTGTTTTGAAGGCACTTAAAGATCGCATGCTTGTTCTTTACGAGTGCGAATTTATGAGAAACTACGTGCATTTAGCAGATGTTTGTCGAGCGTTTAGATTTGTGATTGATAACTGGGATTCTTGCAAGAACGAAACATATAATGTTGGCAATGATTCTATTAATATGAACAAACTACAGCTTGCTCAAACAATTCAGAATCACATTCCAATCGAGATCATTAAAGCAGAATTTAATTCCGATCCCGACGTTCGTGATTATATTGTTAGTAGCGAGAAGTTTTACTCAAAAGGTTTTGAGTGCAAATACGATCTTGATGATGGCATTAAACAACTTGTTAAAGCATATGCTATAATAGACTCACCATGGTATGCGAATTATTAAAATGATTTATGTATTTGATATAGACGGAACTATCTGCGAAAAGGATGAATTTTCTGATGCTAATTATGAAAGCTCTAAGCCAATCAAGGATAGAGTAAAGATCGTGAACAAGCTTTACGATGAAGGAAATACAATTATCTTTCAGACCGCCAGAGGCATGGGAAGATTTGAAAATGACGCCGAAAAGGCAATTAAAATGTTTTACGAGTTTACGGCAAAACAACTTAATAGTTGGGGTGTAAAATACCATCAATTATTTTTAGGTAAACCAGCTGGAAGCTTATACATAGATGATAAAGGAATGAGAGATATTCATTTTTTTGAACAAATGGGGGAAAATACATGAGCAGAAAGAAGCAGCCATTACCAATGAAGCACGTTCCAAAGGGCTGGGGATGGGAACGCTGGATTGTAAATTGTCCTGAGTACTGCGGCAAGCTTTTGTTTTTTAACAAAGGCAAACGCTGCTCCTGGCACTTCCATAAGATTAAAGATGAAGTGTTTTATCTGCAATCTGGAAAGATGATGGTTTATTATTCCATGAATGATGAGATAAAAGAAGCTAATCAAATTATTCTTAATGCAGGCGAAAAGTTTCACGTTCCAACTGGATTGAGACACCAAATGGTTGCGCTAGAAGATAGCGAGTTATTTGAATTTTCAACTGAGCATTTTGATAGCGACAGTCATAGAATTATAAAAGGAGATTAAATAAATGGCAGAACAAAGGCAATTTTTAGAGGTTAGTGTAAAAACAGATCACCCTCACCCACTAGAATCCCCAGACTACTTGGATCCAGCTGGCTCAATTGAAGATAATAGCAGTAATCAATATTTTTTATATGAAATAGAAAAAGCTTTCTCTGGTCTTCCATTTAGGCTTCTGGACTTAGGCTGTGCCGGCGGCCAATTTGTTGTAGATGTTTATAACAAAGGATTTCCATGGCTAGCTGTTGGGATAGAAGGTGGAAATATTTTGGGGATGACCGAAGAGTTTGAGCCTCGCGAGCATAATACAGGAGTTCTTACAGCTCCTGCCGGCGCCCATAATTGGAAATTATATAAAGATAAGTGTCTCTTTCATGCAGACATAAGTAAGCCTTTTGAAATATTAGGACAATCCAGCATTCCCTTGCAGTTTAGTCTTATAACTGCATATGAATTTCTTGAGCACCCGTTGCCTGAAGAGATTCCTGGGATTTTAGAAAACGTAAAAAAGCACTTACATACTGGCGGGTTTTTTATAGGCACTATCAATTTAAGCCCGGGCAATCATCATCGCTGCGGAAAACCAGTTGAATGGTGGAATAATATATTTGAAGAACATGGATTTGAGATGCACCAATATCCATTTAATACATCTCCTCGCACAGGTCTTGAATATATTTCGAATTTAATTAAATTACAATCTGAAAACCCTAGTGTGCCAAGAGAGCGAATAGTATCGCGAGATGAGACTGTGATTGGCCCAGAGGCTATTGAACAACAGCTTATTAATATGAGGGCTCCTAATCATTTATCGAGCCTAGGTGGCTGCAATGAGTATAATTACCCTTTTTGTGCAATGTTAAAGAGAGAACTATGACACAAAGAAAATATTTACCAACTCTTTCGGAGTTGATTGATCGACTTTCGATCGCTCAATTAAAAGAAGTTTTTATTACCGAACACAAAGAGGAATACGCACAAGAAATATCTGATATTTGTCACGATATTCAATTAGTTTTAGATAAAAGCGATGATATTAATGCCGGAACCATACGCGCTATTGTTGTTTTATCACAAATGAATTTGCATATTTGGCACAACGAGTCAAATTATCGCAAGGGCATTAAAGATGGCAACAATTTAGAACTAACACACGGTCTTAATGGAATCCGCAATACTGCCAAGAATAAAATTCAAGAACTATCTGGAGGCCGCAAAGACTATAAAATCGATTGTCTTGCGGCTGAATTTAAAGATTGGGATATTAGCTGGGAATGAAAGTTCTTGTTATTGGAGATAGCTGCAAGGATGTGTTTGTTTATGGAAGCTGTAGTCGTATGGCTCCAGCGGCTCCAGTACCGGTATTTATTCCACAGTATCTAAAAAATAACAAGGGCATGGCCGGCAATGTATATGAAAATTTTCGTTCTTTGGGTGTTATTTGTGATTTAATAACGAACACAAGCGAGATTACAAAGACAAGATATATCGATCAAATCACAAATCATATGATCATTAGAGTAGATTCTGGAGAAGAAAAAATAGAAAGAGCCGCAGATCTTGATAAAATTGAATATTCCGATTACAACGCCGTAATAATTTCTGATTACAACAAGGGCTTTTTAGCCGAACAGGATATTCAGCTTATATCAGAACATCATGAACTAGTATTCATGGATACAAAAAAATTATTGGGCGATTGGGCCAAAGCAGTCGATTTTATAAAAATTAATGAAGAAGAGCACAATAGAACCAAACATTTGCTGACTGACAAAACTTGGTTTGATAAGAAGCTTATTGTTACAGTGGGATCTAATGGATGTTTGTACAATGGTGAGCATTTTCCGGTTGAGAAAGTAGAGATAAAAGATTTGACTGGCGCAGGAGATTCGTTTTTGACAGGCTTTGTTTACAGATATCTTGAAACAAAAGATGTCTCCGACGCTTTGAAATTTGCAAACGAGTGTGCCACTAAAGTTGTTCAACAAAAAGGAGTTAATACGATTAATGACATTTAAAGAATACTATGAATATTATCTAACATTACACCAAAACCCCACAAACAGATATTTGCACGTATTGGGGCAGATGGTAACAATTAGTTATATCGTCTCGGCGATTGTGATCGGATGGTGGTGGGGGCTATTAGCAGCACCATTTGTGGTATATCCGTTTGCTTGGAGTGGCCACTTTTTCTTTGAGAAGAATAGACCTGCAGCATTTTCTCGTCCAATTTGGGCCAAAGCCTGTGATTGGATAATGCTAAAAGATATATTAACAGGAAAATTAAAGTGAATAAAGAATTACATTTATGTGCGGTCGTATCCGACAGCTATCTTCAAATTTATGAAAAAATATTTAATAGAACATTGCCAAAAGAATTTGGTAGTGTCAATATATTGCACGTGCGAGATCATGATTCACACCCTGGTCTTGTTGGAGAACATAATTTTAAATGTATAAATTATAAGAAATTAGAATTTGTATCGGAACAACTGATGGCTCACGAGGGCGATAATTTATTGGTTTTAGATGTTGATATTGTTTGCTTTCAAAATTTTAAAAATGAGATCAACACCCTACTAAAGGATAATGATATGGTTTTTCAACATAATCCACATTATAAACATGTACCCTATTGTATTGGTGTGTGGGGGCTTCAATGTAATAGAAAAAATATGATGTTTTTTGGTAAAGAGGTGATGCCAAGAGCAGAAGCCTTATTAATAACTCAAGAACAATGGGATCAATTGTATGGAAAAGAGGTTTCATCTGCGTGGTACCACCATCTTGGTGGTGAGCAGAAGATTTACGACGGCGATCAGTGTGTTATTAATGCCGCTCTACTTGAGGGTGATATGGGAAAAGATATTAAAGTTTCAATATTGCCCGATACATACACGCAATATCCAAATGGCGGGAAAGAGCCCGAAAATTGTGTATTATATCATGGTTCCGGTACAGAACCGGGAGCAATAGAAAAAGCAAAGCACTTAGTTAATGTATATGAAGCGATCAAGAAGAAATTAAAGTGAAGTTAGTTTGGGTAAATGGCTGTTTTGATGTTTTACATCGTGGGCATTTTGAAATGCTTAAATATGCCAAATCATTGGGAGAATTTTTAGTCATTGGAATAGATTCAGACAACAAGGTTAAAGAAGATAAAGGACAAGATCGTCCTTTTAACAATGTAGAGGATCGACAATTCGCGCTAGAGTCAATCAAATATGTTGATAAAGTAATGATTTTTGAGTCAAAAGCAGAATTAGAATTTATTTTAGAAAATTTAGAACCAGATTATATGGTTATTGGTTCAGATTGGAAAGATAAAGAAGTTGTAGGTGAGCAATATTGCACAGAATTAAAATTTTTTGATAGAATAGAGGGATATTCAACAACAAATATTTTGGAAGGAATTAAGTGAAACTAGTTGTAATTACAGGATGCTTGGGCTTAATTGGTTCCCATGTTGCTCGGCAATGTCTTGAAAAAGGCTGGAAAGTATATGGAATAGATTGCTGCACATATGCGGCAAATATGCAGTTTCTAGATGAATTCGGTCGTTATAAAAACTTTACATTCACCCAGGACAACATCGCCAATCTCAAATATCTTCCAGATTGTGATTATGTTATAAACGTTGCAGCTGAATCACACGTAGGAAACAGCATCGTTGATAGTACAGATTTTATACAATCAAACATTGT
>Ga0209434_1000324_pt1 | contig 23987 bp, 22 predicted proteins | sample ETNvirnome_2_300_FD_184068 | JGI IMG/M metagenome (GOLD analysis project Ga0209434, IMG submission 184068) | Marine viral communities from the Pacific Ocean - ETNP_2_300 (SPAdes) (version 2) | ecosystem: Environmental > Aquatic > Marine > Oceanic | place: Pacific Ocean | collected 2013-06-22
GCCAGATGAAGGATGCAGATCAACTAATAAAGGTAGAAAAAGCCATTCAAGAAAAATACGGGGATGAAGCAATTCAAAACCCACGAGCAAATTGGAACGAAGAAAAAGAGAAAGAATATCTTAAACAAATTAAAAAGATTACCGAATCAAAGAAACCGAAGGAGAAAATAGAAGTCGAAGGCGTTTTAATGCCCAAGAAACTATTTAGAAAGGAATCAGAACGTACTTGTCCTGTATGCAAAATATATTCTTTTGAGATAAAAGATGATTTATACATGGCAAAATTTAAATGTTGTTTTAAATGTTATATTCAACATGTAGAGGATAGAGAAGAAAAATGGCTGAAAAAAGTAACATCCTAGATATTGTTAGAGGAATTTCCCAAGCTGCTGCTAATACTTTTGATGGTGCTCTTGATGAGAATGGAGAGCCGATCAAGATTGGACTGAAAAGAGAAGAGGGGGATCCCATCTTAGACAAAAGAGTGATGGATGGGTTTAAGGTATTTTTATCTGGACGAAATCTTATCATAAAATATCATAGTGAAATTTTATTGAAGGATGTTTATCGAGGAGATTTTGAAGGTGAAATCGCTCAACGTATAGCTGACATTGTTTCATTTCTTAAAAAAGAATATAAAAAAATTACAGGAAACGCCCTTACTTTAACTAAAGTCGATAAAGAACCTGACATTCTTGTTCAAAGTTTGAGTCGGGTTCGTTCTTGGTGTCAAGCCAGTTGTGCATATAAAATTGGCGGGATGCCTGATGAACCTGAGTTTGAGGGTACAGTTGAAGAAAGGCTGGACCAGGCTGTTAAAAGTTGGCTCGGAATGGGCAAAAAAGATACACAACCACGTAAATACAATGTTACGCCAACTGGTAAAAAACAATTTTCCGGCACCAAAAAACCACAAAATGTAAAAGGAAAAAGGGATGAGGAACCACGATCATGAAATTAACTAAAAGCCGATTAAGGCAAATTATTAAAGAAGAATTAGAAAGGAGTCAGTTGGATGAGGAAGACCCCGTAGGAACTTCTGCCGATGTAGCCAAAGCTACAATGACAGGAGCAGCAGGGATTCGACAAAAGACATACACGAGGGAAGAAGCACCTGTGGTTCAGAGCCTTATACAATTAATTACAGATTTTGCTGGTATAGGTGATCTTGGACCAAAGAGTGCGATAATGGTAAAACTCCAACCCGCTATTGATGCAATGCAGGCAGCGGTTGGCAGTCAGGAAGCCGCCCCGGAAGAACCCCCCGTACCATAAATCTGCATCTTCTTGTTTAATCGTATAATTAATATGTATGTCCCAATATTTGTCAAAGAAAGAACTTGTCAAAGAGATCGTTAAATGCGGGAAAGATCCCGTTTACTTTATAGACAATTATTGTAAAATATCCCACCCAACCCGAGGTCAGATTGCCTTTAAAACTTGGGATTTTCAACAAGAACTTCTTCACAAATTTAATGATTATCGAAATAATGTTATTTTAAAATCTCGCCAGATGGGGATTTCAACAATTTCAGCTGCATACGTTTCGTGGATAATGTTGTTTCATCGTGATAAAAATGTTTTAGTTATTGCCACAAAATTTAATACAGCAGCCAATTTGGTTAAAAAAGTCAAAGCTATGATTAAAAATTTACCACCTTGGTTCGACCAAATTGCTACGATTGCCATTGATAATCGTTCTTCTTTTGTTTTAAATAATGGTTCGGAAATTAAAGCATCCTCCACTTCTGTGGACGCTGGCCGTTCGGAAGCGTTGTCTCTTTTAGTTATTGACGAAGCCGCCCACATTGAGGGCTTCGACGAGTTGTGGACTGCACTTCAACCTACGATGGCGGCGGGTGGTCGATGCATAGCTCTTTCTTCTCCCAATGGTGTGGGGAATTGGTTTCATAAAATTTATGGTGGTGCTATTTCTGGGGATAATAGTTTTCATCCCACTCGATTACACTGGACTTTGCACCCAGATAGAGATCAAGCATGGTTTGACGATACTACTAGAAATCTTTCTAGACGACGAATTGCACAAGAATATGAATGTAATTTCAATGCCTCTGGTGAAACAGTTATTCATCCCGATAATTTAAGGAACATTGAACAATTCTGTAGTGAGCCAAAGCATCAAACAGGGTTTGATAGAAATTTTTGGATCTGGAAAGAATATAGTCCTGAAAACAAGTATTTGCTTGTGGGCGATGTAGCTCGTGGGGATGGAAATGATTTTTCGGTATTTCACATTTTTGATACCAATACAATGGAGCAGGTAGCCGAATATCGTGGAAAACCAACAACAGATTTATTTTCTGGAATATTATTTGATGCTGGAAAAGAATACGGAGATGCAATGGTTGTTATTGAAAACAATAATATTGGCTTTTCTGTTTTGGAAAAACTTATTGATGCTGGTTATCCAAATTTATATCATTCTACCAAGGGAACTCATCAATATCTTGAACAATATGAGGCCGAACAGGTTTCTAATTCTGTCCCAGGTTTTACAACTTCACAAAAAACTCGCCCTTTGATTGTTGCAAAGCTTGAAGAATTCGTTCGAAATGAACTAATTATACTTAATTCTACTCGGTCATTTCAAGAACTTAAAACATTTGTATGGAAAAACGGCAGACCCGAAGCTCAACGGGGCTATAATGATGATTTAGTGATGTCGCTGGCAATCGGATGTTGGGTAAGGGATACTGTATTAGAAGAAAATACAAGAGACTTACAATATAAAAAAGCTTTTCTAAATTCAATGATTTTTACAACTACTAGATTAAATACGACAATTTCTGGTATGCAGGGCTACAAAAAAGAAGAAACATTTGATAAAATAAGTGAAGCACAAAAATTATACACAGATTTTAGTTGGCTCATAAAAGGATAAAAAATGGCAGGCAATAAAACAAACCCAAGGAATCCCGAATCGATTTTATTTAAGGCGTTAACTCGATTACTTTCTGGTCCTCTTACGCAATATCAAAAACAGAATCCCCGACAACTAAAAAGATGGCAATTAGACAAATATAACTTTCAATCCGCTGGTGGCTTAAGTTTTAAAAAATCTTCTTATATTAATAATCCATTTGAAAATGTTTTTGCTTCTGCGGCTGCCAATTCTGCAAGATCAGAACGATACGTTGATTTTGACCAAATGGAATACACCCCAGAAATTGCATCGGCGATGGATATTTATGCAGATGAAATGACAGTATCTTCTCAACTTCAACCCTTAATTGGGATTGATTGCCCCAATGAAGAAATAAAAGAACTACTTCATAGCCTCTTTTACACTACCCTAAATATAGAGTTTAATTTATATGGATGGTGTAGATCCATGTGTAAATATGGTGATTATTTTCTTTATGTGGATATAGATGAGCACATTGGAATTAAATCGGTAATTGGTTTGCCACCAATGGAAGTCGAACGACTCGAAGGAGAGGACAAAGATAATCCTAATTATGTCCAATTTCAATGGAATAGTGGTGGTTTGACATTCGAAAATTGGCAGGTTGCTCATTTTCGTATTTTAGGAAATGATAAATATGCACCGTATGGAACATCTGTTTTAGAAGCTTCCCGCAGAATCTGGAGACAATTACAGTTATTAGAAGACGCTATGATGGCATATCGTATTGTCCGTTCACCAGAAAGAAGAATTTTTTATATTGATGTTGGTGGAGTTCCAGAAAAAGAAGTTGAACAACATATGCAACGCATTGTAACTCAAATGAAAAGAAACCAAGTTGTAGATGAGAGTACCGGGAGGGTGGATTTAAGATACAATCCAATGAGCGTGGATGAAGATTACTTTATTCCCATTCGTGGAAATACCGGAGGAACCCGAATTGAAACACTTGCGGGTGGAACGTACACGGGTGATATTGATGATGTTAAATATTTGAGAGATAAATTATTTTCAGCTCTTAAAATTCCGGCAGCTTATTTAACCCAAGCTGAATCTGTCAGCGAAGATAAAACAACCTTAGCCCAAAAGGATATTCGTTTTGCCCGAACCATCCACAGGTTACAAAGAAACATTATTTCAGAGTTAGAGAAAATAGCTGTTATTCATTTATATACGTTAGGTTACACTGGAAAAGATTTGATTTCTTTTAAAATACACCTTAATTCTCCCTCCAAAATTTCAGAACTTCAAGAGCTTGAGCATTGGCGTACTAAGTTTGAGATTGCTGGTAGTGCAACCGAAGGATACTTCAGCCGCCGATGGGTTGGAAAGAACGTGTTTGGTCTATCTGATGAAGAGATTTTGCGCAATCAACGAGAAATGTTTTATGATCGTAAATTAGATTCTATGCTAGAAACAGTCGGTGCGGCGGTTGGCGGCGGTGATCTTGCCGGTGGTGGAGCCGGTGGTCTTGGTGGAGGAGAAGCACTTGGTGGTTTGGGTGGAGGGACCGAAACCCCCGAAGCTGGAGAAACCCCCGCAGTTGGAGAAACGCCTGCTGCCGGTGGAGAAGAAGAAACATTGTTGGCCACCCCTGGAAAACGAAACGATCTTCAATGGCGTAGGCCCGATAAAGCTCCATATACTACCCCTAAAGCGAAAGGCAAAGAATACACCCCAGTTAAAAGTGATAAAAGAAATATGGGCGCAAGGAAGCGCAGTTATCACTCTAAATATTCTCAAGAAAAAGGAAAAAACACAAAAAGAAACATACACCCCGGCCTTGAGGGACTAGAAGAGTTGTCAAATGGTATTTACGAAAATTTAGAAACTAATTATAGTAACAAGCTAAAAGAACAAGAGAGTCAAATTTCGAAAAATAGTGTAGAAATTCAAAATTTGATCGAAAGTTTAGATAGGGCACGAAAAAAGGATAAGAACGATGGCTAAGTTTAAGCACAATAAAAAAAGAAATACAGCTTTAATTTATGAAGCGTTAATCAGAGAATTAACTAAGGCAGTTATTTCCAATGAAGTTCCTTTACAGAAGCAAATAACTGATTTAATTAAAGAAACTTTTTCTCGAACTTCTTGCATGTATAAAGAACTAAAGCTTTATCATGCTATTTCTAATACAAAGGAGGTATCGAACCTTACTGCTGAAAAGATTGTTAATGAAGTAAAAAGACAACATCACCATATTGATCAGCGTCAATTGATGGTAGAACAAAATCGATTTGGACGCAGAGCCCGCAAATTATTTCCTCAAGATATTTTTTCTAATTTTGTACCCAGTTATAAAAATTTGGCCTCCATCTATCAAATATTTAATAAAAATGTTTCCATAAAATCAAAAATTTTGTTAGAAAATCAGTTGGTATCTAAAATGTCCATAGCCAAAGATGAACAAGGAATGGTTCCTATAGATAACTTAGTTTTTAAATCTTTTGTTAAAAGGTTTAATAATGAATATAAGGTTGCTTTATTAAAGGAACAAAAAGAATTATTGAATAAGTTTATCACGTCTTTTCATAATAACGGAGTAGAGTTTAAGATTTATTTAAATGAAGAAATAGGTAGATTAAAGAGTGGCTTAAAGAAGGCCCTTAACACTCCCGAATTATCCGAAGATGCAGATATGTATAAAAATACTAAAAAAGTGTTGGATTTATTAGAGTCATATAAAGACGAAAAGCCTAATAAAGAAATGGTGGAACAAGTTATTAAAATCCAAGGGCTTTTGAGCGAGGTCCGTTCTGATGGCAATTAATGTCAAGGTAAAATCTGATGAAGAAATTCAAGCAGAAAAAGAAAAAGAAAACGCTATTCAGATAGAATTAAAAATTCGTAAAACCCTAGATGGTAAAATAATGATTCTCGATCATACTCACATCGATATTATTGTGGATACTGCCCAAAACAAAATTATTACATTTCCAAAAGATGAAATGAGTGATGAGGTTTATGAAGTTCAAAATAGTTATTTTCGTTATCTCATCCAAGAGGGCGTGGCCGATCCATCTTCTATTCAAGCAGGCAATGTTTATGGAAGTTTGGAAGGAATTTATCCTAAGCCTGTTGATGAGAACATTAGCGATGCTCAAATTGTATTACTTTCAACTAAAAAGTTTCTCGAAACTCAAAAATCTCTATTTCAAACTGAAGAATTTATTGAAGATAAGATTGAAGATAGGTTTGTTGAACCTACACCCGAAGATTCTACGCCTCTTGGCAAGGTTCCTGAAGAACCCAAGAAGGGCAGCATTAGTCCATCTCGTGTGAGGAGATACTTAGGTGGCTTCGGATATTATGAAGAATGAGTTACATTTTATATATTTTAGCCTGTTATGGCCTTACCCAAATTTTAATATATGCTAAACTTTTTGAGTCTATTAGGCCCACTCACCACTTTTTTCATTGCTCCATGTGTGTCGGTTGGTGGGTAGGTTTATTTTTGTGGGCCATTAACCCCTATACAGAACTATTTAGTTTTGAATATTCTATGGCAACTGCGTTTGTATTGGCGTGTGTCAGCTCTGGAACATCATATATTTTAAATATGATTTTTGGAGATGAAGGAATAAGAATAAAAAAATGAGGTGAATTAAAGTGTTGGAGAATTTTTGGACATTAAAAAAACATGGTCTTCGGCCAGTTCGACGTTGTAAAGCTGGTTGCTAACCCAAGCGGGTTGCGCCCGCATTTTAAGAGGATAATCGATGAAATTTACAGAAAGTTATATAAGACAAGTCATAAAAGAAACTATTGATGATATGACGGGAATGTACGGTGAGAATCCTTTGGATCCACCAGAGCCCGAAGAGTCTGAAAAAATTGAAATTGAAAAAGATAAAATGGCGATTGTTCTTGCACAATTAGATAAAGCTAAAAGTGGGCTGGCTTCGTCGATCCCAGCCACTGAACCAGGTGGTCTTGAAAATTTAGAACTTATAGAAGACGCTTATAGAAATCTTTTATTTTTAATGGGCCTTGGACCAGACCGACGAGAAGAAGCGACTGGTGAAACACAGCCTATGCAAGAAAGCCAGGTTAGTGAAAAGTTACAAAATTTGTTAGAAGCACGAGATAGTTGCCCAGAAGCCGATGAATATTTTGAAGCAATGAAGATGGCGGAAGATCAAAGAGATGATGCTGCTCTCAATCAGGCAACAAAACAATGGATGGAAGCGTTACATAAGTGTGCAGAAGAATCAGGCATATCTCACGATGCAATGAAAATAGCTATAGATACAAGCCGTTCTTATCAGGCATCCGAAATGGATCGTCCCCCAACAGGCGAAGAACTTGCCGCCGCAACGAGAGGTATATCAAAAACAGACCGGCGTCCGATTTCACTTAGTCCTAGTGATACTAGATTTAAAACAGTGCCAGAACATAAGAGGAAAAAGAAATGAGTAATAAATATCTTTTAAGAGAATATTATGAACTTTGTCCTGGTGGAGTTTGCCAAGACCTTTTGACGGAAGAAGAAAAAATTCAAGTAAATAATGGTGCCGTTTTTCTTTCCGGTGTCATGCAGCGGTGTGATGAAGAAAACGGTAATAAAAGAGTTTATCGTGAGGGCATTCTTAAGAGAGAAGTCTCAAACTATATGAAAATCGTAAAAGAGAATCGGGCTTGTGGCGAGCTTGATCATCCTGAAGATTCTGTTGTGAATCTTAAAAATGCTTCTCATATGGTTACGTCTTTGTGGTGGGAAGGCAAGGATTTAATGGGAAAAATAAAGATTCTTTCCACTCCTGCTGGATTGATCCTCAAAGCTCTTGTAGATGATGGTGTTAAAATCGGGATTTCATCCCGTGGCCTTGGTTCTGTCAAGGAACACCAGGGAAAAACCTTGGTTGAAGACGATTTTCAGCTAATTTGTTTTGATATTGTATCAGAACCCTCCACTCAAGGTGCCTATATGATGATGAACGAATCAAAACATAAACAAATCTGGTCGAAAGCTGACCGTATAAACCGCTTACTTAATGATATTATCGGAGAAAAATATGAGCAAATTAACAAATGACGAACTAAAAGAAATGATACGTCGAGAATTGATGAAAGAAGGTATTTGGGATTCAATTAAACATGGTTTAAGTAAACTGCCCAATTTGGAGCGCAATAAGTGGAGTAAAGCCAATAAAGCAAATGCTGAGAAAATTGCTCAACTAATTGATGATAATGCTGATAATGAAATTGGGAAAGTTGCTAAAATTTTAGGTGATGAAGCGGGGGATTTTGCGGGTTTTCCAAATATGAAAAGCCACATGAACTTTCTTGAGGGAGTTGTTGAGTTGGGAGCAATATATGATACTCTTTTAAAAAGGAACAAAGATGATAAGGAAATGTGGCCAGCCCCTCGAATTAATGCTTATATTGCTAATTTAAGAGAATTGGTTACAAGGTATCTTGATTATGATCTCAAAGCTGTTTATAAACATTTTAAAGAAGACCGAGACAGGGTTTCTGATGGTTTCTTGTTAGAGAATCAAAAATGGGTAAAAGCTTACGAATTTGTGGCGCAATTGCACAGACTACCTGATCGCCAACAAGAAAAATTTATTCTCGAAAATCAACACAAAATTCAACAACTTTTAGAAATTTCTCCGTTTGGAAAAGCTAAATGGGAAAAAGAAGCAGAAAAGATGGATGCAGAGGGCGAAACCGAAGCTGAACAAGGACCAGAAAAATTTGAATCTTTAACGATGAAAGGTCTTGAGAGTAATCTGCTTCCAATGATGTTAGCGGCTGGCGGTGCGACCGCAGTTTTATCGCAAGCATCATGGTTAAAGGATCTTTTCTTTGGAGAAGGAACAACTGTACAAAACTTTTTTGCTCCTGAATTTAAAGAAGAATTTACGAGTGCTACCACTACTGTTGTTGAGTCAGTACAGCCGGGTGATGGCTTTACGCAAGTTTTAGGTAGGCTTTTATTTGAGGATCCAACTCATTTTAATCAAAATATGCCCGTTAGTCAATTTTTTACTGAAGTCAAAGGAATTGGTATTACACCCCAAAATCCCGGTCCTTTGCAAGATTTATTTGCAGATCCTAATCGTACTGTTTCATTTTGGACAGGTAAAGCCGGAACCGATTCACTGCAAGATGCTGTCAAGGCTTTAGGGCCAAACGGAACGATTGGAGAATTATTCGGTATTATGTCACCAGCTGGAGCCCAAGATGCGGCCAGAACTGCTGCTGATATTGCCACAGCTGACTCTATAGGAAGCACTTTTATTCCCGGCTCTCCCGTCACTAGTACCGGAGTTGCTGGAACCCCAAATATAACTTGGGAGATGGCAACACGGGAAGCTGCGGGACAACCAGATACAAGTATTTGGCACTTAAAACCAGGCCCGACTATTGCGGCTACTATTATAAAAGTAACAAGTAAAATTGTCCTGAAATCAGCCGCTAGACATGGCGTAGCTGCGGGGGCGGTTGGAGCACTGGGGGCAACAACAGCCGGTGCGGTCGCAGCTGGTTTGGGCCTGGGCGCAATCGCAGCAGGTGCAGCGGTTTATGGCATTCGCAAGAAGGGGCAAAAATCTTCTCGTGCTCAAGTTTTAAACGACTTATTACAAACCATGCAACCAGTCAAACCTGCGACACAGCAAGAAGCAGCTGTCGAAGATGAAACCGAGGCTCCCTCTCCTGGTGAAGCAGAAGTGGAAGCTGGCGAAGAAGAAGTGGAAACGACTGAGGAAGGCGGCTTGGGAACCATTCACATTTATCGGCCCGGAGGAGAAGATAATGATAGTCTCTCCCAAGTCTTAAAGGGTATTGGAATTCCAAGATGGGCGCACGATAGGGTTACTGCCAGGATTAAAAAAGAACTGGAAACAAATGGATTCGAGGTTCTTCAAGAAGCTACTCGTAAATTAAAACCATTGCCGATGAAGCAACGTAAGAAGCCAAGCGGCAAAGGTGTACGTGGTACTCTCAAACGACCTTGGGCCGGGGAAGTGCCTGCAATGATTGGTAATGAACCTAAAAGCAAAAGTGCCAAAGGGGTTCGTGGAGCGACACCTCGGGATCCATTTGCTGGTGAAAAGGGCAAAAGTGCCAAAGGGGTTCGTGGTGCGACACCTCGGGATCCATTTGCTGGTGAAGAAGATGAAATGGATCTTGGATTGGCTCCAGACGAGAAGCCAGCGGGTGAAACAAAATCTCAAAGAGATAAAAGGCTAGCGAAAGAAAAAGAAAGCGGTGATTTGGAAGCGCCAAGTGACTTAAGGAAAGTGGACAGGGGAACATCCCCAGAAAAGAAAACGTTTAAAATTTCTGACATTAGTGATATTTTAAAAGGTGCCGGAACCGATGCAGATGATGAAGCTGTAACCGATCCTGTTCCACAAGAGAAAATTCGCCCAACGATGAAAGCTATTGCCAAGTATCTTGGTCCTAAACTTAAACAAGCAGGTATCAAGATGAGAGAATCGGTTCTATTGGAGATAGCCAAAGATATTATATTAGAATATAATGCTAGACAAAATGAAATTCTTCAAGAGAACCGACAACTTCAACGATGGAAGAAAATATCTGGCATCTTAAAAGGTTAAAATGAAAAAAAACGAACTTAAAGAAGTTTTAAAACCCCTTATAAAAGAGTGTATTAAAGAAGTTATTTTTGAAGACGGCACGCTTTCAGGTATTATTACAGAAGTAGTTCAAGGCTTGCAAGGAGTGTCTAAGCAACCTCTTGTAGAAAAAAAGATTGTTAAATCTTCTAGACCAAATGAAGCAATTTTACATGCACGTCAATCTTTAGAAGAAACTAAAAAGAGCCTTCAAAACTCCACAGGTCTTAAAGGAATATTTGAAGGAACAGTGCCCATGCGTGGTGGCGGATCAAGCAAACCTCAACATGGTGCATTACGAGATATGGATCCGGGCGACCCTGGTGTTGATATCAGTGGCATTATGAAGGTTGCTGGTGGTTCGTGGAATCAATTAAAATAAGAGACAGAAAGATGCAAGTAAAAATTCGAAGAAACGAATCCTCAGAAAATTTAATTAAAAGGTTCATCAGGCGCTCAAAGAAAGAAAATATTGTGGAAGAATATATGGAAAAACGTTATTATAAAAAACCTTCTGAAATTCGTAGGGAAAAACATTTTCGCAGGTTGGCTTTAATTGAACAACAGAAGAAAAAGGAAAAAGCTGAATTAAATAAATAATAACTATTTATTAGAAACCACTATTTAAAAGGATAAAATTATGCCAGTACATACTTATAAATCGGGCCTAGGGTCAGTCGGTGCTTACCAAGCCTCCGGCAAACCCTTCACAACCGGCTCACTTTCGTCTATAGCTAGTTCTGCGTTGGAAATTACATTCCCCTCTGTTACTCGATGGGTTTGTGTCGTGAACCATGATGCTACTAATGCTTTAAGCTGTAGTTTTTCTGCGTTGGGGATGACAGAGACTTATAATTATTTTCGTGTAGGTCCAAAAGCAGCCGCATCCTCAAATGCTGCTTCCACTCAAAGACTAGAGCTTAAGGTAAAAAGCTTATTCTTTAGCGGATCAACAGATTTTGATGTAATTGCAGGCTGCACAGGCATTGATACCTATGCAATTAGCACCAATTGGTCAGGATCGTCGGGTGTTGGATAGTATTTAACGGGTTATCTAGCCACTATTCAAATAAAGTGATGTTTTTACTGATTTTAAATACTATTTATTTGAGACAAATAGTATTTTTAAGGAGTTTATAATGTCATCATCTATGTTAGAACAAGCGGTCATCGACGCCGAGGCACTAAAAGAGGCCGCTGTTAAAAATGCAGAACAAGAAGTTCTAGAAAAATATTCAAACGAAATTAAAGATGCGGTGGATGTACTTTTAGAGCAACCAGCCGACCCTTTTGCTGCTGACGATCCATTAGGTGGCCTTGGTGGAGAAGAAGCTTTAGGTGGTTTGGGTGATGAAGTCGATGGCGAAGAAGAACGGGATGAAATAGCTGATGAGTTAACAATGAAATCAACTGAGGGTGAAAAGGCATGTCCTTGTCCCGAAGAAGAAGAAATTGTGACACTTGATCTCACTCAATTATCTGAAGAGATCAATGAGCCTGTTTATGAATCTTCTCAAGATGACTTAGAAGAACTTTTAAATAATGACACGAAAATTGACCTCGTGGAAGAAGAATTCGATGTTGATGAAGAAACATTGAAAGATACCATCGAAGAAATTTTAAAAGTCGATTTAGAAAATGTGCCTCGTGGTGATATGGGAACAACTCATCCCACCAAGATGCAACAAGAATACGCAGTGGATGTAGCCCTTGCTGCGGATCAAGATACAGAAGTGTCTGAAGAAAACAAAGAACTACAAAAATTAGTTGGCCAACTACAAGAGCATGTAAAATCTCTCAAGTCTGAAAAAAATAGACTTCTCAAACAACATAAAGAGTTGAAGAGTGTTGCGAAAGAAGTAGGAACCAAACTGATTGAATTAAATATTGCCAATGCTAAATTGGGATATGAAAATCACATACTGGAATCCCCCTCCTTGAATGAGCGACAAAAAATTAAACTTGTCGAAGCGATTTCGAAAGCAAATTCAATTCAAGAAGCAAAAGTTATTTTTGAAACTTTGAAAGAGTCTATCTCTTTGAAATCAAAGACAACCCCCGCAACCTTGCGTGAGGCTGTAAGCAAAAATAACCACCTTGTTTTGAAATCAAATAAAAAAGAAACTCAAGCTTCAAGTTCTGCTATGGAGCGAATGAAGAAGCTTGCAGGAATTATTTAAGGAGAAAAAAATAATGAGTATTATTGAAAAACTAACTGAGGGCATCATGAAACGTGATGTCCAAAAAGAAGGTCAAGCTCTTCTCAACAAATGGGAAAGAACGGGCCTTTTAGAAGGTATTGAAAGTGATCATGGTCGCAATGCGATGGCGTGTTTGCTTGAAAACCAAGCTAAGGAGCTTCTTCGAGAAGCTTCTACTATGCAGGCAGGTGATGTCGAAGGCTTTGCAGCCGTCGCATTCCCTATTGTGCGTCGAGTCTTTGGAGGTTTAATCGCAAACGAACTTGTTTCTGTTCAACCCATGAGCTTGCCGTCTGGACTGATTTTCTTCCTCGACTTTCAGTATTTTGATACGAAGTTGGGAGCAACAAGAAATGACTCACTTTATGGTGGTGGAGTTGTAGGTAGTCAAATCACTGGTGGTGTGAGCCTTACTGGATCAAATGCTGAAACAAGCTATTATGCATTAAATAATGGCTATGCTTCTCCAACTGCTTCAGTTGTTGTTGGTCCTCTTGGCACTACGCCCGGTAATCATAACTTGGTTGCTTATGGTGTGGTTGGAGGAACTGGTGTTCCGAGTAACGCTACCCTCAACAAACTAGCACGATGGGATCCTGATCTTTCGGGTTCTACCATTGCTGTTGTTGAATTGACTGGTAGTAGCCAATTTGGACAATTTAACGTTAAAGACTTTGTTGCCCTATCAACGACCGGCTCTTTCGCCAATGGTCGTCTTGTTCGACGATTGACTTCGCTTTCCAGCGGGTCAACGAGTGGGGCACGGGCTGATAACTCAAATTGGAAGATTGCTTTGGTTTATGAGGTAACAAGCGGTGGCGGTCTTTGGACTGCAAATGCTGGGCTTGTTCACGAACTAACTGCTTCTGGTATTGTTGGTTACGGAATGCCGATTGACGATAACTTCACTAATGGTGGAGCTGATGTTGGTTCTGTGGTTGGTACAACCGAGTGGGCACTTGAAAACAATACTGCTATTCCAGAAATTGACATTAAAGTCGATAGTGTATCTATCACTGCAATGACTAAGAAGTTAAAGGCTAAGTGGACACCAGAGCTTCAGCAAGACATCAATGCTTATCACAATCTTGATGCCGAAGTTGAGCTTACTGGTATTCTTTCTGAGACAATTGCGCTTGAGATTGATCAAGAAATTCTTGAGGATCTTGTTAAGGGTGCAAAAGCTGGCACTTATTATTGGTCACGCAAACCTGGTAAATTTGTTCGCAAAGATACCGGTGCGGATTCCAATGAAACGCTTTATCCAGACTTTACTGGAACTGTGTCTGAGTGGTATGAGACTTTGCTTGAAACAGTCAATGATGTTTCTGCGCAAATTCATCGTAAAACTCTCCGAGGCGGCGCTAACTTTATTGTTACGAGCCCAGAAGTTGCAAATATCTTAGAATTCACTAGTGGATTCCGTGCAGATACGACAGCTGATGAAAACCGAGGAACGGCTGGTGCAGTTAAGACTGGACAAATTAGTAAGAAATGGGATGTGTATGTTGATCCATACTTCCCACGTAACCTGATTTTGGCAGGTCGCAAAGGTAATAGCTTCCTCGAAAGTGGCTATGTTTATGCGCCTTATGTACCACTACAAGTTACTCCTACCATTTTTGGACCGGAAGACTTCGTGCCACGTAAGGGGGTTATGACCCGTTATGGCAAGAAGATGGTTCGGCCAGATATGTATGGACTAGTTATTATTGAAGACTTGCTTGGATAATAATATTATCTAAGTGGCTTCCCCCGGAAACCCTCGTCTTTCTTTTGGAAGTCGGGGGTTTTCTTTTTCGTTTACCTGAATATTTAACTATTTAACTTACAGGAGAATAGAAATGGCAGTCCCTACTTTAACACCAAGACAAAATACAGTAGCAGTCGCTTTGCCTGTTACCGGAACTTATGACAATGTTACTGGCTCCTTACCGTATGGCGTCTATAGTGGGTCAGTAGATTTTATTTCAGGTGCAGTTGATCAGGTTGCATTTACTTATAAAATGTTGGGTGGTGATGTTTTAGATATTGAACTAAAGGCCGCTAATATATATGCTTCTTATGAAATTGCATGTCTGGAATATTCGGCAATTATCAACAATTACCAAGCACGAAATGTTTTGTCGGATTTATTGGGTGCTACTACTGGTACTTTTGATCACAAGGGTCAGTTAAAAGCGGGAGAACTTTCTTCTAGTTTGAGCGGTACGCATGTTTCACTAAAATATCCTAAGTTTCAATTTGAATATAGCAAACGAATTTCAGATGGATTAGCGGCTGGTGCCGGATTTGGTGATGATGCTCGAATTTATTCCGCTTCTATGGATCTTCAGGGTGGTCAACAAGATTATGATCTACAAGCTATTGTCCAAGAAGCTTCAATTGATGGTAGTGCGGCGGGGGCGAAATTCACAGGGAGTGTAGATAATAAACGCATTGCTATTCATCGGGTGTATTATAAATCTCCACAAGCAATGTGGAGATTTTATGGTTATTACGGTGGTTTAAATGTAGTAGGTAATCTTTATACATATGGGCAATATTCTGATGAATCTACGTTTGAAATTGTACCGGCGTGGCAAAATAAATTACAAGCTATGGCTTTTGAAACAAGCCTATATACCCGAGCGTCACATTACTCCTACGAAATACGAGATAATATAATTATGATTTATCCCAGTCCGTCCGACCCCGGTTCTGGATCACCTACTAAAATTTGGTTTGAATTTACAATTCCACATGATGCTTGGGATGAATCGTCTACTCGCAAAGACGGAATCGACGGGGTTAATAATTTTAATACACTACCATTTACTAATATTCCTTATGCCAATATTAATAGCATGGGTAAACAATGGATTCGAAAATATGCTTTGTCCGTTGCAAAAGAAATGTTAGCTCAAGTACGAGGCAAATTTGGTTCTATACCTATTCCTGGTAGCGATGTGACTCTTAATGCATCTGATCTTGCATCCCAAGCCAAGGAAGAACAGACAACTCTTAAAGAAGAATTGAAGACTTTATTAGATCAACTTACATATGATATTTTAATGGAAAAAGACACTAAAATGGTCGAAGAATCCGGTAGACTTCAAAGCCAGGTTCCTATGACAATTTTTGTAGGCTAAGGGGGTGAAATGACATGGCAGATAATAAATGGAATAGGCCCGAAGAAGCGCCGCCCCCTCTTTTTTTAAACAAAAAAGAAAGAGATTTAGTTAAACAAGTTAATGATGAATTAATTGAACGAGTTATTGGTCAAACGATTGTGTATTACCCAATCAGTATTGAGCATACTGACTTTCACCCCTTATATGGTGAAGCTATCCAAAAATCTTTTTTACCACCCATCAGGGTCTATGTGTTGGTTGAGTGGGGTGAAACCACTACAACGACCACCAATTATGGTATTGATCGTATTTATCATTTAACGTGTCATTTTCACAAACGTAGGTTAACAGAGGATCAAAACTTGTTTGCTCGGGAAGGTGATTTTATTTTATATGGTGATGAATATTATGAAATAGTTACATTGTCCCAGCCAAAACAATTGTTTGGACAAATTGAACATCAACTTGAAATTTCAGCTAAGTGTGTTCGTGCTCGCCAAGGACTATTTGACGGTAACTAAAAATGTCAGGATATGTATTAACAGGAAGTATTGAAGGCAAACCCAAGGGCGGGCCGATGAAGACTATTATGTCGTATAAGCCCTCCACGTTAGAAAATATTGATTTTTCGGTATTTGAATGGTTACTGGGCGATGCAGATATTTTTTGTACCACGAATAAGGGCTGGACAAAAGTACCAGTTATTTGGGTGGCGACGGAAAGAGCATTTCAAGCTAAAAATAACAAAGATTTACGTGACAATGATGGGGCGCTTATCTTTCCTATGATTGCATTAAATAGGGATAATTTTACTAAAGATTTGTCCAAAAAAGGGGTCTTCTATGGAAATATTGATCCCGTTAGAGATAAAAAAGGTGGCTCGATTACAATTGCTCGCCGAATTAAACAGGACAAGACATCGAATTTTGCTAATGCTGATGCATTTAGAAAAAAAGACCGTCTTGTGGGAAATGCGGGAACCCCTGGTGCTCAACAAATTAACTTTCCAACGCCGCCTAATAAAAAAGTGGTGTATGAAACCATTACTATTCCAATGCCTGTGTATATAGAATCTACTTATACAATTACTGTACGCACCGAGTATCAACAACAAATGAATGAAATACTTCAACCTTTTGTAACGGCTCCTGGCGGCATAAATTATATAGTATTTAAAAGAAACGGCCACACTTATGAAGGTTTTTTTGATTCTAATTTTGCATCTAATAATAATATTACCGAATTAGGTGATGAAACTCGTATTTATGAAACTTCGTTTACATTGAGGGTGTTGGGTTATTTAGTGGGTGCCGACAAAAACAATGAACAACCAAATATTGTAATTAGAGAAAATGCAGTTGAAGTAAAGATTCCAAATGAACGAGTTATTTTGGGGGATGTTCCGGATTGGCCTCAAGGAAAATATGAACCCTAGCCATTCCTTTGTCTTTTCGAGCAATAACGTACTATTTATTAGAGACTTTTAAGTAGTTTATTAAGGAGATTTAACACATGCCAGCAAGTAAATTTAGATTTGTATCACCCGGTATTCAACTACGGGAAATAGATAAATCACAAATTCCCGATGAGCCGGAAGCGATAGGACCATTAATTATTGGTCGTTCTATGCGTGGCCCAGCGTTGCGACCTGTAAAAGTACAGAATTTTACTGAATTTGTAGAAATTTTTGGAGAACCGTTACCTGGTGGTAAAGGTGGAGATATTTGGAGAACTGGCGGATCTGGATTGTCTACTACTTATGGCTCTTATGCGGCTCAAGCATGGTTAAAAAATAGCACTCCTTTGACTTTTGTAAGACTTCTAGGGAGAGCCCACAAGGATGCGGAATCCGGCGGAGAAGCTGGGTGGAAAATCGGCAGCGCTCAAACTGGCAAAACGACCGAAGGTGGGGCATATGGTTTATTTTTGATCGATTCAGGAACGGTCAACGGAGTTAAATCTAGCGCCGCAACGGGTACTCTTGCTGCAATTTGGTATCTTGAGAGCGGCTATATGGCGCTTTCAGGTACTAATCGAAATGGATCTAATGAATATCCGGGTGCCGGTACGTTTATTTTAAACTCCCAAGGTGGCCCAGGATTTAGTGCTGTTTTATATAATTCCTCTGACGCAGTGCTTGAAACATTTCAATTTGATTTTAATCCGGATTCAGGACAATTTGCTCGAAAAGTTTTTAATACTAATCCCACGAAGCTAACAAGTCGGCTATATAGTAGCACTAAAAGTTATTTTCTTGGGGAAACTTTTGAAAGAAGTGTTCAAGAAAGTATTTCTAATTCTGCTACCGGCAGTGTTTATGGCGTTATTTGGGCGCTTACAAACGGTTCAACCGATTGGAATATAAATCAAGCCTCCACAATTCCTGCGCAAACCAATTGGATTGTTGCACAAGATCAGGGAGCTTCAGGTAGTTTTGAACCACAAAACTTAACCAATCTTTTTCAAATTATCGCCCTTGATACCGGTGAATGGGCTCAGAGAAATCTTAAAATATCTATTACGGATATTCGGTATTCATCAGAACCAACAAATGAGTTTGGCACATTTACTGTGTTAGTGCGACGAGCACAAGATAGTGATATGGCGATGCAAGTTGTAGAGAGTTTTTCTAATTGTGACATAAATCCTAATTCTCCTAATTATATTGCTCGGCGAATTGGCGACTCTTATGCTAAATGGGATGATTCGACACGCCGATACCGTTATTATGGACGCTATGCCAATAATTCTAAGTATATTTATGTAAAAGTAGCGAGCCCCGTCGATTTGGGTGGGGTAGATTCCACCCTTATACCTTTTGGGTATAAGGGTCCATTACGCTTTAAATCTTTTACTGCCGTAAGTGGTGCGGCAGAGCCACAAATTTCACCACTGACTGCTTCAGTCGTTGGTGGAGGCCAAGATTATACTAGTGCAATGGCTCAAGGAGCCAGTGCTCTGGCTGGAACTTCAAGCATCGCCACGCCAAGTGTTTTTGCAGATTGCGGGACTCTTCTCGGCGGGGATGCAATCACTGCTTCCTTCGCTTTTCCAAGAACATATTTGCGCAATGACACAACTCAAGGAAGTCTTTCGGATCCTACAGATGCTTTTTGGGGGGTTGATACAACCAAATCTGGAAGTAGCACTCGATTTTATCAGGGCTATGGTGATGTTGTCAGAGGACTCCCCGAAGATTATATTTTATCAACAGGCCCATCGACGAGCCCCGACACTGCCACAGAATTTGAATATATTTTTACGATGGATGATGTAAGTCGTTTTCAAAATTCTAGTATAAATGCTTCATCTTCAACTGAAGCGTATTATACTTCAGGTTCACGAAAGGCTGGTGTATCAATATCTGCGATTTCTTCGAGTACATATAAGGATACCTTAGATGTTGGTTTTGATCAATTTACGGTGCCGATGTTTGGGGGTTTTGATGGAATAGATATTAAACAAACAGAACCCTTTAATAATTATTATAGTGGTACTCCAACTAAATATACTTCTTATAAGTATAATTCGATTGAGATGGCCATTGATGCTTGTGCCGACCCCGAAGAACTAGAATTTAATATTATGAGTGCTCCCGGTGTTACCACAACAGGTCTTACCAATCACTTGATGGATGTATGTGAGCGTCGGGCAGATGCCTTGGCTGTTATTGATATTGAGGGTGGATATGTACCACCAGCTGATAGAAGTGCGGTAGGCAATGATTATGATGCTGCAAATAGAGGTAGTGTTAATACTGTTGTAACTAATATGCGAAATCGTCAGATTAATAATAGTTATGCAGCCACTTATTATCCTTGGGTACAAATTCGAGATGAAGATACAGGCTTAACTTTTTATGGACCGCCTTCTATTCCTGCGCTTGGAACATATTCTTATTCGCAAGCACGGTCAGAATTATGGTTTGCACCCGCTGGGTTTACTCGGGGGGGCTTGTCGGAAGGCGCAGGTGGGATTCCCATCGTAGGAGTAACTGAGCGATTAATAGCTAAAGATAGAGATAAACTTTACGAACAAAATATTAATCCTATTGCTTCATTTCCAGCGGAGGGTCTTGTGATGTTTGGTCAGAAAACTTTACAAGCCAACAGAAGTGCATTAGACAGAATTAATGTACGTCGATTATTAATTCATGTCAAAAAAGAAATTTCAAGAATTGCAGCACGTTTATTGTTTGATCAAAACGTAAGTGCAACATGGGATCGATTCACTGGTCAAGCGGGTCCATTCCTAGATAGTGTGAAGGTGCGACTTGGATTGATGGATTATAAAATTATTTTGGACACAACAACGACCACTCCTGACCTGATTGATCGCAATGTGATGTATGCAAAAATCTTCTTGAAACCTGCTCGGGCAATTGAGTTTATTGCAATTGATTTTGTTATTACAAATTCAGGAGCTTCGTTTGAAGATTAATTTTAAGCATGACTAATTACAAGAGGAGAAAGTAACATGACTTTTTGGCAAGACCCAAAATTAGAACCAAAGCGCAGTTTTAAATTTATTTTAAGCATACCAGGCGGCGCAAATGCACCTAGGGGACTAAAGGAGTTTTTAGTTACTAAAGTTGCAAAACCTAATTTTTCTACAACTTCCGTTGAACACAAATTCTTAAATCATACATTTTATTATCCTGGTAAAACTACATGGTCGCCTGTTGATGTAACAATTGTCGATACGGTTGATCCTACGGCAAACGCTACACAAGAAATAATGACTATGTTGGAGCAATCAGGATACGAACTTCCTTCAACACCCATGATTACATCAGGATGGGGCACCATTTCAAAGAAAAAGGCTGTAATTGATGCGCTAGGTGCAGTTAAAATCAAAACAATTGATTCTGACGGAAGGGTTGTTGAAGTATGGAACTTAATGAATGCTTGGATTCAAAAAGTTGATTTCGGACAACTAGCATATGACACTGAAGAAGTCCTAAGAGTAACAATGACACTTCAATATGATAATGCTTATGTTAATGTTCTCGATGGCGATGGAAAAATTCCTTCAGCTTCGGGTTAAAAAACAAATAATTGTGTGTTATAATACAATTATCGCTTTAGATACAAGAGGACTATATGCCAAGAAATAGTGGGCAACGATTAAGTGCCCAAGACGCTGGAGGTGAAACTCCCCCTCCACAAGATGTAAATTCATTATTAGATTTTGTTATTCCCACCGAATTTGTAGAATTGCCTACAAAGGGAAAGTTTTATTCCAAAGATCATCCATTACATAATGTCGAAGCTGTTGAGATTCGATATATGACTGCAAAAGACACTGACATTCTAACCTCTAAGACTCTTTTAAAGAGAGGGATCGCTATTGATAGAATGTTAGAAAATGTAATAGTGGATAAAAGAGTTAAAATTAAAGATTTGTTTGTGGGGGATAAAAACGCTATCGTCGTAGCTACCCGTATTGGTGGATTTGGAGAAGATTATGAAGCAAATATTTCTTGTCCGAGCTGCGGCAAATCTGAAGAACAGGTATTTAATCTATCGGAGATTGCGCCTAAAGAATCTGAAATTGAAATAGAATTTTCGGAAGATGGGACTTTTTTCATAGAACTCCCTCAAACTAAGATCAATGTTGAGTGTCGTTTATTGACAACTCAAGATGAAAATAATTTAACAAATAAAACTGAGAAAAAACAAAAGTTGGGGCTTCCCGAAAGTAGTTTAACAGATCAGTATAAATCTTTTATTGTTTCGCTCAATGGCGTAACAGAACAGGGGGTGGTTGATGAATTTGTAAATGTTATGCCTGCCCGTGATGCTCATCATTTAAAAAAAGAATATGAAACTGCTCGACCAGATGTAGACTTTCGATGTACTTATGAATGTAGCAATTGCGGCGCTATTAGTAAAGCTGACATTCCGTTCACAACCAACTTTTTTTGGCCTAACTGATAAATATACCGAAAGCGTTTACGAAGAACTTTTTTATCTTAAACAATATGGAGGATGGAGCTTTATGGAGGCTTACAATCTTCCCCTCAAATTACGGGCCTGGTGGATTAAACGGCTGATCAAACAATTTGACTTAGAAAAAGAGCAAATTAAAAAAGCACAACGATAAATCTGACGTTCTTATTTTTTCTTAAGGAGAATTACTTAATTTGTATAAATTACTATTTATATAAGCGGAGGTATGGCCATGTTAGAGAAAAGAATGTTAGATTTACAATATGTATCTCAACTCAATGAAGAGTCAGAAAATGATTTAACTGACTATTCAGATATTATTAAAACAATTATAAAAAGTATGCTGGGGTATTCAGATGCTCCTGTTGCTATTAAAGGGACCAAAGCACAGGTCAATCTTCTTGTCGATGTTTTAAAGGCAGAAAGAGATTTTATGGAAGCTTATCGTGATTATGGTCCAGAAAATCCCCGCACTCATCGAAACAAAATCAACGTTGAAACAAAGGTTGATCAATTTGAAAGAACAACAGGCATAAATTGGCCCTTTAGGTAAATCATATGGCGACTTCGCTGGAACTTCTTCAAAAGATACTTACAGAGTTACGGAACCAAACGGGCCGGACTCGTGCCCCCACAACGCCTGGTGGAACTCCAGCACCAGTTTCTGCTCAAACGGATTACGAAAAATGGGTTCAAGCCCAAGACGCTGCGAAAGCATATGGAGAGGAGCTTGATACTTTACTGGCTAAAGGTAAAGACATAACGGATGAAGACAAACAGAGAATAGAGTTTCTTAAAACGCAGACCAAAGAACTCAAAACACAAGAAAAACAAATAGAAGAAGTTGGTAAGGATGTTGAAAAAGTTGCCAAAGCCTGGGGCGGTGTTGCAGAGAATATAGGAAAAGCTGCGAAAAAAGGCGCTGAATTTGCGAATTTAGAAATAAAAGAATTGTCAATATCGGGACTGAAAGGACTCGCAAAAGAAATGAGCAATTTAGAAGCTCAGGTCGGGCGGACAACTTCAGCATTTGATCGTGCAAATGCTGGTCTTCCGCTTAGTATGGATCGCTTTCAAAATCTTTCTAAAGCTATGATGAACCTGGGCGTCCGTCAGGAAGAAGCTGCTAAAAATTATGAAACTTTATATACTGCGTCAGCTAAGTTTTCACGAATGTCCAAAGAGGAACAAAATATTTTAGAAGTTTCATCTTTAAAGATGAGGCGATTAGGTATAGATGCTTCGACATCAGCTAAACTTTATGATGATGCAACTACAATGATGGGAATGAATGCTGAACAAGCGACGGAACTTCAAGAACGACTTGCTACTACGGCGATGGCTATTGGTACACCCGTGAGTCAACTGGTCAAGGATTTTTCGGCAAACGCCCCCAAATTGGCCATGTACGGGGATGATATAGAAAATGTTTTTCGTGGCCTCGCAGCACAATCTAAAGCTACTGGCATTAGTGTATCCGATCTTGTTAGTATGGTAGCTAAATTTGATACTTATGAGGGTGCAGCGACCGCAACGGCCAACCTTAATGCTTTGTTGGGAGTAGAACTCAATTCCGTTGATATGCTTACGATGTCTCACAGCGAAAGAGTGATGGCAATACGTCAAACTACTGAAGCTCAAGGCTTAAGTTGGAAAGAAATGGACCGTTGGCAAAGAGCTGCGGTTGCAGAACAAATCGCTGGTGGGGATGTTGCGAAAGCTGCCAAACTTATGACTGCAAGTATGCTCGATTTACAAGGAGTGATGGCCGAAGCTGATCCAGAATCCGATGCGTCCAAGCAAGTTGATCTTACCAAAGCGCAGGAAAAAAATGTTAACGCTACCAACCGCCAAGGCGCTGCGATGGAAGCAGCAATGATTAAGGGTGCAAAACCCATGCGTAATGAAATGGAATTAATGTCTAAAGAACTGGCAAGGGCAGGACCATTGTGGAAATCTATTGATAAAACAATGGGAGCCTTGGGAAACACAATGGCAGGCATCGCAGGAATTTTGAGAGGCGCTTTATCTACTTCATTTGGCGCAGTAGCGGGTGTGGCAGCGGTGGCTGGTGCGGCGATTGTGGCTTCCCTTGTTAAAATGACTATGGGTGTTGTAGCTTTTAGGCGGCAGTTGATGATGGCTCGACACAATATGGCCTCGATGGGCGGCGGCTTTGGCGGCATGGGCGGCATGGGCGGCATGGG
>Ga0209434_1000325_pt1 | contig 23976 bp, 6 predicted proteins | sample ETNvirnome_2_300_FD_184068 | JGI IMG/M metagenome (GOLD analysis project Ga0209434, IMG submission 184068) | Marine viral communities from the Pacific Ocean - ETNP_2_300 (SPAdes) (version 2) | ecosystem: Environmental > Aquatic > Marine > Oceanic | place: Pacific Ocean | collected 2013-06-22
TTATCTTGATCTGGGATGTCGAAATCATCACGTTCTGGTGGATTTATAAAAGCAGACCCCGATCCAAGATAGTCAGAGCTTTTTACTTTTTTCTCGGCGTCTACCAAATTAGCCAATTTGGTAGGAGCTTTGCGCATGGAAACTTTAAACCTTGATCGTCCTGATCGTCGCCTCATCCGGTTATTTTTGCGGGATAGTTTCCTATTCGGTCTGCGGATCTTCTTGTTCTTTTTCTTTAGAATAGCCCTCGAAGGTCGCATAATCATGTCCGCGACTTCCTGTGCTTCCATAAACTTCATGGTTAAATTATCATTATCTACCTTTGACATATCGCTTATGTCTATTGCCTCGTCATCTAAATAAAAATACAAAGGAGCAAAGTAAGTTAATTTTGAAGAAGATAAATCCTTGAGGTCAGCCTGAATTCCAATCGGCAGTTCTCCAAGATTAGGAGTGTCCATGGAGAATTCGGGTTCAAAAAATCGATTGGTTTCACGGTTTCCACGAGCGCTAAATTGAGTCAACGGCATCGACGCCACCCCTTCATTATCTTGAACTCCGAGATAATCATAAGACCTGCGATACTCATTAAAAGAGATAACATCTTTCCATTCTTTTTCAGCGGTGATGATACCTGGCATAAATGCGTTTTTAAGATTCCGTGGTCTTTTACCAGAATTCTGTTGATTGGGTATTTGAAATTTCTGTCTAAACTCTGAAATCAACGCTTCATATTGAGTAACAAAGCGCTCTCCTAACAGGGGCTCGTATGTGCCCACCATAAAAGTGGAAATTTGATCTTTTATCATTTTTGTCTTTTGAGCTTCATCTATTTGCCTCAAGTATGTTAGGGAATTATAATAAATCTTTATGGACTCGGCTACTCCCGGAGGGATAGGAACACCAGGTCTTAATTTGTTTTCATCATAATTAAACTTAGATTTTCTTCCCAGCATGGTAACAACTTCCTTTAAAGCGTTCAAGCCAGAACTAAGTTCTCTTATTTTTCGATCCACAAAATCCTCGGATCGATCTTTTACACTAAACATTACTTTATATTTAAATTCACCCTTAGTTTGATACGACATCTCTTTATCTATAAACTGATAATATCTAATCCCGGGATCGTTGTTAACATAAAACTGTTTAAGATTGTCGGTATTTTTGAGGACATTCGGAGATGTCTCCTTGGTCGTGGAAACATACTTATAGGAATTAACTTTACTGGTTCCGAACTGTATGGTTCCTGATTTGTTGGCTCCACGGGTGGTTTTGACTTCCTGGCGGATTACTGACATAGAATTGATAATAGTAGAGTCCATCATCTCTTGAAACATTTTCGGGCTGACGCCTAAAATCTTGCGAGCATTTTTAACTTTCAAAAGCATGAATTGAGCCATGTTAATCATGTAGACGCCCGTAAGTTTGACTTGACTGTCAACAGAATAATGTAAGTCACTAACAACCGGCGTTTTTTGAGATTGTACTTGGGTACGATTTTTAAAAATAGATGTTCTGTTGTCTCTGAGTTTAAGGTTCTGAACATTTACTTTCTTTAAAGTGGCGTGGGCTTTCGTAGTGTGAGAGGCTCCGGCCATGTAATTTCCATTGTTAAGATGAATAGGTCCTGCCCACGGAGTATTATCTGGCTTTAAAAACAACGATGTTAGACTAGCAGGGGTTCCATTACGCAACACCACTTCAGATTTTACAGGGCCACAATATCTTTTAAGCTTACCTGTCATGTCTAGATTTAAAATTCGAGCTGCTTCGGCTGTATCAATAAAAGCATAGGCATAGACAAAATAATCTTTAATCGTGTTGTCCACAATAAACTCTCGTTTCATGTAAAATTTCTTCGACTGGGGAGATTCATAGAGCGAAAACTCTCTAATAGAATAGACGTTAGTCTGACTCTTTGAAGTGTAGAATGGGGATTTTTTAATCTCCCAAGGCAGCGGAGATATAAATCCTCTGGTCAAGGAATCATTTAAATTCTTATTGCTCGTTGTGACCACGCCGATTCTTATAAAGTTAAAAAACAAATTATCATCCGACCACAAGAACCTGTTGCCGCTCACGGCATCCATGAGCTCGAGAGTCAGCGTTACCTTAAAAGAAGATGTGTTGTTATCATCTAAATCAATTTTAGAAATATAAACATTAGGAAGAGTCCCCATACCTACGATTTCATTAGCCATTAATCACAATCCTCTATTTCAGTTACTCTGGATGAATAAATGTCAAAATCAATCGTTTCAACATCAGGGCAGTCCACTTCTATTCCGATCTGAACATTTGCACCCTTCAGATTTTTAATCCCTTTACAAATGTCCGATGGCGGAATATTTTTATCGGTGTTAAAATTAATATAATATTCTACATAGGAAGGGCCCACATCGACCTGCGGAAGCTCGACTTCATCAATAAGAATACCATTTTTTATCATGGTACTTTCGGGCAAAAACTTTAAAGGAATCAGCTCGGGTGTGGTGCTATCATCATACAAATAGACGCTCACTTCAAGGCCGTCCTTAAACAAAAAACCTTCAGTTTCTAACAATTGACAAATTATTTGCTCATCTAAAATTTTGATGTAAGTTCCATCAGGAAAAACATCCGAGGCTGGGACGGCTGGAGCTGTTTGTTGTCCTCGCACGGGCGGGTCATTGGCTGTGTTGGCCACTTGCATTTTGTATTCTATGGTTGAATTAATTTGAGGAATCTGCTTGAGGTATTGAGTTGAACCCGTCAATACAGACTCAACTGAACCTGTGATTTCTCCTTGGATAAACGTAGACTTCCACGCAGGGCCATAAACACTGTTCTGGTCGGAGGTGCCCAGCGGCTCCGTTAAATAATTAAGCTTTTGCTTCGTGTGAGGACGCGTTGTCTCTTCTGATCGTTCATTAACATAGATCAGTTTCTCGGGAGATTCTAGACACCTTTGCGCTCTCAGACGGGGAGTTTCTTGCAAGATTCTGGTCTGGATAGTATTTTGGGCTTCGGAACCTGTTGCTCCTGCTGCCATAGTATCATAAAGAATGTCATCATCGAAAAAAGCATAATAAGCCGGCTGTAGTTTTCCCATAGCCATGAGGCTTCTTCCATACGGAGTAAGTTCGATATTTATTACGTCTTCTTTTTTATCAAAAAATGTCACTTATTCTTTCTTCCTTTTTTTCTCTTAGCTCTCTTATCTTTTCTTCCTTTTTTCTTGCCTGCTCGTTTTTCTTTTCTTGCTGCTTTTTTCTCGCCTCTTGCTTCTTTTCGTGCTCCTCGTTTTTCTTTTCTTGCTGCTCGTTTTTCTTTTCTTCCTGCTTTTCTTGCTGCGCGTCTTTCCTTGACACCAGCTAAGAGATCCTGAGCCCAATCACTAGCCTGCTCGAGAAGCGAAGGATCATCCTGAGTCGCAGGAGGTGCTCCACTAGTACCGAGTGCATTTTGTGTTTGTTCTGCTTCTTCTTTGCGCTCCCTTCTCATCGCTGGCGGCATCTTTCTTTTTACCTTGAATACCTTCTTGCCTTTGTCATCATTTTCAAGATTAGAAAAGACAATTTCGGCATCTAATTTAACTAGTTCTACGAGAGAAAAGAAATCGTAAGGCCAATTGTATGTAATGTCGGCCTCTTCTACTAAGTTGCGCTTATCTTTATCCTCTTGTCTTTCCGATTTGGATAGCCATGGAGACTTAGGAGTCACACCAGTTTTTTGTATTACTTTGTCAAAATAGTTGGTAGCTGCTCGTCTTTTAGCTTTAAAGATCATCCATTGAATGTCCACGGGCAATTCGCTGCCTTCAGCGTTTTCATCAAGTGTACCGTCTTGAATAACGGATCCACCACCCAACAATTCTTGCGCAAGGAGTTCGTGGGAGATTGTGGCTTCAGCTTCATCAAATGAGGTTCCAATGGTTGGAGGCAAATTCTGCCAAATGTCCGCCAGATCTTGTCTGGACAAATTATGTTTAAATTCGAAAATGTACATTGCGAAGGGATTGATTTGGCTGTATCTTACGAAATCCATGGAGGGCGGGAAGACATAACGCTGCATTTTCTTTACCATGTCGATTATACTATCGCCCACTTTAGGAGGACCTCCCAGCATGAAAACGCCAGGCTCCACTTCTCTCCTCAATGCACTAACGGTATCATCGATGTCTCGTCGAGGAATGGAGAAAAACTTGCGAGTTCCCCCTTCTTGAACAAATGGAACGGCAACGACAGCTTCAGAGATTTCTTTAACTTCGCCGCATACTCCAAGCTTAACAGGAGTCTTATCAAATCCGCAGAGATCTGCGAGGGATTTGACTTTATTTTGTAAGGTAGTACCTCCTACTGCCAACTGACCACGTAGCCAAGACTTGGGGATGTCATCTACCTGCAGAAAAATACCTGTGGCTGGATCTGTTGGAATTTCTCCGTATTGATGCCACATGCCTCTGGGAACTGAGGCTGATGCATAAAGCGGCTTCGTAACCCCTTGTTGCCCAAGGGTAGAATACTTATTAAAATTCAAAATGGGAGTTTCAAACTTAGGTTGAATTACCCAGCGAGTTTTGGCTTCATTCGTTGCGTCAGAAAAAACTTCAACACGCTCGGAAGATGCATCGGTGGAAAGATCCACCGATCTTTGGATAGCTTTGCCAAATAAGTTGACTGAAGAATCTATTTGCATTGCATTAAAATCTACATAAGCAGGATGTTGTATTGAAGCAGTGGGAGGGGTTCCAACCATCTTCATCTCACTGCCTGTGGTGGCAATGGGGGTAGTATCATTATTGTTCCACGCCTGGGTTGCCCGGCCCGACATGCCCGTCCCGGTCGGATTGCCGGTCCATGTATATCCCATTTGGTCTATCAAATGTTTCCACGGAGAATTTAGGTATCTTCGATACTTTCCATAATAACAATCACCAAGGTCAGTAGAACCTCGGAGAGTACCGCCGCCCGTTAAGTCTCTAAGGGCAGTAAATTCTGCTGGCCAACAGAAGCGCGTATAATAGGGATAGAGCGATGCAGAAGCCATGATTTCTGTTACAGTATGTTTCTTGGTTTCTTTTGCTTCAAAAATTAAATCGCACCAGCCTTCTCCGTGGTAATAGGGGGGTGTATAAGGAAAATTATAGCCGGTCATTGAGTCCGATCCGCTGATGTCTATGGTGTCAGTTAGCGGCCAGACCGTGCCGCCGGGGTACGCGTAGCGTCCCTTCCCTCCACCGTATGAAGGGGGACCAAATGCTGTAGGGCGAGAATACATGGTAAGAGTTTCTCTCACATTTAATTTCCATGTCACAGTTTGAGGTGGTGTAACGTAAACGCCTGGGGTTCCGATGACCGCCTCCTCGACGGTGCTCACAACATGATAACTATCATTCGGGCGATTGAGAGAGTGATACATTTTAATCCTCATCGTATAATAGTTACCTGAAATTGCATTGCCGAATTCTGGGTTCGAGGATTCTAAAGATGTCAAGGTATTGAAATTCTGATTCTTCAAAAAGAAAGACGGAACTTCAGCCAAAAAATTATTCGCCATTTTGCTATAAAGATTATCACCTTCGCCTGACCATAATGCAGAATAACCTATCGGGGCTAATGAATAAGGATGAGTTTCTTGGGATCTTATTAGTTTCTGGGATAGATGCTCTCTAGGATGGATAAGTGCTTCAAACGGTATTCTTTTGCTAAATGCTGAATCGAAAACATTAAAAGCCTTTGTACTCGAAGTGACCATCAAGCTAGAAGATACAAGCATAATGTTATCTTGTCCCCTTGATCCCACCGGTGAGTTTTCGCCCAGGTTCACATTATTTGGAGGAGCGTTATTTGTTCCCATGTCGTATAGGGTTAGGGAGCCGGAGCCCAAGATGCCGTCTTCAGCAAACATCACGGGATAGTCACAAGCAACTCCTGCCTTAATAGTATTAAAAAGAGCGCCGGGAGCAAAAAGCGGAGTAATAATATTTTGATACGGCCAGTTGGCATCAGATCTAGAGCCAGTAATCTCTCCGCCGTCTGCGGCAAAAAACTTTATGTAAGGACTATAAGATGAACGAAATCGTTCAGCCATTTGTACAGTGCGCTGACAAGGGTAGAACCCTTCATAAGGAAGGAATTTCTTAATTGCTTTACACTTTAATGTAATAGCTGCCGGTGCTGTGAAATCTTTATGATCCTTTTTGATAAGATCAAAGTGCTTAAGAAAATCGGTATTGCTTAAGACTGTATAAAATGTAGAAGATCCCGAAGTGGTGGTATTAGCCGAGAATGCACCAGAAAGTTCAAAAATTGGCTTGAGCTCTTCTGTCACACCCTTGCTTTGATAAGTCTCAACATGAGAACTAATTCTGAATTCAGGAACAATAGAATATCCTTTTCCTTTAATCCGAATGTTTTGAGCGTACTCATCATAGGAATCATAGAAAGGCATTTTACCAGCTTGAGCACCGGCGTCCCAATTGGCTAGTCCTTCAAAACAAGACTGTGTGGGGATTGCGTAATGCTCGTTAACACGACTACCACCAGAATCAACACCTCCTGTAATGAGTTCTGTAATGTCCATGCCCCCGGGGGAAACCAAAGACTTATGAGGGTTTAAAGTGTGTCTTCTACTATAGAAACAAGAAGCAGTCAGTAACTGATCTTGCTGTGTATCTTGAATCCAATCTGCTCCAAGACCACGGAGCTGGGGTCCTCCTCGAGTTGCAGGACTGCGAAGGACAGTCGCCCACCAGCCCCTCGCAAACTGGCTGTAAGAATTCATTAGAATACCTGCGCCACCCGAAACTTTGCTTGTTGTTGCACCGTCCGGAGCATATGGCACCCATGTATCGCGCCCGGTATTGAACCCGCCAGCGGCTCCAACATAGGGGACATTGCCTCCTGACACTCCACCTATATAATAATAGAACACTGCCAGCCGGGCGGGGCTCGCCGTCGTCCCTCCGATGTCCATGTACGTTGGATCTGTTCGAATAGACCAGGCTGCTCCCACATCCAGAGGCCACATTGATTGCGATGGAACGAGAGTTCCTTGCTTATTGGACACGTTCCTTTCTGTTCGATCTATCCTCTTGCCCCTCCAGAACGTGTTAACAAAGAAGGGTCTTGTCCGTGTCTTGTTGAGGTAAGCATACTGTAGCTTTGGAAAGACCGTTTGTCGATAAAGGAGCATGTTGAAGCTTTCAATGGGTGATGCCGCATCTTCCATTCCTTCATTCAGATAAAGGTCTTTTAGTTGCTCATAGTTATCATCGGTCTCCTCGGTGGTATTGTAATAGCGATTAACTTCATCATTAACAAAGAAAGCAATTTCATTACCGAAAGAAGCTTTGACCTCAACTGTCTTGAGATCATTCATGTTGGTTTTTGGATTATAGAAATTCGCTCCTCCTATGAGCCTAAGAGGTTTATAGGAATCGACAACGGGCGGCTCTTTGAATACTTTGATGGCGCCATAGCGATTTTGGCGATCGTATTTCTTGCTGTTAATTGTAATTTGGTATTTTCTTCCTGGTTCTTCGACATAAGTGAAAATGTTATGGAGCCGTTGTTTTCGTGTCAACGGGTTCTGTCCGACTCGAACTTGTTTCCAAGAAGGAAATCCATAGGGACCATTGCGATAGGTCATTAAGGCATTGAAGAAGGAAGAGGTGATCCATCCCGACGAGGCTCCTCCTCCTCCGACGGCATGATTGGAGCCGGTGAGATTTGGCAAGAATAAGAAATTTTTATAAAAAGGTAGACTTCCGTTTCCAGTTGGATCATCGAGGCCAATTCCTATATTCCAATAAGTATTAAACCAACCTAAATGATTCTGGAGGACTGAAGCACTAAGGGGCCGGTAGCCGACACTAGCTGTGGTGGGGTTCTCGGCTGAACCGGTGGTTCCATAGGAATTTGACTGCTCGGTCACATACCAGCCATTCGCTTCATACATAAACGTGTTCAGGCCTACAAAGTCTTGATAATATTTAGCCATTAGCTACCTCCAAATAAGCTTGATGCTGTGGGGAAATTTATTGCAGAAACCACCTGCAAAGGAGACCCTGCTCCTATAATTCTCATCTCTCCGCTTTTGGGGGCATAGCCTCTAACTCGTTGATTATTCATCCAATTGGCGGAACCTGAAACTGCCGCATTTATCCAAGAGTATTGGAATGTAGATCGAGGCAAAAGAGAGGTTAGTGACATGTTATTATACACATTGGTGTCAGTTGCAATGTTTATTACATAAGGACCTGCAGAACAGGACAAATTATTTGTCACCGTTAAAGTATCTCCCCCTATGGCGGAAGGAATCAGAGTGCCATTTACAATTGCATCTGAGCCTGTGAGTGCTGACAAGGTATTCTCTGTTCCTAGACTCCAATAATCATGCAACGATCCCACATAGCTCGCGGCTGTTGCAATACCATCGAGTTCATAAAGAGAATCAATTTGATCTTGAGAAAGTTCCATCCTCCATACAGCAAAATTAGAGAGAGCACCTTGCAATTCATAGTGGATGGTGGCTATAATAGTATCAAATAAATTCATACCAGTCCAAGTGTGTGTACCGAGCCCAGAAGTAGTAAAAGTTGAAGAAGATGAAGTTTGTAAACTTTTATCAACGTATAGCTTGGGATCAGTACCAGTGTCGCCATTCCAAGTCAAGGTTATAAAATGCCACTTTCCATCGTTGATCGTCGGACTGGTGTCGAAGAGAACCCAGGGGACACTGCTGTCCCCACAGGTAATGAATATTTGCATGTCCCCGGGGCTTTGAATAATCCAATTCAGGCTATTGTTGCTGGTTGAATTGCTACGAAAAGTCTCGGCGATCCCGCCGGTTTGGGTGCCGTCGCGTCTAAACCAACAAGAAATTGAAAATCCATTGCTAATACTCAAAGGGTTTGTTGCATAATTCCCCAAACTACAATCATTAATAGCAGTAGTCTCAGGACTCACAATCGCCTTCCTCAATCGGGAACTCGTTATCCTCGGAGTAACCAATGTATTTCTATGCTGCTTATAAAACGCCGGCACTGTCACATACGTATCGGCTGTTACTGAGCCGTACTGACCGTCTGCTCCAAACTTTCCGCAATGTCTTGCCAAGAGAGTTCGCAATCCTTCCCTTTTTCCAATGTTGGAATCCACTCTGATGGTGGGTGTATCCCCTCCAACGCTCGCGGTGGTTCCCACAGTTGAGGAAACAGCTTTTTCCCCTGAGCCTGAACTTCGAACCGAGAGATTTCTAAAGTTAAGTGAATTATACACAGAATACTGTTCGGTGGTAATGTCGAGATAACCTCGGGAATTGATTTCGGGTCCGCCTGGAGCAGAAAAGCGAGTTGTGATTGTCTGCTTTGAACTTGTCAAATCGGTACGTGGCAATTCAATAACAATATCGTTTCCGTCGGCTGACAAATTTCCGCCTCCGGCAAAGCCAGGGCTTCCTGGAGCGGTAATACCTGCCAGCCCGGCACCTTTGGTGATGCCTCCGCCATTGCCATCGGCTCCAATCTGCCCCACTTCGTTTATGGTAATGGTATAAGAAGATTCACCGGCAGTGGTGGGAGCCATCGAGGCAGTAAGAGATTGCGTTCCAAGATTTCCGTTATACGCTGTTGAGCCATTAAAAGCTCTCAGCCAATTTATTACAGTAGATTGCCAATCATCCGTGACCACTAGTACAGCTATGGTTGTTCCCGCGATGACTTCACCATTGGCATAGCCATGAGAGGCAATTTGAAACTTGAAAACAAATCCATCAAGAGTGGGGCTTCCGTTGCGCTGGAGTGTAATGGTGCCATTATCAGTACTCTGAGGGGTCTGGTCTCCTGTGGCTATCGTCCATTGACCCGTCGCCTGCGTCGTTTGCTCCATGCTCCCAGTTCCTGGCTGTCGATTATTATTTGCCACGCCAAAAACATTTCCGTATGGATAGGGAGCTTGCCCTACAAGAGTCATGTAGTTGGTGGTCTGGGGAAGTCCTGTCAACAGCGCACCGCTCACAAAGTTGTCTGGCATTCCTGTTTGTGTATCAACATCGGACACAGAACTCATATCAATGGCAGTATTGCCATCGGTGCCAGGAACTCGTTGTTTTAAGTGGACTCTATAGCCATAGGCAGCATCGTAGATGTTAGAGGCGCTGGGGATAATGTTAACATCTCCATTGAGGTAAGCTCCTTCGAGAGCTCGGAAAAATCTCCGAGAATAATGAGGTGAAGAAGCAAATGCTGATAGAGGGCTGATACCTATAATAACCCGAGATGATCCATCTTTCGTTCCATTCGCTACAGTAGAAGTACGATCTACAATAAAAGCTTGAGAATTTCCGTCGGTGTCAGTTAAAGTGAACGCGCCATTTCCTGGAATTCCCGCTATTTGTAAAACAGCAAATGCGTTACCACGGGAGTCACCAAAACATGCTGGTAGCAAACTGCTCCCGCTGTACTGTCTAAGATAGCGCTTTTGGTTGCTAAATGTAGAAAGAACTTCGTATGGCTGTTGATAGTTGCCGAGGACAGCAGAGGCTGTTGTCGTTTGAATGTTCTTAACATTGACTGGGCGCTTGGCACGTTCTTCGCGATACCAGATTGCTAATTTCTTTCTGGTGTCGGGATAAGGACTACCATAATCGGGTCCTGTGAAACCCATAGCGCCATCAGGGTCGCTCGGACGAAGTGGGTTGGGGCCTAAGAGTAGCGCCCATGCTTCAGGGCGCGTATAGATGTATTGTAGTCCATTGGGGGTGACACGACCTCCGGGACCGATTCCATGGCTACCTGAAGCATACTTGTTGAGATCAATATGTCTGTTTTGATTACCTCCAACATGTGCCTGGGTAAAAGGACCCTGCATGGGGATTTCGTTCGTAATGTCTATGGTGTCCGAATGTAAGTTGGCTAAAATTGTAGTACTTTTGAATGAGCTGGATACTGTTTTGTTGAAGCCCGATGGAAGATTTCCTGAGACCATGTTGAACGGCCAGAAGAGATGTGACGGCAATTTGTACATGTATTCTTCAACGGGCGAAATCGCTGCGGTGGCATTTGCAGCGGCGTATTTTCCAGTCACCACTTCAAGGTTTAAGATATCTTTTTTATTGGGATTATAAACATCATCGCACCGCTGTTTTTCAACAATACCATAACCCGTTCCGAGGCCGACCGTCAAAATGTTAACGGGGGCAGAAGAGCGTATTTCCCCATGAATCCATGTTGCCGTGCGCACCCAATCTCGATTTTTTTGCTTGTTGTAGTTGATCCCACCATGAATCGAATCAGAGAAATCTATGGATAACTTATAAGGAACTCCAAGGGCTCGAGGAACATAGGTTGAACCTTGATAGGTTGTTTTTGTGATTGTAGATAAAGTAGAGGATGTGGCGTTTGTTTTATTAACTAAAACTTTCCGAATTGTGTTTCTGTTGGTTTGTAAAGGACCATAGGGCGGTTGTCGCTGATGTTGCCATAGACAATTAGTATAATCATAATCTTCATAAGTCACGCCGCCGGTAAAACTAACACGAGCCAGGGGAGACTCGATACTAATGGTTGTATTACCGGCGGCTCCTGCCGTTGCTTGGGTTAAAACTAATTGACCTGTATTTTGAACCACAGTGATTTTTCCATCGTGCCCAGTTGTTCCTTCTATTGCCACTTTTAATTGTCCCATATAGGTTGTGGCTGTCGACAGACCATTAATTTGTACAATAATTCTACCCCCAACATCAGTCCCGGTAGAATCAACACCGTCGTTTTTAAACATGTAAATTTTTTCGGTTCCGTCTGTACTAATAATCGTATTTCTGGAGCCGTCATAATTGGCGGCAGTTGGATTTTCTGCTGATACTTCTCCGGTGGCCTGAACGGCTTGAATAGCAATCGGCGCATGTCCAAATTTCCAATTATAAGTTAGCTCTCCGATACCTGCGGCCACACCGACGGTGCTCTCCACGGTATCTAGGAGTCCAACTCGGCGTTGGTATTTGTTCCGTTCCAGAATGTGAGATTCAATAACATCAGTAATTCCGGGTCCAAAGTTAACACTAGCTGGGACGAGTTGTTTGATCATTTTTGAAATAGAGGAGTCAATCCATTTGTAGTAATTTAAGAAGGTTTCTAAATTAGTATCCTGCTCAACTCTCTTAAAGAAGTGCTCTCTAACCTTCGCTAGCCTTTTATAGCTTTGGCGATAGCCATCGATCGGTCGCCCGATCAGGTTGGAAAACTCGTGAACCGTAGAGAACATCTTGAGCATTTCTTCGGAAACGATCTGGTTCATGCTTTTCTCGAGAAGATAAAAACTATCGCTCACATCATCATCGGTGATAAAGTTTATGTCCGATTCGGTTTTTATAAACACATTATCGTTTGTAAAAGAAATCTCGGGAAGCTCTTTTTTCTGAGCATACAAGAATTCGTTTTCAAGAAATGCTGTGTTAGAAGTTCCGAATCCTCGGCCGAGGCCTTTGTATTCTCGGCGGATAATGTTATCAATCCATCCATAAATTGTAGTTGATGAGCCGCTGGTGATGTCGGCAATCGTAAATTCACCCGAAGCATCGGAGCCCGTGACTGTATCGAAATCCCAATTGAAAACAGTTAGCTCGTCAGAGGGTATTTGTTTGTTAGGAAAAAGAAAGATGTTAGAACCTTCATAGGCTTTTCGTGCTCCAAAATTAGTTGGATCGAGATTGTGTTGTTGAATGGCTGAACCTGACAAATAGTCATACCAGACTCGAGTGGCTCCGAGTTGAATATCTGAATAGGTGTCCACTGCTCCTGTAAAATTAAGTAAATGAGCTCCGGCATAAACACGCTTTGGGCGAGTTATAAAAGCGGATCCGCTAGCGCTGTTGAGAGCAAAGCTAGCTGTGACCTGGTTCGCAATTTCGTCAAAGTTATAATTAACGGCATAGAAATCTAAAGTATAAGCTGGCGCTGAAGATGTTGCTACGTTTCCTGCATAGGGATACGTATTAGGTTTAATTCGTATTGCCAAGTTCCAATGGTTATTATCATAAATGTCCTCGATGTAGCTCGAAGCCCAATTGATGGTTCCATCTTGGTTCTTGAGAGTAAATCTTGCATTCTTGGAATTCAACTCATCTCGGGTCAAGTACACTTGTAAGTCGGCCACTTCAGGCTTATTCCATGTATAAGAAGCAACGTCATTTTCGTTTGCCTCGTGGAAACCAAAAATCGAAGAAGATAAGAACGGGGTATTAAAATATCCAATTTCAGTTGCAGCGGCTTTGTAGGGGACAACGATGTCAGCTTCAAAAGTAAAAGCGCTCCAGGAAGCACTGATGGTGCTTGCGTCGGATCCACTAATAAAAGTGAGCGCATTGTCTGTAGAGCCCGTGGTTTGGAAGATTGTAGCTCCCCAGAAGCTAGAACTGTTAAAGTTTAAATATTTCTTTTTAACCGAGGTACCTTTCGCCTTGTCGGTGAAATAATGAATTCCGCCATCAGTATACATGTTTAGTTTGATTATTTCATCGTCGATCCCAAAACAACGGATAAAATTGCGAATGGATTTTTCGGTTCCTTTGGATTTATAAATCTTTTCAAGGTTGTTGTAGATGTTCAAGTAAATCAAATTTTTGATTTCTGTGATGTTGTTTTCAAATTTGATTGCGTCAAAATCTGCAGACGAAAAGAGTTCTACAATTTTAGAATCGACGAACAAATCTTTAGTAATGAATCCTTTGGATTCCAAAAGTTGCCGTGCGAAAGGTGGTGCTTTATATTGAGATTCCAAATAACCCTTGTTTTTTAAATTGGATAAGGCGCTAATTTGTGCATACAAAGTGTCGAAATAGCTGGAAAGAATCTGAGAAACATATTTAAGATTTTTATTGCTAAGACCGTCTGCTTCTTGAAGCCAATTAGGAAGAGAAGCATAGAAAGAGCTTCCGTATTCATTATCATAAAGAGATCCGCTATTTGTCATTTCGGTCTCAAGTGCCGTCACACTTGGGTGGAAAGAATACATTATAGGAGTTTGGCTCTCAGTCAAATTCTGCGCAGATAAGTTAAATGCCGAATTAGTTGAACGCGCTCCAGAAGTGTATCCCTCCCAATAACCATTAGCTAAACGACCAGAGAAGTCTAAAACATTTCGATCTATTCCAGTAGAGCCGACGATGCCTTCGTTGAATGTAAAGTAAACTCCCAAATCTGTGGTGTTTTTATCTGTATTAGCCCCTCCGCCAATCTGTCGAAACCAATTAAGTTCAATTTGACGAGATGTTCGGCGGTTTTTCCAGAATCGAAATTCATCAAGCGAGCCAGAAAACTTTCCATACCCCTGCATGTCGAAAGCAGAAAAGACATTCCCAGAAGGTCTCTGCTGAAGTGCTCCGAGGTATCCCGTTATAAGTCCAGGGATTTCGCCAACGGCTGCTGCGGATAGCCCGACTCTTTCACCACAATTAATTGTTTGTGTAAGATTCTCCTCTCCGTCTACATAAAAACGACTTTTAATGCCACCAGCGGCGCTAACAAAAGAGATCGCATAGTGATGCCAGGACGAGAGCGACGAAGTCGTGACAGTCGTTGAACAAATGGAAGAGGTCATAAAACCATACGTACCGCTTTGGAGAGTCGCTTGGAAGCAAGCACCATCTGGATCTGGGGTTCCTGACGCTGTGATTTCAATAGTTAATCGACCATAGTTGTCGGAGCCAGTAGCCTCTCCGTTCCAGAGATCCAAGATTACTTCTCTTGCCGTCAGTGGAAGACCCGTGCCAAGGGTGGTGCCGAAGGAAGGCTTCTGCAGCCAGAATTCAACTGTGGAACCGCTTACAAGGTCGAGCCGCCAATTTTGCATTCTATTAAGGGCATTATCGAATTTTATAGATGAATCAAAGTTCTTCTGAAGCTGGTCTCCGATCATTCCCGCTGACGCGGTGTGTAAGCCTCCCCATACTCGGACGTATTCATCTACCGAAGTGGGATAATAACCCGCTGTTACCAGAGCAGCATCGGGCGCTGTATAAGATGTCGTTTTTCCTAAAGTAACATAGCCCGTGGTCTTAGGGTATTTAACCTCGAACATCCATCTGTCAAGATAAGAAGAAGATTGATGAAAATTTATTTTCTCGGCTTTTGAGCCATCATAGGGAAAATCATCATAAATTCGAGAAATGGATTTTTCATAATACAGCTCGGCTGACCCATACTTTACAAAGTTGGATGCGGTGGCAAAATCTATCGGAGGGAGATAGGTTTCCCTCTCCCTGACAGTATTCGTAATAAAAGTAGGTGATTCTACATCAACACTTGCACTTTCATAACTTCTAAATGATTTTCCAAAAAGCTTTTTAATACTCATTCTTCACAACTCTAAATTTATAAGCGTATGGCTGTTCCTCATAGGTTTGCGTATCCGAATCATAAAATGAAAATTTAACGCCATAGATATAATTGGGCTCCAAGAAAGATGCATCGAAATCAAAATAATTTCCAGAGACATCATAAGAGAGCCTTGTTGCATGATCAGAGCCCGTATTGTAAGGAACTATTACTCTGTCATCAATAACTCGATAAATTTGATAAGAGGCGCTTTCGAAAACTAAACTATTAGGAACAGTTGTTGCTACGTTATAAATGCTGGGAGACCAATTCTTTTGTCTCACGTACAGCTTAATTCTGTGAGTTTGACTATAATTATATTCTGTTTTTCGATTATCAACTGATAAAGCATACGTTGGAGTGTCCGTGTAACCCAATGCAGAAAAGCGCTTAACGACTATGGAACCTGTCTTAAACTGCATCGATGAGCCCGTTGCGTCGGTTATAGCATCGCTTCCGCTGAACCACACATCATAAACCTTATTAATTGTCGCAGACCCTGTGTAAGCAAAGGACGCCGAATAAATTCCCGTGGATACATAACCGCCTGTTACGACCGTATTTGCGGTGCTTTTAACATAGACCCCGTCCGCAGCTAAATTCAAAGCTGCGCCGCTGGGAACTGTATTGGCTGCTGAACCGGAAAGCAAGCTGACCATGATTCCGTGAGTAGCCGTATTGATGGATGGAATGTTGGTCAATCTTCCCCTGACATAGTTGTATAAATAAATGGTATTGAGATTATCAGCCGAGGTGGCCAGTGAACTACTCAGATAGAAGGCCCCTCTGTCATCCCGCTTAGAAGAATCCCATCGTGCCTCAATCGTCGGTCTATTTAAAAAATATTGTGAAGTTCTTGAGAAAAACTTTTTTGTAAAATAAGATCGCGGAGCGGTCTCGTAAGATCCCGAGAGGCGGATCAAGACTCCATAATTATCTTTGGAGCCCAAAACATTGCCAGCGCTATTCATCCATTGTTCAACTACAGTCGTAATATCTATGGACAAATCTTCATTTCCTTTTTCAAATCTTTGCGAAAACGAAGAGGTTAAATCGTCATCTCCAAAATAATAGCCGCCGGCGGATGTCCAAGCGGTGGCACCTTCACTATTAATCCAGTTAGATCCTGTCTGATCATAGGTAAGATCAGAATAGTTCACCATGTCGAGACCCGAACCTTCCTCCCAATCTTGGCGCAAAGTTCGAACCGAAAGATAAAAATCCCGAGGTAATGTTTCAGAGTGTTTCGCATTATACAAATTTAAATAAAAGCTGACACTTCCTGATGCAGGGACAACGCCTGAAGATCTATCGGTCGTAATTTCAGTAATGGGAAATTGTATTATAATACGCTCTAATTCAGATGATAAGCCGCCTGCAGCGCTGGAGACTTGTGCATACATGGAGAATGTTTCCAAGATGTCTGCAGCACCCATGTTGGATCCCGTACCGCGTATTTCTAGGTTGGGCTCCCAGGCATTCGTAATTGTATTATCTTTCGATGCATAGTATTTTTTTATCATCTAACTAGGGTTCCTTTAATATCAATGTTGGGATACTTTAATTCCATAATTACATTTTGGGGTGTATTGATGTAGCTGCCGTCTCGAGACAATGCTTCATCAAAATTGATCCTCGTTGTAGAATACAGTCCGCCAAACTTTTGATTAACTGACACTTTTTTTACATCCGCCACTCCGTCCACTTTGCCCAGGACACTATACAAACGCGTAATGTAAATGGGCTCTCCAATGTATAATTGGTTAGAATAATATTCTTTTAGTTTCGCCACGCACCTTCCGACGACGTCGAATTCGGCAAACCTCTCATCCACGACTATTCTAAATTCTACTCCAAAATTTACTATCTTGGCATCGAAAATGTCGATAACATCATTTAAAGCTTTATACTGCATCACCCAGTTTTTTACATTGGATTTTATCTTGCTATTACATGTTTGAAGATTGCTGTCAGCATTCTCGCTAATAAGATAGAGAGCCATTCTGCGATTAGATGCGCTCGGATCGTTGACAACTGCTGCTCGTTTAATTATCCCAAATTTCTTAGGCATGTTGTAAACCATAGATTCATAGTCTTGCTTGGTAACTGCTCGATTCTGAGCGGAATAATAGGTTTTTGCCCTAATTTTTAATTCCTCATTGGTGATCGCAGAAGTACTCCCAAGGATAGGCTCTTCATTAGTAGCCTCTATCGAGGATCTAACTTGAATAACTTTAGTAGCAACGAGGGTAGCGATGTTGTCGAATTCAAGTTTTGGATCTTGAATCGTCGTTATCGTGTTAACACCTGCGTTTACATTCGTTGCAGTGTTAGACTTGGCAATGACCACGAGCTCGGTGGCTCCTGGAGCAATTCCTAGCTTCGTAGTTCCCATGAGCTTAGAAGGATCGAAAGCTAAATTACTTATGCTTTTTTGTCCATGCATCTTGATGGCTACTTGAGCTGGATCGACAAGGCCGTCGGGCTCATCGGTATCAGAACCGAAGCCGAACTGTAAATACGTTCCCGTGTCATCCTGTTCAAAAACATACCTTCGAGCTGCCACATAAGGCTTTAAAATACTTCTGACTCCATCGCTAGAGGCATTTTTGTTGGTAGTTTCCTGAAAAACAACTTCTTGAGCTAGATTCTCCACTTCGTAATACGAATTGCCATCAGAATCCGTAACTGAAATGATTTCAGAAATGTTGGACCCTCCAATTCTTATTTTTCGAAACTTTTTAAATGTAGAAGTAGTGAGATCCACGGTTATTCTCTGGAAGACACCAGAAACTACTTGACCGTATACTTTCACAGCGAAGAAGGTTGTAGCACCCGTTGTGGAATTAAACCTAGCAGCTACCACTTCGCTTTTATCATTATCAAATCTAACATCTTCGGTCAGCGTAAAGACACCTCCGTTACCAGCGACAAAGGACATTCCTTTTTTGGCAATGGGCATGTAATTAAAATCTGGCGCTGTTCCATCGCTATTAGCTGGAACTAAACAAAACAAAGAAATTGTGCCGTATGAATTAGCTGTGCCTGAGAATTTGTATCCGAGGGCTCGAGCATGTTTACGAATGTTGTTGAATTCTAAAGCGGTATCGATAAAGCTTTCATTGGCTTGGTAATCCAAATAATACGAAAGAACATCGCCTACGTAGGCTACCGAATCAATCAACAGGGCATTGATGGTAGATTTAGAAAAATCCTTCCAGTCATCGGGGTAATAACGCTTGGCATGATTAAGCAAATCCTCTTTTATAGAATCAAAGTCTCGGTTTGTGTATTTAATTGGTGTATTTTTTAATTTGGCCATCGGGCTCCCTCTTTCTAAAAATAAATAGTTTAATCATCAAAAGTTAAGCAGAAACCACGAGGTTGAACTCTTCATCAATCTCGGACTGGGAGGTTTTATATTTAATTCTTACTCTCATGGCATTATTGTCGATGCTTCCAAAATCCAAATCTAACTGCTGGATCTGTACATAAGGCATGTAATTCGCCACTTGTTTATAAATAGAAGGCCTGATATTATCAATAGCAGCAGTTCCTTGCTGTTCAAATAAATAATTATAAAGACCGACCCCGAAGTGAGAATCCATTACATATTCTCCTGGACTTGTTAACAATAACATTTTTAAATTTTGTTTAATAGCTTCCTTTGTCTCAGCATCAGAAAACGATTCGAAGCCGTTAACTCCAGGCTGTAAAGGAAAGATTAGTGAAATAGACATTTTTTTACCCTCAATCAAATAAACTTTGGAATTCATTTTTGCAGGAATTTCCTTCTGCATCGAATGGATTTACATCGAGTATTCTCCACGCTTGCCAGAATTTTAGAGTAGACCAATCGATATTTAAGTGCAAATCGGGCATCAGATTCTTCAAGAACTTAGCGTTCTCATTTTTGGTTCTGCCCTTTCTCTCTTCTTTTACATCGTCATCTGTTCGATAAGTATCATTGAAGAGATCTCGCAAAGTGTTTTTAGAACGCTTGAATATCCTAGATTTCCATCTATCGCTCTTCGGGCCGGCTTCTTTGTCAATTTCTTCTTCGTCCTCTCCGAGACTTGAGAAAAAGCCATAATAAGAATAGATTCCAAATAAAGAAATGTAAGATTTTATAGGAAAACAAAAGTCAAATAAAACATCAAAATCCTCTTCCAACACTAGATTATCAACATAGCATTTTAAATCTTCTCCAAAATTTGGATCATTCAAATCCAGTTCAGACATTTTTTTATCCCTGATGTCTTGCTCAAAAATAATTAGGGGGATAGCTCTCGAGAGTGATGGGAGATCAAGCTCCATTTTATCTAAAGCTGGTGCTAAAAACTCTTGAACTTTATCCGGAAAGGTCTCCAATACTCTATAGAAACTTTTATCAAACTTAACTTTAACGGGTATGTTAGCCAATTGATAAGTTCGTTCCTTTTCGCGGCCTGGAGGTATGTCATAATCAAATCCTGGTGGAGGCGAGTAAATTAATCGGACTCCAAATTTTATTCCAATTGTCCCTTGTATCACTGTCCCTTCGCCCAAAGTTTCATACAGGGAAGCGTTTCCAAAATTATCGGAGATTTTACTCTCGGGATCTCGCGTATCTGCTGTGTTTCTTAAATATTCTTGAAACTCTTCTATGTTGTATACTTGGCTAATTCCTTCCTTGGTGGTGACTCTCAAATACTTTTCTAAGTAAAAAATTCCAGACCTTCCTAGGTCGAGCGCCTCTTTGAATTTACCTTGCAAAAATTCTCCTACCACACCCACAGCGGCTTCTCTTCCTTCGCCGCTGCCCTTGCTTCGAAGAAACTCCGACGCTGCGTCGAGGGCCATGGATTTTGACCCTTCTAAGAAGAATTCGGCTAATTTTTGATTTCCTGGAACACTAAAATTTCCTGCTCCGATTTTAAGTTCTTGACCGGCAAGAGGATTTTCTGTATACACATCCCTAACCACGTTAGGGATTTCTCCATAGTCTATACCGCTTTGTCCTTCAAAGACTGGTTGTTCTACTGCCATTTCTCCCGATTTCAGCCCAGATGCAAACAAAATTCCATTGCGGGAAAGAAGATATTTGCGGATGTCTTTAACATGAGGTCGCGGTCGTAAATTAAGCTGGATTTTATTAATCAAAGTTCCCAGTTCTTGCTTCACCAAAGCTGCATAAATAATTTCAGCTTGTTTTTTGGTGTCATTAATCGTTTTAATTTTGGTAGCTATCTGGAGTTTAAAAGGGGTCATCAAAGCCATTTTACGAACGATCTTAGCTTTATCCACTGCTGAGAGTTTTTCAGAGTCTACATTACCGTCTTCATCAAGCGCCTCTTTACCAAACGCAATTATTGCGGCTCCTTCAATAAAATTATCTACATTAAATGGATCGTATGCTCTCTGAGCGTCGTTAATAATGTTCATGGCTTTTTCAATCTTTGGTGTCTTTTCCATCAGACCATCTTTTATTTGGCGCTGTACCACTTGTACGGCTTGTTCCAAAAAGAGCAAATAATAAGTATAGCCCTGCACCAGATTCCAACGGGAAGTTTGCTGCATCAGCCCCGTTTCAATTCCTTTCATCAATACTGCCAAGAAAGTGTCGTCGATGTTAAGCTCCGAGAATTCAACACTGCTAAAAACCGCTAAAGTTTTTAAGATAAATTCCGTAGAATAAATTTTGGTGGTCGATACCACCACACCTTCCATAATGCCGTGGGTTGCCGGGGCTGCTATCTTATCATAAGGAACCTGAAGGCGACAATAGAAGGCAGTTGAAAGCCTCTCATCAAAAGGGAGGCTGTTTTCTACATCCTTCGCTCTCTTTGAAATCGCAGCTACATCGAGGAAACCCTCATCTGTATCGTCGCATACTTTAACCATGGGGATAAAGGTTTTTACCATCCCGAGCCAACCATTGTAAGTTGCTGGTTCGATAAACTTAAACGGACGCTTGTAGCTGCCGCCGTGAATAGTTGGATCTAAAAAATGAACTCGAGGATTTTCGGTTGCACTTTTTCCTAAGATTGCATCCTCGTTTTCATGTGTATACATCCAGGTTGAGGGATCATCGGGGTCTGCGTCAGGATCTACATAAAGCAAGTCGGCGAAAGTGATTGCCGTATCTGAATCGTAGCCGAACTTAAACCCGGTAGGTATCCCGCCGTCGGCTGCGGTAGTTATAGCATTACGTCCAAAGTTTAATACAGTCGTGTTGATTTCTCCGTAAACGTCATTCAATGTATTATTGTCATTAATTTTTCCATCCACTTTGTCTTCCAAGAAAGTTTTAAAAATCCGAGATTGATAAGAAAATTCATTTTTGTAATCGTCATAATCAAAAGTATCATACTTTTCTAAGTCGGGAAAACTTTCCACTTCCACTTCATCCCCAGGAAACAATTCTTCAGCATTAGGAAGTCCCACCAGGCCGAGCTTTTTCTTTTGTCTACGACTAAGCCTTCCAATGTAAAACTGATCCACTACAATCTCTTTAAGATCTTTGGGCTCATGTTCTACATAATAATTAATTTCGAACTTATATTCGGGATCCCCTTCTCCTCCGCCGTTGTCCTCATAGGTCATCACAATAGCAGCTTGTCCTGGAGTAGTGTTATAAGTAAAAGACTGACTATCGAGTTGTTTTTTCATCCAGAGACCGACGGTTTCTGGAAACATCCCTGCTTTTCTCGCCTTTTCCATCCTCCAACTAATGAGTTTCATACTATTTTCTTTTCTAAAATCCCAGTCTTCGTCTGAGTTTACATAGTTAGGAAAAATTAAGGGAAACTTTACAAATAGTTCATGTTGTCCCAGGCGTATATTGTTCGAATCTGTAAGAATATTATTTAGAATAGAGCGGGGTCGCCCAATGAGATCTCTATAAAAAAGCTTTTCTAACATCTCGAAGAAACCTTTAAACAGGGCGCTTTTATCTTCTGCCTCTTCTTCATCTTCAAATAGTGCTACGGATGTACAAGCGGGGTCTGTGGGGTTCATGAGGGAGTCTAGAGCGCATTTGGTAACTCCGTCGGGTCCCTGGGCTAGCAAGTCAATTAGAGTGCCTAGATCATCCAAGGCTCGGTTGTTGGCTCTATCTATCATGTCTTGAGCAGTAGCTAGATCTAGACCTTGCCCCGTGAGCAAGTTCCTCCTGTCATCATTCCACTGATCGAATTGTTCTTGTGTTAGACAAATTTGACTATAAACAGGTCCGTCTGGTTGAGTCTGGACTTCATCGCGGAGAAAGTCACGTAATGCAGGAGAAATGTATTTGTTCATATTTCCAAACACATCTCCTACTTGCCCGGGAGTGCCGAAAACCCCTGCAAACTCTGGACAAAAAGCTTTCACGGCTTCTGCTATCTTGCGCAAAGTCTCAGGGTTCATTTGTCCAGGATTATTTATAAACAAATTTGTGTATTCATTTTTAGACAAAATAGAATTAAGAACGCGATAGAGGCAATCAAATGAGTCATCGGTGACACCCAATCCTAACCCTGACGCATTAAATAAATTATCTTTAGTCTTTTTTAAGTCATCTTTATCACCATCGGGACAAAATGCTTCTTTCATGGCATCATCAAGACCATCGGGAGAAAAAAGGTTTGCAGCGGCAGTTCCGACGGCATTTATGCTTTTACACAAAGCTCCGTCGATCGTTTCAAAGACCTTAAGAAGCAATCTTTTCATGACTTCTACAATCAAAGATTCGATGCCGGTAACAAAAGCCTTCTTCATTCGGGGGAGCATCAGCCCGTCAGTATTAAAATTGTGCATCTTCTCGAGGCTGGGAGTAGTCAATCCTCCAGATACACCTCCACACGTATCCAGAGCTAAAGTCGACAAGAAACTTTTAATCGGGGGCTTAAACATTCCCTGAACTGAACATCCGAAATCGGTTAAAACTGCTCCGATGATCTCGGAACCTGGAAAGCGATCTAAGAGGGCATAGAGCTGATCGATTTGCATCACATCCATCACATAATCGATGTAAGCATCCATAATTAACTCTTGCGCATCACCCAATGCTGCACCGTAGGTTCCTGGGGAGCCAAGATTATCAGGATCTCCGTCTATTTTAATTCTAGATTGATCGGTGGCGCTTTGTGCAGCCGAGACTCTCTCTTCATCTGTAAGTTCTGCCCATCGGTCTTCTAATTTTGTTACGGTATCTTCTGACCGAGTTATGGTTTTTTCTGCTCTATCTGCCTCTCTTTGTGTTTCCTCTATTTTAAGATTGAGTCTCTCTTGTTGAGCCCTGGTGTCTACTACCAGCCCTTCCAGGGTCAGCCTCTGGTTGTCGTATTCATGCCTTTTCGCTACGGTTGCGTCGATGACTTCTTGTGCGGTGGCACCACCGCCCTGTTCGAGGACCTTCCTTGCTTCCTTCGCCAAGTAGAACTCTTCCCAAGTTAATGCCACTATTTCTTCTATCTGAGCTTCAAAGCTCGCGATGAGGTCATGAGTCTCATCAAGTTGAACTCGAGCCTGGGCGACCTGATCTAGTAAAGTCTGAGCTTCGTCGATCCTTCCCTCTGCCCGTTCGGTTCTTCTCTCTGTCCTTCCGGCTACTCTTTCGGTTCTTGCCTCAAGTCGTTCAACAGGAGTCTTGAGTGCCA
>Ga0209434_1000326_pt1 | contig 23967 bp, 32 predicted proteins | sample ETNvirnome_2_300_FD_184068 | JGI IMG/M metagenome (GOLD analysis project Ga0209434, IMG submission 184068) | Marine viral communities from the Pacific Ocean - ETNP_2_300 (SPAdes) (version 2) | ecosystem: Environmental > Aquatic > Marine > Oceanic | place: Pacific Ocean | collected 2013-06-22
ATTATTTTATCGACCATTTGATCGAAGGCCGGTTGGATATATTCTATATATAACTTCGATCTCAGATCTCTATCGTTAGATGATGCGTATTTTACTATGGCATCTTCATGCACTTGCGTAAAATAATGATTCTTATTCTTCTTCGATCTCTTCCGCGGCATTTAACTCTTCCTCCAAGTCTTCGTCTATCATATATTCAAATATTTCCCTGAAAGATTCCATTTCTTCAATTACTTCCTTCATCTTAAATATTAGCTCCTGCACCATTGGCTCTCCGTGATAATTATCCATGCTATACAACGATTTCACAAATATTTCAAACGATTTCGTTGTAAGAAACAAATCAGCAATATTCTTAGATATGAAAATAAATTTTCTCAATAATTGAATCACATACCATACTAGAAAACAATTTAATAGTAACGAAGTCGTCAATATTATATAAAATACCATTATGTTTTGCTTTTATCTAAAAGCTCTTTCCTTTGCATAGATAAATCCTCACGAGAACTTTTAATAAATTCCTCTGTTTGCTCACCAATTACATGGTTTACCTGGGTTTTCTTTTTTGTTGAAAAAGATGTCAGTATTTTTACAAGACCGTGGGAGGCGCCACACTTTTCGCACGCAACTATTGTTTCATCTGGCGAATGGTTAAGGGTTGATAGTTCTTCACACTCGGTGCACCGATATACATATCTGGGCACTTCTATCTCTTCTTTTCCAGGGCCAGAAGTCTTTTGTGAATGCTCTGTAAGTGCTCTTCTAAGGACCGGGCCTGCTCTTGGATCGCAACTCTAACAATCTGTTCAGTTAGCTCTTTAACGGCTGACCGCGTGATTGTGGGTGAGTTTTGTTTTTTAGTCATCTGTTGTTTCCTCCTCTCCTTGTAGGGTTGTCTCTTCTAGAGAAATAACTGGTGGGTTCATAACCACCAATCCAGAGTTATTAGAGTCTCCTGTGTCTAGCTGAAAGTCCATTTCTGCCAGAACTGGTACTATATCGCTCTGCTCCATTAAAGATTTTTGTAGAGCCATCATTAGGGCTCCAATTGCTTGATTTGATAATTTCATTTTTAATCTCCTTTAATAATTCTATAACTATCTTCATCAAAATGTTGAGTAGAAAACTCAAACATTTCTGTGTCTTCTAGTGCCACCATCTGATGACGAAGGCCGCGGTATACATGAAAGTTATCTCCGGGGCCTAAAATAAGTTCGTGGGCCTTTTCTATATCGTCATCATCAGAATATTTTACCAAAAGTTTTCCTGATTGTATGTAAAACACCTCATCTTTTAATTTATGATAATGCCAAGAACACCTCTTATCTTTTACAAAGTATAACAGCTTTCCGCAGTATTCTTCACAATTTACTATCCACTTTTCAAAGCCCCAACCTTTGGGCACAAACTTAATTGGTAAAGAAGTCATTATCTTTTATTCCTTTATCATCTATATAAACATCGCCAGCTGGCTTACCCAAGAATAAAGAGTGATATTTTACTCCCCATGTTTTTAGTTGCGATTGGGTTAGTTCGAAGAATTTTGCATATGCAAATGCAGACGAGTTTTTACTTCTACCCATGCCTCTCGCTGTTTGAAAGATAATAGTGTTACCCTCATCATAAAGTTTGTTGATTCTATCAATTCGATTCTGCATTGGCACCGAATTTTCATAGTCGCTATTAGTGTTAGCACATATCGTACCATCAATATCAAAAACGTATATCATTTCATATTTCCCAATATATTAGTTGTCGAGTACGATCCTATTCGATCAAAGTATTTAACTGCTGCAGCATGTTCGGAGCCTATAATAGTCTTGCCGCGCCAATCGGAACCTACAACCATTACATCAGGCTGTATATATTCCACGCAAGAACTCAGTTCTGCGCGAGATGCAAAAATCAACACTTCATCAATATCCTGTATGGCCTCTAAGGCATATTTTCGATCTTCTTGATTATTATAAGGTCGGTTGGGTCCTTTGTCAAACTTTACCTTCTCATCTGAGTCTATCCCTACCACCAGCTTGTCACCAAGCCCTCTTGCAAACCGGAATAGCTCAAAGTGGCCTCGATGAAGTACGTCAAAACAGCCATTAACCCAAACAGTCTTCACACTATTGCCACTCCCTTTTTTTGCACCACTTCGGTCGCACACTGGTTGGCGTAGTGAATGGCTTCAGCCGGGTTCCCAGTTGTTAAATACTTAACACAAAGGCCAGAAATAAATGTATCTCCAGCGCCCGATGTATCCTTTACTTCAACAAGAGGTACCGTATAAAGTTCATCTCGATATAAACACCCCTTGGGTCCTTGAGTGATAATAAGATTTTCTCTCGCTTTATCATCGATTGTATGCTGACTTTTTTTGTATTCAACATTATTGATTTTAACAAAAGAATAATTAGTGCTCCAGGGGCCTAATATCTTCTTAGTATCTAAAAAAGTCAACGGATGTGCCTGGGCTATGTGTTGTAAATCTTCTTCTGATAAAAATCCTTTATTGTAATCCGAAACTATCACCGCATCGTATTCTGAAAAATCTATCCCTGATAGATCCGCAGTACCATAGCCAACATCGTTCTCGTCCAGCCGCAGAAACATGTGGTTGGTTCTCTTATCGACAAACCGAGTTTTTACAATAAGCTCCCAATTAGTATTTGTTTTTAGTGTGGGTTCGGCTCCCATCGCTTTCACATTTGAGAAAACATTTCTGGCCATACCACCATTTTCTACAGACTCCAAAGAATTAAAGACGGGAACCGGCGCTTCTGGGCAAAGGCGATCTGTATCACCATAATGAAATACGTCTTTACAACTTTCTCCAATAATAAGAACATTCATAAATATACCCCCTCTGCTATGACTCCATGAATGCGATCGCGATCTGACACCACTGGATCGCTACACTTCCATGGTATATCCAAGTTGGGGTCATTCCATTGTATCGTGACCTGCTTATCGGCTCCATTGTAAATTTTAGACCACTTGTAAAAAAACAAACCCCGCGCGCTTAAGCATAGGTGCCCGTTAACACAGCCTGCCGGCACATAAATCGATAGTGGATTCTGATCGCTCAAGTCATACATTTGGAGCGCTCCATAGGTGGGAGATGCCTGACGTAGATCTAGTATGACCAATTGCATCTCTCCCTGCATGCATGTTATTAATTTAGCTATCTCCGAGTCACCGTGAAGTCCTCTTAGGACATTCTTGCCAGAAATGGACACCTTGTCTTCGACGAAAGAGGGTAAAAAATCGACCTCTGTATAGGTTGTCCATATCTCTCCACGGTGATCCGCAAACGTGTCCAGGTCCAGTCTAAGGACTCCTTTGATCTTTTCAGATTCATGAACACTTTTTACGAAATACACTATTTAACAGCTTCTACATTCAAGCTCAACAGTCGCCCGTTGATCTTATCCATGTGCGGGAGGTACGCTTGGCTATAATCATCAACAAAAAAATGCTCGGTCTTATTCCAATCATACCTCCTGACTTCTCTAAATCCCACTTTTAGCAAATCTCTTTTGAGTGTTTCGAAACTCCAACAATGGTAGTGGAAATCAAAATCGTATTTCTGGCCACCATAAAAATAAGCATACAAAATATCTAAATCATTCGTTTCCAAATAATATTTACACACCTCTTCTATATCTGGTACTGCCAATCTTAAAACACCGCCAGGCTTTAAAGTATCAAACCAGCTAGTAAGCGCTTCGCCCCAAGTTACTGGCTGGAATGTGGAAGGACGTAAAGGGAAGTGCTCTAACACATGACACGCATAAATCAAATCGACATCTTGATATACCTCATGAATTTTGGTGACATTTGCCACAACATCGGGATTCAGATCCTCTCTCACATCAACATTTATGAAACCATGCATCTTTCTATGACCACAGCCAAGGTTTAATTTAGTTTTTTTATTTGTCATTATAAGTTATCCATCCAATATTTTACCATTTCTTCTATCATGGTTTCAAAAGTGTAATCAAATTTTAGCTGTACTTTACTCTCTAATTTTTTAGTACATCCCTTAAGGTCGTGAAGTTCGTTAGGTCGAAAAAATCTAGGATCCTGTTTGACATATTTTTTATAGTCCAGTCCCAGAGTATTAAATGCATATTCGCACAAGTCCCTTACGCTGTGGGATACTCCTGTAGCGCAAACAAAATCATCCGGCTGATCAAGTTGAAGTATTTGCCACATTATTTTAACATAGTCCTTGGCATGACCCCAGTCCCGAGTGCTATCTAAATTTCCAATTACTAGTTCATTGGCTAGTCCTTTTTTTATTTTAGCAGCACCAATTGCGACTTTGTTTGTAATAAAATTTATGCCACGGCGAGGGGATTCGTGATTAAACAATATCCCATTAGAAGCATGAATACCATAAGACTCCCTATAGCAGCGAATCAAATTGTAGGAAAGCAATTTAGAACACGCATAGGGACTAACGGGCTTCATTGGAGTCTCCTCTCTTTGAAACCCGTCTTTGTCTATAGAATTTCCAAACATCTCTGAACTGCTGGCTTGATATACCTTACATGGCATTTCCGTGTGACGAATAACCTCCAAGAGATTGAGAACTCCATTACCAACCACATCTAAAGTATAAATTGGTTGGTCAAAACTTATCCCCACATGACTTTGTGCTGCTAGGTTATAAATTTCGTCAGGTTTTACTTTGTTTATGACCCCCAACAAAGAAGACATGTCACACATATCGGCATGATATAAATTAAATTGGATTGTGGGCCATATATTTTGAATACGGGCTGTCTGGTTTTCCGGGATAGAATTTCTTTTAACAATACCATGAACATCATAACCCTTTTGAAGAAGGAACTCTGCTAGATAGGATCCATCCTGACCATTTATACCCGTAATAAGCGCTTTTTTCATTTGTTCCATCTCCCAGAGTTTAACATCTTTTTTGCAAAACTTATAACGGTAAAAGCGTCTGGAGAATCATCTTCCATGTTTTGCATAATCTGAGTATCGTCGTCGCCGACAAATTTTGATTGCGACCCTAGCTCTAAAGCTAAATGTCCTAACTCAATAGAATTGCAAGCACCGATTTCTCTAAGTCCGGTACAGTTGAGCATATCAACTATTTTTTTAGCATTGTATGAGACATGGGTGTACGAATATTGCGTTGAGGACTTCACATAGACTGTGTTGTTTTTTACAATATCATGAACAGCGCCCTTGGGGTTATCTTCTGAATACATTGGACCTAGACGAATTACTAAATCTTTTCCTGAGTCTATCATAAGTTCACATGTACGGCGGTGGCGTCCATATGGAGTATTTAACTGGACTCTCGACGACACAGTACTTATGAGCACAACTTTTTTGTCTTTGATCGATTTATAAATATTAGAAAACTTTTCAACTGTGTCCATATAATCTTTTTCTGGGTTTTGTGTGGCGGCGAAACGAGCAGAGCTATTCGCCGAATACACATAAATATCCAAAGACGTATCGATTTTATCCCGCCGGCCGAATTTCTTTACGTTATATCGCGGGTCTTCAACTAGTTCCTTGTAGACCTTACTTCCTATATAGCCGTTTCCGCCGATGACCCCAACTGACATCATATTATTTTTTCAACTCCTCAACTGAATGAGTAAACCCCTGGGACTTTGCATATTCTTCATATTCTTGATCTTGGTCTACCAGATGTTCGTGTAGAATTGGATCAGCACATTCTTCCCATGGCTTTGTCAATAAAGAAATACAAGTAGCCTCAGTAACAGCGTGCACGGCATGAGACACTCCCTTCGGAGTTCGGAAACAAGTTCCTTTAGAGGCTAACATAATAATCTCTTTTCCCGTTTCTGGGTCTTTAGTTATCATACTAATAGATCCGTCAACTACTAAAAAATATTCCACAAACTCAGGATGATTATGATTTCCTCTTAGCTTCCCCGGGGAGAAATACAAAATATTAAATTCTAATATAGGGTCGTCTGGAACCCAAGTAAAAATTCCACCTCTCCCATCTTTCAAAGTAGAGATATTACATGTGCTTGATAGAATTTCTATATTTCCAAATTTGTTCATTTTATTTCCTTACCTTATGATAGTTTTTTTGAAACCACTGAACAGTTTGGTCCAGGGCTGTCTCTAGTGGTGTATATCTAAAGGATGGGAACATTTTATTGAATACTTCCTTGCTAGTGGGTTTCCTCATTTGTCCTTTAGGTTTGTCCGTCAACCACACAACATTATTATAGTCAAAAATTTTACATATTATAGATACAAGTTCTTTGATTTGTATACCCGAATCCCCAGATATTATTACCCTTGGTGACATTTCTACTTTAGGCGCAAGCATTTTTACGCAGGCTGTGGCAATATCCTTGGCATAAACAAATTCGCGATACGGACTACCATCCCCCCACACCTCAAAAGGGGTATTGTTTTTTTTTGCTTTGTAGCACTTGTGGATCAAAGCGGGGACAACGTGTCCATCATCTATACTATAGTTGTCCGCCTCTCCAAAAATATTTGCACAAATCAAAGAAGTGCATTGTGTGTTGTACTTTTCTTTATAAGAGTCAAGCTGTATATCCATTATTCTTTTAGAATGTCCATAAGCATAAAAAGCAGGATGAGGATGATCTATATGCATAAAGTCCTCTTGAGCGATCTTCAAGTTAGGAGAAAATACCGCCACAGAAGACAACATAATAAGCTTCTCAACCTGAGATGTGTGGCTGTGATGAATAACGTAGCTATTCATTCTAATATTGTCATAGAACTGTTGATCTGATTTGCGGATGTTCTTGCCTATACCCCCAGCACTCGCAGCAGCATGGATAACATAGTTTGGACTTACATCTTCCATCATTTGTTTTACTTGCTCTTCATCAAGAAGATCATATTTTTCTCTAGTTGCAAAGTAAAACTTATACTGAGGGTAATACTTTTGAATCGAGTGGATAGCCTGTCCTACCAATCCACTGCCCCCAGTAACCAAAATTTTCTTATACACTTAAATCCCCGAACCTTCTTTTCCAAACTTTTGGACTTTTTTTCCAATTGTCATAATCTATTTTTAACGGTCTGTTGTGTCCGGGAGCGGTGATCTCCTTAAACAATTTTAGATCACAATTATCATAAGCCGCCTGCACAGGTATGTGGTCCCCGGAGTTGGGATTCCAGTCATGGTTACAAACCAGTCCCGGGGACATATGAACCGTTGTGCCATTTTTTTGCATTCGAAAGGCCAGGTCGTGTCCGTTCATGTTTAAGTGTTCGAATCGACAATCCCATCCTCCCATCTCTCTAAAATAATCTAGTCTAAACATTCCTAATAAAATTATTTTATAATCAGGAGGAACGACTCGAAGGGGCGGATGGTGATGGGCCATCCAGTATTCTGGATGCATCGTGGCGCCCTTGTAGCTACGCCCTTCTGTAAATCTTAACGCTAGGACGTCTTCCCGGGGCAGAGTATCCATTAATTCAATGTTCTGTTCAATGGCACCTCTCACGAACAGACCATCATCGGAGGCCATCATCATTAACTCACCTGTAGCCTCACTCGTGGCCATCTGCCCACATCGACTTGGGCTGCCATAGTCTTTAATAAATTTAACATGAGGCTTATTTTTAATAAAGGAAGGGTGGGACTTTGGTCCCACCATTATTAACTCCCACGAATATTTATCTCCTATTGATTCTACTAGACTGTTATAAAAATTTTCCCACAGATGAGTACGATGGGCGGGTAAACATATTGACAACTTATACTTCATTTATCGAAACCTCCTAGTCCAAAGTAGCGGATGCGCTTTCCAGTTATTTATATCGATGTTACATTGGACCTTATCTCTCCAAGCAGGATCCCTGTATACTGACTGAATAAGTGGTTCATCAAACTGTAGTTGAGCTATCTCGACTGGTTTATGGTCTGTTTGCATATGGTCACAATCATATATCAAAACTTGAGTTTGGAGTACATCGGCGCCGGCGGCTTGGGCCCTGATTGCAAAATCGGTGGCAGCCATGGCTAAGTGTTCATATTTACAATCTACTCCTCCCAGGTTTTCATAAAACTCTCTATGCATCAGAGCAGCGTTAAAGATCCACCATTCATCAGGAAGATGTGGTGAATAAGTACAAGGCCTAAACCCTTCTTGCCCATTGATTCGATAATAATAATCCGGCTGAGATTTCTTGTGCGTGCCATTGGGGCCCTCCAAATATTTTCCACACACCACGTTTTTGGGATCTTCTCCCATTGATATCAGAGCATCATACATTTTGTCTAGGGCTCCGGGCTGGAACAGAGTGTCGTCGCCGCCCCACATCATATATTTACCCTCTGCTAATGATGCAGCTATTGCAGTTGCCCGGGTTGGGGATCCATAATCTTTAATATATTTAACATTACTAAGAGATTCGAGCTTTGGTGTAAGAGAGAAGGGTCCACAAATTATTAACTCAAAGGTTCTAGTGGTGGAAAGTCCGATAGAATCGTAGAGGACATCCCAGTTCTCCTTTCTAATCGCCGGAAGAATCAGGCTAATTTCTGGTTTTTCACTCATTTTCTTTCCTTTCGAACCATTGGATAACTTCCAGGACGCTGTCTTCCAAGGGTATTTCTGCTTCAAAGCCTAAAATATCCCGGGCCTTAGAGACGTCTGGTACCCTCTTCTGTACATCATAGAGGTATGCGGGATCTGAGACATAGGCAAACTCGTCGTCGGGCTTCAGTATCCCCCACACAAGCTGTGCTAGCTCTCTTACAGATGTTGGCACCGGGGTTGAGATATTAAAGTCTTCATTCTCAGCCTCAGGCGTCTGGAGTGCTAGGCGAATTCCGCGTGCGATATCGCGACCATTTGTATAGCATCTTACTTGCTCGCCAGTTCCTAAGAGATGTAGGGGATCCTGACCTTGTAAAATTTTATTAATGATATCCGGTAAGACATGACTCATCATCAGCTTAACATTTCCTGACGTCACCTCATGCTCGTTAATTGCTTCTTCTTCACCTATTCCCACACAGTTAAAAGGTCTTACAATAGTATATGGAACTTGGTATTGTTCCCATGCACCCTTGCAAAAGTACTCCACAGCTAGCTTCTGGAAGCCGTATGTGCTCATGGGAGGAGGGCAACTGGTCACTTCGCTCTCCGGGGTAGGGTAAACTTCAGTATTTTCGAATACCATGCTGCTAGATATAACTAAAATTCTTTTCAGCGATGCCTCTCGGTGGAGGCGAATTGCCAAGTCAAAGGTGGCTGCCATAATACGCTCATTTTGCGCCAGAAGATCATAGGCATATTTGTGAAAATAGGTAATACCGCCGATCATGGCGGCGCCTGCAATAATATAATCCACATCGGCCAGTTGATTCAGTACATCGGGATGGTCATTTACATCACATACATCCATTTCGAACAGGGTAAAATTCGGATCCTCGTCTTGGGGTCGAACGATGGGTCCATATTTAGAAAAGTTATCTATACCAATTACTCTATACCCACCTTTAAGCAATTCCTGACACAAATACGAGCCGATAAAACCCTGGCTTCCTGTTACTAATACTTTCTTCACTTTCTCATTCCTTTAAATACGGTTATTTCATATTTATCATTCTCTTTAAGTAAGTCATCAAAAAAGTCAATGTCTGTGCTCCGAAGCATTGCGGCGAGCGCGTGCAAATCCTTAGGCAAACACATTCCACCAAATCCTCTAAAATTGGCATTGCATTCTAAATAATTGTTAGCGATATGCTTTCGTTTAGCCACCGCGTCTTTAACTTTCTTGTAGTTTACATTTTTATGCTTGCAAGCCTCATAGAAACTGTTAGCAAAAACCACTAGCATGGCATTGTACACATTATTAAAATATTTACAAAATTCAGCTTCAGTAGGTTCCAGCTGAACGTATTTTTCCGGAAGATCTCCGTGGCAATTCTTTATTAGTTCGTAGGTTGAGTCGTCTTGTGCGCCGATGATGCAAACATCATGGTTTTCAGTAAAGTCGGTAATTGCACAGCGCTCTCGTAGGAACTCAGGAACAAAAGCAATGTTCATGCGAGTCCGATCAACAAGCTCTTCCGTTGTTCCTGGAACCACTGTGGACTTAATGGCCACCGTGCCCTTGTAATCATGTGCGGCTAGATCGTCTATAACACTTTCGACGACCGAGATGTCGCAGGAACCATCTTCTTTCATGGCCGTGGGAACACACACGTACACAATTCGCGTGTCTAAAACATCTTTAATTGTAGTGTCGAACCTGATGTCGTGAGAAACTACCTCATGACCAAGAAGCTCAAAGCCAAATTTACATGCGTTTCCCACAACGCCTAATCCGATAATACCAATTTTCATAATTTTTTCTTAGTTGTTGTTGACAATCTCTGAGTATTCCTTGGGTATTCCTTTGGCGAATCGGCGATTCCACACCTCAGGGGTGTTTTCCCAGTTGTTTAGGGGAATCTTGATGCGGGATGCCAATACATCAGGCGCCGAGAACATTTGTCGGAATAAAGGCTCATCATGATTAAAATGAGCATCTTCAATAGCCTTGTGGTCGACGATACCATGAGGATAGTGATCACAATTAGTGACCTCTGTTATAGAGGGATATACACGGCCGCCATTGAACTGGACCCGAAACATCAGATCATGTAAATTATAATTTTGATATTCATACTGACAATCATAGCCACCCAATTCTTTAAAATATTCCGTATCTATTAAATGGTGGCACGCAAAAATATAGTGTCCAGGTACCCCCGGTAAACACAAAGGAGGGTGGTGTGAAACACTCCAGTAATTAGGGTGCATTGGGGCGCCCCGATAATCTTTACCTTCTGTATATCTAAGATTTACTACATCTTTTCGTGTGCAGCTGCTCTCATATAAATCCATAGCTTCGTCTAATCCGTTTTCAACAAATATGGCATCATCAACAAGATGAGCCAGCTTCTTCCCGCGGGCGCCTATAGCCGCACGTTGAGCACAGCGTGATGGGCTCCCATTATCTATAATCATTTTTACATTTGGCTCCTTTTCCAGCATCTCGGTTAAGGGGAAAGGCCCACACATTACTAACTCAAAGGTATATTTCTTACATGACTGTTGAATACTATTATACATTTTATCCCAGTTGGGGACACGAATCGCAGGCATAATTATAGATACATCATATTGTTTGTCTGTCATGTAATCACCTCAAAGTGTATTTTATCATAGTTGAGCTCTTTTTTATTTGAAAAGAAATATTTTTTAGCCACTTCTTTGTTTCTAGTGTCCAAAGCGTGATAATTTTCATCATATTTTGATAAATCATGTTCTAAAATTATACCATTCCAATCTACATGATTGCCGGCCTGATTGCCGGGATAATAGCCAATTCCCACTTCACGAGCGAGAGAATCTGAGGCTATATCTTTTTTCTCTCTTCCGAATAATTGAAAATGACATGGTATTGCCGCATGGCCTTCGAGGTTGCTGGCGCCCCCTGAATCTGAACGTGCGGCATGATGTAAACATGAGTCGCCTAACAAAATATAGTTAGTTCCTATCGCCGCACAACAATAAGACAAAACCGATTCCATGCCACATAAGCCATGGATATCTGTGATAGGCATTCCATAAAAATCTCTAAATCTTTTATGTACTATAGCTGCATGAAAATTGGCACAGTTACCAAGAGGAATTACATAATCTTTTTTAAAATCAATTTCGTTAATCCAATTTATTGGCCCGAAGCCTAGAAAATGATAACCATTATCACTATTAACCTGCATCTGTAATATACCTGTCTTAGAGTTGGCCATATGTTCATCAATTCTTTTAAAAAAGTTCCAATTTTCTAATTTAGGAAAATAAAGACCGGAGCTAATATAAAAATACCCCCCATATTCTTCTTTATATCTTTTTTCGCATTCGAGTGCGACTTTGTTAGTAACAATTTGGCAAGTATATCTCTCTGGAAATTTAAAGACCTCTAGGCGCGCCGGGTAGGTCTGTACTAAAGCTTCGGCACATTTATCACTGATCAAACATCCTCCAACTACAACTCGAACCCTATCCTTTTGGGGATATCGGTCTAAATGCCAAAATAAACTTCTTAAAGAATTAATATATTGTTTTATCTGAATATCTTCTACGTGTTGAATTCCAAAAATATTAAAAATTATGAGTAAGTCTTTATGTTTCACGGCGCCTTTCCAAATTAACGAGACAAATAATTGTTCCCTTTGGCAACATTATCGCGCCAATAATTTAATAAATCATTCATTGTTGTTTCAAAAGATATCTCTGGTATCCATCCAGTATGCTTGGTAAACTTAGTGGTATCCGGAACTTGTAAATCAGCATCAATTGGTCGCAATCTGTCCGGGTCGAGCCGGATCGTGATATTGTCTACAGTTGATAGATTAATTAAATATTTAAGCATGTCTGCTACTTTACACGTATAAGTGCCCCCTATGTTATAGTATTCTCCCGGAATAGGATCTATGGTTACCAACATATGATAGGCACGAACGGCATCCCGGACGTCAGACCATGTTCGAAGCGATTCAAGATTTCCAACTTTAATAACTGGCTCTTGTTGGCCCGCCTCTATCATCGCTATCTGCTTAGCAAATGTAGATTCTGCAAAAACGTCCCCTCGGCGGGGGCCGGTATGGGTAAACATACGAGTAGTCATTACTGTTAATCCATATGCTTCAGCATAAAAGCGACCTACAAGATCTGTCCCAACCTTTGAAATAGCATAAGGGGATGCGGGATGAAATATAACATCTTCGTGAATGGGAAGGAACTCGGGAGGAACACGACCAAAAACCTCTGATGATGCACACACATGTATCACCGGGTCCTTTTTCAATACTCGGACAGCATCCAGCAGCTTGGCTGTTCCTAAAATATTAGTCTCCAGGGTATCCAGTGGGGCCACAAAACTAGTTTGTGGATAACTTTGTGCAGCAAGATGAAAAATATAATCCGGATCTGACTCTTCCAGCGCGCGTAATAAAGAGCTCAAATCATTAAGATCCCCATAAATTAAACGTACTCTATCGCCAGCATTGATCGTAGGCATAAGGTGCTCTATATTAGTTAGGCGATCATCCCATCGCAAAAACCCACAGATATCCCAATCAGTATTGTCGAGTAAATAATCCGCCAAATGAGATCCTACCATACCTGTGAGGCCCGTGATCAATGCTGTTGTCATTAATTATTTTCCTTATACCAACGTACCGTTTCTTTTATGCCTTCTTCAAAAGAGTATTTTCTTTCGAATCCCAACTCATTTTCCAAACGCTTAGTGCTTACCATCCGGAAAGGAATAGTGGTGGGGCGCGTTGAATTATAAAAAACTTCAGGAGTTTGTCCGGTAGCTTTTAAAATTGCGTTTACAATGTCGCCCACCGTCACAGCTTCGCCAGAACCAACATTATACGGGCGCATTGATTCTCCCTTTTCCAATACCAGCAAACATGCGTTTACAACATCGCGAACATATAAAAAGTCTCTTACGACATCGGGGGAGCCCCATACCTCAAATGGATCTTCGCCACTTAAAACTCTTTTAATCAAAGCCGGGACGACATGACAAGTAGAAAGATCGAAATTATCATGAGGCCCATAAATAGCAGTTCCTCGTGCCAAAGCAATTTTCATATCAGTAAATCGAGACACATGTTCCATTAACTTTTCACGATAACGCCGCATCCAACCATATCCATAATACTTAACATGAGGCTCATCGGTCCAAAATTCATTTTCCTCCAAAGGCTCTCGAATGTCCGGATAACCTGTCGAACTATTAAGGTCTAAAAAGCCTTTAACTCCAGATTTGTAAGAAGCTTCCAACAGGTTGCCCGTTACCTTAATATTCTGAATTGAAACCTGGATATCTGTTGGCACGCTAGCCGGGTGACATATGCGGCCCCCAGCATGAATAACATAGTCAGCATCGCGCGTGAGCTTATAACAATCATCTAAATTTTCTAAATCCAGGCTGCCCACAACTTGAACTCTCCCATCTTCCACTTGCAGTGGTCGTGAATGAGTGTGTGTAATAATATTAGCTCCGCGTTCTAAAAGCTCAAGTATATAATTTGTCCCTATAAAGCCGCTTCCGCCCGCAATTGCCACTGTTTTATTCTCAAAAAAGTTCGTCATTTTTCCTCCTATTTTTTTTCCGTAAAAGCGTTATACCTTCGATCAATAATCTCTTTATTTTCTAAAAACCAATCAATCGTATCCTGAATACCTTCTTCGATTGAAATGGTCGGTGTGAAGCCAGCTTCAGTCGCGCGCGTCATATCAAAGATTCGCTGTGCATCTCCTGTTGGCTTATCCACCAGCCACTTGATTGGCTTTCGGAAGGCTGCAGAAACGATTTCTGCAATCCTCCCGATCTTAACACCGTCGCCACTACCTAAATTCAGCGGCTCAGTTATTTCATTTTCTACTGCGTGGATCATTCCCAAGGCAACGTCTTTTGCATGAATAAAATCTCGCACTGGTGATCCATCTCCCCATACTTCTAAAACATCGTTTTCGTCGCCCTTTCGGATAAGTGACGGGACCACCATAGCATTGGCGGGGTTAAAGTTGTCAAACTTACCATAAACATTTGCTGGCCGCACAATAGAGATGTTCTTTTTGCCGTACTGGATACCATATGCCTCCGCTTGTAACTCTCCCATGCGCTTTGCCCAGCCTGCAAACCGATCATTCGGCGAAGGGAAAGTCTTCCAGACGTCGTCTTCTTTCAGGAGGGGTGCGGGATGATATACACCGACAGAGCTAGTATAGAGATACCACTTTACGCCGGCCTGCATTGCGGCCTCCATCATATTTGTATTAAATTGAAGCATTGGTACCATGAAATCGGCAGGCTGTTCGGCACACATCTTGGGTGAGCCCTTAACACCTACTAGATTAAACACATAATCCATTCCTGCACATAGTTCCAAGCACTGATCAAAATACCTCAAATCTGCGCGTTTATATTCGACACCTTCAAAATTTACCTTCTCACTAATATCTGCTACCGTAACCAAGGCACCTCGTTCCAAGAGCAACTCTACTAGCTCGCGGCCGATCATTCCATTACCACCGGTAACTAAAACTTTCTGATTTTTAAACATTATTTAAACTCCTACAAAGATCTGTGATCTGCTCTTCCGTTAGCTCGGGATGATTTCCAACATAGAGTCCCTGATCTTGTATATAATCCGATATGGCTAGGGCTCCAGCAATTTTGTGACCATATCTTTCGAGATAGGGCTGCCGGGCTTGATTTCCGCCGCCGGCTGTTCCCAGCCTATATTCTACGCCAACCTCTTCCAGCAATTCACAGATCGCCCTCTTTTTAGTTTGATCGCTCCAAATCAAAGGAAGAGCATAATTGCTATTTCCTTTCACTAAGAAATCAACAAAGAACTTATTTGCATCGAGGCTTTCTAGCCACACCTTTAGGTTTTGTCTCCTTACGGCGATATTTGAATCTAGTCTTTTGATCTGTTCCAACCCTAAGACAGCATTCAATTCAGTGCTTCTCATATTATATCCTGGCACCGCAAATGTAAATAATGGATTCACATCTGACTTCGCGTATTTTGCGTGCGTTTTGAAGGAAGCTTCTCGCGTCATTCCATGCGAGCGGAACATCCTCGCTAGTTCATACACCTCTTCGCTATTGGTGCTCACGATGCCCCCCTCTATGGTTGTCATATGATGGCCGAAGTAGAAAGAAAAACAAGACATGTCACCATGAGTTCCTACGTGGGAGCCGTTATGCACGGCACCATGAGCTTCACAACAGTCTTCAATCAAGAGTAAATCGTGTTCTCTGGCTAATTGCACTAGTTCGTCTGTAAGGCCGTTAAACCCTAGGGCGTGAACCAAAACAATAGCCTTGGTATTCTCATTAATTGCGCACTTGATATTCTCAGTCGTGATAGCCATTGACTGCAAGTCTACATCCACAAAGACTGGTAAAAATCCGGTATTAATCACTGATGAAACGTCGGACACCCAGCCGATGGGGGGAACGATGATCTCGCCTGTTTGTCCCTTAAGCTCGCGCACAATTGAAGTGGTAATATAATTGGCAGCTGCGCCCGAACCAACCATAACACTATATTTAACGCCGAGCCAATCTGACCAAGCCTTTTCAAACTCCCTAACCTTTGGTCCGTTAGTGAATCGATTTGTATTCAAAACAAAGTCAGCTAAAACTCTTTTGTCTTCGTCTGTTATATTGTCATTGATGAGGGGCCACGTAAAACTATTTGGTGCCATAATACTCTCCATGTTCTACCAATAATGTGGCGCGCCCATCGGGGCGCTCATAGGCCTCTTGAAAAGCGGGGAAGATATCTTCTGGTTCTTTAAGTTCTACTACATTTACGTCGGTTAACATAAGTCGCAGGGCTTTAGTATGATTTTGGGTATGCTGTGGACCGGCGTCAATTGGATTCTTTGAACCAACTGAGACTCTAATAATAACACGCGGGGACATGTCTCCTTTTGACATCTCACGAATTTTATCCAAATGGTTTATTAATTGATTGCATGCCAAAATAAAGAAATCAAAACGTGGGTACATTGTAATAGTAACATATCCCTCCAGGGCCATGCCAGTTGATAGCCCTAGCTGCATATCTTCAAATACAGGTAACTCAATCCGCTTAGTATCGGGTACTTTTTCAAGAGTACTTGATATTGCATGACCACTAACTTTGCAGGCTTGCCCCACGAATACTGTATTTTCTTTCGTGCCGAGCCACGCCATGGCCCGGATAAGTTCAGACTTATATTTCATCTTAAAAGTTTACCCACTTCCCAGTTCCATGGTGAGGATATTCCATCTCATACTTATAATAAATTACATTAGCAGGGACCTCTTGCTTAATTCCCCACGCCATGTCGGTGGGTGTATGCACACTCATATTGTTGTCTTCCATGACCCACTGAAGTGGTAACTCAAAATTTTGTGAGTATTTATAAGCCTCGTGGAACCCTCCTGTCTCCATTGTCATATCTCCCACAAAGCACCACACCCGATTTGAAGATCCCTTTCTCTGCAGGGCCATAGCAGTTCCAAGCGCCAGAGGAATAATACCCCCCACAATTGATGAAGCATAAAAATTAGGCTTTACATTGTTTGTGCCCATGCTGCGGCCCTCGACAATAGAATTGAATAATTTTTCTGGATCAACACCGTGTAATAAAGCATGATAATGATTTCGCCACGGTACAAAAACCCAGTCATCTTTATTAACATATTGAAATATTTCAATTAATTCTTTTTCATTATTTTTCGCCAAGTGAACAGGGCCTTTAACTTGGCCCGCTTCGTAGACATCTCGTACTTGTGATTCAAAATCGATTAAATCCTGTGGTGTGTAGGCCACTGTCCTTACTTTTTCTAAATGGGCGGGGATGTGTAAAGTCATTTTTTATTCCAGCTAATTTCCCAATCTTTAAACTCAGCAGCCAAACAATCGATCTTATAGTCTTTTCTGCCTCCTAAAATCTCTTGAATTATATTTTTGGCAGTATTGCGAACTCCATTCAGACCGTGTGTAAGTTCTAAATTGTTTCCATCTCTAATCCCTTTACGATAATTGGATTCATTGTGCCAAATATGTAAATTCATTTGAGATAGTACCACTATCGCCCTTAGAATATCTGCATTTAGAGTAGCATCTTTTTCACTTAATATTAAATTTATATCATGCAATATACATGATATCTCATCTGCGTATTCCTCTTTATGCTCTGCTATAAAAACTTCTTTTAGTTGCACGATACTAAGCCTATCAATCAATTCTGATAGGGTTGGGAGGTATTTTCTACCGGTCATTTTGTCTCTTCTTTTAAATGTTGCGACGGCTCAAATTGGCCAAAATATTCATTATAAAGATTATAATTCTTTTCACCCAAAACATCTTTATATTCATTAAAAATTTTATTCTCTTCGCGAATCTTACTCTTAAAAGTTTTGGCTGATGTTGTAACCCCGTCTGGATTTATGTAATAGAGGCCAAGTCTTTGTTTCACCTTGCGGAAGGTGGCGCCTTCTCTCACACATCTTAGCCATAATTCCCAATCATTTGCATGTTTATAAGTAATATTAAATCCGCCACTTCTTGTGACCATTTCTTTTTTAAACATTGGCATTGGGCCCGGGAGGCATTTTATCATATTCTCAGGACTGAATTCCTTTTTTGAATGCTCATAAACAGAATCGGTCGTATAAAACTCTGACGTTATTCTATCATTTTTTTTATTGGTCGTTACACAATCGCCATATACTAAGTCTGCGTCACCAAAAAAAAGATGTTTTCTCAACTTTTCGGCATAGTCGGGTGTTGGTCGATCATCCATCATAACTTGGGAAATAAGTTCGTTTTTGCTCACTGCGATCATCTTATTGAAGGCCTCCGATGACCCAATGTGCTCCTCATTCCTAATATAATGTATATTTTTGTGTATGTCAAGATATCGTGAAATTATTTTTTGCTCGGCGCTAGTTGAACCGGCATCATATATGATTAGGTCGATTTCGTCAAATATCGTTTGTCCTATTATGTGCTGTAGAAATTCTTCTATATATTCCTCAGCATCAATAAATGTCGTTATTATTGAAATGCGCGGTAATGATATCTTGAATTTTTCTACTGGGACGTTTTCTATCATTTTTTCATACGTCTTAAATATTTCTTGTTTAGCTTGCCGCATGCGCTGGATGAGGGCGCTCCCCCTTAATTGCAAATAACCATCTGATATACATCCCAACCTCTCGTTGGTTTTTATTTTACAATTAAGGGCTCTGGCCTCTACAACAAATCTATTAAAAGTTTCCATCCACGTAGGAAAAAACATGACTCCGTCTACTTGGGATAACCCATCTTTGACAAAGTCCGCAAATACAGGTGTTTTGGGCAAATATGTTATTTTATCGAGATCAATTTTATTACTTCTTATATATTCTAGCGTTTCCGGAACTCCTTTATTGGGATTAGTGGAATTAAGAACCCCCCATTGGTATGGTCGCAGGCGAGGGACGGACGTCGCGCCTAGGCCCCGGAGGCGGTATTCGTATGTCTCCAGCGTATTTAAATCTCCTTCTGTCCATAAATTACCACGCAAATTTACAATATTATCTAATAGTATATTTTTATAAACTGTCTCCGCATGCAGCGAACTTTGACAAATTACTGCATAAGCATTTTTATAAAAAGCCACATTTTGTATTTCATCCTCATTGGCCAGATAGTTAGTATAAAGAACGGGATTATTTGACTTTAAATATTTGTGATCATGCTCAATAATAATATATTTAATCTCATTTTTTATTAAAATTCGTTTATTTTCTTCTGAAAGAGTTATAAAATTAGCAATAATAAACAAACTATTGCTATTTTGTTCTATAAATTGAGGCTCCAGTTGTACGCAATTAATGCATACTACAGCACTTTTTCGAAAATCATTATATTCACTCATTAAGAGTTCTTCAATAAGACATTCATCGCATCGTTCCGCTCCTCCATAATAACCATCATGCAAGAAAGCATCAGCGATGAAAAAAATTTTATTCATAATCGATAACTTCTACCATTGTTGCTGCATTAACTTTGTCTTTAAGTGCTTCGGGACTCGTTCTGGCACCATCTAGCACATATCTCACAAATAAATCATTTTGTTTTTCTGTCGTAAAGGTCTTTAGAACATGTTTTTGTAAGGTGTGGGCTTGCTGGCGGTAATGTTTTTCTTTATTTAGTACATCTCGGAGTGCTCTTTTATAGGACCACTCGCGGGGCCAAGACCACATTGAGTTTTCTACTATTACACCAGGCCAAACCACTTCGGGTTGTACTTGTGCTACATCATAGTCGACTTTTGCAATTTTAGGAGATGCTTTTCCTTTTTTATTGGGTATACTAATAAAATCCAGTTGTCCTCCCCATGTTACGGTGATTATGGGAAGACCATTACATGCTGCTTCAAAAATAGGCAATCCAAAACCTTCACCGTGTGCTAAACTAATAAACCCCTTCGACGTAGGGTGAGCATATAACCAAACTAACTCATTCTCGCTTAGTTCACCATGAATCAAATATATTTTGCACTTATGTTCAGGACATGTGGTCAACAAATGTTCCATTCGGGCAAACGTCGCTTCGCGGTCTATTAAGCTGTCTGAGGCATTATTTGTCTTAATGATTAGCCCCACATCTGAATCATCTTTAAACTCTTCTACAAACCATCGTATAGTATTGTCTAGATTCTTCCGGTGACCCCATTGTGCAATCACTAAAAAGTTCTTTTCTGTTTTTAAATCAATATCCACCGCATGCGCTTCGATATTACAAGTTCGAATAGGATATCCCACATAATCTATGGGAATTTTAAGATTTAACTCGTGGGCGCCCGGCCTATCGGCCTGGTGAGCAGGTGCTTCAAATTTATAATTTGTCTGCATAAACACTTTTTTCGAATGATTTGAAATTGTGATCAAACGATCCATCATCATATTAGACTTTTGAATCCACTCGGGGGCCACCATTGAAGTTTCAATTCCAGCAGTATATCCCACATTTACGGGCGCCATTTTTTCAAATTCATTAGGAATAGTAATTTGAAGCGATATATCAAACGCAGTATGGTTCGCCTCATTGGGTGGGAGGGATCCCAGAAGCATTTGAGTTTTTATTAGTGTCTGGTTTATCCACTCACGAAGGGGACCTCTGTCACTAATTTGGCCAGTGGCGCCCCATGCAGTATTTAACATATATATATCAAATAAATCTTCGCGCGATTTTAAAGCCCGTAATGCAAACCGAGATTGCTCTCCATACCCAGATCTGGACAAAAGCGGACCTCTAACAATAATTCTTTTTTTCATTTTAAAATGTCCTTACATCATATGATCTATAATTTGTTCTAGTTTCCCAAGAGCCCTGATCCAAGTTTATTTTGCTAAGTAAATCATCCCACCTTTGTATAAAATCTTCAAAATTAAACTGTTTTTGTGTCCATTTTCTTCCCAAAGCACCCATTTTGGAGCGAGCAAAAGGGCCCATTTCATAAAGTTTTGTTAAGGCATCAATAAACTCCTCTTTATTTAACCGATCTTCATAAATATAAGGTACCTCCTGAGATCCGATAATTGCTTTAGAGGTAGGTTCCAGGCCTATACCAAACCAATTCCCTTCACCATCCGTTACTTGATCTTGTAGGCCCCCTGTCATGCTTACTAAAATTGGTGTACCACATGACAGAGATTCAAGTGTAGCTAGTCCAAACCCCTCAGCATCCGCGATATTAATTGTAAGGTCTGCAACATTATACATTAATGCTAGATCTGTGGGGTTAACCTTATCCCTAGAGAACAAAACCTCTCTATTTGTAAGCCCCAGTTCATGAATAATGGCTTCTAAGTCTTGACCATGAACATCTTTAACATCCGTATGCATTATTAAAACTGCCTTATCTTTTCCAATTCGATCTAAAAACTCTTTAAACCACCATATTAAGGTGCCCGACTGTTTTCGGCGCGCATTTCTGTTGTTCCAAAAACAAACAAACTTATCACCTATGTCTCGTTGTTTTCTAAATTCCTGCGCGATCTCGTTATCATCAAATGGTTTAAATATATGTTCATCCACGGCATGTGGAAGATAGGATGATCCCACCTCCGGACTAACTGTTTGAACTATATCATAAGTCACCTTGGAAATACAAGCTATATGATCATTAGAAAGGTAATAAGGCCGATTAAATTTGGGATAAGGATAATTATCCCAAACATGATAATAAACCATCGGAAGATGCTGGCGAATCTCGTTTTCAATCCCCCACAGCCATCCGAAAAAACGTGGGTCGGTCATAAACCAGAGAATATCCGGCTTTTGCTGATGTATCATTGCTCGAACCTGATCGGGGCTGCCATACCCATCAATAGGCCAAATAACCCAGTCCTCCCCCCACTGCTCCGTTTTTTGAGGCTGGTGATCTGGATGTTTAACAGCGCCTCCAAACGAAACAAACTGATACTTACCAGTTTTTAGCATTCCTTCAATAATATATTTTGTTTGAGTACCAACACCAGAAGGAGACAGGGGATGGTCGCTAATCGTGAAGATTTTAATCTTATCAGACATATGAATTTCCTAACAGCAATGTTCAGTTTTGTACAGTTTACAAGGATATGGCTTTAAACAAGAAAGTCTATTCTTAATGCTTACCCTTTTAGAGATATTATAAATTGCTTGGTATAAAAGTTTAAGAGCGTTTTCAGTTTTTTTGGGGCCGCTCGTTACTCTAAATATCTCCACACGGTCTTTTTTGGCCGTTCTTTTTAATAATGCAAAGTGAGTTTCTACGTTTTTAGGGTCAATTTTATGTTTTTGGCAAAAGAAATGTTTATAGAGGGTTAACTGATACGTCACTATCTTTTCGGCTTTTCGCCGAGAGTCCCAACCCCAGGAACATGTCTTCCAGTCAAATAGATGATAGGTGTCCCCTACCTTAACGACAGCATCAACAAAACCCTTAAAATATACATTGAAGTTCTCAATAGGAACGTAGAGTTTTTCCTCCGACGAGAAAACTTCATACTCACCAAAATACTGCTTTAGCGCATCGTCAACTTCAGCCAGGATTTCCGGACCCGCTGTGCGCATATGTTTCACGTTTTTCTCATTTATTACAATGTTTTTTTCCAAAAGCTCTTGAATATTCTTGTAAAACCCAATTTGAAATAATTTAGCATCATCAATATCTTCTTTAAGAAGTTTCTTTTCGCAGACATCGTGGATAGCTGTTCCAAAGGCTGTGTATTCATTACCTTCAAATTTAGCGACCTTTTCAATCCAAGACTTCTTATGATAATGAGGGCACAAAACCCAATCTTTTAATTCTGAATATGATATATGTTCACGCTTCGTCATTTACTATTTCTTCAATCTTTTTATATAAAACCGGACTTATGTTTTGTACCTTCCGCGGACTGTCAAGAAAATACTTTTCAAATCCGTTTGCAAAATACTCTTGAATAGAAGTAGCGCCGTATGGTGATACAAACAAGCCCATCGTTAGAGACAATAGTGTTGGGTATCCTACTTCGTTTGCTAAAAAGTTATCAAATTTTTTATTATATTCAGTAAAATTATAGAGACGCGGATTAATGTGATATCCTTCGGCATTCAATAAGTGATAGAGTCGATTGCGCTTTCCCTTAAATTCATTAACTAATTCATTGTCATAAATCGATATTCCATATTCTGATTCTAATGAATGAGCAACTTCGTGAATAAAATTTTCTAACATGTCAAAATTAGTTGGTTCTGCAGAACTCATATAAATCCCACCGTTGGAATAAAGAGCATTCCTGCCAGCCAATTCTTTGCTGAATTGGCCAATATATACGACTTCAACATTTTTTAATAATGAAGAAGCCACACATTCCTCGACTTCTTTACAAAATTCAGGTATGCTAACTGAGTCTTCTGTCTCATTAACTATGAATACCGGAATATTGTAAATATAGTATTCTATCATTTCTATGATGTTGCCTCGATGTCAGTTATAGCTTGCTGATATCCTCTTATAAAGTTTTCTTCGGCTACAGCCATGAGGAACTCTGGGAATTCGGCGGCAAATACCTCCACTGCCATAGCAACTGTTACATCGCCATTTTCAGGGTTGAGCCTCTCGCCGATATAATTAACAACCATATCTTTTAAGGGTGTGTCGACTGTTACAGGGAGTACCAAATCAGGGTTTTCGTTTTCCATTTTAATCTCGTTTCATAAATTCTGCGCAGCGAAGGTAGCCACTTTTGATCTTTCTCCTTTATTTAGGGTAACATGCGCAGCTAGCTCAAAATGCTTAAGCTTTTCAACCGCATGTGTAAGACCATTTGTGGTGGCATCAACATAAATATTAT
>Ga0209434_1000327_pt1 | contig 23957 bp, 17 predicted proteins | sample ETNvirnome_2_300_FD_184068 | JGI IMG/M metagenome (GOLD analysis project Ga0209434, IMG submission 184068) | Marine viral communities from the Pacific Ocean - ETNP_2_300 (SPAdes) (version 2) | ecosystem: Environmental > Aquatic > Marine > Oceanic | place: Pacific Ocean | collected 2013-06-22
GGTTGGGGTACCGGTACCAGTCTTTACGGTCTATACGGCGCAGAAGTACAAGCGGCAATGGTTCCATCAGCAAAGGAGTGGTTCCTGATGACGTGGTATGGAATGACTGAGCAACAACTGATGTTGAAATATAAGCGCTTGGCTGATTTTGACGAATTACGTCATAATGCTAGCGGTGCAAATCCACTGGGCATCTATATTCCTCCTGATCATCTATACGATTTTCCTGACGACAAGGAAAAAGTGAATAAAAACCTGGAGCTAAAAGTAATTCGTCATGCTTTGAGTACTGATTTATTGATAAACAGTCATGTATTTGATGATGTTACATCCAAGAACCTTAAGGTGATGTATGTAGGAATCAGTACTGGCCTTCTCAAATATCTCCAGTCACGGAGTATTGCCGTCATGGAGGACGCCGTTGGCGCGCCACCCGGGGTGGCACCCTCCTACACCTCTTCGGGTGACTGGACGAAAAGTCATAGTACAATCATTAATATTAAAGTCCATCGCCGTTCCATACAGTATCCGTATATAACATTTATGCCCTTAAACTTTATTTTTGACATGTCAATGTTCATTCAACGTGATGATTTTGTATATCCCGAGTTCTGGATCAACAGTCATGCTGATGCACCTCTTGCCGAGAGAATGTGGCATCTTATAAACTTCACACGTTTCAACGTTGAAGGAATGAATATTAACCATACAGCGGAAACTCAATGGGATACTACTGTTTGGCCTTTCGAGCGTATGGAAGGACGTAATTGGTACGCGTATGCCAATCCTGAGGCTGTTCCGGGGTTGGACGTGGATGAGGCTCAAAATCCTGCGACACTTCACACCCCAAAGCCCCACACCCTGCGTCAGGGATGGGAGTGGTTAGGTACCCTTCCTGCTAATCCTGAGATGAATCCCAACTATATGGCGGATGCTGTTTTAAGAAATCACTTCTATAGTCATGCCTTGCAACGCTATTATAAGATATTGACTGGACTTAATTTGGATGAAGAGACATTTGGTCCTAAAATGGCTACGTTTGGAAAGTCTCTATGCATCACAGAGAAGGCTGTACAATTGCTTGAAGAGTTTGCACAAAACGATGTCCAGGGTGGGGGGGGTGGTGGCGTTCATGCAGACTATTTCGTTACGATTGGTGAGTATGGTATCACCATCCCAGCTCCTCCGCTCCTCGTAGGAACCACCGAAGGCTTTGTAATAGAGCCACCCGATACCATTTTGTTTCCTCCCCATCTATCTCCCATGGGCGGCGAAATGTCGGGCCCTGGTAAGCCTCCCGTTCCCCCGATAGAGGTGCAGTTACGAAAGGTAAAAGATCCTTACCAGGATGGCGTGTCATCCAGTATACATTTAGACGATGAGAAATATTCCAACTTTAGAACCCTCATGTTATCGGCCGATTTTCAAGCGCCGGCACTGGTAGAATATGCACGAACTGTAAAGGCGTTTGACAGGGTATTTGCATTGCCTATAGATATAGATGACTTTGTGATTAATAGCATGGAGCAGGATTGGGGTGATACATTTTTTCAGAGTCTTTTAGACCAAAATATTATCGAAGAACTTGAGAGTACAGAGGCATTCCCTAATATGAAAGCAATGTCGAAACTTTATCGTATGAACCGTGATAAGGTTGGAACAACAAACGAAAGTCAGGATTTTAATGATCACTATATTGCCGATCAGTTTTGGGTGGAGGTTGAATTGATGGGTGAGACTCCACTAAACCCCATACCTACAGACGATGGCCATCCCCACCCTTATGATTCTGATTGGGTAGCTGTTGATCCGGATACCGGAGATGGGATACCATGATATTTTTGAGCGGTAACACATGTGTGATAAAAGTTATATTTTAGAAAAGGTGATATTCTTGGTGTAGGTTAAACATAGGATTGAGATTATGCAGCACGGATTACAAAATTGGGAACAAAACATACTGTATTATAGCGATCTCAGTGTTGTTCAGTCTTCTGGGTTTTCTCAACCTATAAATGTGATTGAGATGCCTAGGCCTGACAAAGTGCAGGCCGAATATCTCTATTTTCAGTTCACGGCTGATGAAGATACTAATGATACTGGGGTTACTACAGTCGATGTTGGGTTTTCTGCAGGAGATGAACCATTCTGGCCGGAAGGTACCGACGTTGAGACAAAGTCGAGTGATGTAGGGGGTTTTGGGGGATATGGGGAAGTTTCGATAGATTTCGAGGCCCTCAAACAAATGGTACCAAGAGCAGTGAAGCTACAGATAGGTACTACACAATTCAATATAAATTCAGATCTGATAACTGATGACGGTAATTCCCTTAGCTACGATGAGACTGAATTAAACGAAGAACTCATTCGATCACAGCTAGGTAATATGGTGGATGAATCATTCTTTACAGCAACCGGTTATAATGCTGGAGGATATGCAAACTTTTATCTTCAGGATAATAATTTTTTAAATGACTTACGTCTGCTTTGGCATTTTAGTATAACACTTCGCAATGCAACGGCGACCACCGATGAGGCGAAAGCGGAGGTACTGGCAGCGATAAAGGATGACCTACTGGCTCATGCACCGACCGCTGGTGATGGTATGGCAGGAGTTAGCCGTTACCTTGAATTTGCTGCTAATGCGGACAAAACTGGAACTCCCACTATCAATTTAGAGACAGGCGATTATATAGCACATACCACACTCGGATTTGATAGGGTGCTTTTTGACGGATACGTTCATAATCGTTTTGTGGCCGACGTGGTACAAACTATGATGAGAGTGGGTTCGGATCCCTTTGCAACACAGATAAGCGGTGATGTGGATAATGCTCTAGCTTGGCAGGCTATAGCTTCCGCTTTTCCGTATGGCACAAAATTTTCTGGCAAAGAGGAGGAGTGGGAAGACTCGTTCCAGATAATAATTCCCCAGTCTTTAATACAGCAAAAAACCCAACCATTGGGAACCACAACTCCAAGCATGCTTGGTGACACCATCACAGCTGCTGGATTATTCAACCCGGCCGGTCCGGCATTGTCCCCCCATCAAATGGAGATGGGTATTGGGATAGTGGTCAGACCGCTAGGGTATGTGTTCGAAAAATTTGAAATTGAATCGGTTGGCCTTGCTGCTCCGGAGGGTGGTGCCCCCCCGGCACCGGCAACAGTGTGGCGCGCTATGGATCCCGTAGTGTTCGGCATGCCAACCACTGTGACAGGAATTGATTCAAAGGTTGCCACTAATAGATTTTATGCGTATCGTGCCCGAACAGTCGTACAGATGACGACCATGATTGAAGATCCGGACGCAGGTTTCATATCTCTGGGGTGGTTTTTATTGGCGTCTAGACCGGGGCCTACAACCATTATCGAAACAAACCAGAGTGGTGGTAAACCTGTAGATGATCCCAGCGATGGGACGGGCCCTGGTCCCGGAGACAATCCCGGCGGCGGCGGAGACATCCCCAGCCACGGCGGTGGTGGTACACTCCCTGATGGGACGGGTTTGCCACCCAACCCCCCTCAGGATTTGCGATTTATTTGGAGTCATGCCGACAATTCAATGTCGGTTCATTGGGCTTATCCGATTGAGCCAGAATTAGATGTGAGGTATTTTAGAGTCTATAGAAGGTCATCTCTTCTAGAGCCATTTCAGATGATCCAACAGTTTCAGTTTCTTGGTCACGAAGAATCTCATGATTTAACTTTGGTTAGACCGAGCCTGATAAAGGATATTTCAACAGTTCATGTTTCCGAAACCAATCCACTGAATCCACTGATTCCCATTCAATACATGGCGACTCGTGCATCTCATACTTTTCATATTGATCCTGATTTTAATAAAAATAGTGTTTTCATATATGCAATTGTAGCAGGAGATAATGCAAACCCATCACAATGGAGTGATTATTCAGCCCAGTATATAGTGAAATTTGATATGCAACGTAACGATTTGGTAATAGAGCATATCTCTCCTCAAGGTGCTCCATTGCCTTACCCGAACTGGTATTTGCAGGATGATATCAAAAATAATGTAGGAACATCTCAGTTGACCACTGATCTCATGAAATGCAGTAATTACAATAAAATGTATATTGGCCTATCTCCTGGAGCGTGGAAGATATCTGACGGTCCTCTAAATCCCGCCGGCGCGCCCGGCGGTTTAAACCCCAACGATTTGGAACATCTTATAGTAACGGCAGACGACGCTTTCCCCGGAGCAGCGCCTCAGGCGTTTGGGAGTGGGCGATATATAATGACAATTCATAATTTGGATAGACATAAGACACAAGTTGTGAATTTAAATTTACGTGCAACAAAATAGTAAGAGGTTGTTGTTTACTTTGCGTATGAATATACCTATTTTATTCATGGTGACGAAAAATAGTGATCCATATACTTATTTTTGAGAATAGGAGCATTTGAATGGGAGTTTTAGATAATTCTACAAATAATATTGTTATTGACGCCGTCTTAACGGATAGGGGGAGGCAGTATCTTGCACGAAATGATGGATCATTTTCAGTAACCAAGTTTGGGTTGACGGATGATGGCGTTGACTATAACACACTTACAAAATTTGGGCTGACGGTGGGAAAGGAAAAGATTGTAAAAAATTCACCAATATTTGAAGCACAGACTCGTGAATTTGTTGCAGTGCGAAATCAATTAATTAGTGTTTCCAACCCAAGCCTGATAAGATTTCCAAACCTAACATCTCAGATATTGGCCGGTACAGCTTATATAGATTTAACAGTCCCTAATCTTACCGCAAAAGCCCAAGCGGAAGTGATTATAAAGCAGTCAATTACTAATCAGTTAGTTATCCCAAGTGAGCTGGTTGATTCTGCTTTTGAAGTGATTGTTGATAATCGATTTTTGTCAATCCCCAATGCTTCCGCACGGATTGATGCAAATGGTAATGCGCGTTATATGCTGCGACAGGATCCCACAAATACTGCTACTGGCGGAGGGAAACTAACGCTTACAATAGGCTCGGTTCCTATTCCACGCTTTTCTTTATTTGCATCAGTGAGTGATTCCTCAGTTATTATAACATACGTAACAGTCAAGGGATGGTATTCGGGTTCACAAGTTGTTATAGAGGCTAGGATATCCAACACCACATAAGCGGAGATTTTAAAAAATGGCAACATACAAAGCACTCGCAGCGAGTGATATTAGAACAACTAGAAATAACCTAAACCAACTGGTTGATGTGATCCAAGCAGACATAAGCGGCGCTCACGCCGCCGGAAGTTCCGTCAATAGTACATTTTCGACTAGGAGAAAATATCAGATTTGGGTGACCGGTGGTATAGGGCCTGGTGTTACAGGTGGGTTGTATCAAACAGTTTATGATCAAGATTTTAGACTACAGACTGCCAACCCAATATTTGATATTACTTTTGGTTTATATTGGTCAGGATCCGTGTTCTTAAGTGCTAGCACGGGTCGTGACAGTACAGGGAAATTTCTTTTTCCATCCAACTCTATGCAGATGAGAGAGAAGAGAGATGTATATGCACAATATGCTCAAGCATGTTTGGGAAATGCTTATTCATCTTTTTATGCTCCATGGGGTTCTGCAAATGAGTCTGACAAAATCCAGAATGCAATTTTTATTAATTTCCGAAGATTGTTTTCACGTGATAGGATAAAGAGAGAGACGTTTGCAATGGGGTTCTATCCTACGGCATCCCTCTTGGATCATGGCGGAGCAGTTCCTTACGGTGGTTCACAAGCCAACTTAGATGTTACACCGACGGGGTCCAAGGGGCTTTTTACTGATGTGGGTGCAGCCGCGAATAGGCAAAGTAGTGTTGCTGGCTTGGTGGCAAATGTCACTGACGCAGCTCGTACGGACAATAAGGTGGGATTGCTTTTTTATGATATGGGTATTTTGGTATTAAATGCCGGAGGAGATGGAGATTCAGTTGGTAAGGGAATAGTGTCAGGTAGCCAGCGCATGAGTGGGACAGTTTCGGGAATGACTGACGCTGTTTCTAGTCCCTATGTGCTGGCAGCCGGCCAAAGGGTACTAGGCGGAACGGACGGCAATCCTGTCGCAAAATTTATTCCTGATTTTGTCACTTCGGGTAGCATTGACAATATCTTGGATCACGTAGCCAGTACACGATTCCAGTCCGGCAGTCAATTAACCGCCTTTGGATTTCAGAATACGACAATAATTACTTCCACACTTTATTTTTGTCGCGCAAGTGCTGATGAATTTAATTATTCTTCCAACCCTACCTATATCGATAGTGAGAACAGGATTCATGGTGTGGATGCAAATTCAAATACAAAGGCGTTTTCATTCGTGACAGGTATAGGTCTATATGATGCCCAAAATAGACTGTTAGCCATGGCAAAACTTAGCCGTCCGGTGGAGAAAAACTCTTCAAAGGATATAACGTTTAGGGTTCGGTTAGATTTTTAATAAAATATTCAAATATATGTGATTTTCATGTCGGTAATCTCGCTTTCGCCCGAAAATTTTGATCATTCTTCAATTGAGATGCACCCGAGTCGATCTTTTTCTTCCAGTTCTTTAGCCGGTGCTGGTATAACCGGCTCCATTTTTGTATATGCTAATCGTTCTAAAATAGAAAAAGATACTGATTTTACCATTAAAGAATGGGATGAAGGAATCTTCGGTGGGACCGCAATAGGGAACGTACATTCAATCTTCGAAGAGTTTACAAAGGCCAAAGCTAATTATGGCCACCCTGTTGACGATAACGGCATTCCTATTGTTGATGACCCTGTTGAGAATATGGCACCTCTTGTGGAGGAATATACGTCATCATTAAAACAGTTAGCTATTTCCAGTCGAAAACATCATGAGGTCCGAATCAGGCGTCACCGCGCTAGCGCGGATTTTTCTACCTCAAGTATGCTTAGCAACATTACAAGAGAATCGTTATATCTGGAGTGCGCATCTAGAGCATATGACCGCCCTAATTGGGCTTACGGAAATTATCATTGTTTAAATTTCTTTACAGGTTCATTACACCTAGCTGAAGATACTGCCTTGATATATCCGGCTCCAACATCATCATATTGGCCGGCCACCAAAGCCGGAGGCGGCGGCAAGGGGTTTGTCAACCCATATAGGCAATATTATCCCTATAGACCTCATAACAAATTTACCTTTGAGTTTTATGTCAACCCACGTTATAACCACCTAAGTGGTTCGGGCGAGTTTCATGCCGGTACTATCATGCATATGTCTTCGTGTTATGCTATTTCACTAGTAACCGCTAGTCAGGATATAAATAATTCATACATCAAAGATCTTAAGGGAAACCCTCGCCTATTCCAAGTGATGCTTCAGTTAAGTCAGAGTACTGAAACCCCTCCTTCTGCTCATCGGCTGGATCTTGAGAATAATTCTACTAGTCGCCAATATCCCAATGACCTTGTGTTTTTATCATCAGCTTCCCTCAAATATAATCATTGGCACCATGTGGCTATTAGGTGGGGTGGCCCTTCAGTCAATCAGGGGCGCGGAGAGTTCGTGATAGACGGAAAAATCGATTCCGTATTTCAGCTTGGTTGGGGCTTATTGCCCGATGGGACATCGGCATTATCACAATCGGTGATGCCCACCCAAAAAGGCTCCACAGGATGGCCGAATAATGATCAATCACAACCCGACGCACTATTTATTGGTAATTTTTATGATGGTCCTAACAACTATAAGAGCGGTGACCCTGCTGCTCCTGAAAGAAATCAAATTGCACAATTTTTTAATGTTGTATCACAGTATGATGAAGGGGTTCCTCACTTTCGACCGGCCACCGATACCAATGAGAATGACCCGACCGTGTTTTCTTTTTCCAATCCCTTACAGGCGGAGGTTCATGAGTTAAAGATTTGGAGAATATATAGGACATTGAATGAACTAGTGAGTTCATCCTTATATGGGGACCCAGTAAAGAAACGTATATTTGATAGAAAGACTCCACCAGCAGTCAGCCCCTCTCCTTTGGGAGTCCCCCTCACGGCAACGGGTTTTGCGAGAGAACCTAGGTCAAATGGTGATCCCGAGTTGATGTTTTACGTACCCCCGTTTTTTGTCAGGGAGTCTCCGAATCGCAAAGTATTAGCTACACCATGGTTATATCATGGCCAAAATATATCCGTTGGTATAGAGGTTCGACCTCCGGAAATTACCACAACCTATACTCCTTTTAATAGTGAATTGGCATTTCGCACGAATGCATGCCAGATCAATCTTCAAAACTTTACTAGGGAGTTTGTTTTATCATCGTATCCGAGGTTGTATAATTTAACTGGAGCTATTAGGACTGCAAATAAACACACACCCCAAGACCCACCACAGCAACCTGCATTACGTGCTGATGGCTTTGGGACTCAGTTGCAACTTCCAACAGTAACTATCCCCTCTGTTTATATGTTCGGGAATAACCAAACAGAACGTGAAAGATTGAATAAGGCCAATCTAACAGTAATGCCTTGTGACAACGGCTTATTGTTACCGCCTTTTCCTTCTACGTTGTTGACGGGATCATTCACGTTGCAGAAATGGAGAAGCACTTTTCTGGATTCTGAATATTTCAAACCGAGCTCAACTAAACTGAATGCTGCCGGTCAACAATATGGGGAACCTTTACTCACTAGTTTTGTAGATGATGATGGTATTCTTGATTTAAGTTTGATAAGCTTAAATAACTTAGTGGGAATTGATGAGACCAAAATAATTCAGATGGACAAACCAGATGGTGATCCGGCATTTGATCCTGAAGATGCCACGGCTCATGAATTCGGTCTTACAGATTCTGTAGACGAAGCTGGTTATGTGGGTCCGACTGCATTTTTTCCCCAATATAATACTTTCTCGTCGTTAGAGACGTCTGTAATACTTGCGTTACGAGAGCCCTCTTCCAATTTTTTCACCTTTTATTCTGTGCCGGTTTTATATTACGGTGATAAAATTTTGCCCAATTCTTTGACAATACGAGGTAAGGCCGGTGCAATGAAACCTGCTCCTACATTCGGAACTTTTCGTGAACAGATTCCCTTAACTTTAAAGGATAACGGAAGAGGGGGATTATACAGAGCCGATGCAGTTACTCCACATGCTGCATGGAATGTCGTGGGTGACGTTCTTTATGAGGAAGGATTAATCATAGTGAAATCTCCTCATATATTTGATATGGGACAAGAAGAATATTTTGTGGATTTTAAGGGATTACGAAATGTACATGTTTTGGAGATGATGATCCCTGTTCATGCCGGGTGGTTTGGCAATTCACAAAATGAGACATATAAAGATTTACGCCCATCAGATCACATTAATGATGAAAAAACAGGGTTTACATATATCACAAGCTTGAATTTACATGATGATAATTTTAATATCATTGGCAGGGCTAATTTAGCACAACCCGTTATTAAGCGGCCGGACGATAAATTATTTTTTAGACTTAAGATAGATTTTTAATGATGAATATTATGGGTTTAGATGTAAGTACATCATGTATAGGGTGGTGTATTTTAAAAGAGGGTGGAGAATTAAGGGAACTAGGCAGTATTGCTTTGGGAAAATATAAAAGCCCTTATAAAAAAGCTGAAATTACAAAAAGTGCACTTCACAATTTGTTTCTTAAGTACCCTATAACACACACCTATATTGAAGAAAATTTACAGGCTTTTCGTCCTGGTTTATCTTCTGCAAAAACTTTGTCGACACTAGCTAGGTTTAATGGGATGGTTTCGTTATTATGCTATGAATTGTTTAATAAGGAGCCACTACACTTAAATGTTAATGCGGCTCGAAAATCATTGGGTATAAAACTAATTAGAAAAAAACATGGTGGAAAGCCAACGAAACACCAAATTTTTGAGTGGGTATCTGATCGTGTGGAAACAGAGATATTGGGTTACCAGTGGCCCATGAAAGAACTCAAAAGTGGACCTAGAAAAGGCGAAATAATCTTAGACGCATCCACCTATGATATGGCAGATGCATATGTGATAGCTAAAGCGGGTTTATTGCGTGATCTTGAACAATAGTGTTCATTGAATTAGAATTAATCTGATGAGTACTATAAGCTTAAAGCTGGATTTGCTTCGAAGAGCATTTGGGCTGTATGGGGGAGGGAAGGATGGCATTAATTACGCCTTTCGGTGCCCTAATTGTGGAAAGAATAATAAAAAGAAGCTTATAATTCGTGTAGATAATGATGCATATCACTGCTGGGTTTGTGGTATTAAGGGTAAAAATTTACGATATCTCATTAAAAAACATTGTCCCGCCCTACTTTCAGAGTACATCAAATTAAGTGGCAAAAATCTAAATTTAGTTCCTTTTGCTTCTGATGAAGTTGATCTAGAACTAATTTTGCCTCGAGGCTTTTTATTTTTAGGAAATTTAAGAGATCATCCTGATCCGGATGTTAGTGCGGTTTTAAAATATGCAAGACAACGCGGTTTATCTTCAAGAGATTTATGGTATTTTCGTTTAGGTACATGTACTATTGGACGATATAGAAGACGTTTGATAATTCCGTCATTCGATTCTGAGGGATTATTGAATTATTATGTAGCACGATCAATTGATGAGAACCCTAGAAAATATCTCAATCCCAAGGTTGCTAAAAAGAACATCATTTTTAATGATATTAATATTAATTGGCAACAAGAGTTAACTCTGGTTGAGGGTCCTTTTGATTTGATGAAATGTGATGAAAATGCTACCTGTTTACTAGGTAGCACATTCGGTCCTGGGTATGAATTATTCAAAAAAATTATTAGAAACCAAACTCCCATTATAATGGCATTAGATCAAGATGCGGAGGCAAAAACCCATGGGTGTGCAAAATTATTAAGTGAATTTGGGGTAAAGGTTAGAATTATGGATGTCAGTGATTATGAGGACGTTGGTTCAATGTCATCAACTATTTTTAGTAAACGCAAAAGTTTGGCCGTTGAGTGGAACGCTACTGATCGTTTACATTATCTGATAAGAAAAATCAAAAGTGGATCCATTATATAGAGGTAATGTTGTGAGTTTTCGTTGTATACATTTAGCTGATGTACATTTTAGGGGTCTAACAAGACATCAAGAATACAAAGAGTCGTTTGAGGATTTTTTTAAGCAGGCTAAATTACTAGAACCAGATGTGATTTATTTGGGGGGTGACATTGTTCACTCTAAGACACAGGGTATATCCCCAGAGTTGATTGATCTCTTGAGTTGGTGGTTTACCAAGTTGGCCGAGATTGCCCCCACACACATAATTCTGGGCAATCACGATGGTCTTATTTTGAATAAGTATCGCCAGGATGCAATCAGTCCCATTATCAATGCATTAGATAACCCGAATCTCTACCTTTATAAAAAATCTGGCGTCTATCCCACCGGTGTTGAGGGATATAACTGGTGTGTATTTTCATGTTTTGATGAAAAGGGGTGGAGTAATGTTAAGTCTTCTGGCGATGCTATCAATATTGCGTTATTTCATGGTGCAGTTCAGGGTTCTCAAACTGATATAGAGTGGCAAATTGAGGGTGAGGTTGATCTGGAGTTTTTTACTGGGTTTGATTTTGCGTTTTTAGGTGATATTCATAAAACCCAATTTTTAGATTCTGATCGCCGGATTGCTTATTGTGGATCCAGCATTCAGCAAAATTATGGTGAGGATCCAGGCAAAGGATTTTTGTTTTGGGAAATTGAGAATAGGGATACATTCACCAGTACATTTTATCCCATAGCTCATAGACATCCTTTCGTAACCCTTGATTGGCAAGATAATGTTTCCGATACATTACGGGATGCTCAACAATATGATGACTTTTCAAGATTTAGAATTCGAGCGCCAGATCTTATTTCACAAGCTGAGATTAAGCGCCTCTATGCAGCTCTTAAACAAGAAAAAAAAGCACATGAAATTGTTTTCAAGTATGATCAACTAGATTCTGATAACAGTATTATTAAATCTGATCTGGGAGATATTTTCAGAGATGATTTACGCGACCCAAAGATTCATCTCAAACTCCTTAGACAGTTTTATATCGATACAGAAATATCTGATGAAACGTGGGGGATGATTGAAAGATTGATTGATCGCTACATTAACCACATAGGAACTGAAGATAAACTGTCCAGAAATCTTCGGTGGTCTATTAAACGTTTTGAGTTTGATAATATGTTTTCGTATGGGAAAGGAAACGTAATTGATTTCGATAAGCTTACGGGTATTACCGGTATTTTTGGAAAGAATAGGGTTGGTAAATCTTCAATTCCTGGTGCTTTGATGTATACTCTTTTCAATACCACTGATCGCGGTCCCATTAAAAATTTGCATGTTATTAATATGAGAAAGGGACACTGTTTCGGAAAGATCGATTTTGATGTCAACGGTAATCTATACAGGGCAGAAAGACAGTCCGCAAGGCACCAGACTAGAAAAGGCAAACAGCATGCCGTAACTCATTTAAACTTATCTAGACTAAATGCTGTTGGTGAAGAAATTCAGGATCTTAATGGCGAACAAAGAAGAGAGACTGAAAAAATGTTGAGGAGTCTAGTCGGGGTGGCTGATGATTTTCTTATGACATCATTAGCCAGTCAGGGAGAAATGAATTCCTTTATCAAAAATAAAGCAACTCAACGAAAAACAATATTGGGTAAATTTTTGGACTTAAATGTCTTTGATCGTATATTGGATATTGCTAAAAGAGAATCTTCTACGACGAAAGCTCTTCTTAAAAGGGCGCCCAATAAAGACTGGGGTGTGGTAATAGAAGAAAAAGAAAAATCAGTAGATCTTCGAATTAAAGAAAGAACCCAATTGACAAAAGAGCTTGATGACAAAAGGTACTCGTTGCAACAATTACAAATAACACTAGCAACACATAAAGATAAAGACGTCATAGCAGAGGATGATATTTTAAGGCAAAAAAATCGAATAAGCGGATTAAAAAATGATGCTGCTGAATATGAAAAACAGTCCGTATCAATCACCACGGTGTTGGATGATATTAATTTTAAATTAGAGAAAATATGTAAAATAAAAGACCAGTTTCCCATAAATGAATTGAATGAGCAATTCAATGCGCAGATTAATCTGGAGAGAAATTTGGTCGAATTGGAGTATTCATATGAAAAAGAGTTGGCATTATTAAAAACACAAAAAAAATCTGTTTCAATATTAAATGAAGTACCATGTGGCGATGAATTTCCTATGTGCAAGTTCATTAAAAATTCCCATAAAAATAAACAGCTTTTATTATCACAGGAAGAAAAGGCAAAGGAAATATTGTCTAATGTAAGAGCATCTAAAAAAATGTTAAAAAAACTAAAACGCGAAAATCTAAAAGATAAAATTCAGCGTTATAATGATGTACTTTTGCAGGAATCTGATCTTTGTATGGAAAAATCTAATCGCCAAATTCAGATTAATGAATTAGATATTCAATTAAATAATTGTGAAAAATTGATTGATGATTGTGAAAAAGAATTAATTAGCATGAATCTTCGGGTATCATCATCCAAGACGGCTATTGAAGTCAGTAAATTACGCCAGACAATTAGTGACTTAAACGCTAATATTAACCATACTGACACACAACGTTTGCTATGTTCTGAAACGATTGTTCTTTTACAAAAAGAGATTGAAAATTTAAAACGTGAAAAAAATGAATGGAAAGATCTGTTGGATGAATGGAAGAGTTATGAAATTTTATTAAATGCTGTTTCCAAAAAAGGGATCCCCCTGCAAATTATGAATTCGCAATTGCCACTTATCAATGTTGAGATATCCAAAATTTTGCAAGGGGTTGTAGGTTTTACTGTTGAACTATTGGCCGATCCAGACAGCAGCGATATGGATATTTTCATTAATTATGGAGATTCAAAACGTATAATTGAGTGTGCTAGCGGAATGGAAAAAATGATGGCATCATTGGCTATTAGGGTTGCATTAATCAATATTTCTTGTCTTCCAAAGACTGACGTATTAATTATTGATGAAGGGTTTGGTGCATTGGATGAGATGAACGTGGAAGCATGTAATCGTTTATTGGGCTCTCTTAAAAAATGGTTTAAAAATATATTAGTTATTTCTCATGTAGATGCCGTAAAAGATGCAGTCGATAATGTTTTAGAGATTACATGTCATGGAAAGGATGCTAATATATTATATGAGTGATGAGTGGACACAAATATCTGGGAATAGAGTAAGGAAAAAAATAAGTCATGACATAATCTTAGTGAAGCCCTATGAAGATCTTAAGATGACTCCTTTATCATGTCCTTTATGCGGTTTTTTATTTTGCGGAATGGAAGATATTTCGACATATAATTTTTATAAAGTATGTAATGAATGCACTTTGCAATGGGCTCAACCTCATTACGCTGAATGGAAAAATGGGTGGCGACCCTCTACGGATGAAATGAAAAAATATATTGATAATAGAATGAGAATGCCCACATATTTGATAAAATGAACATATTCATGATAAATATAATACAACGGAGAATGCTATGCTTAGTACCAAACAGGTTAATGTATTAGGAAATATTTTAGATACTACGTTGCGTCCTACTGGCGACGCCCATGTTAGTATTGCGAACTCTTTGCAGGGTGATGTATTAACCCTCAAATACTCTACAATCGTCCATTTTGGTAGTGAGCGAAGCCTGCGAGACCAGTTAGTTCTTTTAATTGATGAATCTATGCAACGTTTGGATAACGAAGTGGGTCGACTCAAGAATGAGTTTAAAGAAATAACGGGTGATACATTAAAACTTAAAGAAATTTCGAACAAGGATAATGTTGAATTAATTCAGGCTACCACTAATTCACCCCGTAAAATTGCATACTACAGACGTTTTGTGGATTTAGGAATTGATATGTAATGCCGTTGGTCAACAAAAAACGTCAGGTAAACGAGATTATTCGGTGTGGTAAGGATCCCGTTTATTTTTTTAATAAATATATAAAAATTCAACACCCTACAAGGGGCCTAATTCCCTTTAACACGTATACATTTCAGGATGAATGTGTACATAATTTCGTGGATCATCGTTTTAATATTATTCTTAAGTCACGGCAACTAGGAATATCAACATTAACAGCAGCATATGCAATATGGTTGGCTGTTTTTTATAAGGATAAGAATATTCTGGTGATTGCAACTAAATTGAGTGTTGCAATGAATTTTATAAAAAAAGTAAAGGTTGGCTTAAGAAATTTACCGACTTGGTTGATTTTACCGAGTATAATTTCAAACAATAAGCAAACAGTGGAGTTTAGCAATGGGTCCACAGTTAAAGCCATCCCTACTTCTGATGATGCTGGACGATCTGAGGCTTTATCTCTTTTAATCGTGGATGAAGCCGCATTTGTCAGAAATTTTGATGAATTATGGATGGGATTATTTCCCACTATTTCTACGGGCGGTCGAGCAGTAGTTCTTTCAACCCCAAATGGCGTGGGTGGTCAATATCATGAACTTTATGCCAAGGCAGAATCTGGGGAAAATGAATTCAATCCTATCAAACTTCCTTGGTGGGTTCATCCTGAACATGACCAAGAGTGGTTTGAGACGGAGTCTAAGAATTTTTCCCCAAAACAAATCGCGCAAGAGTTTTTATGTGACTTTGCAGCATCTGGAAATACATTTTTAACAGCAGAACATCTTGAGTATATCCGTACCACTATTAAAAATCCATTAGAGAAGTGGGGGCCGGATATGGGGGTGTGGGTATGGAAATATGCTCTATCAGAACACAAGTATATAATTTCAGCAGATATATCTCGTGGTGACGCGGCGGATTATTCAACGTTCCACGTTATTGATACTCACGAATCCGAAATTGTCGCTGAATATAAGGGGAAAATTCCTCCGGATCAATTTGCACTTTTACTAAACGAAGCAGGTATGCGTTATAATAAAGCCTTATTATGCCCGGAAAACAATACCTATGGATATGCTGTAATAATGAAATTGCAAGAGTTGAAATATCCTAATTTATATTTCAAGAACCCCAAGGATCGGTATGCCAGCTGGCATGGTACCAATGGTTATTTATCCAAAATCGGGTTTACGACGTCTGCTACTTCTAGGAACCAGATCCTTACTAAGTTGGAAGAGGTAATAAGGAACAAACAGATAGGAGTTTATTCTAGTCGTCTATATGAGGAGCTTAAAACATTCGTCTGGCATGGAAATAAGGCCCAGGCGCAAAAAGGAAAAAATGACGATCTTGTTATGGCACTAGCAATAGGCGTTTGGTTATACGATACATCTCCCGTTTATAATAAACAGGCTGTCGATGTCAATGAGGCAATGTTAAAAGCGATGCAGATTAATAGCCAGCCAAATAATGCACCCCGTAATGTCCCATACGTTACTAAGAGACATAATCCGTTTATTCCTATTATTATGGATAACATGTCCGCAATAAGTGGATCCAGTGCAGGTTCAGATTATGATGATCTATCTTGGTTGATGTAGTTTATGTTCTTCTTAGTTCGTATACAATAGTTAATACTAATAGAGAGAATCATGGCTAAAGAGTCTCAAAATTTATTTCAAAGGTTAACCCAACTGTTTAGAGCAGGCCCTGTTATTAAACGGAAGGTGAGAAATTTTAGGGAACCTGGTGCTTCAACGGCATTAGAGTTGTTTAGAAGGGCGCATAGCGATGTCTATAACAGTACGCTTAGTGCATATGGCGCATTCGATCGCATGTCACGATATAGTGATTTTAGTGAGATGGAAGCCACTCCGGAAATTGCTTCAGCTTTAGACATCTATGCTGAGGAAACTGTTTCTCCTGATGAAAAAGGGCATGTTTTACACATCTATTCGGAAAATAGGCGTGTTCATGAGTTACTTGAAAATCTTTTTTATGATATACTAAATGTTGAATTTAATTTGGTGATGTGGGTTCGAAATCTCTGTAAATACGGGGATTTTTTCTTGTTTAATGATATTTCTCCGGAGTTTGGTGTCATCAACGTATTTCCCATTGCAATCTCCGAGATTGAGAGAGAGGAGAATTTTGATCCCAATAATCCTGCAGCGGTACGTTTTCGATGGTTGACACAAGGTAATACAGTGTTGGAGAACTGGCAAATAAGTCATTTTCGTCTGTTGGCGAATGACGCTTTTCTACCATACGGAACGTCGGTTTTAGAGTCAGCGCGTAGAATTTGGCGCCAGCTTATTTTAATTGAAGATGCAATGCTTGTGTATAGGGTAATTAGAGCTCCGGAGCGTCGGGTTTTTTATATTGATGTGGGTAATGTTCCTCCGGAAGATGTCGCAACTTATTTGGAGCAAGCACAGACTTCCCTAAAGAGAAGTCAGGTTATTGATAAATCCACGGGCCAGGTTGATTTACGCTATAATCCACTTTCTGTAGACGAGGATTATTTTTTGCCGGTTCGTGGAGGAGAATCAGGTACTAAAATTGATACTTTAGCCGGTGGTCAAAACACGGCGGCCATTGAGGATGTAGAGTACATACAGAAAAAACTCTTTGCCGCACTCAAGATTCCTCGAGCATATTTGGGATATGATGAAGATATAGGTGCAAAAGCAACACTAGCGCAGGAAGACATTAGGTTTTCTAGGTGCATTCAAAGAATTCAGAAAACCGTGATTTCTGAATTAAATAAAATAGCCATGATTCATTTATTCTGTCATGGGTATGAAGGGGATGATCTTATTGATTTTGAGCTCAAGCTATCAAATCCTTCATCAGTTGCTCAGCAACAAAAGCTGGAATTAATTCGTTCAAAATTTGAAATTGCTGGTGGAGCCCCCGAGGGATTAGTCAGTCGTTATTGGTTGCGTAAAAATGTGATGGGTCTGACTGATCGTGATATTAATGCAATTGAGAAGGAGCGCGAAGAGGATAAATTAAGGGACACTGAGCTTGAAACCGTGGGAACTGAGGAAGCTGCCGGAGGCGGCGGCGATGAGGGTGGAGGTGAAGAAGGCGGAGATCTGTTTGCAGCAGATGACAAGCCTGGTAAACTGTTGACCACTGAACCTATGGGACTCAATGAAGAAGACGAAGAAGATGAAGAAGACGAAGAAGACGAAATCTTAAGCAAATTATCAATTGATGATCTCAATGCCCCGGCCCGGGCCCAAAACCAGATTAGAAATGCCTTCAATGAACCCATCAAAAATCGTCGCAAAGTGAGAACAGGACCTGAGTCTCTTCACATGCCTGACTTTTTGTCAATGACGTCAGTTGGAAAATCAGGGAGGCATCAAGATACGCTGAACGAGCCATTTGATGATGATTTTTTAAAAAATCCCTTTAGGGAAAGTACGGAAGATTTTTTCATGGATGCTTATTTAGATAATAGAATTGGCCAAAATGCTAAAATGACAACGGAGATTGAATCCGTTTTGAATAACCTTCAAGATTCATTGGGTATTAAGCATGAGAAATTGTTAAAGGAGTAGCTGCGATGGCTAAAGCGCATAATAAAAAACGCAATGTTGGGATCATTTTTGAGCAATTGGTCCAATATATTTCTGATGCCGTTATTCATGAAAATCTAGATAAAGCATTGCCTGCACTTAACATAATCAGAAAATGTTTTGTTTCAGGCTCAGAGCTTTATAAGGAGTTTAGGTTATTTAATGCATTGGTCAAAACAAAGGTTTCTAATTCTGCATTGGCAATGAGAATTCTTGAGGAGACTAAAAACGCATCTAGAAGTCATAATTCTAATAAGCTACAAAAAGAAAAATCAACACTAATTCGTGAGATCAATTATACGTTGAAAGATCCTGGATTTTATTCTAGGCGTGTAAATGATTATAGGAATTACGCCACCATTCAGACTTTATTGAATGAGTGGAGAAAAAAAGAGAGGGGAGATTTGACACGCATAATTCATTATGAGGAGGAAGCCGTCAACTGGTTGATGATGGAAGATACGGCACCGGAATCTCTAAAGCTCACCAGCTCAGACGATGTTAATGCATTGACTGTTAAAATTATGACGGAAAAGTTTAATAAAAAATATGGTGCGTCTTTGAACAGTGATCAAAGACGCTTAATAAAGGAATATGTCTTTAGCCAGGAACAGGATACCTTAAAGCAGTTTAATTCTAAATTGCTTACTATAAAAAAACAAACATTGAATGAGCTAAAAACTTTAAAGGCGCATTGCGATAATGAAGTATTGAGTGAGAAAATAGAGGGGGTTATTGCAAAAATTAATAATGTGGACCTTTCTATAATAAATGATAAAGTAATGAGTAGATTTTTAATGCTAGCCAAGCTTAAGGAACAGCTGATGGAGAATACGAATGGGTAGTTTACACGTAATATCGGATTGGACACCTTTTGAATATACACCCACGATGATCGTTGAGTCAAAACAGACTAATGATGGAAAGATTCTTTTACGGGGAGTTCTCCAGAAATCAGAAACGCTTAATCAGAATGGGCGTATGTATCCTAGGATGATATTGGAGCGTGAGGTTAGAAATTATCAAAAATTTATTAGGGAAAATAGAGCGTTAGGCGAGTGTGACCACCCAGATTCATCTGTGGTTGAATTAAAAAATGTATCCCATATTATTAGAGAGGCCTACATGGATGGTGACGATGTTTATGGCACTGTTGAGTTGCTTGATACACCGTGCGGAAAGATTTTGCAAAGTTTAGTTGAGGCCGGTGTAACATTGGGAATATCGTCACGTGGGGTTGGTTCTACTAAAGATGTTGAGGATCATCAAGTAGTACAGGATGATTTTCAATTAATTTGTTGGGACTTTGTTTCTGAACCATCAACGCCCGGGGCGTTTATGATGAAAGAAGGAAGAGAAATTAAACCAGAAGAACTTAATCATTTCTTTAATAAAACGGATCGCTTGGATCGATTATTTAATGAAATCCTTGAGTGGTAAGGAAATTAAGATGGCCAAATTATCAAAATCAATTTTAAAAAGAATAGTAAAACAATGCTTAGTGGAAATTTTATCGGAAGGTATAAACACGTCAGACTACAAGTCCAGTAATAATAAAAAAGTTATGACTAGGCGTCAAACACAATCCTCCTCTCCTCAACGCTCTACTGTCTTAGATTCCATTCATTTTAATGAAAGTGTAAAGAGCTCTGTAAATGTTTTAACTGATGATCCGATAATGGCATCTATTCTTACAGATACTGCATCAACTACCCTGCAAGAACAAATCAGCGCCGAGTCTCATCGGGGAATTTCATCTCCTGAGTATTTGGGTTCGCCCACTGGACTTAGCGATGGAGCTGATCCCGCTGACATGTTTGGGGAGGCATCTAAAAACTGGGCGACATTAGCATTTAACGATAAAAAAATCAGATAAATTAGTTTCCAATTAGAAGAATACTTTACGATTGAATATGTATAGTTGTATGTTGCTTTAGCAAAGGAGAACTGAGATGGCACGACGAACCACGCGATTGACCCCCGCTTTACTTAAGCGTATGGTGATGAGTGAAAAAAAACGTATGCTTGAGAATTTGGGCGAAACGACCCCGGTTGAGAAGGCGGCGAAAGAAACGGAAGAAGTAGACGCCGACGAAATTGCAGATAGTATTGAGCAGGATATTGATTGGATGAAAGCTCTTAAGATCAAGGAAAGTAAACTTAAAAAACGTTTGAAAAGAATTATCGAAGCTAAGAAAAAGATTCGGGGTCGGATAATTCGTAAACTTTAATAGGAGATAGAAGGATGCCAGCTAAACAAACCATCGTAGAACCGGTTAAAACAAAAGGTGGGCTTGGTCCTATCAATGGTGGGTCTACTGTTAGTACTGCTCTCATGGAAGAGTGTTTTCCGGGTTCGCCTATTTATGACGGCACCCTAACGGATGAGGAAAGAACTGAGTTTTATGAGAATCGGGTTTTACATGCGGAGGTGAATGATGGTGGTCATACTTTTGGAACCTTTTCTACTGATTTCTCCTTAAATGATGCTCCCAATCTTAATGATGTGGAAACAGGTGGCGGGGGTCTTCCAGCGAGTCCATGGGTGCCGAACCCAACTTCAGCTCCTGATGTTGACCCTACTCAGCAACCAGATCCTCCGGAGGATTTTGGTAAAACACCCAATGATACACCATTTAATGGCGTGGGATCTCAAGCCAATCCTTCTCAAACTACCAAGGCAATTTCAGATACTAAGCTTGGTGATTATTTGATGTCTAATAATGGACAACCTCTTTATCCAGGTTAGGCACACACCTCTTATCATTTTAGGGATGGTTAAATGATTGCTGAACGTGCACAAGTAGATTATCGTGGAGCATATCGCAATCGTACATATCTTTTTCCCGACGATCGAAAAGGTTTGGGGTATGGGCAAATCAGTCCTACGGGATTTAACGCCTCTCGACAGTCACAATCTAGCTATCCTTATTTAGATCCGGATGAAAATGAAGAATATGAATATGATTTAGCGTTTACTGAAGATGAACTGGATCGTTTTGTTAAGAAAATCAATATGGGGTATACTGTAGTTGATGCATTGGCTGGAAATAGTACCGATCCTTTTTACTATGTTGCAGGGAACACTACAGGCTTGGGGGGAGTCTCTGAATCAACCTTGCATGGGGCAAAAAATAGCCTTGTCCCTTTTCCGAGATTATATCAAAAAAAGCAGGCTGTATCCGGCGGGCATACCCAGCAACAGGCATATGATCAAAGACCCTACCGCCGAACAGGAACGTTACGGGGATATTTTCATTCTCCCCCATATCCCATCGATTTACCAGAGGATGAAATTGATTTAGATACCTTGTTAGATTTTTTAAATGATGAAGGTCTTGCAGTAATTAGGGCTCAAGATACACAACGCAGAATACGACGTGCTAACAATCGTGGTGAGTAAGGATTTACATTGGGAAATAAAAGGCCAGTACACGTTAGCGTCAAGATGGGGGGGAAAATTAAAACGTTTGAACAGATGTTTCGTCGATTTATCCGTGAGTGTAAAGAAGTCGGAATAGTCAATGAGGTTCGACGTCGAGCTTTCTTTATTTCTAAAAATAAGAAAAGGAGAAAGAAAAAACATGCCGGGAAGATGAGGGCGCAAAGAACGTCAAAAAGAAATAAGGGTTAAAATAGCCTGTCATTAGGTATATTTAGTAGTTAGATTAGGGAGTGTTATATGTCAAACCTTTTTGATGAAGCAATTGTTGAAGCAAGACAGTTACGAGAAATGGCAGAACACAATGCCAAGAATAAAATAATTGAAAGTGTCACCCCCAGGATACGCCAACTTATAGAAAATGAGTTGATGGCTGATCTTGGAGAAGAGGCTAGCTCTGAATCTATGGAGTCAATTGATGAAATTTTGCCTCCAGATGAGATGCAGGTTTCTCCTGAAGCAGAAACTATTACACTGGATTTAGACAATTTAATAGGTGCATCCTCTGTAACACTTCAACCAGGTGCAAATGCAGATGTAGAAGTAGGAGCTGATGGCACGGTTGTTGTAGATACAACTGACGTAGGGTTGGGTATAGATGATGCCCTACATAATATAGAGCATGATGATGAAGATCTTTTGGTAGGATTGAATCAGGAATCAGCCATGGCTCTTGCATCTATTTTAAAGAATCCAAAGAAATCAATATTGATAGCAGGTATTTGTGAAGAATTAAATCATATTCAACGGAAAGTCCGGGGATTCGATAGATTATTAAGATATGTTTCGAAGGGGCAAAAAAATCAATCCCTCAGAGAAACTACCCGTAATTATTACACCAGATTGTTAAAAGAAGTAATAAGTTTACGGGGTGATGTAATACTTACTGAAGGGACAGTGAATAACACCTCCTTGTGTAAAAAGTACAATGAGGTTGTAAAGGAGATGAAAACAATGTCTAGGCGGCATGCAGAAACTTTATTCGATAGACTTTTTGAGACAAAAAAAGATAAGGAAGAATTGGAAGAGCTTGACCTCGTGTTTGATGAGGAAGATCTCGATATATTGGGCGTGGAAGACGCCGAAAATGTAGACGTTGCTGGTCTGGACATTGATGTTGAGATGGAAGACGAAGGCACCGACGTGGAAGAAGAGATTTCAGATGAGGTGGTCGAATCATTTCTTCGTAAACTAACCGAACAGGAAGAAATTGAGGTTGAGGATGAAGAGGTCGACGTGGAAGGTCCCATTGAAGATGTGGGTGAGGTGATTCCCGTTGAAGATGCAGAAGCTGCATTGGAAGATCTCGGTGCTGCTCTTGGCTTGGACGTTTCTGTGGGTGAGGAAGAGGTTGGGGTGGAAGAAGAAACTGAAGAGGTCATTGAGATTGATGAGGGAATGCTCCGACGTGAATTACGTCGCATGCGTCGTCTTCGAGAACAAGATGAAGCCGTTGATGCTGACCCTTATTTGGATCATGGTGGTGAATTGATTGGGGATCTAGAGCTGGAAGTTGATGAAGATGACCTTATCAATGCTTTGGCTGATGAGCTTGGCCCTGTTTCTGAAACAGAAGTCACTGTTGAAAATCGTCGCCGGCGTCGCCATATGGCCGAAAAGCGCCGAGTCCCTGGCCGGCGAATTCGTAAAAATGTTAATGAGAGCCGTAAAAATCGAGCTCTTTCTAGTAAGTTGGTTGAATATAAGAAAGCGGTTGGTTCCCTCCGAGGTCAGCTTACTGAGATGAACTTGTTTAATGCAAAACTTCTTTATGTTAATAAGTTGATGCAAAACAGGAATCTCACGTCCAAACAGCAACGGGCGATTGTCGAGGCATTGGATAATGCTAAGACACTTAGGGAAGCCAAATTGCTCTATAAGAGCTTAACTGCATCTCTCAAAAAACGAAAGCCGTTGACTGAGGGACGCATTGCTAGGACGCTCGGTTCATCTTCCAGATCAATCCGGTCGGCATCTCCGGCCAAGAGTGGAAATGAGGTAGATCGATGGGCGGTTCTTGCAGGACTTA
>Ga0209434_1000330_pt1 | contig 23946 bp, 43 predicted proteins | sample ETNvirnome_2_300_FD_184068 | JGI IMG/M metagenome (GOLD analysis project Ga0209434, IMG submission 184068) | Marine viral communities from the Pacific Ocean - ETNP_2_300 (SPAdes) (version 2) | ecosystem: Environmental > Aquatic > Marine > Oceanic | place: Pacific Ocean | collected 2013-06-22
ATAGAAGGCAACAAAGACTTTTTTAGAGGAGACCATTATGGCGTTACCGACAGGTAGAAAAGAAAGAGAATATAATAAATTTGTAGAGAGCGTAAGCGGAAATGTAGCCGTGAGAACGATTGCTGTCATTCGTAGAACATTAACTGTCACTAATGCGACAGGATCTGCAGCTATCGCAACAAGTACATCACTTAGTGCGGCATTTAGACTTTCAAGTGTGACTCTTTTATTCAATACCGCACCAACAACTTCTGAAAATTTTACAGTAACCTTAAATGCAAATGATGGCTCTGCTTATGATGCAGTTCTTTATACGGAAGATCCATCAGCAACTTCAGCTACAAGTCTAGTATTTATTCCAGATGGAGACTTAGTCTTTGAAAGCGGGGATGAATTGGATGTTGCATATACTAACACTGATTCCAGAACATACGGGTTAAGAATCGTCACGCAGGCGGTATAGGAGGAATAGATGAGTACATATATTAATGGAAAAAAGATTCCTGATTCTGTTGGTGATGATGTTCAATATAAGTTTGGGAGTAGTAATGACGCCCGTCTTGTTTGGGACACTTCTGATGCCAACGCCAATATGTTTAAATTTGGTCTTCCTGCTGGTGGGGCAGTAAATGTTCCTATTTTCGCAATTGGAATTTCAAGTGCTGGTATAGGAGTTGATCTAGGTCTTGGGAATGGAGCAACCGACCCAATCCTTTTTATATCGGACACAGACGCAGATAATGGCCTCTTACTTATGCACGATGGGACCGATGCACATATCGATACTATAGGTGGTGACATTATTTTTAATGCTGGAGGTGTAGAATTACTAAGCGAGAGTGCTGGAGCGATAGGAGCGCAACTGGTCCTGTACCAAAATTCTGCAAGTCCAGGTCAAGGCGATCAAGTGGGTGGAATTACATTCAGAGGAGAGGATAGTGCTTCTAATGCGCAAGATTACGCACAGATTTATGGAGTAATTGGTGATCCCACAAGCACAACAGAGTTGGGGGCAATTGGAGTTGAAGTTGCAAATCCAGGTGCGACTGGGGCATTGACTCAGGCGTTTTCAATATTTCATGATGGGACAAACGGAGCTATCGATGTCGGCGATGATGCTGCGGCGGGTGTTGTATCCTCGAATGGTGAATGGGATCTTATCCTACGAACAGGAAACGACACAACGAGTGATTTAACAATAACTGATGGGCCGGGTGGTGGTTTTACGTTTACACAAGCAATAGGAACTTCTGGCACGCCTACAGCTTTAACTATAACAGGTGCTGCTCATACAGGTCTGACAGCCGCTACAGAAGTTATAGGCACTTCATTTGATTTTAGTGCAAGTAAGACATGGGCAGCAGGTGCGGGGCCGTTAGCAACACAGCGTGAGATAAGATTTCAAGCACCAACATATATTGGAAATGCTGGCGGAGCTTTGACTATCACAGCGGCAGCCACCGTATACATTGATGCAGCACCTACAGCTGGAGCCAACATGACTCTTACAAACTCTTACGCTCTCTGGGTCGATGATGGAGATTCAAGATTTGATGGTGCAGTGTCTCTCGGTGGAAGTTTTATAATCTCTTCGTAAAGGAATAATTAATTGGGACAAGAACAAGTCGGCATAGCTGGAGTTACAATCCAGGATATGAGCGGTGGATTGAATTCCAATATCCTTAGCACAGAAATAGAAGACAGAGACGGAACCGACGCTGAGAATGTCTATTACTTTGATGGGTTCTTGAAAAAGATGTTTGGCATTACCCGTGTCAACGACCAACTTGAAGGAGCAGGTGGGTCTGAGAAGGTCAATGGAATACATGACTTTCAGATGAGAGATGCTACCCAGCATCTTGTAGTTATACTAGAAGACGCTATCTATAATAGGTCTGGAACGACATGGGCTGACATCACAGGCGCTTTGACAATCAGCGATGCAAAGCATCAGTTAATAACTTTTAACGATATAGTTATTGCAACTAATCTTAGTGATGATCCAATTAAATGGACTGGGACTGGGAATGCTGCAGCTCTTGGTGGATCTCCACCAAAAGGACAGTGGTTAACGTCCTTCAATGGTCGTGTTTGTATTGGGAATGCTAAGGTAGGAGCTAGCCCATTTCCTGCAAGAGTCTATTACAGTGATTTAGACCTTCCTGAGTCTTGGGACACAACTGATGACTTCTGGGAGTTTGAAGCAGATGATGGACAATTCATTACAGGAATACTCCCACTAGGACAAAGACTTATTGTCTATAAGTCTGATTCTATTGGTGTAGTTAGTGGTTATGGATTGACTTCATGGACAGTTGATAGGTCTTTTAAAAAAGGTGTTGGCTGTATTTCTGGATATACTCTGAAGTCAGCTAGGATTTTTGTTCAAGGCGTAATGAAGGAAGTCCATATCTTCTTAGGAGAAGATGGTCTTTACGCTTTTGATGGTTCTGAAGTCATTAGACTATCTGACAAGGCAAAAGACTTTCTCAAGTCTCAGAATACGTCGAGATTTCCAAACGCAGTTGGATCTTATTACAAGCCTCTTGATCAATATTATTGTTTCTTTTCAAGTTCAGGGTCTTCTCAGAATGATGCAGGGTTAATCTATGATACCCGAAAGGGAGGTATCTGGCCCCTAGATAACATCAATGCAAACTATGCTGCTATCGTAGAGAACTCTACTACTGATATTGATGAGCTTCATGTCGGAAGCAATGATTCAATCGTTTATAGGTTTGATGAAGCTGAAGAATCAATTGAGTTTACAACCGAATTAATCACGAACGGAAGCATGGAGGCTGATGCAAACTGGACAGATTTTGGTAGCCCAACAACAAATGAAAGATCAGCTACTCAAGCTAGAAATGGATCTTTTTCAAGACGAGCTGTAACAGATGCTGTCAATGAGGGTTTTTATCAAGACATTACAACCGTCGTAGGGCAGCGATATAGAGTCTGGGCACACATATGGGTTGCTAGTGGTGATGCTCGATTAGCCAAACAGGATACAGACGGTTCCGACGCCGTTAATGGAACGACCCAGTCAGCTGCAGCATTTACAAGAGACTCGATAGATTTCACAGCAACTGAAACGACATCGAGGATTATCTTTGAGAGTGTTGGTACTGCAGTATCAGAATTCTTTGTAGATGATGTATCTTCAAGAAGAATAGATATTGATGGGTTTTGGGATTCAAAATGGTTTGATCTTGGTGATTCTCAAGAGGTGAAGATTCTAAGAGAACTGATAATGTTTGCCAAGACAGAGGGTGACTTCAACGTTCAGGCGAGAGTTAGGAGAGATTTCTCTACAGGTTCTGGTAGTTCTTCTAATTTTAACCTCCAGGAATCTGGAGCCATATATGGAACCGGAGTTTATGGAACTGGAGTTTATGGAGGTCAAACACAAAGATTTGATGATCTGGAAAGTATAGCTCAGAATGAATTTCGCTTTATTCAAGTTAGATTTAGGAACCAAAGCGCAGCCCAACCATTTGAGATTGAAAAGTTTATTATAGACGCAAAGCCAATTGGAAGGCGTTGGGTCCATAATGCGGCCTGACTAAATGAGACTTAGAGCGCCGCCTATTACAGGCGAACCAGTATTAGATGGGTTCTTGAAAGATGTCTATCAGATGGGCATCCAAATCCTTGTTCCTGCAGGTGGATGGGAACAGACAAATGTAACTGCAAGCCAGACATCTGTTGCATTAAATCTTATAGGATCGTCGACAAATACAGAGATAACGTTTCCATACAAAGGGAACGTCTCTGGAATATCAGTAGCTTCAAATGCAGCAAGGTCTGCAGGAACACTGACTGTTGTTCCAGTAATTAATTCAACAGCGTCTACGACATTATCAGCAGTATTGAATGGAACCAATACTACGTATGCTTCAGGCGTCCAGGTGCATGAGAACGATCCTTTTTTAATTAATCAAGCAGTCGGGGTGGAAATAACAACAGATTCTAGCTGGGCACCCATAACGGCAGATATTGTAGTTACTCTATTTATTAGACCAGGGAGTGTAGACTAATGGCTATTTCATTATTAAAAGACAGAAGTACAGGCGATACAATTGTAGCTGACGATGATGATGCTGAATGGCAGAATATCATTGACGAGGTAAACACTCACACGGCAGCCGCCTCTCCCCATACCAATCACGTAATTACGACAGGTGATACGATGACTGGGGAATTAGCCATCAATATCTCTGGTACATCAACCTGTCTTGATCTTGATTCCGCGGCAACCACTGGTGACATTTTTGAGCTAAACGGAGATTCTCTTACTACTGGTGGTTTAATGGATATAGTAAGTAATTCGGCTGAAACCGACACAAGAACTCTCGTTGATATTGTCAATGATAATACCGCAGCAACGGGAGCGACTTGCTTTAGGATTCAACAAGACTCAACAGGAAACATTGCAGAATTTTACGATGGTGGGTCTTTGATCTCTTATATTGATGACGAGGGAGCTTTCATCGTAGGAAGTGGATAGATAATTTTATAACTAGTTTTATTGGAGGAAAAGATGGCTGATTTACTTAAGCTCAACACAAGCGGAATCATTGAATTCGGAGGAGCAAATACGTCTGGTTGGATTTCAAACCTTGGATTTACTCTGGCTGCCAATGTTTTTACAATTACGGATGCTCAAGGGACTGCTTTAAGTTCAACAAATCCAGCTCATTTTACTGTAAGAAGTGCTACATCAGGACAACTTAATACGGTTATTATCGATGCCCCAAAGACAGTCGAAGATGATGGACACGGCTCTACGACTCTTAACATGGGTCTCTTGGGAACGACTGCTTCAGTTGCTTGGGGTTCTGAAATGCCTTTGTTTATTTATGGTTATGAAGATCCCAACAATGCAGGTGAAGGACTCATTTGTTTTTCACGAAGCCCCGTTATGGTAACTACTCCGGCCAGTGCAAATAATATTGGATTTAAGGGAGACGATCCCACAACGAGCGGTGAAGACAACATATTCATTCTCGAAGCGTCTTTAACGGCATCGCAACATCAAAGTCTACCTGTTACCCTCTTAGGTTCTATCGGTGTCACTAGGGGAGCAGATGCAACGGATGATTGGACCTTAGAAGCGAACGCCCACAATGGTATCGGAAGCGACTCTCTCAGGAGAACCTTTGCGACACAGTGGACTTTTCCAGGTGGTCAGAATGGTGGCATTACTACTGCCGGAGGTACAAATAACTATGCCACTCGTCTATATGTTGCTGGTGGTAATTTGGCCGATGACGTTCCAACTTGGGCAACATCTGGTAGCATTATTGCACTCTATCATATAGCGGCAGATGGCGCGATTTTTTATGAGTATTCAACTATGTCTGCGGGTAATTGCACGAATGGGGATGTTGCGGCTCAACTGCAACTAGCAGTTCCGGTTAGGGCCACAGGTTATAGTTCTAGGTATCTCGTCCCCTTTGGGTATGCTGCGATCACAGGTATAGCAGATGACATAGTGTTAATTGAAATACCCACTTCTGCTGTGAGGGTGTTCGATTTTAAAGCGACTTCTGGGGGACAAGTTCAGGCAAATGATTTTAGTGACCCAGGGGACGACATAGGAGGTCGTGTTCAATATTACGGCTTTGACCCAACACCATAAGGAGTCACAATGGCATTTGATCCAGACGCATGGTTGATAAAACTAGGTAGTAAGATCAAGTGGTTAAACCTAGACAACCCATTAAAGAAGAAGTGGGACTATGCCAGACACATAGCAGTTCATTTCCTGTCTTCAGGATTATGGGCGGCAGTATTCAGCATGGCTATACTGAAGTTTGGTGATTGGTTCTGGTTATCAGCTCCAGCTTGGGTTGCCTATGTCTTGTACTACGAAGGTTGGGTCGACGGCCATTGGAACAGACTGACTAAGACTTGCGAAACGAAGTGGGATAAAGAGCATGGAAAAGGACACTACGAAGAGATGAATAAAGACTTGGTAAGTGATCTAATAACTAAGTTTGCAGGCATGGGATTCTATCTCTCTGTGCCTCTACTTAAAACCTTATGCTAAGACCGTTTACTAACGATCATATTTATCCGCTTTACTATTGGTATCAAGACCCAGAGAACGAAGTCTTTTTCAGGCACTTTGACAGACTCTTAACGCCTGAAGAATTCGAACACTGTTGTTCGGGCTCTTATACAAAAAGGCTCTTGATAGATTCCTGTAAGGGATTTGTATTTCTTACATATCAGCAGAAACCTTCTGTTTGCGAAGTCTCTGTTTTCTTAGAAAAAGACAGCAGGGAAGAAGGCTTCGGTATTGATGTAATGAAAGAGATAGGCAGATATTTATTCGTAGATAATAGAATTGAACGAATGGTTCTCATTATCTCCGCTGACGATAGGAACACGAACCGAATAACAGAACTCGGATGTTTTGAACTAGAAGCTGTTTACAAAAAGTCTTGTTTCTATGGCGGTAGGTATCATGACGAGAATCGTTACGTAATGACTAAAGAAAAGTATTTTCAAGAATACGGAGGATGATATGGCACCAATTGTACCTATTCTAGCCGGTATTGGTGGAGCTGTTGGAGGAACTGCATTAGGAACTGGCTTAGGGATAGCATCTCCGCTTTTAGCTGGATTGGCGACTGCAGGCTTAGGAGCAGCAGGTGGAGCCGGTGGATCAGCCCTTGGCTCTGTAATCACAGGTAAAAAGCCTTCACCTCTTGGAGTAGGCTTAGGAGCCCTTGGAGGGGCTGCTACTGGTGGTCTTGCCTCTATCTTTGGAGGTGGCGCTCAGGCCGCAGGTGGTGGGGCCCAAGCCGCGGCTGTACCTGGAATACAGGTAGGTCAGGCAGCCACAGCTACAGCACCCGGTCTAGGACTCCCAGGGACTCTTGGTGTCAGTCCTGAATTAAGTGCCCTTGCAGCGACTCCAGGGGCAGTGACCCCTGGTGGTATACCTGGGGCTCTGGAAGCAGCCATTCCTTCAGCTACGGCAGCTCCAGCAGCAACCGGACCAAGTCTAGGGGTAGCAGGCGCTGCAGCACCGACATCCACAACCGCTACAGACATCGCTGCTTTGACTAAAGCCCTCCGTCCATCCACAGCAGCCACATTGGGTGCAGCGGGTGTTAAGGGCGGTCTCACGGCCTTAGGAGGCATCCTAGCAAGACCTTCACAACCAAGGGGTGTTTCCTTTGAAGGCGCTGGACAAGAAGTCGTAGGTTTGTCTGGAGGTATTGTAGATGCTGCAAGAAGAAGAAGGAAAGCAAGATCGGCAAGATTAAAGCAACGTAGAGGGAGGAAATAACATGGCTGTCGACTATAGCAATTGGGGGATTCCATTCGAAGGAGGGGGCCAAGCTCCCGGAGGGATAACTCCAATACCATTAGGAAGTCCTGATAGTGGGGCTATTCTTCCTTCACTTCCTCAGATTCCTAATTTTGATACAGGATTTTTTGACCAATTTCAGCCAGGTCAAGGTGGGTTTATTCCTGAAGGTGGATTTCAAGCACCTCAGTTTGGACCACTTCAAGTCCCAGGAGTCCAGGCACCAAGTCTTCCTTCGTTAGCTGATATTTTAGGACAAGCCACTGGAGCTGCTCAACAGCTTCCTCAGATAGCTGACCTTACTGGCCAAATAGAACAACTAGGTTCTCAGAGACAACAAGCGTTCCTCCAAGGTCTTCAACCTACATTTGGACAACAAAGAGAACAATTAGGTGAAAGAGTTGCTCAAAAAGGTCTTATTGGTGCTGGTGCTGAAGAAGAACTCCAAAGACGTTTATCTGGAGCCCAAACGCAACAAGCCTCCCAAGGTCTAGCTGAGATCCAATCTCAGACCTTAAGTCAACTTGTCCAAGAACAACAACAGAGAAGAGAAATCGAGACAACCAGACTTAATACTCTGACAAGCCTAGCCACTGAACTTGGTACGACTCAAGCTGATATTCAATCTCGCTTCGGATTACAGGCTCAACAGATCGCTTCTAGTCTTTCAATAGCAGATAGAGATTTTCAACAGAGCGCATTCTTTGAAGCCCAAGCTAATAATTTAAAGGCTCAAGGCCTAGAGTTGCAAGCCGATCAACTTTCATTAGATGCGGAAAATTCAAGGCAGTCAGCACTATTAAATAAGTTCAATGCTGAAATCTCAAAGGCAGAGGTCATTCTGAGTGAACAAGAACTCATTACAGACCAAGAAAAACTAGAACTTGATGAAGATAGAGCGACTCTTGATTCTCTTATTAAACTTGCTGCAACACCTAAGATTAGCAAAGAAAATAGAAGGGCTATCATAAACAATGCTCTTGAGTTTTTAAATTCTTTAGACCTCCCCGAAGCAGTCAAAGAACAAATTGCTTCATCGTTTCTTTAAGGAGTAAAAATGGCAAACGGTAGAGACATTGCGGCTATCCTGGCAGGAATAGGTGGGGGCGTTGCTGGAGGTGTCCAACAACAACAGCAATCTAGGCAGCAATTGCTAGATGCTCTCACAAGAATGACCATTGGTCAAAGACTTCAACAGGAAGATCCTCTTAGAAAGTTTCAATTACAACAAGCACAAGAACGCGCCCCATTAGAATTAGAATTGCTTAGAAAAAAAGTAGACACTACCGGTCGTGGTCCGGCTGCACCTAGAATTACACCAGGACAAGCTCTGTCTGATCTCAATAGACAACTTGTCGAGACTTTCAAAGAGATAGATACAGCTGTTGTAGGTGGAAGAATAACTCAAGAAAGAGCAGATGCTTTAAAAACTGACTTAAGATCACGCGCGCTTTTACAGCAACAGCAAATAAGAGCTGGAAATATTCCAGAACAACCACTTCCATTCTTATCTATCAGCCAAAGAGAAGTACCAGGTCGTCTCTTTGGGACAAGAGAAGAAACAGTAGGTGAGCTTAAAGGAACGGCAGATATTCTTGGAGGTTTAGCACCACCAACTGAGCCAGCAACTGAACAAGATATCTTATCTCAGGTGAATGCAGGAACAATAACTGCAGATGAAGGCAGAAAAAGAATCAATGCGTTGAGAAAAGGAAAATAATAGTTGGCTACATTTGCTTCAATAGAAGACTTATTAAAAGATAAGCCTAAACAATTCACTAGCGTAGAAGATCTGCTTGGAGAAAAGCCTAAAGCTACTGTTTCTGAACTTGGTGAACTTGGTGTTAGGAGATTGAGTGAAGTTTCTTCTAAGTTGCTAGAGACTGGTGTAGCTGCTTCACCTATAGGATTCCTTGAAGCTCTTCAGGAAAAAGCTGGCATTCCTCAACCCTTTGGCCTGAGACGTCTATTGAGAACCGAAAGAGAAAGACAGGAGCGACCAGAGCTTGAGCGTAGAGTAAGAGAAGAATTTCCTATAGGTGCCCCAGTAACTGAACTTGCTGCAGAACTTCCTTTATTCGCTATTCCGGGCGCAAAACTATCTACGATTGCAGCTCAAACACCAGCAAAGGTAGGAGCTATTCTTGGTGGTCTTGGGGGCCTTACTGAAACTGTAGACCAACCTTTATTGCAAAGACTACAAGCTACTGGACTTGGTACTGTACTTGGAGGAATTCTTGGTAAGGGGGCTGAGAAATTAAGGCTAGATCTACCAGCAGAAGAAATTCTTAGGAGAAGACAGGTAGCTGGTATTGCTGCTCGTTCTCCAAAAATATTTAAATCAGTTGAGGAATTGATAGAAGAACCGTCTACAAAAAGAGTTGGTGCCTTTATTACAAAACCTGAAGCTGCAACGTCTGAGGATATTTTATCTGAATTATTAATAAAATCTGTAGAAGCACCTACGCCTCGTAGAGTCATTACGAGAAAGAAAGGATTATTCCCAACAACAGGTTTGACTGGAACGGAATCTACACGTCAATTAAGAGAACTTCCAATTGGTAGGAAACTTCCTAAAAAATTCATTAGTGATGCAGAAGAAGTTTTAGTCGAGAAGCCGCGCATTCTCATAGATGAATTTCCAAGAGAGTTTGATAGATTTCAATCTACATCTCCAAAAATTCAAGCCTCGACCGCAGCACCAGAAGCACCTTTCAAAAGCATTGGATTAGCAGATGATATTACTCCTGTCCCTGAAGTTGATGGATTGGCGAGAGGGGGAAGAACTCCTGAGTCAATCAAGAGAATATCTGGTCATGATAATATTACAGATCCAGCATTGGCAAATGAAATTGACGTACCATTTATAGCCAACAAAGTTACAAAGGCAGGTAAGCAACGCCCTTCAATTAGAAGATCTGGTTTCTATGCGAAGAAGGCTATAGAAACTCATGACATTGTTGATGAAGCAACTGTATCTGATACGCCTCTCAGTGCTGCATTGAGACAGGACAATATCCCTAGGCAGGCTGGTCAGTTCGGACCGGTCATGAAGAATATTCATGAACCAAGTCAACGTTCAATAGCAAACGAAATTACTTTTGGAAATGAGCAGGCCGGCAGATTTGTTGGTATAGCTGATTCGAACGGAATAAAGATCAGTAAAAAGAATGGTGCAACCATGAAGAGAGTCATGGAAACCATTCCCAACTCTGATCTCGAATCTTTAGACGTAGGACAACTGGCAGCTAAATATTCTGATCTAAATGTAGACAATAGGTTCTTCTCTGCTGCCAAAGAATATCGAGTTGTTTTAGACGATCTGAGGGAAATGTCTAATGTTGTTAGGAGAAATCTTGGGAAAGAAGAGATAGGATTTTTAGATTCATATGTTCCTCATATGCAAAGAGCTTCTGGTTGGCTTGATAACATAGGTGATAAACAAACAACGATCTCTGACGTGTTTGATTTCATCGTTCCAAATGCAGCATCAAATAGGTTTGCGTTTAAAAGATTAAACCAATTAAGACCAGAAGAACTCGAACAGAATTTCTTTAAACTTACGGATGCCTATATCAATGCTATAGGAAAAGACATCCACATCACACCTGCTATAGAAAATATAAAGGTACACAACGAAGTTTTAAGAGGGAGGGGATTGAACAAGACTGCAAATTTCTGGGATGATTTTATAAGGACTGGATTGCTCGGAAAGGCCCACAAAATAGATCAAGTATTTGGAATTGAGAAAGGTTCGTTGGCCAACAGAGCCCTACTTAAATTAGCTGAGATAAGAGTTAAGGGGGGTTTGGTTGGTAATGTTACATGGAGTGTTGTAACTCAGCCTTCTTCACTTCTCCTTACTCTTAAGGAGACTGGTGTAAAAAATACATTGTTAGGTGCCTTAGATTGGTTCACTAACCCAGCATTAAGAAAAGAACTTCTCGAAAGTGCGACGTCTTTGAGAATCAAAACTCAAAGAGGTTCGACAATATCTTTTAGGGGTATCTCAGATAAACTAAATAAAAGAGTATTTAAATCGAGAGTAAATAAATTCAATGACTTCTTAAGTTTACTAGCAGATGCAGAAGAAAGACACCTTCAAGGTTTGTCTATCTCTGCGGGATTACGAGAAGGAAAGCGTCTTGGGTTTGGTGGTGATGATCTTTTGACATTTGCCAACGCTGTTGGTGAACGAACCCAGTCTATGTATAACCGGGGCTCTCGTCCCCTTATTCAGAATAGTGTTCTGTTTAGATCATCGTTTCCATTTCAAACATTCTCGTTTGAGATGTGGAGAGGGTTAAAAGAAATAGTTGCTAACAAGGGGTTTAAGGCTAGCGGTCGCCTCCGATTAGGAATGGCAGCTAATGCATTAGTTGGAATGGCATTGGCTAATCAATACTCTAATCTTGTTAGAGGTAGGGATGTTTTCTCTCTTGGTTCTGCAGTTCCTGTAGCTGGTCCATTTCTTGAAAAATCATTAGCCAAGCAATTTGATCCATCTAAACAATTCACATTTAAGGGAAGATCGAGGGCGCCAATTGCAGCACTTGAGGACTTTGAACAACTCGCGAGTGGTATTGGAGATTTCGTTAACACAGGAAATACGAGGCGCTTGAGGAAATCTCTTATATTTTATGGAACTGGTATTCTGGGTATTGGTGGTGGAGCCCAGCTCAACAGGTTAGTCGATGGTATCATAGCTGCAGAACGTGGGGCAGTGACAACCAAGAAAGGTAAGGCTCTATTCCCCGTGAAGGGTCCTGCGGAAATTACTAGGGCTATTATTAAAGGTCCCTCAGGTACAGAAGCTGCTAAAGCATTCAGGGAAAGAGAAGAAAGAAAGAGCGGTAGAAAGCCAGGATTAATAGAACAGTTTCTTATAGCCCAATGAATTTCTTTAAACGTCTTTTCAAGGCGGAACCCAAAATCAAAGCTAGTCATCCAAGCCTAGAGCATGAACCACCTTACACTTTAGGTGAAAAGCAAAAGATCTTCACCAGACTTCTAGCTGAACTAATCAAGTATGCCTATGATGAAGGATATGAACTGACTTTAGCCGAAGCCTTTAGAACCAAAGAGCAAGCAGAGCTTAACGCAAAGAGAGGAATCGGTATTAGAAATTCCCTTCATAGAAAACGTCTAGCTATTGATCTAAATTTATTTCGTAATGGAGCTTACTTAAGCTCAACCAATGCTCATAAGTCATTAGGTGAATTCTGGGAATCACTATCAACTCCAGGCCTTAACTGTTGTTGGGGAGGCCGCTTCAATGATGGTGGTCATTATTCAATACAGCATGGGAGAGTAAAGTAGAATGGCTGGAGATGTCTTTGATAGATTGGCTGCTTTGTCACAGCCGCAGTCTCAAGAAGAAGTATTGAAGAAGATCTTGTTACAAGACGTATTGGCTAAGAGTTTACAAAGAGCTGTCCCGACAGGTCAGACTACAGGGGGACGTACAGGAGAAGTCTTTGAAGGAATATCTAAAGACTTTCTCAGGAATGTTCCAGGTCAATTAAGAGAAGTCTTAATCCAGAAAGCATTCGAACAAGCACAAATTCCATTGGGTGAAAATTTAACTATAGGCCCTTTCAAGAGATCAGGGCCTTTTGGACCTGAACTAGGTGTACTTCTTAGAGGGGTCTTTTAATAGGAGGTAGAAATGATTAAAAAAATACTCGATATTGTAGTTAAAGTTGTCGACACAGTTCCAGTTCTTAAAGGTTATCGCACAGTGATCTTTGCAGTAGGTCTTGCTGCTGTTGCAGTTCTTGATAAGGTAGGAGTTACAAGCGGTATCTATGATATGGTAGCACCCTATGCTTGGCCTGCCATCTCTCTGACAGCCCTCGCCCACGATAATGATTGAGTTTGCAATCTATGCTGGAGTGGGGCTTCTGGCCACATTTACAATCTTCACCATAGGCCGGATCTACGGTGAGAGAAAGATAGGACTGAAATGGAAAGAGGATGTTCTCGACATTGAGCAAGAACATACAAATTCTCTTACTAAATGGATGAGGGATAAGGATGCTATAGAGAAATCGTATACAGAAAGAAAAGCTCTCTATAGAGATCTGGAGGGAAAGAAGGATGAACTCATTGAAGAGAATGAAAAACTCGTTGGTGACATTAGTCATACTATCAAGTCTGGTGATATCTCTCGTATCCTGTCAACATACAACGAGATTAAAAAAGATTCCAAAACCCCCAAGACCGGAACTTAAACAAGTAGAAGTCTTAGAGTGTGGAGTTGTCTGGTGTCTCTCCGAAGAGTCATTAAAGAACTTGCTCGACAACGATACTAATATGAAACAGCATATAGACCTATTGAGATCAGCACCATTCTGGGAATGATATGAAAGAAATGAAAACGTTTAGCAATGGTACAATGAAAGTCCTTGGGGACATAAGGACTATCGTAGCCATAGTATCTATTATGCTTGTTGGTGCGTTCGGTATTTTGAAACTGGCTCAATCAGACGCCAGCCAAAAAATAGAACCCGTCAAAGAAGAAGTGAAAGAAATCAAACAAGACGTAAGAGAGATGAAAGAGACTATAAATGATGTCCACATAAAGGCAGAGAGGTCTCTTATCATCCTTGAGCAGAGGTTTGGCTCACCCAGGCCTAATAGGTGATGAGAGGCTCTGTGTTGAGACTTCTCTAAAAAGGTAGGGTTGGGTATAGGTTGGATGGAGATCGTGGCTTACAGGTACTATAGGGAGCCAATTCAGTCATCCCACAGTATATCAAACAACTGTTTCCTGATTCTTCTGTACCGACTAGCATTCCAGTGTTGTTTGGTAATGTCTCTTAGCATTTGTATTTGATTCTTCATGGTCTCACCAGACAGGAACCAAACTCTCCAGAAAGTCTCAAAGACACCTCTCAGCTTCATGACCTTTTTATACTGATCCATGATCCTGATTCTTTCAGTCTCTATTCGATCTCTGTCTTTAGCTGTCAGCCGTCTCTTCTTCTTCGGGTAAGCCGTTATATTCTTTGGCATCAGATGCAAAACCCTGTATTTTATTAACGAGATTCCTGAATAGAGTATGTAGTAAATAAATATAAGATACCGGACCCATACCCTTCTTATTGATTAGTTCGATTACCTTTTCACAGATAACCATTTCTCTCTTGGTAATGCTCTCCAGTGAGATCTTATTGTCGATTATTTTAACAGACTCATCCAGTAATTTAAAGGCATCAAGGATATTTTCTAAGGAGTCTTTAAGAGATTTCATTGGATTGAAGTCTTTCTATATATTTGGAAAGAAGAATTATTATTTTATCTTTAAAATTTATATTGTACCGACGTTCAAATTCATCGTGACCGATTGAATGGTAATCAGTATGTTCTGTTCTTGTCATGGGCACAGCTGTCAGGTCGTTTCTCTTTCCTTTCTTTCCAGTATTCCAAGTATGCGAAGGATCATTCCGTCCTTCTCCTTTGTCTATGTCCCATGAGTCGTATTTGCCCGAGGCTATTGAAGGCTGCCTCCGTATCCACTCTAGATACTTTTCGTTTCTATGGTTTTGATACTTTGGGTGCAATCTTATCCCTCTCTTGGAGCATAGCATCAGCTATAGTGTATGCATGTCTAGCTACGTCCGACGGATTCAATAGTTTGCTACGCTCTACACCATGAATTATACAAAGAGCCTTTCCTGCAAAATAGTCCCGTAAGGTCATACCACCCTTAAATTTAATACGCTCTTTACCTGGAACCTTAATGTAACAATCAAAGGTGGGAAATGCTGGTCCACCGTCTTTTTTATCAGTCATCTTTATCCTCCAAAAACTTCTCCAGATATTTAAGTGGTTCTTCTTCTAGGACCATTTGTTTAGATTGTGTGCATGCAGTAACCATTTATCTTTTTACTGTTATTGCAGTTGTAGCACATGACCTGGAGCCTAGGTTCTGTTGGATATTTGGACTTCCTAAGCCAGAAGTAGTGACTATTGCCTCCACCCGTAATCCTTCTGTGCGCTGCTCCATCGTTGTCGACATGATCGAGACACAGGAAGTCGAGCCCATTTTCATTACAACAGACACATTTAAAATCTTGTCCACCGTAAGCAACGAAGGCATCAACCTTAAGCTTAATTCTTGATCTTCGATCATAACTCTTCTCTTTTTATTTTAACTTTCATTCCATACTTCATTTCTTCTCCTCAAAAAATTTAGCATCTTTTCCGCAGTCGTATCCGAAAAGTACAGCTTTTCTTTCGACCGAGGCGTAATGATATTTTATCTCACATTTTATTTTCGGAGAGAGGAATTCATTTTCTTCATCAATTTTCTCACCACCCCTCACGCATAATCCATAAATAATTCTTTGTTCATCTGTAAGTGCTTCTCGGAATTTGTCTTTCCTAAAGTGCTTGCAGTCGATGCAATATTTCATTGCATATCCCTCTTCCTGTATCTTCCAATGAATCTTAGTCCTGCTTCTGCTGTTAGTCTGTGCATCTCATCATGAAAGATTGAGTCCCAAGCATACCTATATTCTGACACGGTCTCATAATTGTACTGCCTGACCATTTGATTGGCGATAATTTCAGCCGTTGATAAGAAACTGTTAATTTCTTTTTCATATTTAAAGTCTGTCACTATCTTTGGTATCCATCTACAGCGACCAACTTAAACGGTGATATGATAAGATTGGGTTCACTGTAAACTGGGTGAATCTGTTTATCTTTTCCGACACACAATACAAATGTTGCTGACAGACCCTGTGGCATGAAGAGTCCATTAGGATCTGGTTGTGGTAGCGTAGCTCCGTTCAGTTCATAACGTTCTGGATTCGTATACTGAACTGAATATGGCAGGCCATATCCGATAGAATTACATAGGAAATGGAGTTTCCCATTTAAATCCATGAAGTAAGAATATGTAGTCATCTCTTCGTCTCTTAGTTCAAGGATCATTTTGGCGAATTTACGTTCTGTGAAATTAGTAATATTTGGCATTCCAACTTGACGATGCGCTTCTGCTACAAGCTGTTCTGTTTGAGCTTCTTGTTTTGCGTCTGTTCCACCTTTGCAACCACCTGTGCCAACCAAGAATGGAACTAACAACAATAACATCAGATATTTTCTCATTGGATACTCCTTATCCATGCTTGTAGGCCATGAGGAAACTCAGAAGTATCCACCGTAGCCGATTCGGTTAAGATGATTTGACGGATAGCATTCTTGTGGGATTCATTTTCTGTTAAATCATACTTTAGTTTCAACCTTTGAAAGTGTTCGATTTTACCATGCTTATAAGATTTGCTCTCTTCGAATATCTGTCGCTTAATAGCAACTTCGGCTGGACCAAATAATTTTAGGGCACCCAAACTTAATCCCCCAATAAACAAGACTCCGATTACAATCCAAAGCATTCCGTAAGAACCTATTTTAAAATGTTCCTTTACGCTCATATTTCCCTCCTAGCTTGGTTCCATTCTTGATTTCCATTCATCAATCAAGTCCATAAAGTCTTCCATTGGTAAGATAGCTAACCAATCTTCTCGGTCTGCTCTGTGTGCAACAACTCTCCACTTGCCCTTAGGAGAATCATTCATCGCCTGTTCGATAGCTTTATAAACACTGAGTTTTTTAGTTCTCTTGACCTCCCAATGAATGGGAAGTTCTTTACAAATGACATCAGGAGAATCAGGAGATCCTTGGTATTGAACTCCTCTCCTGGCTGCATACCCATGACTTCGTAATAGTTCTGCGAATTCTCTTTCACCTGAATTACCTTTCCGCTTAGAATTAATTTTCATCTTCCCTCAATCCTCCTGGCTAACTTCGTGCAAAATTAAAAGAATCCTCTAACCACTCCGACACGCTCTGTCTTAAGTCTTCTAGGATAGGTAACTTTTTATTTGGTTTTTCTACTGTCTCTGTACCGATAGCGGTAGCTCGCAGCGCACCATCCTCATCAAATTGGTAAACATAATTGCTATCGTTACTGAAAATTGGTTCGGCATAAGCTCCATAAAAAGTATTGTACGCTATCGTACTCATAGCTTCTTCCTGGAAAACTCAAGAGCATCACTTAGCCACTCTTTAACATCTGATCTTAAATGTTCTACGAATGTTTGTTCTCTGACTTGTTGTTTCGTCCTACCTATTTTTTCTACAAATGAATTTAGGCGGCTAGCAGTCCTATCAAACATAGAATCGACTGGTATCACACTTCCCTGTGGATACATGATGCTAGGAAGCAATCCTCCTGTTATTCCACCACTCATGTTTTGTTGATGTCGTGTTGTTTGATGGACATATTAACATCAGGGAGACGCTTCATAATTTCTGAGTACATCTTCTGCATATCCTTGTGGCCGTCCTGAATTAACTTGATAGACTTGTCGTAATAATCAGATTGGAGTGACATCTCTTTGTCTTTGTATTCATTTTTCAATGAGAGTTCTTTCTTATCGACGTCCATCTTATTTTTCTCTCGTTCAATCTTGACCATGTGTTCGATCTCTTGGAGTTCTATTTTCTTTTGAAGTTTCAGTTCTTCTATTTCTTGTTTTAATTTCGTTACTCTGATTGGTGTGTCTGAATCTTCTCTCAAGACATGGCGCAAAGCTTCTTTAAGTTTTCTCATACTCGTAATCATTTATTCCTCCTGGCCTAGTTAAGAAAATTGCATATACTCAGGGTTCCAAGAGAGCGTTATTACTCCATTGGCTCCATCACGATTTTTAGCAACAAGTATTTCCATTACCCCTTCGTTCTCAGGTTTTGGATCGTAGTAACTTTCTCGGTACATCAGTAAAACAGTATCGGCTTGAGCTTCAAGATCGCCCGACTCTTTCAGTTGATTTATTGAAGGTCTGTTAGAAGCCTTGTCACTATTTCTTCTAAGTTGTGAAAGAAGTATTATTGGAATTTTTAATTCCTTACCAAGCGCTCTAATATTTGAACAAGCTGTCGAAACCTCTAATCTTCTGGATTCGCATTTCTTTTCTCTAACTTCTTGGATGTGATCGATGATTACAAGATTGAGTGGATGCGCTGCGTGAGTCTTTCGTATTCTCCTACAGATTTCTAAAGAACTTATCCCGGCTGAATCGTCTATGAATATTGGGAGTCCACTTATCGCACCGACTGTATCAGCCAGAGTAGACCACTCGTTATCCGAAACAATACCTCTCTGTAAATTTTGATTTGCAATTCTGGCTTCGCGAGAAATCATACGACAAGCAATTGCATGAGACGATTGTTCTAAACTCGAAAAATAAATTGAATTTCCTTTCATTGCAGCATTGAGAATTATATTTACTGCGAAAGCTGTTTTGCCCATCGAGGAACTAGCAGCGAGAATGTAAAGAGTAGATGGCTGAAAACCTCCCGTGTAACTATCAAGTTGTTTAAATCCAGAAAGTATACCCTCTGGTTTTCCTTGTTTTGTACTTTCTAATTTTCCGTAGACTGACTTAACGACACGTTTGATTTCAATAACTACGTCGTCGTCTGTCAGTTCATTGGCGCGTTCTTGTATCGCAGCAGCAAAAATAAGTGGGTCTTCGGTTCCGACTTCGTTTGAGATTTCATCGACAATTTCCTCGGCGATGGTCCGTCTTAAAAATCCTACGTAGCCCTTGAAAGTCTGGGGGATCATGGAGCAGTGTCCGGTGATTTCGTTCAGATGCAAGCGGTCTTTCTTTGCTTGGAGGGAATGATAGAGTAATTTGAAATCCCACTCCCTGTCTGGCCAAGCAAGCATGGTTTTTAGAATCTCGGAGTTCGACTGGCTCTTGAAGTCTTCGGGGGTTAGGTTGAACTGATTTATCAAGTAGGGCGAGACGGTGAGCTTTGCGATGATCCCGTCTTCAATCTCCATTCGGCCTAAAGCTTTGTATTCCATAGCCTTTCCTCTCTTGTGGGTGTTTTTACCTCTATCTCGACGTTGTTCAGCCAGTTGAATATCCGTCTGCGAGTCTTTCTTTTTCCCCTGCCTCTAGGGGTAAGTAACCAAGCATCTAGCCTGCCAAGCTCTCGGTCAATATCAACCCCAGTATAAGCTGGATTACTTTTAAGGGATTGAACAAATTCTTCATCCGTGAGTGTCGGGGACGTCTTGCGTCCCATACTCTCCTCTCCTCTTATCTTATCTACTCTACTCTCCTCTAGGGCGTCACTCTGGCGTCGTTGTGGCGTCACGTTGGCGTCATGCTCTATAAACCCTTGATCTATAAAGGTTTCTATGTCTGGTGGTTTGTCCATGTAACAGAGTTTTTGTATCAACTTGGGTGAGTCAGGTATCATCCCATCGTGGTCGGCAGCGAGTAGCCAAATAGTGACCAATTGACCCCTTTGTGAGTCCGTCAGGGATACCCAATTTGGGTCTCTTAAAAGTCTACGATGCACTTTTATCCAGGGTGGTTGATACCTATCTCTTCGATAGGTTTGCCACTTGTCCCAGTTTCTTATTTTTAGATGTCCCAACCCTACCCCATAAACATATGACCCCTCCGGGTGCCAGGAGGCAATGTGGCAATGAGACTCCGGCTTTAGGGGAATTCAGCCACACCGAAGGGGCCATATCTTTTTTCTTTTTTTTGAAATTAAGCCAGAGTCTCATACTCCCCTTCGATCATAATTTAAGATAGTTGTCAAATACTATTTCTACCACTCTTGAACCGTCCAAGGATTCTGCCAAGAACCTGGTTCGTTGATCCCATCACCAAGTCTGTCATCCTGCACGCGAGTTCTTATTTCGTAGTAGTGTCTTGTCCCGTCACGGTCATACTGGTCGACGACGTAAGGATTGAAGACAGTGCCTTGCTGTTGTTGAGTGTGTCTGGGTTCGTTCTCTATGGCGTTCCATGTGTCTACTGCATCCCAGGCATAAGAGATTGTTGGAATAAGCAAAGTTAATATAATTAGCGTTAATTTCATACAACCCCCTTACGGATGCTTCTGGACAGCCTCGGCTTCTAGCTTCATAGTAAGATACTCGGCTTCATAAGCCTTAATTTTGAGTTCTAATTGACGCCGTGCGCTATTATACTCTGTCTTTAATTCTGCGTGTTTCTTTTTAAAGTCTTTCCACTCAGAAGAGGAGTGAACCTTGGACATTCGTTCTTGAATACTGGAGCCTTCAGCAACCAAAAATAGGTCAGACTCTAGAGACTTCTCCGTCGCTTCATAAGCAAAATACTGATCCTCAATGTCTTTGACGGTATCGATTTGCTTGTGCCACTTACCGAGTCTCTCTTGAAGTCTTGAGTCCACTAGAAAGAATCCTCCGGTCCGGGATCATTTTCGTAATTGGGGCCATCGTCCTTTTTTCCATCCCATACTTTCCATGTGTCTTGAGGTGTAATATAAAACCCACCCGCTTTCTTCTGATGAAAAGTAAATTCAGCAGTACAGTCATTGCATTTCAACCCGTAGTAATCATTCTCCTTCGGGCTTTTATGCATTAGGCCGACGTTAGTAGAATTACACGCCGTGCAGGTAGTGGGGAGAGAAGACCAGAAAGAAAGAGCTTTGATCATCTCCTGTTCTTTGCCTTCTCCTTCAAGTGCTAAAGTTTTGTCACCTAGTTTCAAAGTCAGTTTTGCTTTCATATTTTTATCTCCAAAGGACAATGGTTCAACCATTTCCATTTTAGTTTTCTGAGTTCAGGATAATAAAGCATTCGGTAGTCATTCAGAGCGCAGAGAAAAGCGATAAAACATTCTCTGTAGCGTGAATAGACAAAGACTTTCTTAACATCTCCATCGCGGTGAAGATTAATACCAGCCATGCCTAAGTCTTTCTCTTGTCCCACCTCTTCCAAAGCATATTTGTAAGAGGCCATTTGCCAACCAGTCTTGATAGAATACCAGCCAGATTTGATGTCTTGAACAGACCTTTTGATAGTCTTTGGAGATTCAAATCCATCATGTTTTCCTTTGATGTTTCCGATGTAATCAAACCGTCCAGCATAGCCGTGAGTAGGAGAACAAACGACTTGTTCGCTTTTGTCGGAAGTGATTTCATATTTAGTTTTGATTTCTTGCCAGTTTTGATTTATCTTTTCAAAACCTTCTTCAACTTTGGGTGTCCCAGAAAGGTCAGCCTCAACCATCGAGTGAATCTTTGTCCCTATTTCTCCGGTTTCTTCAAGTCTTTTTTCCTGAGCTTTGCGGGTGTTATTTATTTTGTAGTTTTCAAGTTTCTTATGCTGAATAACGTCGAGGACATGAGTCACCCGAAGATAGAACTCGCCTTCGTCAATGGCTTCCTGACATGGAGCATAAACTTGAATTCCGTTTTTAAGTTCGAAGGTATCCATTATAATTTCTCCGAAAGAACTGCTTCACGATATTCCTCTGCCACTTTTTCTGCCGCCTCAGCATGGGAATCAACGATTCTATCCTTTGCGTCAGAAGTATAGAGAGGCAATTTCTCATTTAGTTCTTCGAAACAACTCTCACAAAGAGGAGGTTGGTCGGTCCACAATTCTTGATAATATTCGTCGTGTCTTTCGCAGCGCTCTTCTTCAACCTTGTCTACGAACTCCGAGATAGAAAAGATGTAGCGGCCTTTATCGCAATCGCTAACGCTAAATTCCAGCTCATCGTTTTGAAGTTTCTTTATCATTACGTTGAGCGCTCTTTCAGCTACTCTTTTCGTTGTTTCTGATTTGTATTTTTTATCCATGTTTGCCTCCTGGGCTTTAGAACCATCCGATTAAGTGAAATATTTCCAACACAATCAATCCCCCAATTGCTACGAATACCCCTCGCAGGATATTATCAATCAAGTCACCCATGTTTACCCCCAAAAAGATGGGGGGTAGCCTAAGCAGCGTTCTTTTAGGGGGAGATACGCTGTGGTATACGCCTAGACTACCGCCCCTAATCATTTTCACCCTCTTTTATTGATTTCAATCTCCACTCATATCCGTGCAAAAGATTGTCAAGAGCTTCCCTAACCAATTCAGACTGAGAGAGTTTAAGCTCGAAGGCTATTTTCCTCAGCAATTGATACTGCTCCTCACCAATTATAAAAGTCCGTTTAATATTATCCTTAGTCATTTCAACCTCATAAGAATGCCAGCCACAGAACAAATGCCGTAACAAATGCAAAACTGATTAAATCACTTCCAACTTCTCTTATCTTTTCGTTCTTAAAAATCATCGTTTCCCCTCCCACAGGTACATCCTGATTTACAGTCATGCTCAATCTCACTGGCTTCAATAAATACGGTGTGTTCTTTGCAATCAGAGCAAACCCCTTCGTCTTCAAAGACTTCACCAAATGACGGAGCGCAGCAGCATTCGCTTAAGGTCTCTTCGTCTTTTTTGCCGGTAGGCTCTTCGACAATTTCCAGCAGATCGATCTTTTCCGGCTCATGTTTGTTTTGCTCTTTCATGTCAGCCACCGTCCTGGCAGGCGAAACACACGTTCTCACCCTTGCAAACACCATGCTTCTCATGGTCGGTCAGTTGCTTTTGGTTAAGCTTCCACTCTTCGAAGCAATCCTCACATATCTTGATCGTCCCTCGTTTTGGGTCGTCTATCTCATGCTCACCCATTTGATGCTCCATGTCGTCGTGATGTACAGCCCCAGCTCCAAACGAGTCTACGCAATGAGGACACACGTCAGGATAAAGGTCATAAATATCGGTATCGCATTCTCCTGGTTCACTCATGCTTACCCCCCGTCCTTACAAAAGAAGCACACGTTGTCACCTGTACACACACCATACTTCTCGTGGTCGGTTAGTTGCTCTTGTGTGTAATCATTTGGGTGAGTTACCGGCTCCGCCTCGACTTCTATTTCTTCTGGAAATACATTGGCTATAATATTAGGAGCTACGGTCAAAAAGTTATTGTTTTTTAATAACCTCAGCAACTCCTTTCTTTTTATTTTAACCTTCATGCTGTTCCCTCCCCTTTGGCTTTTGCGATTATTTGTTCTAATTCTCTGATATGTCTACGAATCCATTGATAGGGGTCTGGAATAGCTTTTAATTCCTCTAATTGTGATTTACAGATGTCTAAAAGTTCCGGCGCGGCGGCTATGAGGCGAGCGTTGGCTTTTTTGTTTTCCCCAAGTAACGCTATCGCTGTTCCATCGTCTTGATTCACTTGATAATTTGTGTGTTTTTGGCCACTTAAATCAGCTGATGACCGATTTTCTATTTTCCAAGGTGTCGGTGTATGTTTACTCATTGTTTTCCCCTTTCCCCTCTGCTTTGGCTATTGCTTGTTTTAAATCGCTTGCGCTTCTCTTGAGACTGTCGAGCACCGCTCCTATCTCATTCGGATTGATAGACAATTTTCTAATGATAAACTCAGCATCTTTTATGCATTCAAGCAATTCAGGTGCAGCAGCGATTAGGCGGGCGTCGTTTACTTTGCTACAAGTTGCGATAATCATATTGCCATCGCTTTGCCTGACAGTTCTTACTGGTTTTTGTTTTATGTCTCTTGCCGAATTGCTGGTCCATGGTCCCGGTGTGTGTTTAGTCATCTTGTCCCCTTTCGTTAAATAAATTGTTTTTTAATAACCTCAGCAACTCCTTTCTTTTTATTTTAACCTTCATGCTGTTCCCTCCTCAAGTTGCCACGTTCCACAAGCGGCACAATAGGCATCCCCAATA
>Ga0209434_1000332_pt1 | contig 23925 bp, 26 predicted proteins | sample ETNvirnome_2_300_FD_184068 | JGI IMG/M metagenome (GOLD analysis project Ga0209434, IMG submission 184068) | Marine viral communities from the Pacific Ocean - ETNP_2_300 (SPAdes) (version 2) | ecosystem: Environmental > Aquatic > Marine > Oceanic | place: Pacific Ocean | collected 2013-06-22
GACTGTTCCTTTTGATTGGTCGTCATCTTGGCTTGGAGACGGAAAAGGATTCGATAACCCATTAACGACAGAACCAACATATTTTTCACCAACAATTTTTAAAGTTCCCGGGAAACATCATAAGCGTTTAACAAGCCCGGGCCACGGCCCTAACCCGCCATTAGGCAAAAAAGAGGGAGTGGACCATGTTCTTGATATTCTTCGACATGGACTGAGAAAAGAAAATACTATGGATTATACAGATAGACTTCAAGCAGTTTCTTGGGGTTTGAAGCCTAATCTTTCATTCGAGACAAGAGAAAGAAAATTTGAGTTACTGAGCGCTTTTGAAGATCAAAATTGTACTGTCAAAGAAGAATACACGTCAGAAGAGGTTATGATGCCTATCATCGGAGGCGGACAAGATGTTGAGCCTTCAAAGTATGTTGCTGATTCGATGGGAAATGAGTTCATTAATGAGACCAAAGACTTGATAAAAACTACAGGAGGTTCAGGCATAATTGAACATCAATATTGGAATTATTCTTCGACTACAGACCCAAATTTCATATTATTAAAGTTGCTTGGGGAAAGAATATTTAAGTTATCAGAAAAAACAATTTTACATTATGATATAGATTTATATTATGATACAAAAGGTAAAGTGTGGAGTCTATTTTATAAAGCTCTTATGAATTTAACCGGCGGCATACCATCAGGACCGACACCGCCGGCGGACACAATCGCCGCCGAACATGTAAGTTATATTAAAAATCTTCCAAACCAAATTAAAGCTCTGCTTTTAGAAAGCACTAACTCTGATATAATCAATACATCTATACATGATAATGAAATAAACGCATTTAAATTAATAGAAGAATTTTGCCGAATCTACTTAAGGCATTTTGTTCTTATCAAAGTAGAGGTTTTCACGGATTATGAAAAAATTGGCGACGAACAACAAGTTAATAGTCCATTGTGGACGCCATTAAAAAAGACACATTTGACACCTTCGGCATTGAGAACAAAAATTTTACTTTGTAGACGAACTTATTATTCTAATAGCGAATTTAAAATAAGTCAACCAGATGAATTACAATTTCCAATGTACAATAAATATTTCATGATTGACATACCAAAGGCAGGAACATAATGGCACAATTTGGCAATATAGGAAAAGAGTTGTTAGTTATAGATCGAACAGCTATAGCTGATGAAGTCGAACATGTTGTATTTAGCGGGTGCACCGGATTAGTCCCCACAAACGAAGAACATCAATATACAGATCATGTTAGGATTGCGCTTGGAAGATATTGGGCAAAAAATAAAGAACACACAGATGTTACATATTTAACTGATCCTTTTAAAGCACCACTTGATCATATGAAGGCGACAACGCCTTTATATAATCCTGAGACAGGAAAATGGAGACAATGGATTCGATTTAAGTTTAACGGTAAAACTATATCGGAAACAGGTGAAACTATTCCCGAAGTTGAAAATAAAGAAAGTTGGATAGCTTGGAGCAGGTGCTTGACGTCCATGTGGACGCAATTAGGGTTGGAAGAAACTGGCGATATCCCTAAAATAAACTGGATTGACGGGGGGACACCCGCATCGCTCCAGCGCGTGATGTTTGATCTTGCGCACAAAGTACATATTGCCCTTTCTGATAAAGAGGCAGAAAAATATGGTAATATATCTAATGTTTTAAGGGTTGACATAGAACCAATGTATAACTTTACAAGTAAAATATTTGAAGACGCTGTTGAAGACGCAGAAGAAACACTTCTTCCAAATGTATTTACAGATGCTTCACAAGAAAATACATGGGTTCTTAATAGTGTTAAGCCCTGCGATTGGATGGCAGTTGAAGGTGGGATGTGGTGTGGAACCTCAATAAAAGGAGATATGGCTATAAATGGGATAAGTGGCGCTACTGGGTTGGAGGGCTTGGTCATCGACTGGCCTGGCAACACACCTGAAACGGCAATAGAATTCGATCCTGACATCTCTGAAGCCCCGCTGGACTGGAATTCCTGGGCAGTAGATTTTTCAGAAATGATAGCCTCGCTAGAAAATATTAATGCACCAGGAATGACAATCAATCAAAAAACGGCAGCCATAAAAAAAGAAATAGCACAACTTTTAGCAAAAAAAGAAAAAAATATTTTGTTTCCACTAGAAACGCTTTCTTTTATTAATGAAACTTATCATAAAAGATTTTTGTACCCGATGCTGTTTGATATTCAAATACCTACAATTAATGCATCTTTTTCTTGGGCACAAATGGATGGCAATGAGGTCATCGAACAACCAACAATGTTTGGCTTATTAAAATCAACATTAACATATCAAGCATTTATGGAATGGGCAATGCTGCTTACAGTTCCATATGATTTACCGGCAGGATATGACCTCCTATACAAAGAATTAGCTAAAACGCTCGGAGAAGAAGCGTGGCCAGAACCCAAAATTTTTATAAAAAGATTTTTTACAGAATTTGGTGAAACTGCGGCAGATACATCAGGAATAAGTAATAAAATTATTCCTTCCTTAAACGAGAGAAGTTTAAGAAACACAGCTGGTTTTGATGACCTTCTAGGATTTAAAAGCGTTCTGGACGCTACACTTTTATCTTCTGAAGTATCTCCCGACACACAGGCATTTTTGAACTTAAAAGAACTGATTCTTAATTCTGGCGATGACGTAACTGGTACGCTTGTAATTGAAGATCCGAATAACCCGGGTCAAAAAATATTGAGTCCGACGTTCGGAGATGATTGGAACTTGATAGCCACTAGCCTTAAAGGTATTTTTGATGATGAATATAATAATCTTGTTGACTATCATTTTAGACATTGGGGAGAAATAGTAGGGATACGCCACACATTGGCCGGGGACACCACTCCAAAACCTTTAGCATATTCAGAGACACTTTTTTATAGAATTGAAAAATCATTAGTAACGTTTCCGGGAGGGGCCCCAGGCCTCACCGGTGACACCCCAGCTTATGAAAACATTCAAAATATCTATCTTCCAAACACAAATGAATTAGATGTTATAAAATATTTAGACACACAGGTTAAATATGGAAAGCGCTATAGATATAGAATATTTTCATATCAATGCGTTATAGGAACAAAATATAATTATCTGTCCGGTGTCAAGTGGGACCCGCTACCAAAAGTCACAGACTTCGAAGGGAAAAGCCCCCAATTTCCAACCAAAGATGATTTAAACCTAGAAATACTGAAACAACAAACTATAGACTGGCTCCAAGGCGAGGGAGGCGCGCCGCCACCGGCGGAAGATGCACCAGCAGCAGCGGTCTATGCTGATTTGCTCGATGGGGTGGTGAACTCGGATCATACAGACCGAGTAGATGGTCAGCATGGATATGTTTTTCTTCCTGTAGAATATGAGCCGTCTGTGCAATTAGTCGAAAGTCTTTATCATGAGTGGGAAGGGCCAATGTTAGATAACCCACCAGTTCCACCACGAGTAGACATTTATCCTTATGCTGGTATTAATAATAAACTTTTAATTCTTTTTCAAGATAGCACAGGAGAATTTTTGCTTGATCCAATCGCGCTAAATAGTGATGATGAAGCTGCAATTGAGATTATACGCGATGCACAAAAGATCGCAGATGGTCCAATACTTTTTAAAAGTGATGATGCGGCGGAAAATTTTGAAATATATAAAATTGGCCCTCGAAAATCATCAAGCCCATTAGCGACAAAACCACGAAGCTATAGAGACTTTAAACAATTGACTCCAATAACTGTAAAAGATACAGCATATGTAGACACAATCGTTCCAAATAGAAAATATTATTATACATTTAGAACAAAAGATATACATGGTCATTTTTCAAACCCAACAGCAGTATATGAAATAGAAATGGTTGATACTGGGAATAGCATATATCCGGTCATTACTACAATTGACATGGATCCACAGCCGTCGCTGGAAGACACAACAAAACCAGTTAGAAAATATTTATACATCGCACCAGCATTAGAGCAAACTGTTATTAATAATCTTGAAGCGATAGAAGAGTTTGACACCGTTGAACCCGCACCGCAACCAATTTTGGGTCTTGATGAAAAATCTGTATGGGGAAAAAAGCTTAAAATTAAATTGATTTCAAAATCAACTGGAAAAGAGATTAACATCAATGTCCAGTTTAGAACAAAACATGTTGGATAATGTAAAAAAAGAGCATTATTTGCATTAAAATACTAATTATTTCGAAGAGGAGAATATTATGGCGTTTCTTGACAATAGTGGTGATATTATATTAGATGCGGTATTGACAGATACTGGCAGGGCACGATTATCTAGAGGTGATGGAAGTTTTAGAATTACACAATTTGCCGTAGGCGATGATGAAATCAATTATGCGCTTTATAGAAACGCGAATCACGGCGAAGGGGCGCATGCTAGCGGCAGCGCATATTATGATTTAGAGATTCTCCAAACCCCTATTTTAGAAGCCTTCACTGACAATACTGCAATGCTAAAATCAAAGTTGTTGTCTATTAGCTCAACAAATTTATTGTACATGCCAATACTTAAAATAAACCATTTATTGTTCCCAGTAAATTCAACTACAAACACATTTATTGTTTTAGTGGATACAGAAACTGAAGCTGTTTTTGCAACAGACGCCTCTATTGGTGTGCTTTATGGTGAAACTCTGACCGGCAATGCAGCACGTAGGGTTCAAGTAGATCAAGGATTAGATATCGCTTATAAAATAATTCCAGATGGCGGACTAGATTCTTTGTTAGTGGAAAATACTTATCTCGTCCAAATGGATAATCGTTTAGGAGGTTTAATGACAAAAGGTGGAACCGCTATTTCATATAATTTCATTGATGACGATCAAGTTGCTCATTATCTTGTAACATTGAAGGTCTCCCCCACAGTTGTTTACGACACAAACAGGCTGACCACTACAACCACTTCTGGACAAGTTATTGAGGGCCCGAGAGGAACAAACTTAGAATTTAAAATTCAGGCACGAAATCAGATGCGCGACAGTACATATTTATATGAAAGATTGGGCACATCAACCACTAGCTTAACAGACACTTTTGGAAGTTCTACAACGACTTCTACTGCCGCTGGGAAATATATAGATTCGACAGTGCGAATTATAGGTATGAATTCGGGATACAGTCTTGATATTCCAGTTAGATACGTACGAAAAGACACATAGGAAATAAAACATGACTACTGCTTTTAAATCACTTAATAATAATGACATTACCACGACAAGAACACTACTTCATGAAGCTATCCCTATTACAGGCGCAATCACTTCCGGAACCTATGCAGAAGAAAATATAAAAACATTTTCTCATGGAATGTTTCAATCTGTTTATGATTATCCTTATTTAAGCTCATCGGCAAATCATATTTTTGATATAACTTGCGGATTTCATAGCGGCTCTGCTTTGAGTGGATCGCAAGGTAATGAAACAACACAAGTTGCAAAGAAAATAAATATTTATAATCAAATGGCTCAAACACTGGTTGGGTATGACACCGGCAGTAATATTAGACTTTTTGATCAAGACGGAGATTTAGGCTCTGGTGCCAAACTTGATGAAGCGGTGTTTCTTAATTTTGGAAGACTCTTAACAAAAGACGAAATTAAAAAGGAATCTTTTACTGTTGTTTTTGCTACCGGTAGCTCACCTTCTAGTTCTTTTCTTGGGGCACACTTGAAAACTATTTCAGATTATGGAGCAGCAACAAGTTATAGAACAAATTCACCCGCAGGAGAATACGGGATACTTTATTCTAGTTCAGCTGATGTGGGAGCGTCTACCGCAGGGGTAGGATTAATTTATTATCAAGCAGGGATTGTTGTTCTTACAGCTTCTGTGTTTCGCTCAGCACCGGCCGACGCCGCGGCAGGCGCTGGAACCCACTCTGCACCTGGAATGGAATTTGGACCACTTCAAACTGAGCATTTTGACTCATCTTCGATTGAGGCTGTACTAACTGCTTCGACTATTGATAATTTTGCAACAGGGGTGCGAAATAGATTGTATAGTGTTCAGTTCAATAACACCACTGAACTTAATTCAACAATTTATTTTTGTAGGATGAATCATAATGATTTTAATTATAGTTCAAATCCGACATATCTTAGTCAGAGCACGATTAGAGTGAAAGAAGAAACGCTAGATAACCCAGTTTCATATGCAACCACTATTGGTTTATATTCTTCTGATAATGCGTTATTGGCTTGTGCAAAATTAAGTGAGCCACTTAAAAAAGATCCTAACACAGAGTTAACAATTCGCGTACGACTGGATTACTAAATTAATAACTATTTATAAATGCAATGCCATATTATAAATTTAAGCATAATGAAATATTTCACAATCGGATAAAAGCATATCCTCAATATAACTTTTATATTTACGATGGAAGTATCTATTTTAATAATAAAACGCATCAAAGCGGCACGTACAATTCAAATGTAAAGCATGTAGACCATGGACACATTAGTTTATATGAATTAAATATTGACCGCAGCGCAGTCGAACATACATATGATCCAGATGCAGACATTGGCAACAAATCATTAATTTTTCCGTTTATAACCAAACAAGGAAGTTTAAGTTCATTTAAAACAATTTCTTTGCAATCCTTTAATTCAGACTTCGCATATGGTACTATACTTACTAGTAGCTATCCATTGTCTGCTTCTATCTCAAAAGAAAGATTTGCAGAAAATGCAACAAGAGGCCATATTGATGCACTAAGAAACACATTAGACCACTATAAAAAATTGAGTATACAATATGCCTATTCGTCATCTTATGGAGACAAAAGTACTCAAGAGTTAAGTTTGATTAGTGTTCCTTCAATATTTTATGGTTCTTCAATTAGAAAAGGATCAGTTGATTTAAAATTTTATATCACTGGAACTTTGATTGGGCAGGTTAAAGATGAAAAAGAAAATGGTGAGTTAATACAAGTAGGGCCGTCTGGCAGCGTCGGGTCTGGAAGCGTAGCAGGCGTTGCTTTATATAAGGAAGGTTTTTTAGTTCTAACAGGTAGCTGGCATTTAGATGAAGCAACATATGATTATATAAATGATGCAACAGATAAAAAAGTGCCCACATGGGTACACTTTGGAGCGGGTATGAATGATGGTCTTCCCGCTGCAGCAAATGTTTCATCAAGTTTTTACATGTCTTTTGAAGGAATAAATTATATCCCAACAGTTACTATGTTAGCTCATGCGAAAAGAGGAAAATTAAACCATTCGAACAACCCAACGTATGTTAAATATGGAACTAATTTAACTCCTATTTCTGGAACAAAAGAATTTTTGGAGCCTTTGACATCAAGTATTAAAAATATTGTACATAGCCCTTATACTAATCATACTGCTAGTTTTCAAAAACAAACCTATATAAGCCAAATTGGCGTATACGATAAAAATAAAAATTTAATTGCTATAGCAAAATTAGCAAACCCAGTTCGAAAAAAACAATTAGATGAATATACTTTTAAATTAAAATTGGACTTTTAAAAATTAAATGATATTAGGATTAGATATTTCTACTTCAATTAGTGGCATCTCTATAGTAGACAAAAACAATGAATTACTATATTGTGAAGCTTGGAGAACCGACAAAAAAAGCTTGTCTTTTTATCAAAAGCTTGATATATTAAGGGATAAGTTTTGTTATATTAAATCACAGTTTCCAATTGAAAAAATCTATGTTGAAGAACCTTTGGGAATGTTTGCGGCGGGACGAAGCTCAGCACAGGTAATATCAAAAATCCAACGATTCAATGGAATTGTTTGTTGGATTCTTAGAAGTCTTTTTGAGATCGAACCACGATATATTAATGCGGCAACTGCAAGAAAGACATATGGCATCTCTATTAAAAGAGGGCAAAAAGCAAAAAAAGTTGTTTTAGAATATATAATTGAAAATGAAAAAAAATTCAAGGCAGAATATACGCGACATGGGAATCCCGTAAAGGGAGTTTATGATAAGGCAGATTCTATAGTAATCGCTAGGGCCGGATACCATTTGTCTGAACAAGGAAAGGAATATACTTGTTATGGCACCAAGTTAGACACAAAAAACAAAAATACTACAAATAATTCTTGACTTTGTGATTAGTTTTTGATAGTATGTGTTATATGTATTCTAGAAAACTTCAAATTCTTGTGGAAGCTCTTGGAAAATATTATTCTTCAAATGATGAGTGTCTTTTCTTTTGTCCATTTTGTGAACATCATAAGCGCAAATTATCAGTAAATATATCTAAAAATACTTATAAGTGTTGGATCTGTGATAGTCACGGAAGAAATATATACTATATTATTAAAAGATTTGGGAACTACGAACAAAAACAAGAATGGAAAAGTTTTGACAATGAGATCGAAATTACAGAATTTGATAATCTTTTTAAGGAAGAAGCAGAAGAATTAGAACAACAAATTAAACTTCCAAAAGAATACACATGCCTTGCAAATAAAAATCTGAGAAGTGATTCAAAATTAGCATTAAATTATTTAAAGAAACGTGGTATTATTGATAGTGATATATTAAAGTGGAAAATAGGATATTGTGATGACGGTCAATATAAAAATAGAATCATCATTCCCTCATTTTCTAATAGCGGTCATTGCAATTATTTTGTAGCACGCTCATATGCAGAAAATTGGATGAAATATAAGAACCCTCCTGTTTCTAGAAATATCATTTTTAATGAATTAATGATAGATTGGAAAGAACCTATAACACTAGTTGAAGGCGTCTTTGATGCTATAAATGCAGAGAACTCTGTTCCTTTGTTGGGCTCAACTTTAAGTGTGCGCTCTAAGCTGTTTAAAACCATTCTGACGCACTCTAAGCGAATATATGTGGCAACAGACAAAGATGCGGAAAAGAAGGCTCTAAACATTGTTAACGCTCTTATTTCGCATGGTATCGAAGTTTATAAAATAGACACATCCGATTACGAAGATGTTGGAGAAATGACAAAAGAAACATTTAAGGAAAGAAAAGATAAAGCGGTATACATTGATTCAACTAATTTTCTTTTCTATAAAATGCAAAACACATTATAAAACAAAATCACAATTAATAAAGAAAGGAACAACAGATGGCAAAAAAAAGTACAAAGCAAAATCATGATGTAAAAAAGAAAAAGACAAGTATTGGGAATTCAAAATTTTCAAAACATTATAGTAAAGGTGGCGGACCACAGGGTTCGACTACTAGCAAGTTGTATAGAAAAAAATATAGAGGCCAAGGTAAGCGCCATTAAATAAGGAATAGTATGAAGTTTGCTCATATCGCAGATACACATATTAAAAATTTAAAGTATCATTATGAATATAAGAAAGTTTTTGAACAATTATATGAGAAGTTAAAAGAAGAAAAAGTTGATTGTATTGTTCATTGTGGCGATATAGCACATACGAAAACACAGATTTCCCCAGAGTTTGTGGACATGTGCTCAGATTTTTTTAGAAATTTAGCCAACATTGCACCAACTTATATAATTTTAGGAAATCATGATGGGAACTTGAGAAATTCAAATCGTCAAGATGCGATTACTCCTATTATAGATGCCTTAAATCATTCAAATCTACACTTATTGAAGAACTCTGGAGAAGTTGTTTTAAATAATGAGTTTGTTTTAAATGTGCTTTCAGTTTTTGATTTAGATAATTGGGTTGATCCAAGCGATGGAGATAAAATCAATATCGCATTATACCATGGTTCGATTAGCAATTGCGAAACAGACACCGGTTGGACAATGAAATTTGGCGAACATGACATTGAAATTTTTAATAAATTTGATTATGCAATGCTCGGAGATATTCATAAGGCTCAAATATTAGATAAAAAAGGAAAGATCCGTTATGCTGGTTCGACAGTACAACAAAATCACGGTGAAGCAAATGATAAAGGCTTTTTAATTTGGGAAGTTAAAAATAAAGATTCTTTTACCTGTAAACACATTGAGCTTAAAAATCCAAAACCATTTATAACAATTGAATTAACTCCAAAGGGTCACATGCCGAAGAACATTAAAGTTCCGATTGGCACCAGACTTCGTTTAGTTAGTAACAATAATATACAATTAGACCGTCTTAGAAAAGCAGTTGATATTGCAAAAGTTCGATTCAAACCAGAATCAGTTACATTTTTAAATAGGGTAGCTGGAGAACGAGGTTCGGTTGAAGACCTAACAAATGATCTTATTAAAGAAGATCTTCGAAATCTCGTCGTTCAGGAAGAATTAATTCAAGAATATTTAAAAGATTATCAAGTTGAGGAAGAAGCGCTCGATAAAGTTTTAGAGCTTAATAAAAAATATAAAACACTTGTAGAAGAAACGGAAGAGGTATCTAGAAATATTAATTGGACTCTTAAATCTCTTAAATGGAATAATTTATTTAATTTTGGTGAACGCAACTCAATTGATTTTTCAAAATTGAATGGAACAGTAGGAATTTTTGGGAAAAACTTTTCTGGAAAATCTTCAATTATTGATAGTATGCTTTTTACGCTTTTTAATTCGACATCAAAAAATGTAAGAAAAAATCTTAATATAATTAATCAAACAAAGGAAAGAGGGGAAGGACAAATTGAAGTTGCGGTTGGCAACAAAACATTTACAATCACAAGAACAGTTGAGAAATACATAAAAAAACTAAAGGGGGAAGAAACTTTAGAAGCAAAAACTGATGTAGAATTTAACAGTTATGATGCAGTCGTTGACGAGACAAAAAGCGAAAATGGTTTAAGCCGCACAGACACAGACAAAAATATTAGAAAAATCTTTGGGACACTTGATGATTTCTTATTAACTTCAATGGCTTCCCAACTAAATTCTTTAACATTCATCAACGAAGGATCAACTCGCCGTAAAGAAATTCTTGCAAAATTTCTTGATCTTGAGGTGTTTGATAAAAAGTACAAAATGGCGAAAGAAGATGCTACAGATTTGCGCGGCGCATTGAAACGATTGGAAGGTAGAGAATTTGATGACGAGATATCTGAAGCAAAACAAAATTTAAATGAAAACGAACAGCTTACACAACAACAAATTAATACCTGCACAAATTTAAAAAAAGAAATTGATTTAATAGATGTTGAACTTAAACAAGTTCAAGATGCCATCGAATCGATTCCGGCTGAAATCATAGATATTAAAAATGTTTATGAAAATACCTCCGGAAGAGAAAAAGAATTTGCTGACTTAGTGGCTAACAATATTCAGTTTCGTGAGAATATTGCAGATAATAATAATCTATTAGACAAAATCAATGTATTCCTTGAAAACACTTTTGACATTGATAAGATTAAAGAGAAAAAAGAAAATATTGAAAAATATAAAATTGAATTAAATGGTATTCTTAATGAAATTGAAAAGCAAAATACAAAGCTTTTAATAGAAGAAAAAAAGATACAACTTCTTAAAGAAGTACCTTGTGGTTCGGAGTATTCACACTGTAAATTTATTAAAGATGCATATGTTTCATTAGAGGGGTTAACTTTAACGAAAACTGCTTTAAAAGATTTGAAAGATAAAGAGGGCTCCACTTCGAAAGAAATTCAGGATTTAAACCCCGATCAAACGGAAAGTTATTTATTAAAATATGAGGAGGTCCTAGGAAAAAAGAGCACTTTAATTTCGGAGATAACTCAGTTCCAGCTACAGATTGAAAAAAACAACAATCAAATCACAAAACTTGAAAGTGAAATTAAAGATTTTCAGGAAAAGGTTGATGAATACATTGAAAACAAGGAAGCAATTGAAAACAAGGAAGAATTTGTTAAACAACAAAAGTCCTATGAACAAAAATTAAAAAAGAAAAATCATGTATTACAAATATGCGAAGAAAAGATTCTAGAACTTTACAAACAGCATGGTTCCTTAGAACAAAAAATGCAGAACTTAGAAGATCAAAAAAAAGAACTAAAAGATCTTCGCGAAGAATACGCAGCATATGATTTATATCAGCGATGTATGCATGCAAATGGAATTGCATACGATATTATTAAGAAAAAACTACCGGTGATTAATCAAGAAATCGCAAAAGTTCTTGCTAATATTGTTGAGTTCGAAATTTTCTTTGAAGATGATGGAAGAAAACTTGACATCTTTATTAAACATGCGCGTTTTGAAGCCAGACCAATAGAATTGGGATCGGGAGCAGAAAAAACTATTGCGGCCATGGCCATTCGCCTTGCATTATTAAATGTTTCAAATTTGCCAAAAGGAAATGTTTTTATTTTGGACGAACCGGGAACCGCATTAGATGAAAATAACTTAGAAGGATTTGTTCGAATTTTAGATTTAGTTAAATCATATTTTAAAACAGTTATTTTGATTTCGCATCTAGATAGTCTTAAGGATTGCGTTGATACTCAAATTGTTATTGACAAAAAAGATGGTTTAGCTTGTGTAAGAGAATAAAATAATAATGCCATTATATGATTTTGAATGCAAAAGACTAATTAATAATGACTACAAATAGGAGGGCTCTATTATGGAATGGTTACAAAAAACTACTGCGGTATTAAAGCAATTAACAGAAATTTCTGTTGCAATATTGGCTTTAGCGGTTGTAATACAAGTGCTTTTTGGTGCAGGGGCAGCATTTTTCCCTGTAGACGTTGTTGGAAACGTTGTAGCAGTTACAAAAGCTTTGGGCAGTGAGGGCTTGGTAGGTCTTGTTGCTATTGGGGTTTTGTTAGCAGTATTTAACCGAAAATAGGAGTTTAATAAATTATGAGACGAGCATTAGATCGGTTCTTAGGAAAATTAGTATCACGTAAATTAATGGTTTGGCTAGCCGCCACTTCTTTTATGTTTGTGGACGCCGTTCCATTAGCATCGGAAGATTGGGTTGCAATTTCTTTAGCTTATATTGGTATTGAAGGTTTAGGCGACATCGCCACAAGGTGGAGGCATGGAAAGTGATTACCTTATTAGTCATTAAAAAAACATTAAAAAAGGTTTGGACATGGCTTAAACATAATTGGAAAGTACCATTTGTTTTGATTGCGGTTTTATTTTTATGGCTAGGGTTGAGAAAAAAAGACGTTGCTAAAAAAGTTTTAGAAATTCGCGATGCTAGTTATAAAGCGCAAATTAATGAAATTAATAGGTCGCATGAAGAAGAAATCAAAAAGCGAAATGAAATTATTATAGAATATAATAACCTATTAGAAACTCTTGAAAAAGAACATGAAGAAGAGTTTAAAAAGTTAAATAAAAACAAAAAAAAGAAAATTAAAGAAATAATTGAAAAATATCATAACAACCCAAACGAATTGACTAGAAAAGTTAGCGAGGAGTTTGGGTTTGATTATATAGAGGAATAAAATGAAATTTATTGTACCATTGTTGATATTCACTCTTGTTTTTCCTATGGGGAGTTTTAGCAACCCTCCGGAGTCCACACCGGGCCCAAACGAGGAAGAAACAATCAAACCACAGGTCGCGCCCTTGGTTAAAGGGCAAATAGCTCCATTCACCGGCACACTGTTTAATAATATTGCAACGGCTGAAATTCTTGCAGAAAAAGAATTTGCGCAAATAGAATGTAGTTTACGTATTAAGCATGCTGTTGACAAAGAAAAGGCAAGATGCTCATTGTTGATTAATAGCACAAATGCTAGTTTTCAGTCTCTTCAAGACCGATACAAAGCCATTTTGGTTATAAAAGATAAAGAGATTGATCGTCTTAGCAAGTTGGCTTTGGAAGGATCAAACAGTCATGTTTCTTGGTGGGCTACCGGTGGGTTTCTTGTTGGAGCGGCTGTCACGATTGGAATGTTTTTTATCGTCGCAGAGACTATGGATAAATGAAACTAAATGAACTTAAAAAAATAGTTAAAATCGAGTTACATGAAAAAATCATAGGGGGCCGCCGCTTAGATCGATATGCGACGGCCTTTTCTAGAGAAATTATCATTGCTCTTAAAGATGAAGACCTTCAAACTCATATTCATGATAACGAAGAAGCTACATTTACACTTACAACAGAATTATTAGAAGAATTAAATTGGGTTAGAGATGTAATCGTTAATGTAAAAGTGTTCGAAACAAAAAAAGATTCCGTAGTATCTGGAAGTTATGATTGGATTTTAGACGATCCCGAACAAAACGTTGATGAAAAGTCAAGAGCATTATCAGATATATATGTTTATATTGAATTGCCACAGAATTATTCGAATAAAGAGTTCGCAAATTTGATTCCGCGGATAAAAGAAGTTTTTCGACACGAATTAGAACATAGTTCTCAACCAACAGAAATGCTAAGATCAACTTATGAGAAAATTCCAGATAAAGAAGTATGGAAAACTTTAGACACCGCCGAAAATTACTATACAGACGAAGCCGAAATAAAAGCACATGTCGCAGGGTTATATAAAAAAGCAAAAACAGAAAAAAAGCCAGTAGAAGAGGTGTTTGACACAGCACTTGATGAGATTTTTCATACTGGATTACATTATGGGTACGCAGAAAAAGATTTAATCCCAATTGTAAGGAGAACAAGAGAACTTTGGAGATATTATGCAATGAGCAGATACCCGCATGCAGGCATTGTACTTGAACCGGATGAACACTCTGAGGAGTCATGAGCGAGCGCGATTTAAATAAGATTGTGCAATTAGAACAAGCTATAGTTAAAAAGTATGGAAAAGAGGCGATTGATAATCCTAAAGCCAATTGGAGCGAGGCTAAAGAAAAAGAATATTTAGAACAGCTAGCAAAATTATCACAAAAGGAACAAAAAACATACGATAAAGTTGAGAAAATGGAAAAGGATGGATTTTTCTTATCAAAGAATCTAATTAATAAGAGAAGTAATAGAGTGTGTCCTATCTGTGAAACATATTCTTTTTCTTCGAGAGACGATGTATATGTAAATAAATTTCAATGTTGTTGGAATTGTTATATTAAATGGGTAGAAGGGCGAGAAGAACGATGGTTAAAAGGTTGGAGACCCCAAGATGAGAAAAAAGAACAAAAAAAGAATTAATCCCCGGTATTTTTTACACGAGACGGCATACCAAGAATGGGGCCAATCGGATGAATTAATAGGCAACCTCGCTAGAATAATCTCCGGTGATATATGCAAGAGCGCCGACAACGTATATCACGGTGCGCGCGACTTGTTCGCCCAAATTGACAGTTATACCAAGGCGGGCAAAGAAGCCAAATATCATTGTGAAGAACTGATAAAAACTGCGCAGGATATTCGCATTCGCGAAGAAGGGGGGCGCCCCAGGTCGCAGGCCGCCAATACGGAAGTTTTATGGTCGTTCGCCAACCAATCTATTCGACACATCGAGCGGTTATATAGAACAAAAACCGCAGAGACTTTTGGCGACGGTGCCGAATATGAAGACGAGCGCTTAAGCCAAAAAGTTAAAGATCTGGCACAGTGTCCCGAAGGTGACGAGCGCTATGGGCGCTAAAGAAGGAGCAAATTAAATGGCAACAGTATATGATATAATCCAAGGCATTTCGCAGGCCGCGGCCAATGCCTATGATGGTTCACAATATGAACGCTATTCATATGATGGGGAAGAAAAAAAGATTGGGCTGAAGAGAGAAGAAGGCGATCCGATCTTAGATTCTAGAGTGATGGATGGGTTTTCTGTAAGATTTCATGGCGATAAATTGATAGTAGGATATCAGTCAGAGATGCTTTTAAAAGACTTACATAATCAAAAGGTTGAAGACGAGATTGAACAAATGTTTTCCAAAATCGCGAGCTTTCTAAGAAAAGAATATAAAAAAATTACAAAAAATAGTATACAATTAACGTCAGCAGGAGATGCAACCATTCTTTTACAAAATATGTCTAGAATCCGTACATGGGTACAAGCATCAAAGATTTATAAAATTGGAGGCCTTAAAGGGGTTGAGCCAGTTGGAGCAGGGACACCAGAGGATCGTTTAGACGACTCTATTAAAAAATGGCTAGCTATTGGGAAAGAAACATACCCGAAAGCAACTAAGCCAGAAAATGTTACAAGGAAGGAAAAATAATATGCTAGCTGAAAAACTATCTGAAGTCACATCTTTGCTATGTGGTGCACAGGCAGATGCAGAAAAATTTGATAAAGGAAATTCTTCTGCTGGAACGCGCGTAAGAAAAGCTTCACAAGAAGCCGTTAATGCATTAAAAGCATTACGTAAATTAGTTTCTACAACCAAAGCTGAAAGAAACACCACTAAGTGATGAATAATGAGCTATGAACTTTCAAAGAAAGAAATTGTTCATGAAATCATTAGGTCTGGTAAAGATCCAGTCTATTTTATAAACAATTATACGAAAATTTCACATCCTTTAAGAGGGCAAATTCCTTTTAAAACATATGATTATCAAGATGAATTGTTAAATAATTTTAATGATTATCGATTTACTGTTATATTAAAGGCTCGACAGTTAGGCATTTCAACAATCAGTGCTGCATATGTAGCATGGATGATGCTTTTTCATAGAGACAAAAATATTCTTGTGATGGCTACTAAATTTAACACTGCTGCAAATTTAGTTAAAAAAGTTAAAAGTATTATTAAAAATTTGCCACCATGGATACAAATATCAAGAGTATCAATCGATAATCGAACATCATTTGAATTAGATAATGGTTCTCAAATCAAAGCCTCATCGACTTCCTTTGATGCAGGCCGATCTGAAGCGTTGTCTTTATTAGTGGTGGATGAGGCCGCACATGTAGATGGCCTAGACGAATTATGGACTGGTTTATATCCTACTCTTTCAACAGGGGGTCGTTGCATTATTCTTTCAACACCAAACGGGGTTGGGAACTGGTTTCATCAAACTTATATTGACGCAGAACAAAATAAAAATGATTTTTATCCTATAAAACTTTTATGGGATCAACATCCGGAACGTGATTATGAATGGTTTGAAAATGAAACAAAAAATATGTCTAAAAGACAGATAGCCCAAGAACTTGAATGCAATTTTAACACATCTGGAGAGACTGTAATACATCCGGATGATATGAAAAGAATAGAAAAGAGTATTAAAGAGCCAAAGTACAGAACTGGTTTCGATAGAAATTTTTGGATTTGGGAAGAGCATCAGGCAGAAAATACGTACTTACTTTCTGCAGACGTGGCACGTGGCGATGGTAAGGATTATTCTGTGTTCCATATATACAAGTTAGAAACTATGGAAATAATAGCAGAGTATCAAGGTAAAGTAACGCCAGATGTATTTTCTGATATAGTATATAATGCAGGGGAAGAATATAATAGCTGCATGATTGTTGTTGAAAACAACACAGTAGGGTTTTCAGTCTTAGAGAAATTAAAAGAAAAGGGATATCCTAACGTTTATCACTCTATTAAATCATCGCATGAATACGTTGATCAGCTTCAAGCTGAAAACAAATCAAACGCCGTCGCCGGGTTTACCACATCTCTTAAAACGAGACCTTTAATTATAGCAAAATTTGAGGAATTTATTAGAAACAAATTACTCACTATATATTCACAAAGATTATATAATGAATTAGTAACTTTTGTTTGGAATAACGGCCGCCCCGAAGCAATGAGAGCATATAACGATGATTTGGTTATAGCATGCGCGATTGGATGTTGGGTAAGAGACACAGCGTTAGTTGAAAATCAAAAAGATATAGAGTACAAAAAGGCTTTTTTAAATTCTATGACAAAAAGCAATACAATTCTTGATACAGCAATACCGGGCATGTCAAAACCGGAAGCAATTGAAACAGATGATAGAATTAGGCATATGAAAGAGTATGCATGGCTTCTTAAAGGATAAATAATGGTTGACCAAAGAAAAAATTTACGTAATCCACAATCTGTATTATTCAAACGATTAACACGTTTATTTTCAGGTCCTATAATAGGTTATAGAACACAAACCGGTAGGCAACTTAGACGACGGCAATTAGATAAGTATAAATTTAAGTCTGTCAGTGGTCAAAAGTTTAAAAAAGTAGCATACCAGCCATTTGAGAATTTGGCCGCACAAGTGATGGCTGTACAAAGTCGTTTAGAGCGATATTTAGATTTTGACCAAATGGAATACACACCTGAAATAGCTTCTGCGTTAGATATCTATGCCGATGAAATGACAACCTCTAGTGTTTTGAGTCGTATGCTTACAATACATTGCCCAAACGAAGAAATTAAAGGGATACTTCATTCTTTATTTGACAACATATTAAATCTTGAATTTAATCTGTTTGGATGGTCTCGCTCAATGTGCAAATATGGAGATTTCTTTCTTTATTTAGATGTTGATGAGGAGATAGGAGTTAAAAATGTAATTGGATTGCCTGTTAGTGAAATTGAAAGATTGGAAGGAGAAGATAAAGATAATCCAAATTATCTACAATACCAATGGAATACAGCGGGAGTCACATTTGAAAACTGGCAAATATCACATTTTAGAGTTCTTGGAAACGATAAACACGCACCATATGGAACATCGATTCTAGATTCAGCACGTCGTATCTGGAGACAATTAACCCTTTTAGAAGATGCGATGATGTCGTATCGAATTGTGCGTTCACCTGAAAGAAGAGTGTTTTATATAGACGTTGGTAATATAGCGCCTCAAGATGTAGAACAATATATGCAAAAAGTCATGACAGAAATGAAGCGGAATCAAGTTGTCGATTCTTCAACGGGCCGAGTCGATTTAAGATATAACCCAATGAGCGTTGACGAAGATTATTTTATTCCAGTACGCGGCGGAGTGTCATCGCGAGTAGAAACTCTTCCTGGCGGCACGTATACTGGAGACATTGATGATGTCAAATATTTAAGAGATAAATTATTTTCTGCTCTTAAAGTGCCTCAATCATACTTGTCAAGAGGTGAAGGGGCTGACGAAGATAAAACCACTCTTGCACAAAAAGATATTAGATTCGCGAGAACAGTACAAAGACTCCAACGATCTATTATTTCAGAGTTAGAAAAAATTGGCATTATACATCTTTATACGATTGGATTTAAGGGAGACGACCTTGTATCCTTTAAACTGTCGTTGAATAATCCGTCTAAAATTGCTGAGCTACAAGAACTTGAACATTGGAAAACTAAATTTGATGTGGCTGGTGCTGCGACAGAAGGGTTCTTTAGCAGACGCTGGCTAGCAACAAAACTCTTTGGTATCTCTGATGAAGAGTTCCTTCGCAACCAAAGAGAAATGTTTTATGATAGAAAGTTTGATTCATCTCTGGAGGCTGCAGGTGAAGCTGCCGCTGCAGCTATTACTGGTGGCCTTGCAGGCGGTGAAGATCTAGAACTCGGTGGAGAAGAACTTGGCGGCGAAGAACTTGGCGACGAAGAACTTGGTGGAGAAGAACTCGGTGGTGAAGAACTTGGTGGTGAAGAGGAAACTCTTTTGGCCTCGCCCGGTAAACGAGACGATTCGTATATAACGCCCCGCGCCAAAGGAAAGGCCTATACACCGGTAAAATATGATGCTCGTCCCGCGGGAGCCCGAAGTAGACATTATAAAGGATTATGGTCCGATGAAACACGAAAGAATACAAGAAGAAATACTCATAAAGGCGCAGCAGAATTATTCAGCTTAGGAAGAGGGATTTCTGAAGGTGAAGAAACTAATTATGAACATGAAGAAAGAAAGCTTTTTGAAGTAAATCAAGAAATTAAAATGTTAATTGCCGAACTGGAGCTAAAGGATGACACAAAAACTAAAGCACAATAAAAAACGAAATACAGCTTTTTTGTTTGAAGTATTAGCTAGAGAACTAACAAAAAGCATTGTCAATGAAAACCGTGAAAAGAAAAATAAAATAATTTCAATTCTTAGAAAATATTTTCAAAAAGATTTTATTTTAGCAAAAGATTTAGAATGCTATAAAACGCTTAGTGAATCTAAAGGATTGAACTTATACACAGCGGAAAAACTTTTACAAGAAATAAAAGGCGCGAGTCGTCTTATAGACCCGCAAGGTTTATTTGTCGCTCAAAGTAATTTAATAAAAACTGTGAATACAACTCTTTCAAAATCGGTATTTGATAATTTTGTTCCAAATTATAAAACACTAGCCACAATTTCACAAATATTTGACAAAAGCGCAAAAGCAAAAACACGCGTGCTTTTAGAAGAAGTGATTTTAAAACGAATTACGTCAAAAGAAAAAGATTTAAAAGAAAATATGGCACCGGTTGATAATCTAATATATCACACATTTGTTGAAAAATTCAATACACAGTATAAAGATTCACTTTTAGAGGAACAAAAAAAGCTTTTTACCAATTACATATTATCGTTTTCTGATAACGGTGTGGGTTTAAAAATATTTTTGAATGAAGAACTTGGCCGTTTACGTGAAAAAATTAAAGATTCTTTAGGAGCTAAGGAGATTAAAAGTGATAAACGCATGATAGAAAAAACAAATCAAGTATTAGGGTTGATAAATGAGTTTAAGGAGCAACCGATTACCGATAGCATGATAAAAGATATTTTAAAAATTCAAAATTTAGCTCATGAGATTTGTAAATAATGGCCGATATCATTATAAAAGTTGATAAGAAAGCATCAGATACACTTTTGCAGCAAACGAAAGAGAAGCCACCTCAGTTAACGCTCTCAATGGGCGTACGCAAAACCGTTGATGGAAACTTATATGTTTTTGAGCATGAGGATATCGATATTGTTGTTATGCCCGAGAAGAGTAAGATAGTTGCTCTTGCCAAAGAGGTAATGGGGGACCAAGTATATGGAGCCCAGAGTCGGTTATTTGGCTTTCTTTCTAAAAAAGGCGTTGTTCAGTTAGACTCGATACAAGGTGGCAATATATATGGATCATTAGAAGCGATCATTCCGGAAAGTAGAGATGTAGATCCAATACAGATTTGTTTACTCTCCATCGATAATTTTATCAAAGAAGAAAAACCATATTTTGTTAGCAGTAATGAATATGAAGAAGACTTGGAAGATAGATTTACAGACCCAGATGAAGAAGAGTCTACAGATTTTGAAACTGCTATAGCTACACACGCAAAAGAAAAAGGCGCACTCAAGCCTGCTTTAACCTTTGGTTTGGCAAGATATCGATTATACAGAGGTTAAAATGGATTTATTATATTTTGTTTTAGCATCTTACGGTTTAACCCAAATTCTTGTTTATGGCACAATATTTAATTCAATAAGACCAAAGAATAAATTTTTTCATTGCCCAATGTGTGTTGGTTTCTGGTCGGGGGCGCTTTTATTTAGCATAAACAGGTTTACAGAACTATTTAATTTTGAGTACAATTTTGCTAATTTCTTGATATTAAGTTGGTTAGCATCTGGTACTTCATATATATTGTGCATGACATTTGGGGACAAAGGAGCTAAATATGAACACACACTCACCATTGACGATTAGATGGGCACTTCAACCAGTTCGCCGTTGCTGTAAAGGCTCGTGACTTAAGGAAACATTAAAGTGAATATTACCAAATCAAAACTTAAACAAATTATTAAAGAGGAACTGGCGAAAGCTTTAAATGAAAAACAATATCTTAAAGATTTCACCACAGGCTCGTGGCACCCGTCGACGATTAAGGACTGGATGCCTGAGCATATACGCAAGAACAAGGATCTCTGGCGCGCCGCGCTGCAAGCACATCAAAATCCATCACCAACCCCCGAAGATACAAGGACAATTCAAGCGTTGCAACAAAGCCTGGCTAGTTTTGAAGCGGGCAAGAACGGCTCCTTTGGAGCTAACGCCGATGTTAAAGGTCTTATTTTGTTTGTTCTAGAAGAGCACCCATACTTTATAGGGTAGCGGAAGGTATTAATTATGAAACTAACCAAAACAAAACTTAAACAGATTATTAAAGAAGAAGTAGAAAAAGTTCTTGAGATGCACGATGCGACGCGAGATGAATGGGGAGTCGCGTCCTTTGGGGACCGCGAGAAATTTCCCGAGCACCACTATCCATGGATGGCGTCTCACTGGCGTGACCAAATATTAAAATATGTCGAGGAACGCCAACCACCGTGCATGAAATCTTCCAGAGCTGGTACATCCCATTCGTCGTGGCCCTGTATACCCAATCGCCCACTGTGGCGCAGTATGGCCCAGGCCTTGGCCGCCGCCGGGATCCACAGGCCCGGTGAGGAAGCGGATGCGGTCATAGCCGACGTACTGGCCGATTGGACTGAGCGTGAGCGTAACCCAGTTGGCTGGGGGGCGCATACCAAACCGGTACGCGAAGGAAAGAAAGACAAGAGGACTAATAACAAATGAAACTAACAAAATTAAAGCTTAAGCAGATTATTGAAGAAGGGCTTGAAAAAGTTTTGAGGGAACAAAATATATGAAAATTACAAAATCACAATTACAAAAGATTATTTCTGAAGAAATTAAAAATGTAGCACAAGAAGACAATCTTGAAGAAGAACAGGTGGACGAAGGATATTTGGATGTGGGCCACGGCCTCCGCTCAGATAAAGAGCGCTGCCAAAGCTATGCCGAGAAGAAGAACGCGGAATACGGCGGCGGCACCAGATATTATTATAATGATTGTATGGAACGCGCTGGCTCTAGTGGTGGCGGAAGCTCACCCTCTTACGCTTCAACTGGCTGGCCTGGCCGTAAAAGCCACGACCACATGTCCGACATTGGTCGCTTTGAAGAGGTCCAAATTCAAAAGAACGATTTAATTAATATTGTTCGCGAAGAAATCACAAAAATACTTGCAGAACAAGGAAAAAACAGTGGCTAAACAACTTTTAAGAGAATATTATGAGCTTTGCCCGGGCAATGTCTGCGAAGATCTTCTTACTGAAGATGAAAAACGTCTTGTTAAAGACGGTGCTTTAATTTTGAGCGGCATTATGCAAAAAGCTGATGCTCTTAATGGCAATGGCCGCGTTTATCCTCGCAAAGTGTTGATGAGAGAAGTTGAAAACTATAAAAAGCTTGTTAGAGAACGAAGAGCGCTAGGAGAATTAGATCATCCAGAGGATTCAGTTATTAATCTTAGAAACGCTTCTCATTTAGTTACAGAGGTTTGGTGGGATAATGATCAAGTTATGGGTAAAGTTCAAGTGCTCAATACTCCATCTGGTGATATTCTCAGAGGGCTCGTAGACTCAGATGTAAAGCTTGGCATTTCGTCTCGCGGCTTAGGGTCTGTAAGCGAACAACAAGGAAAAACAATAGTTGAAGATGATTTTCAGTTAATTTGTTTTGATTTTGTTTCTGAACCATCAACGCCCGGTGCATATATGATGACGGAAGGTATGGAAAAAGGCTTAAATCAGATATTCACTAAAGCAGATCGAATTAATCGAGCTTTAAATGAGATTCTAGAAGGAAGCTAAAAAAATGAAGCTTATACTTGAAAATTGGAAAAAATTTATTAATGAAAAGGTCGCACCAGGGACTCAGAAAAAGTTACAACAGATTCCGCTAACTGATCCAGGTGCAGCAAAAGATTATTTACAGGATTTAGAACCAGAAGAAAGAGCGGCATTAGCTAAAGGTAAAGAAGACGCAAAACCTGGCGATGAGATAATTAAAATAGCACCAATGACACCATCTGTTGGCGATTTGGAACCAACACAACAAGAAATCAGTTTAATGGGGTCTATTGGTTTTCCTTTGTCTTCGATTGATTCTTTAGAAAATATCAAGACGGGCGATCCAAAAGGAGAAAATGATAGAATTGTAACGGCTGGCCCATATGTAATTGATGGTCATCACCGATGGAGTTCTATATTTGCCATGGCCGGTCCCGGAGGTAAAATATTAGCAAGAAATGTCGCATTACCCGGGAAAGATTCGAATCAAAAACTAGCTGTTGCTCAAGTTGGAATTGTCGCAACGATGGATCCAAAAGCAAGAGGTGTACCTGAAGCTGAAATGGAAGGTG
>Ga0209434_1000333_pt1 | contig 23874 bp, 17 predicted proteins | sample ETNvirnome_2_300_FD_184068 | JGI IMG/M metagenome (GOLD analysis project Ga0209434, IMG submission 184068) | Marine viral communities from the Pacific Ocean - ETNP_2_300 (SPAdes) (version 2) | ecosystem: Environmental > Aquatic > Marine > Oceanic | place: Pacific Ocean | collected 2013-06-22
CTCCAGGGCGACCTTGGCCTTCAGCTCCGGTGAGTGGGTGTTACGTTTCTGTTTCGACATCTCTGGTCCCTTCGAAATCGGCCTCGGCATATCTTAAACCAGTGTCTTGATTTCAGGGTCCACTATAGACTGTCGTCTTCTCGACTTACCACTCCATCGACGTATTAACTCAGGCACAACAAAACCATGGTCTCCCAGAGTTTGACCTGGTGATCTGTGACGAAGCACACCGGACAACCGGTGTAACTCTCAAAGATGAAGACGATAGTAACTTTGTTCGCATTCACAATAATCAATATGTGAATGCAAAGAAGCGTCTCTACATGACGGCCACTCCGCGAATTTTTGGGGATGCCGCACGTCGTAAAGCGGACGACCATGACGCTGAATTGGCATCAATGGATGATGAAGCCAAGTTTGGTAAAGACCTCTTTCATCGAGGGTTTGGTTGGGCCGTCGAGAACGAGCAACTTACCGATTATAAAGTTGTTGTCTTGGCGGTAGATGAAGGCCTTGTGTCTACGACAATCCAGGGCAGGCTCAAAGATGGTGCTGAGCTGACACTGGACGATGCCACCAAGATTATTGGTTGTTACAAAGCTCTGACCAAAAGCGATATCCGATCTGACCTGGAGTTTGACCCACAACCGATGAGGCGTGCCCTGGCTTTCTGTCAGAGTATCGCCAAATCAAAGATTATTGAAGATGAGTTCGCAAACGTAGTAGAGGAATATACGGGTAGTGAGCTGACTGAAGAAGTCGGCTATCTGCGGACGGAGGTACGCCATGTTGACGGCAGCTATAACGCCACAGCTCGTGAGGAAATGCTGAGTTGGCTTAAAAAAGGAGGTGAAGATGACACGTGTCGTATCCTCACCAACGCCAAGGTATTGTCTGAAGGGGTAGATGTTCCTGCTCTGGATGCCATCATGTTTATGCATCCTCGTAAAAGCCAGATTGACGTAGTTCAGTCAGTGGGTCGTGTCATGCGTAGGGCAGAGGGCAAAAAGCTTGGCTATGTCATACTTCCTGTGGCTATCCCACCCAATACCAAGCCTGAAGAAGCGCTCAACGATAACGAGCGCTATAAGGTTGTCTGGCAAATCCTCAATGCTTTGCGTGCGCATGATGAGCGATTGGACGCTCGTATTAACCAGGCAGAATTAGGGGAGGATATTAGCGATAAAATCGACTTCGTACGCATTTCCTCTGAGACAGAGCTGAAAGAGCTGACCGCTCAAGTAGACGATTTTGATACATCAAAAGCCAAAACTGGCAAAAATGGTGCGGGTATAGGTAAGGAAGGTCGTGAGGGCGGAGAGAAACGTACTCAAGACTCAGATGTTCAAGGTGCCTTTGTCTTTGATGAATTCACCCGTGCCATTATGGCCAAGATCGTAAAGAAATGCGGTACTCGCGAATACTGGGATACTTGGGCGAAGGATATAGCCAAGATCGCACAGACCCACATCACAAGAATCGGAACGATCGTGGGCCAAGATGGCCCAGAACGCACGGCCTTTCTTGCCTTCCTCGAAGAGTTACAGGATGACCTAAACCCTGAAATAACAGAGGCCGAAGCAATAGAGATGCTGGCTCAGCATTTGATCACACGTCCTGTCTTCGATGCTCTGTTTAAAGGCAGTCAGTTCACGAAACAAAACCCTGTTTCTCGTGCAATGGAGACAGTGCTAGGGCAGCTACACGAACATAATCTTGCTAAAGAATCCGAAAGCCTGGCGAAGTTTTATGCCAGTGTCGAACGGCGGGCTGCCGATGTCGTAACTGCTCACGGTCGACAGGAGCTGATATACAAGCTCTACGACAGCTTTTTCAAAGGAGCTTTTCCTGTCCTGACTCAGCGACTAGGTATTGTCTATACACCGGTCGAAGTGGTGGATTTCATTCTCCACTCAGTCAACGATGTATTAAAAGCACAATTTGGCCAGACGCTGGCTTCCGAAGGCGTGCATATCCTTGATCCTTTCACAGGTACCGGCACTTTCATTACTCGCTTGCTGCAGTCTGGGTTAATTGCTCCTGAGGAGCTGACACGTAAATATCGTGAAGAAATCCACGCCAATGAGATCGTCTTGCTGGCTTATTACATTGCTGCTATCAACATCGAGACCGTCTATCACGAGTTAATGCAGGGTGAGCTGCGCGACGACACCGCTTATGAGCCATTCAAAGGCATCTTGCTGACTGATACTTTCCAGATGTATGAGCAGCAGCGCGATATGGTCGCGAACCTTCTACCCGACAACTCTGAGCGCCGGACTCGGCAAAAGGCACTGGATGATATCCGCGTGATCATCGGCAATCCTCCCTATTCGGCGGGGCAAAAGAGTGAAAACGACAACGCGAAGAATATAGGTTATCAAAATCTAGACTCCCGAATACGTGAGACCTACGCGTTAGCGTCCGTTGGTGGTCTCAATAAGGCACTCTACGATAGTTACGTTCGAGCGATCCGCTGGGCCTCTGACCGGATCGGAGATGCGGGTGTCATGGCCTATGTAACCAATGCGGGCTGGGTGGACGGAAATGCCACCGACGGGCTGCGCAAATGTTTGGCTGAAGAGTTCAGCGACCTCTACATATTTCATCTTCGAGGTAATGCACGAACCTCGGGTGAGCAACGTAGAAAAGAGAAGGGGAACGTCTTCGGTGAAGGGACACGCACGCCAGTTGCGATCTTTGTTTTCGTCAAAAACCCCGATGCGACCCAGCATGGTCAAATCTATTTCCACGATATAGGTGACTATCTTGATCGGAAGGAAAAGCTGGATGTCATACGCAATGTCGCGTCAATTGACGGCATCACCGCCGTCCAAGGCTGGAAGCTCATTACCCCGGATGAAAACAACGATTGGCTTGATCAGGTAGATCGAAGTTTTGATCAATTCATAGCTATTGGTGCAAAGAAGTCTACCGAAGTTGCAATTTTTGAAAACTATTCGCTTGGCGTAGTGACAAATCGTGATGCATGGTGTGTAAATTCAAGCCCTTCAAAGCTTGAAAGCAACATATATCGGCTGATATCTAATTACTGGCGTGAACTCGAAAGAAAATTATCCACAGGATATAGTGGAGATATTGAGAATTTTGTAGATACTGACCCGAAACAGTTCAGCTGGACTAGAGCACTGAAGGCTGACCTTCGTCGTGAGAAACGACTCGACTTCGGTGAGGGGGAGATCGTTCCGCTTATCTATCGGCCTTTCACGCCTCAATGGCAGTACTATGGCCGAAGGCTCAATGAAATGGTTTACCAAATGCCACGCGTTTTCCCGAACGCGTCTGAACACAATTTGGTTATTCAAGTTTCTGGCACTGGCGCACGTAACTTCACAGTACTGATGTCCAACCACTTGCCTTGCCTAGACAATGTGGAGAAGGGCCAGTGCTTTCCACTATACCTCTATGAAGAAGCCAAGTCCGAAGAGGGCTTGTTCGCTACGGTCGACGATGATACGGGCTTCAACCGTCGTGATGCTATCACCGATGAGGGTCTTGCCCATTTCGAGGCCGCTTATCCAGGTGAAAAAATCACTAAGGAAGACCTGTTCTATTACATATACGGCCTGCTGCATGCCCCCGACTATCGTGAAAGCTTCAAGAACAATCTCGCCAAGCAACTCCCTCGTATTCCGGCGGTGAAGAGTTTTGCTGATTTCGAGGCTTTCCGGGACGCAGGCCGTGCATTGGGCGATTTACATGCTAATTTTGATTCAGTTGAGCCCTATCTGGTGAGTTTCAAAGAGGGGGATCACCGCCTGATCAACGAAGCAGAAGATGATCCGGTGAAGTTTTATCGCGTTAAGAAGATGAAGTTCGGTGGTAAGGGCAAGGAAAAGGATAAAACCACCGTTGTGTACAACGAGAACGTCACCATTGAGAACATTCCTCTGGAGGCTTACGACTACGTGGTTAACGGCAAGCCAGCATTGGAGTGGGTGATGGAGCGGCAAGTGGTCAAGCAGGATAAAGCCAGCGGTATCGTCAATGATGCAAACGACTATGCGAATGAGACCATCGGTGATCCTCGCTACCCGCTTGATCTTTTCCGGCGTGTCATAACCGTCAGCCTCGAAACAATGAAGATCGTTAACAGCTTGCCAAGCCTAGATATTGATTGATGGCCTAACAGGGCCACGTTACCAGGTGGCCCTTGCTCCGCAGGTTTTGCTACCCAAAACGCGCTATTGTTCGCTGTTAGAGTGTAGGAAAATTTTCATATGGGGGTGACACTGCTCTATGTATATTAGATGATTACCTAAGGGCATTGAGTCTTTTGAGGCGTATGTGGCTGTCTTCATTGTAGGTAGGAGTACATCTCAACGTATCGAATTAAAGTGGTAGCTGATCAATCCGAGGGGGGAACGTGAGCAAGGAAGAAGAGCAAGCAACTTTGGATGAAAAAATTAACGCACATTCAGATAGTTACTCTGATGATGGCTTCTGGAAAAAGACAACGAAATACGCCAAAAAAGCTGGTGAAAAGACGCTTTCACCCGCCTTGAAGATGTATTACTCAGCTAAAGACAGCGATACGCCTATGTGGGCAAAAACTACAATTTATGGGGCGCTTGGTTATTTTATTTCCCCCGTTGATGGTATTCCGGACATCACACCTATGCTTGGCTATACAGATGACGTAGGTGTTCTTGCCGGGGCTCTGGCGATAGTGGCAGCACATGTGAAAGATGAGCATTACGAACAGGCACAGCTCACCCTTAAACGTTGGTTCGGTTAACGAATCGACTCGTGTGCTGATCTGATGGCGTGGAGTCCCCTCTGGGCTCTCACGCCATTTTTTTACATAAATAATGGGTAGATATATGCCTCAAGGCTGGATGATACGTGCTGGTGAAGGTGGTCGGCTGTTTGATTTATTTGAGTCACGCAGCTGTGTAGCCGTTGGATGGAACGCTCTTGGTGATCTCCAAGGATATGGTTCTATTGCCAAATTGAGGCAGGCATACATCGAGCATCACGGAAATGCCAAGCCAGGTAGAACAGGCAATGCAGTGGCTATGATCCATAAGTTTTGTGATGTCATTCAACAAGGCGACACCATCATCACCTACAGTCCAGAGCTGAGAGAGTATTTAGTAGGCACAGACCAAGGACAATACGAGTTTTTGTCTACCGATAACCAGGTGGAGGACTATGCGCAAATCCGACGGGTGAAGTGGGAGGGCAAAGTGTCGCGTGATGTCTTAACTCAATCCACACGTAATTCGCTTGGTTCCACCCTCGCTCTCTTCAGTTTATCGGATCCGATCATCAATGAGATGCGAGCAGCTCTAGAGGGTAAGCAGCCTGTGCTTGCTCAAGAGCCAGAAGAGGTAGAGGCAGACCTGGTTCAGCTGAGTGAACATATCCGTGCCCAAAGCCATGAGCTGATCAAAGACCGGATCTTGCAGCTCACACCTGAGGATATGGAGCACTTTGCTGCTGCTATCCTGCGAGCGATGGGTTATCGCACTAAGGTATCACCTCGTGGCCCTGATAGAGGTGTAGATGTGGAAGCATCACCTGATGGATTAGGACTTACAAAGCCGCATATTAAAGTTGAGATCAAGCACCGTAGTGGAAGCATGGGGTCAACAGTGCTTCGCAGCTTTATCACCGTGGTTAGAAGTGGTCAGAACGGTATCTTTGTAAGTACGGGGGGCTTTACCCGTGAAGCTAGGTATGAAGCCGAGAGAGCGCCTAACCCGATTACACTTGTAGACCTTGACGACTTGGCCAGCCTAGCGGTTGAGAACTATCCAAATTTTGATACTGAAGATCGTGCTTTGTTGCCGCTGATGCATGTCTATTGGCCAGCTGATTAGCGGCATCACTAACCCATGCTGTGCTGGTACCTATGGAGATGATCCTGTGAAATATTGGGTTGGAGTCACTGACAATCGATGGTTTTCTAACCTTCAGGATAAAGGACTTGATGAAGTTAATTTTTGGCAGCCAAGTGCAACGCCATTATTTAAGCGGCCCCCAGCGGGGATGCCGTTTCTGTTTAAATTGAAGCGGCCCTATAACCATATCGCGGGTGGAGGCTTTTATGTCACAACATCAGTCCTTCCCCTGCACCTAGCGTGGGAGGTGTTTGGTGAGAAGAACGGAGCCAGTTCACTAGCTGAGTTCAGCAAGATGGTTGGGGCGTTAAGAGGGCATGACCTGTCTAGGGATGTTGGATGTACCGTGCTCGCCAATCCCTTTTTCTTTCCTCAAAATCAATGGCTGGAGAAGCCTCCAGAGTGGTCACCTAATATCGTGCGTGGTAAGCACTACGATACAGGTGAATTTAGCGGCGCTTTCATTTGGCGACACTTTCGTGAAGTTATGGAGGCCCAGGCCAAAGAGGATAGCCTTCAGGGGGATGCTGAAATTCTTGGTGGCTATGGAGAAGAAAGTACATATCAGCCACGCATCGGCCAGTCTTCTTTTCGTGTAATGGTCACCGATGCTTACCGACGACGTTGTGCGATGACGGGTGAAAATACCTTAGTGACACTAGAGGCAGCGCACATTAAGCCATTTGCCCAAGAAAAAAAGCACGACGTGCGGAATGGGCTACTACTCCGAGCCGATTTTCATCGCCTCTTTGATACGGGGTTAGTAGGCATAGATCCTGACTACAAAATTCGCATCAGCCCTAAAATCCACGAGCTGTATTTTAACGGCAAAGCCTACTATCGACTGGATGGTAAAGAGCTGACCGTACTTCCACATGAGGCTGAACTGAAGCCAGATCGTGAAAAGCTGGATTGGCATATGCAGCACTGCTTCCAGGCTTCATAGCTCTACTGTTCATCAAGCCAAGTGATGAACCAAGCATTTATAAATTTAGGGATAGCTTGTGAGATTTTTATTCTGTGCCCTCGCCGTAGCCCTGATGCTTCCTTCAGCAGCATTCGCAAACATAATTATTGGTAGTTGGAATATCCAGAACCTTGGCTGGGACAACAACAAACGCTATGACAAGGTCGCTCATATAGCCAATCACTTTGACGTACTAGCGATCCAGGAATTAATGAACGAGGAAGCTTTGGAGCGTCTTGAGGCTGAATTAGAAGCTGCTAGTGATGAAAGCTGGTCGAGCATGGCCAGCCACGCGCTTGGTCGCTCCACTTATAGAGAACACTATGGGTTTGTGTGGCGTGACTCTGCCGTATCCTATGACTCCGGTGCAGTAGTGTATATCGACAGTCGAGATGTGTTTGCTCGGGAGCCGTTTTCTGCCCAATTCCGCAGTGATAGAACAGGCCAGCAGTTTGCCCTTGCTAACGTACATATTACCTACGGTCGAAGTATTGGTGACCGTTTACCGGAAATTGAAGCACTTGCAAGCTATTGGCAGTGGTTGGAAGAGGTATACCCAGATACGCCGCGCTTACTTGTTGGTGATTTCAATCTCAGGCCTTCCCACAATGGCTGGGAGCCGCTGAAGACACTTGGTGCTATACCTGCGATTACTGCCGGAGCCACAACACTGGGTACATCCGAAGGTGTGTGGAGCAACCTCTATGACAACTTTTGGAAATCCCCAGGACAGTTAAATATTACGAGTCGTGGAATTGTTCAGTTTCCTGAGTTGCTAGAAGCAGATCATGTGACGGCCCGAAGCATTGTGTCGGATCACGCTCCTGTCTGGTTGGCATTGGGCACAGCTGAATTACAGCTGTCCTCTTTTCTGGGAGCTGCTTATGAAGCAGCTAATGACCCGACCTATTGCATTGACCTTAATGAAGCCACTGCTGAGCAACTAGCCGAGTTGCCAAATGTTGGTCCAGTAAGAGCCGAACACATTATTGAGATGCGGCCTTGGACAAATGCAGATGAGCTTTCGCAGGTAAGTGGGCTAGGTGTGGCTAGCGTAGAAACTATTAAAAACAGCGGGCTGGTTTGCCCCTAAAAGAAAGGAGCAAGGGAATGAAGTGCTGGATCACCACTGCAGCGTTAGCAAGTGCTTCGCTTATTGCCGTGCCGATAGCGGTGGCCAATGATGATACTCGTCTATTCCAGGACTGGCATTACGGCCAGCATATCGATGAGTTTCCTCGGAGCCAGGGGTACTACGACTGTACGTCTGATCTAGGGGAGTATGCGTTATGCCACGATGACATTACCTTTCTGCAGCGCTCCTTTCAGGGGCAGCTCATGTTTAATGACGACGATACGCTGATGTACACCAGCGTTGTGGCAGATTATAGCGATGACTTGTATGCCACACTTATAGGTGCGCTTGTACGTAGTTTTGGGTTGGTATTCGCTGAGGGTAACACCGGTACGTTCGACATGGTGGCACATGCTAGGAATGGTACTTACCAGGATGAAGCCAGCTTATTATCAGATATTGCGGCTTTCGAAAGGGAGCAGCTGAGGTCGGGATACTTTGGTGCGTCATTAGTCGAGCAAGAGTATCTTGATAGTATGCGGGACTACTCTGATGCCGAAGAGTTTTTAGTAGGCATGCCATCAGATGCACGTGCAGTTGATGTATATGTGTACGAGGATGAGTATTGGGGGCCTACCCTGTCAGCCTCTTTTTTCCTTCCAGGTCAGCATCTTAATCGGCTTAAAGATAAAGCAGGCCAAGCGCCGATAGAAGACTTCTAACGACAAGCCTTGCACATTTGGCTCTCTATAAAGATACTGTTTTTCTATACAGTAATTATGGAGGGCCATACTCATGTCACTTACTGCTTCATTTGTCGGAAAAGCCGATCCTCTGGCTGGCTTCCAGCTACTTCCTATGTTCACGAGCGCTGTTAGGGCTGGCTTTCCTTCACCTGCTGATGATCACCTCGATACAGAGCTAGACCTGCACAGCTATGTAGTGAAGCGCCCAGCAGCTACTTACTTCGTGCGTGCCGAGGGCGACTCTATGATTGGTGACGGTATTCATCACGGTGATTTGCTTGTCGTGGATAGAAGTCTGGAAGCTCTTCCCGGACGCATCATCGTCATCGCTGTAGATGGCGAACTCACCGTGAAGAAGCTGGATCGCATAGGTCAGCGAACCTATCTCAAAGCCAGTAACCCTGCTTATAAGCCCATTCCTTTAGATGGTCGTGAATCTCATGTCTGGGGCGTAGTCACCCATGTGCTCCACAGCTTGCCGGGAAGTATGGTGTCATGATGGCTCTAGTCGATTGCAATAACTTCTATGTGAGCTGTGAACGAGCCTTTAATCCGTTTTTGGAAGGCAAACCAGTGGGCGTCCTATCCAACAATGATGGATGCATCGTAGCTCGTTCAAATGAACTCAAGGCATTAGGCGTCAAAATGGGGTCTCCCATGCATCTGCTGCCTCCCCAAATACGTCGGCAAACGGTTCTGCTTTCTAGTAACTATGCCCTGTATGGCGATATGTCTAGGCGCATCAATGAGGTCCTGGCGGAGTTCTCCCCCCATGTTGAGGTGTACTCTGTTGATGAAAGCTTTGTCGGCTTCCAAGGATTTGAACCAGGAACACTAGAGGAGAGAGGTCAGCAAATACGCCAAACCGTACGGCAATGGACCGGCATTCCGGTATCTGTTGGATTTGCACCGACCAGGGTGCTTGCCAAAGTAGCGAACCACGCTGCAAAGAAGAACGATGTATTTCGGGGTGTCTGTCTGCTAGAGGCTGACAGCCCAGTGACCATTGCCTTACTTAAGCAGCTACCCGTGACAGAGCTTTGGGGTATTGCCCGCCGAACAGGCGAAAGGTTACAGGTCATGGGGATAGAAACTGCTTGGCAGTTGCGAGAGGCAGACCCTAAACACATTCGTCGACGCTTCTCTGTGGTTCAAGAGCGTATTGTATGGGAGCTACGTGGTCAGCCCGCTATTCACTTGGACGATATGAGTGAGCCAAAACAACAAATCATGGTATCTCGTTCATTTGGCCGGCTGACCAGTAGCCCTCATGATCTGCGTGAAGCGTTAAGGCAACATGCCTGCAGAGCAGGAGAAAAGCTTCGCAAGCAAGCCAGTGTCACCAGTGCTGTAATGGTATTTGTTCGCACCAATCCCTTCCGTGAAAACCTTCCCCAATATCGGAACCGTGTAGTGATTACCCTGGATCGACCTACTGATGACAGCCGTGAACTGGTCGCCGCATCCACACAAGGGCTACGCAAACTCTGGCGTAAAGGATACAGCTACCATAAGGCAGGCTTGATGTTGCTGGACCTATCCCCCAAAGCCAATCGTCAGCTCACGCTAGCAGAAACACCTCAGACAGAAGCAGATGCTCAACGTAGTGAACGGCTGATGGCAACGGTAGATAAGCTGAACAGAGAGCTGGGTAGGGGAACGGTACAGTTGGGCTTATCTAGGCAAGGTAATGCCTGGACGCTACGCAGTGAAAGAAGAACGCCGCGTTATACCACCCAGTGGAAAGAGCTGTTGTGTGTTCGGTGAGGGAGTCGACAGTGGTTATGGGCCTATTCAACATAGACCCACAAACCGATGTAGAACTCTCTGGTAAGGCCGAGTCCCGCAGCGTTATCAAATGCCTAGCGATTCGTCATGGTGCCAGGGTTAGTCTCTTTGACAAAGTACTCTCCCTCTAGCTCATTCAGCAGAGATAGCGTATTACGTGCCATTACTAGGCCCATCTTAGCGTGCTGACGAATGAATACCGTTTCACCTGGTGCAACGTCTACATCAATCGATGCCCAGTTTTCAGCTTTGGAATAAATCGTGTGCTGTCCCGGCTCAACTGGGAAATAGATATGCTGGCTGTCACGCGCGTTGCCAACCCCGAAAGCATGCTCTTGGTCATTCAGAAACAGCGCCAAAAGCACGGGTATGTCATCCATGATCGTGACAAATTGGGATGCCCTAAGTATTCAATTCGTCACCCAAACCAGTGACAACCATGATCTTACGCATGGTTATTTCCACTGTTCTTAGGTGGGCTCTGCCTGTCCACAGCATAAAGCTGGTATCGACTATCTGCTCTAGTTCGATACCAGCCAATAGCAGTCCTAGCAGTTATCGGTAAGCGCCACCACCATACTGATTCAGGCTACCTCTATCGAGATCTACCCTGGGATCATGTTGGTCACGTAGCTGGGCTGCTGGATCTACACCATAAAGAATTCTGTCTGTTGGGCTGCTTAGATCGTATTGGTAGCTAGTTCCCGAGCTACTACGATATCCAGGTGATTCATTCTGATAGGCGTCACTATCGGAATTAGCCCCCCATCCACTGCTTTCTTCCTCTCCAAAAGTAACAGTGGGCTCCACTGGTTCCCACGCAGATACATCCAAAGCCAATGAAACTAACAACAACGCTGAAGCTGCAGTCACTTTCTTCACTATTTCAATCCTATGAAACTACACGTTCATGTGTGCTGGCTCATACGCCCGTTGGGTACTAATGGTGTGACGTACTCGTCTGCTTCCTTAGGCATCCAAATGCCTAAGGAAGTATAGCGCCGTCCTTGGTGCTTGTATGTAGAGACCTTTTTCTAAGTGCCATGCATTATGGCTTTTCAGGGAGTTGTGCCGGTCAGTGTTAGGTGACTGAGCGGGTAGTGGATCGACTCTGCCTCCAGCCAGTGAACCAGGGGTATATTCCTAAGCCCCATGACTGGTAAGTGAAATAATAGGACACTACTTCTTAAAAGCTTTTGGAAAGGTGGGTGGCCATTTGTGAATAGGGGGAAGCGAGCCTACTCTGAAATAGAAAGCAAAAGCACCAGCCTGTTCGTCGTATTCAACAGAATCGATGACCATCTAAAAACCACTTAAAGAGACACATCAATATGGACAAGGACTACCCAAGACCAACTGTTATCCCAAATACCTCAGGTATGGATGTCCGCATCACCAAGACGGTACGTATGCGTCAACGCTTTGGCATGATGCTTAAGGAAGAAGCCTACCGCCAAACCATGGAGACAGGTCTCAAAGTCAGCGAAGCTGACCTGCTTGATGAAGCCTTGGAAGAGTATGAAGTGAGGCTGGAAGTACGTAAGAAAAGAGAAGGGCGCTGTTAGATATCCTCTCAACCAAGTCAGTACACCAGCTACTTTGAGGGGTATCCCTAGAGCTTCTGTTGACGATCAGATGCATAGGTTAAAGCGCACACCTACGTGTAAGAGCCAGTCGCTAACAGCATCGTTGGTGACAGGTGAATCTAGCGTGTGCTGCTCAGCCTAGTCTGTGGCTTAGAAAGTTTATTCCGTTGCAATGCCAGAGGCATGTAGGCAGAGCACGTGCTGCTAAAAAGCACACCTGTTGTTAAAAGTGTTGCTCGATAAAGGAACAGGGGGAGCTGATCGTATCGTTATCCACACAGGAAAGGGCTACTGCTTGGGCGGTAGCTGAGGCCAGAGCATCCGCTCGATAAGGATCAATAGAGATCATAGCTTCGTGGCTAGCTGACGAGTGAAAGCAGTGAAGTGTTTGGTACCTTCTATGCTATTGAATCAGCAAAAGCTTGAATCGATGGGGAGCTAGCTTGTTCGATGCCAATGACGTTGTACTGCTGCTCACTGGCAAAGCTAACGAGGAGTTTCAGCAGGATGGTACGATACCCTTGTCGGGTCTTATGGATGCCTATACGACTTAGCACAAGGGCTTTGCCTCCCCAGAAATCATCTCCTGTTTCAAGGGCACGAATATATAGATCGGACTTCTGTCAACGAGCGTCGATAGCAGGCCTAAAGGGGGAGGGGTAGGCACACTAGCTTTATACCCAAATCGCGTCTTCAAGAAGCTATTTAGGCGGCTACAGAGGGTATCTGTGTCTGGGGTGATACGGTGGCAAGTCATGGAGACATGATAAGTACGTCAGCGGAAAGTGAAGTCATTGATCCTATCCAGCTTTTGAGCCAGGGAGTAATATTAAACTACTGAACCAGGAGTATGAGATGTAGTGGCGCCTCCCCTGCCAAGCAGCTATGAAGTCGTCGGTGGGCTTCACTTAAGTAGCGAACCAAGCCCCCCTCCCATATGGCCATTGACATCAGTCTACTGACGCTGGTTGGCTTGGAGACAGAAAGGGCTACCCCCAAACCAGGGGATGCTTCATATCTACGAAACCTCCACACGACAGGGGAATGTTGGTAGCACTGACCAGGGGGATAGCCCTCTGGATAAGGTGGGGTGGAGATATATAGTTCTCCTCTATATAAGTAATAAAACCTACGTTACCTATCCCCCCTGTCGGGGGGATAGGTAACGTAGGTTAAGTCATTATATATAATATATAGAGAGGGTTAGGTCGGGGGGTATACTATTAATATTTATATATTTATAAATGGAATTTAATTGGATCCCTATGGATTTTTGCAGGGCGTAATTTGGCGCTCCGCTTGGATTGTAAGGCGAGAATACACCTGAGTTTTTGAAGACGCAAGCAAAATGTTAGGTGATGAGCATTTTTTTTAAGGCTTCTGCCTCCAGTGTTTCGGAAAGCCATAATGCTTCCTGTGTGCCTCTGAATAAGGCCGTAGGGGCTGTTCTAGGCTAAAGGCTATATGTAAGGGGTGGTGGCGCTTTAAAAGCTCTCAGAAGCCCTTTTTAAGCCGTTCCATAAGAAGGGTGGCACTTTTGGAAGAGCCCGTTTTTAGAAACCGTGGCTGATTGGAAGCGATGGGCAGAGAAAAACCAAGGAATAGGGAGTGACATAGGTAGGCTGGTGCTGTTTTTAACGCAGATTGTCAAGAGCGCGGCTCGGCACACAGGTGATGTGGTTCTGAGAATTATGCTGTTAGTTACAAAATTTAGGACCACAAAAATCAACATTAGCTATCTGCAGTAGCATTAAAAGAGCGTGCATCGTATCGATCCCCTCTCCATGCACCTTGTGGTTGCTATGCCATCTGACTGTGGGCCCGTTCGTTTGTGACACTGGGTCAGTCGATAGAAGTCACACTGGCATTCAGTCAGTTTGGAGCATATCGTTCGGTACCAGTATGAAGAACTGCTATCTACAAACACATCAAGCTACAAGTGCTTTAAGAAAGGGTGTGCTTTGTAATTTTGTAGGGCACAGTGCCAGCGTGGATGAGTAGTAGGATTAATATCGTTTTTTCTCCCCTTTCCCCAGGCGGTGCCGGAACGTACGCAGCAGACACTCCGCCGCTGCGCGTCGGTCTCTACTGCTTGTTCCTTACCGTCTGGGGAAAGGGAGTTAGCTGCTTGTCAGTTGTGAAGGCTTTTAAAGGCGCGTTTTAAAAAGTAACCAATCCATATGTTTTTAATGAAGGGTGTTCTTTTTTCTTCATCTCACTGGTTCAGGATATGTGGCCTCGAACGGGTGCAGATAGCCATTGGTAAACGATCATGGGACAGCTTGCTTCAAGAAAAATATCCATGGGTGGCTGAGACAACAGTCGTGTTTGCTGGAATAATGCCTTTCTTTTTTTACTTAGCATGGCGCCTAGCATGATCCAGGAAATCCAGCATGTGAGCGGTAGGTGTGGTGGTGGTAAAAGTCGTGAAACGATCAAAGCTCTCACTAAGTATTTAGCGGGGACGCAGCCTGCTGCCGAAACGTATCTCTTTGCTTCCAAAACGCTTGAGTTATCAGATCAGAATTATCAGTTAATGTTGGGTGAGGCGGCTTCGTTTTCCAACGCTGTTATTCCGGTGAAGAAAATCGACTCTTCAACCTGTGTAAACTCAGTGTTATTGGCTCTGATAGAGATCATGAAAGAGGGCTTTCGTGGTGTCCTGTTTATTACCCACAAGACATTGGCGTTGCTTCCTGAAGAACAGCTACGCGGTACCTATGTCCTCATCGATGAGGTACCACAAGTCTTTGCAGGTTCTTTAATGGTTCGGTATGACCTAAAGGATAAAGGTCACTCATGGGAAAAATACTTGGATGTAACGGCGTCTTCCTGTGGGTCTGGTGATGTCGTGCAGTTGGCTCCTCACGTAGATAAAGGTGAGGTGAGCCGTCGTATCAGTGATATTCGTTGCGGGCGTGATACTACGACAGCATCTAAAGTGGCGGATCTGCTTGAGTGCCTACTGTTAGGAAAAGAGCCTATTTATGCCTCTAGGAAGTCCTCCGTGAATGGGGTGGAACAAGTCTACCAATGTGTTCATTACCACCGGCTCACCAAGCTCGTCAGCAGCGTAGAGTTTTTAGCGGTACTTAGTACACAGCTTTCAAACACACTCTTTGGCTTCATTGCGGAAAAGTTACTGGGCATACCCATCGTAGAAAAAGACCCAAACCCCTCAATGAAGATAGAAAAGAAACATGGCCACAAGGTGGCAATCATACCAGTACTGTCGTCAGGACATTGGTCATCAACTTTGTTGAGTTCTCAGGCTGGTGAGACACTTACACGTAACGGTGTCCCAGTCAGGTCATCCATGACAGTAGCGGAGTTTGCCCAGACCTTTGTTAAAAGCCATATAGGCAGTAGACCATTCCTACTGACACTCAACAGAAAGATAAAAACACTGGAAGCTCTGGAGCAGCAAGGGGTCATACGAACCAATACTGGGGTGCATGGTTTGAGCAGCTATGAACACGTGCATGTCGGAGTGTATCTGGCAGCAACCAACCTTACTCCTTTTGACGCAAGGGTATTTCGCAAATTCGCAGCACGAAATGGTTTAAATGCCGATGACCTGTTGTACGCTATCAAAGTTGAGCGCTCCTATGAAGCCGCTTACCAATGCATTGGTCGAACAAGTATTCGTCAACCTGCCAACGGTACCAACCGCCATCTGATTATCGTACCAGACTTAAAGTGTGCGCTTTATCTGCGTGATAACTGGTTCGATCCAGCTAAGGTAGATATATTGGCTCATCATTCTTATCAGACGAAGCGTGCATACGAGCTTGCAAGGGCAAAAAGGCATCGGTTCAATAAAATCGTATCAATTTTGCAGAGCTATCACGATAAGAATGGAAAGCTAAAGTACTTGGTTCCAGCGGCCGGCATCTCCATGACCTCGTTTAGGAAGTATCTGAAAGAGTTTGAGCAACCCTTGACGACAAAGCGTTTACTACCTCTTAAGCCAAAACGAGGGCCAGCCAAAGAAAGACTATATGTTAAAAGGTCGGCAGTGACGCAGGTGTTGTAGCTAAGTAATTGATTTTCCGGTTTTGGCAAGAAGTCTGCATACTTCTATGTAGACTTCTTACCTGTATACTAACTCCATCAAAACAGGTCGTTACGACAAAGAGCGCCTATATCCTATCAGTCCCCTGGCTCAATAAAGATCTGATGCAGCCCATGCATGCTGACAGTCCAAGACTTCTTGACTAGCCAGGATCAGTCGAAGCCCCTACGGTTTGGACAGTGAGCTGCAGCTAACCTGGGTTAAGGGCTCAGGGCACCTCCATGCAGTATCACCGCCATTGCTACTCGCCCAAGTCCAATCGAGTTGAACCCAGCCAAGTGGTCTGGGTGTCTGTGATGACTACCGAGGGCATAACTGTGAAACCAGCCTCCCAAAAGCCACAGGGCATTTACTTTTATAGGCACCTTTTCATAACGGCTTGTTTGGTGTCGGTTATGTTGCCAGGCATGTCGATGGCTAGCGATCAGGAGCAGGCCCACGAAGGAAGCACATTACCTTTCTTGATCATGTCAGAAGACCCAAGCTCTACTATGAATTATGGACTCCCCTACGTGATCATTGCGGAGGAGTACGACATAGCACAGTTCCCACCCCAGGTGGGCGAGGGTCCCTGGCTTCCTGAGGCCCGACTAACCCCCAGTGTCGTAGACATACCGATGCAGGCCTTTGCTGATTTCAAAGCGAAGATTGAAGAGGCTTTTGATCTGATGGGTGATACACCTGATAGCAACTACCAACTAGAGTTGATAGAGCTTCACGTTACCGCCAGTGCAGAAGGGAAGTTATTGATTGCTACTGCCGGTATGGAAGGTGGAATGAAGCTGGTTTTCAAAAGGAGATGATAGCTTGTTGCTACTAGAAACCGTGTGCTGACGACTCACCATCTCAGATGAGCTGGCGTGTCGGCCAGTATGCGACAGAACTCACGCTTGCTCTGTAAGTGGCTTTCAATAATGGCTCTGTCCGATTTGAGTCAGCCGCAGGTTTTCATCATTTTTATAAAATTCGTACGGCCCTAGCTGACTGCTAACGGGTGCAGCAAAACCAACTACCCCCCCCCCGGTACCCAAGCTCAGAAAAAAACATCCTTGGCCCCCCTGGAGTTCACTGGTTCAGCAGTGAGCTCTATTCCTATGCACAACACAACACAACACAACACAACACAACACACCCAGCCAGACAGTTTGTAGTCCTCCCCGAATCTGTGCTGATGCTCTCAAGGCTACGCCTTTGTGATGGGCCTATGTCAGTAGTGTTAGCAAGTGACCAGACCTAAACACCACAAGAGCTAGCCAATGCGAGAGATGAGTGTGGCTCCGCCACTCTTGTGAAATTGATAGGGAAAGGCAGCGGAGCCAGCAGAGCTAACTGGTTTCCTAGCCTGAATAAGCGACATCAAAATACGTTAGCGGATGAGGACGAAAGCTCAGCAGCTAACATCGGCCCTGTGCATAGCTAACGTCATTCTTACTCCCTAATTACCTTGGCTCCAGGGTAGCCGGAGTCTGCTTGCTGGTTCAGGCAATAGCAGTCACCGATACCGCTTTTTCCAATCATATCTTTATACCCATGTGTAGCGCTCATCCATGGCCTCAGTCGCCAGTGGAGGTATTGCTACACCTTTTATTCGTTACTCCACCCATCCAAAAGGAACCCTTGATGAATGCATCTTCGTCTCTGCCGGAAGACAGCATGACTTCCACCCCGTCTTACCTTGTGATCAGCCTGGCTCTCATGCAGCGTGAGCATCAACGTCTGGACGTGTCTGCCAGGCGTCTACGATCGCGTGCTATACCGGTTGAGCAGCTTTATGAGTTACGACAGCAATGGCAGACCACTCTGGGCTTTTTGGCTCACTTACCTCCACTGCTGGCATCCCTGGATAGGCTGATTGAACAGTACGAGCACGGCAATGTGGCTGAGGCTGCTTATGGCGATGTGTTGTACCAGATCGCTGTCTATCGTAATGCAGGCTGGAAGTGCTTAGAGCAGCAGTACGGTCATCTTGGCCACTACCTGGATACCAAGGGGATACTTCGAGCCAGTTACCTTCAACTGTTTACGAGCACGTTTGAAGCCAGTGCTCCCTTAACTTGTCAGGAAGCCGCTGAGTTGCTGCAGGGTTTGCATCCTCAGTGGTGTGCAGGCCTGCGGTCAGAAATGTGCAGAGAAGTGTTCGAGCGGAATCAGAAGATACTATCTGGCACGTTAGCTCGCTATATGCTGCGTTCCATGGCTGGTTCAATGGGTGTGACAGTGCATGACAGTAACGGTATGAACCAAGCTGTATCAGCTTCCAGACACCAGCCCACTCAGTGAATCCACCAATGAACCAACACAACATCTACACACTTCTTGGCTGGGTTGGGCGAGGCTTAGCGTCGTGGTCTCTTTATGCCCAGTACATTGCTTATCTGAAGCCCTATCTCATGTTTATGAGCTAAGCCTAACTTGTTCCGTTAGCATTTGCGGTACTACTGTATACAAGAAAAAAGGCCCCTGCCGGAGCCAATGAAAAGGAACAAATCAGAGGGAATTAGGCCTTCCATGGGGGGTGACATCCTTGTCTAGAGGCTCCATGCCATAACATGGGTTAACTTAGTCGAAATTTTGCGCCGCATCAAATTAGACATCTATGGTTTAGCGCGTGCTGTCGTTGCTTCATCTGTAAATTCGTTTGGTCTACTACGCACCTTACCCAGCCCTGTTGTCATCATATTTTAGTGCTCAATCGTAAATGTGGCGCCATCCCCATCGGATAATGCCGGAGCAAGCCTGCCTCATTTTGAAACGTCAGCTAATTCAGCACTTTTTCAACTGTTATGATGGCTAGACTTCTTCATAAGAGATAGGCGATACGCGATTGCGTTGAACCTTCGCCTGCTAGGTACCGTTTATGACATCGATATCGAGTAACACCATCGCCCCAAGTCGTCGAGTGCAGCGCTCGCTCCTGCGCATGATCACGTTCCCCTTTGCGACATTACGTGGACGCTTGGTTGTGGGGGCCGTGGTGCTGTGGAGTTTGCTTTGCCTGATCGTACTCACGTTTGGCTGGCAGGCGGGCAAGCTCCTGGTAAATGAAACCAACCACCAGCACCTGCGTTACGAGGCAGAGCTCATTAGCCACTCCATCACGCGCCAGGTGAATGAGCGCTTCAGCGAACTGGAACGGTTGGCCGAGAGGATGTCGCTTCCCAGGCAGGGAACCTTGATTGATCAGCACGCGTACACGATGGAGCCTCTCTTTGAAGCGCTGCTGGTGTTTAATCTAAGCAGCGATGTCGTTGATGAATGGCCTGCCGATAGAGGGGGGAGCGGTAACAACTTTGCGGATCGTGAATATGCTCGATTTATGCATGCATTCAAAACGCCTTATGTCAGCGCTCCTTTGGTTGGACGGATTACTAATACGCCGTTGGTACTGATGCTGGTCCCCCTTCATGATGACACGGGTCGTTACACAGGCTTTTTAGGTGGCTTGGTCGATCTAAAGGAAAGTCGTCTGTTCAACGGCTTTGATCAGCTCCGCTTGGGTGACGATGGCTATGTCACGATAACGACGGCAACGGGTCAGCGTATTTACGCCCCTAATCAACAAGAAGCCATAGTCACCCTACCTGACACCATTTCACCTGACTTAGAGCAGGCGTTAGATGGTTGGGAAGGCGAGAGTGTGGGGCGGTCTTTGGCTGGCGAATCTCAACTGGTCGCCTATCGACAAATATGGCCAGCGAACTGGATCGTGGGCGTGCATTTGCCGCAAGCCCAAGCTGAAGCCCCGCTTGTTGCGGGCATGAAGCAAATTACTACCTACGTTTGGGGCGTGCTCGTACTGATTTTACCCTTGGTGTGGGGAGTGATTTGGTTAGCATTACGCCCCCTGGCGCATCTCGCCCGTCAGATTCAAGAGCTACAAGACGGGCACCGCTCTGTGCTGACTATCCCCACCACGATGAAAGAGCTGCGCCGCGTTATTGATGTGATTAACCGGACCGAAGCGGCACGCCAAGCAAGCTTGCACGATTTGGCGGAACGGGAAGCCTTGCTCAGGGGAACGTTATCTGCGTCGCCTCAAGGCACGTTCGTGACGAACCCCCGCGGTCAACTGACCTTTATCAATGACGCGCTGCACGAGATTTTGGGTGAGCAAACGCCCCACAGCTTACAAGATTGGAGCGACCGTATTCATCATGACGACCGCCCAGAGGTAAGAACCGCTTGGTTACGTAGCCTCGTTAAACAAACAGATTTTGCGCGCCAGTTTCGTTTCTTGGGCGCCGGTCATGAGGTGTACTGGTTAGATGTGCAAACAGCGGCTGTCCGTGTGGATGATCAATTTATCGGGACAGTAGGTACGGTACGCGATATCACTCAGCACCACCACGACTATGCACAAAAGCGTTGGGAAGCAGAGCACGATCCTCTCACTCGTCTACTGAATCGTCGCGGTTTGACGAGGCATCTCGAAGAATTGCTGATGCAGTGGCAGTCACATGACAAACCGACCGCCGTCATGCTGTTTGATTTAGATCGTTTTAAGCCTGTGAACGATCAAGGCGGTCATGCGCTAGGCGATCAAATGCTTCAACACATCGCGAACATCGTACAGAGTGAGATTCGCAGCAGTGACTATGCCGCTCGCCAAGGGGGAGATGAATTTGCCGTGTTACTGCCGGGCTGTACGCCTGCACGTGCCCTCACTATCGCCGAATCTCTACGTGCCAGTATTGCCGCTAGCTTTATCGAAGCGGAGGATCGTCAATGGCAAGTCACCGCCAGTATCGGGGTGAGCCATTTCCGCCCAGAGGATACGTCGATCGACGATGTACTTAATCGCGCTGACGCGGCGAGCTATCGCGCAAAGCAATGCGGACGTAACAGAGTCGAGGGAGATGTCGATATCTAGCAGTATCACTGGTGCTGTGTCGAAGCTGAGAGAGCAGGTAGACTAACAAATAATAACGCTGTATCTCTCAGGATCGGCGGAGCCGCAGGTCGCTCATTGAAGCGCCGTGCGGCCCCCCACCCACGTTATGAGGTCACGCCACGTTGACGACCACTCTTCCCCTGATCTTACCTGCAAGCAAGTCTTCCGCGACGCTAATGGATTGCGTTAGGTCGATGGGTCGAGTAATTGCTTCCAATTGAAGAGGGCTCAGTAGCTCTCCTAAGCGACGCCAAGCCTCGACACGGTGAGCCAGCGGCCTCATGACGCTATCGATACCCGCGAGCGTGACACCGCGTAAAATGAATGGGGCAACGCTGGTGGGTAAATCCATCCCCTGCGCGAGTCCACAGCACGCCACGGTGCCGCCATATTTTGTGGAAGCCAGCACGTTGGCAAGGGTGTGGCTGCCCACAGAGTCAATGGCCCCCGCCCACCGCTCTTTGGCCAGTGGGCGTCCGGGATCGGAGAGCTCACGACGGTCTATGACATTCTCAGCCCCCAGCTCGACAAGATAGGGTGCTTCCTCTTGACGCCCCGTAGAGGCAACGACGCGATAGCCTAAGCGAGCCAGCAGCGTAATCGCGTAGCTGCCCACGCCGCCGCTCGCGCCGGTGACCAAAATTTCTCCTTGGTCAGGCGTAACGCCGCGCTCTTCCAGTGCCATGACCGCTAGCATGGCGGTATAGCCCGCCGTGCCAATAGCCATCGACTGATAAGGTGTAAACGCTGACGGCTGTGGAATAAGCCAGCGGCTGTCTAAGCGCGCCTTCTCGGCCAATCCTCCCCAATGCTTTTCGCCTACGCCCCAGCCGTTCAGCAGCACCGTATCCCCTGGCTTGAAGTCAGGCGAGGCGGAATGCTCGACGACCCCTGATAGATCAATGCCAGGCACCATAGGAAACTGCTTCACCACAGGCCCTTTGCCGGTAATGGCCAAGGCGTCTTTGTAATTAAGCGTGCTGCACTGCACGCTGACGGTCACATCGCCTTCAGGTAACGATGCTTCGTCTAGAGAGGTAATGGTTACCTGTTGCTTACCCTCTGCCTTATCGATCAGCACTGCTTTGAACATGTTGCACCTTTTTTGTAGACGGTCGTCTATTAAATGATAAAAAAATTACGGAGATATTCCGTCTAAAAACGTATCGAGAAAGGTATCCATTGGGCGTATTTGCGCGTCAAGTCGCGCACGCATGACAGCCCCTTCCCAGCCAATCCAAAAGGCCTCAGCGAGTCGATCGCAATTTGCTGAAGAAATGATGTCACCTAGTCGTTGGGCTTCACGTAAACACACCGCAATTCGTTGTTGCCAGTCGGTCAGTATCGCTTGCAGGCATGCACGATAGCCTTCGGGAAGACCATTCACTTCCTGCCCTAAGTTGCCGACCAAACAGCCGCGCTGAAAATTGTGACGTTGCATGCCTTCCTTGGCATCTGCTACGAAAGCTTTGATACGAAACAACGGCGGTAGCGTGTCGTTGAGCAAATGACGATCCAATTTTTTGGCAAAGTAGGCGCCGTAATGCTCTAAAACGGCGTAACCAAATGTTTCTTTACTGGAGAAGTAGTAATAGAAAGACCCCTTGGGAACGCCGACGCGTTTGAGGATGCCATCGATACCCGCATTGGCAAACCCCTGCACCGTCAGCACTTCGGTCCCGCTTCTAATCAACGCAGCACGCGTATCCACGTGATGATGTGGATGCTTAGGAGGGCGGCCGCGCCGCTTGATGGGGGATGATTGGTTCATGCAAAGAAATATAGACTGTCCGTCTATAAAATAAAACTCTAGATGGAAATTTTGTGTTTCTGCACATCTCGCTAGTGCAAAGGATCTTGTCGTTGGCTACATCCTGCTCCTGGTTCGAAAGAGGCCTGTGCCTGCTCGCTGGATTATTTACTGCGCTATCGGGTACAACCGGGAGAGTTAGAGATATTGAGCGCAGCCTACGGCTTCAAGAAGGTTGTGCCATCGGGATGTCTTCAATGAGAGGAATCTGTTGGATCCCTGATCTATTCCAAGCTGCTACCTCAATCGTTTTACAGTCAGAAGGCTGTTCACTCTAGGTATGCCTATCGCCTAGTGATTCGAGTGGCAGGCTGACTTATCATGAAACAGCTCAGCAGATATGACGTTGCCGTAGTTCGTGATCCTTGGAACCTATATGGAACCTAGAACCAACGCACACAAAAACGGCCACTTGCTCTAAGAGCTAAGTGGCCGTTTTCATTGAATTCTTGGTCGGAATAGCAGGATTCGAACCTACGACCTCTGCCTCCCGAAGGCAGCGCTCTACCAAGCTGAGCTATATTCCGAAAGTTGCTGAGGCGTGCCCAACAACGGGACGAATCATACGCAGGCGAAGGGCTTTTTTCAAGCCTCTTTTTTCACGCCCTTTCTTTGTACAACGCGAAAAGCGTTGTCGGTTACGCTTGGCGATCTACGGCTAAGCGGGCAAGTTGAGCCATGCTATCGCGATAAGGGCTAGGGGGCAGGGCATCCAGTTCGGCTAGCGCTTTATCCGCCATCTCTTCTGCCCGTACGCGGGTGTACGCCAGCGCCCCGGTGTCGTGAATAATCGCCAGTACGTCGTCTAGCTGTTCAAGACCGCCTTTGCGAATCACCTGACGAATCAGCTTGGCTTGCTCAGGGGTGCCGCGCTCCATGGCGTGAATGAGCGGTAGCGTGGGCTTGCCTTCGGCCAAGTCGTCGCCAACGTTTTTGCCCATCGCCTCGGCGTCGCCTTGATAGTCCAGCAAGTCGTCAATCAGTTGGAAAGCGAGACCCAGGTAGCGGCCGTAATGCTGCAGGGCGCGCTCCTGCTCCGGCGTAGCTTCGGCGAGCACCGCGCCGCTGT